>Ga0070667_100000603_pt1 | contig 35115 bp, 30 predicted proteins | sample KBSS33metaG_FD_64659 | JGI IMG/M metagenome (GOLD analysis project Ga0070667, IMG submission 64659) | Switchgrass rhizosphere microbial communities from Kellogg Biological Station, Michigan, USA - KBS S3-3 metaG | ecosystem: Host-associated > Plants > Roots > Rhizosphere > Soil ...
GTTCTGCGAGCGGCTCTCGTAGCCGTCCTCCCCCACCGTCCACTCGGCGCCGAGGTCGCAGAGGACGACGTTGGCCTCCGAGCCGGGCGTCAGGGTCGGCCGCTCGATCCCGAACGGGGCAGCGCCCCCGGCCAACCGCTCGATCAGCAGGTCGAGGCCGATCACGCCGGGGATCACCAGCTCGGTGTGGAGTACTGCGAAGGCGGTCTCGAGGCCGGTCACCCCCATCGCCGCCTGCTCGAAGGGGACCTCCTTTTCCTCCGGCTGGTGCGGCGCGTGGTCGGTGGCGATGCACTCGATGGTGCCGTCGCGGAGGCCCGCTATCAGCGCCTGGCGGTCGGACTCGGCGCGCAGCGGCGGGTTCATCTTGAAGCGGTTCGGGTCGAGGCTGCGGACCGCCTCGTCGGTGAGGCAGAGGTGGTGCGGGCTGGCCTCGGCGCTGATCTCGACCCCGACGGCCTTGGCGGCGGCGACCGCCTCTACCGACTCGGCGGCGGAGAGGTGCTGGACGTGGATGCGGGCGTTCTCGTAGCGGGCCAGCGCCGCGTCGCGGGCGACCATCGTCGACTCCGAGACGCTGGGGACTCCGGCCAGGCCGACCGCGGCCGAGACCGGCCCCTCGTGCATGACGCCCTCGCCGGAGAGGGTGGGCTCCTCCTCGTGGAGGGCGATGTTGCCGCCGCAGAGGTGCTGGTACTGGAGGGCGCGGCGCATCACGTTGGCGCTGCGGATCGGCAGGCCGTCGTCGGAGAAGCCGATCGCGCCGGCTTCGCGCAGTTCGACCATCTCGGTCAGCTCCTCGCCCTTCATGCCCTTGGTCACGGTGGCGACGAACCCGACCGGAACCGAGGCGGCGGCGCGTGCCTGCTCGCGCAGCGCCGAGACGTCGGCGGCGGTCGAGACCGGCGGCTGCGTGTTGGCCATCGCGATGATCCCGCAGAAGCCTCCGGCGGCGGCGGCGCGGGTCCCCGTCTCGACGTCCTCTTTGTGCTCGTGACCCGGGGTGCGGAGGTGGACGTGGGGATCGAAGAAGGCGGGGAAGGCGTGCAGGCCTTCGGCCTCGACCACCTCGGCACCGTCGGGTGCGGCGGCGGCGCCGGGCGCGGCGAGCTCGGCGACGCGCCCGTCGCGGACGACGACGTCGTGCTGCCCCTCGATCCCGGCGACCGGGTCGAGGACGGTGGCGTTGCGGAGGATCAGCTGCGCGTCGGGACCCGGGCGGACGTCGAGCGCATCGGTAAGGCTCATGCGGGTTGCCCGATCGGGGTCGGGCTGGCAGGAGCGCCGTCGTCGTCGCTCGGGACCGGGGTCGAGCGCTCGGCGCCGGCCAGCAGCTCGTAGAGGATCGCCATCCGCACCACCAGGCCGGCGGCGACCTGCTCGGCGATCAGCGACTGCGGCGAGTCGATCGCCTCGCCGGAGATCTCGACGCCGCGGTTCACCGGGCCGGGGTGCATCAGCAGCTGCCGCGGGTGGAGGCGGCGGCTGCCGACCTGGAAGGTGGCGGCGTACTCGCGCAGCGAGGGGACGAAGCTCTCGCTCATCCGCTCGGTCTGCATCCGCAGGGCGTAGACGACGTCGGCCTGCTCGAGCCCGTCGAGCGAGTGCTCGACCGCGCAGCCGAGCTGCTCGATCCCGCGCGGGATCAGCGTCGGCGGACCGCAGACGGTGACCTCGGCGCCCATCCGGGTGAAGGCGAGGATGTTGGAGCGGGCGACGCGGCTGTGGAGGACGTCGCCGACGATCCAGATCTTTCGCCCCTCGAGCGAGTCGAGGCGGCGGCGCAGGGTGTAGACGTCGAGCAGCGCCTGGCTCGGGTGCTCGTGCTTGCCGTCGCCGGCATTGACGACCGCCGCCGGGGTCCAGCCGGCGACCATCTGCGCGGCGCCGGCATAGGGGTGGCGGATCACGATCGCGGCGGGGTCGTAGGCGGAGAGCGTCGTCACCGTGTCCTTCAGCGACTCGCCCTTGTCGACCGAGGAGCCGGCCGCCTTGACCGAGACCAGGTCGGCCGAGAGCCGCTTGGCGGCGAGCTCGAAGGAGCTCGAGGTGCGGGTGCTCGACTCGTAGAAGAGGCTGACCACGGTGCGCCCGCGCAGGGTCGGCACCTTCTTGATGTCGCGGCGACCGACCTCGGCGAAGCTCTCGGCGCGGTCGAGGATCGCCTCGATCTCCTCGCGGGTCAGGTCGTCGATGCTGAGCAGGTGCCTCATGCGTATGCCTCCGCGGTCTGGGGTTCGGAGATCGTCACCTGGTCGACCCCGTCGACCTCCTCGAGGCGGACGTTTACCCGCTCCTCGCGCGAGGTCGGCAGGTTCTTGCCGACGTAGTCGGGGCGGATCGGCAGCTCGCGGTGGCCACGGTCGCAGAGGACCGCCAGCTGCACCCGTCGCGGCCGCCCGTAGTCGAACAGCGCCTCGATCGCGGCCCGCACCGTGCGGCCGGTGAAGAGCACGTCGTCGATCAGGACGACGGTGCGGTCGGCCGGGTCGAAGTCGATGTGCGAGGCGTGGACGATCGGCTGCGCGGCGGGCGACTTGGCGCCGACGTCGTCGCGGTAGAAGGAGATGTCGATGTCGCCGATCGGCAGCTCGGCCCCGGTCAGCTCGCCGACCAGGGAGTGCAGCCGCCGCGCCAGCAGGGCGCCGCGAGTGTGGATCCCGACGATCGCCAAGCCCTCGGGCTCCGGGTTCTTCTCGGCGATCTCGTGGGCGATCCGCCGCAGCGTTCGCCTCAAGTCGTCGTGCTCCAGCACGACCTTCTCGCTCATTCTCGGTGGCTTCCTTCCTGGCCTCGCGGGACCGGGTTAAAGGACGGGACCAATGTAGCAGCGCGACTCGATGCTCCCTAGCCCTCCGATTCCTCCTCTTTGCGGGCTTCGCGGGCTCCGTTGGGGATCAGCTCGGGCTCGCCGCGCTCGGGCAGCGGGATCGCGATCTGGTCGAAGTCGCGCGGCGCGACGACCGGCTCGAAAACCTCGCGGGCCTCGTCCAGGCAGGCGCCGACGTGGTAGCGCGAGGAGATGTGGACCAGCGCCAGCAGCTTCACGTGCGCCTCCTCGGCGACTCCCGCCGCCTGGCGCATCGTCGAGTGGCCGGTTTCCTTCGCCCTCGTGAGGTCCTCCTCCATGAAGGCTGCGTCGTGGATCAGCAGCTCGGCGTCGGCGGCCGCGGCGACGGTCGCCGGCGAGGGCGCGGTATCGCCGGTGAGGACGATCGTCCGGCCCGGGCGGTCGGGCCCCATCACCTGCTCGGGTGCCACCGTGCCGGCGCTGCCCTCGACCTCCTCCCCACGCTGCAGCGCCGCAAAGGCCGGACCTTCGGGCACACCGGCCGCCTTGGCCGCCGCGGGGTCGAAGCGCCCCGGCCGCCCGTCCTCGACGAGCGCATAGCCGAGCGCCCGCGAGCTGCGGTGCTCGACAGCGAAGGCCTCGACCTCGAATCCCTCGTGCCCGCCGTAGTCCTCGGCGCGCAGCTCGACCAGATCCAGGCCATAGCCGAGGCGCCCGATCAGCGGCCGGAAGACCGCGAACAGCTCCTCCAGCCCCGGCGGCCCGTAGATCGTCAGCGAGGCCTCCCGGTCGGTGAGGTCGTAGGTCTTCAGCAGCCCCGGCAGCCCGAGAACGTGGTCGGCGTGGAAGTGGGTCAGGTAGATCTCGTCGACCTGGGTAAGCCCCAGCGAGCGCTGCATCTGCCGCTGCGTCCCTTCACCGCAGTCGAACAGAATCTTCACCCCGCCGCGCTGCACCAGCACCGCCGCCGTCGAGCGCCGCGCCGAGGGAGCCGAAGCCCCGGTCCCGAGAAAAGTCACCGTCAGGTCCACGCGCGCGAGCCTACGTGAAGCGGGGTTGTCATTAAGCTGGACAGTCGAGCGCCCGTAGCTCAGCTGGATAGAGCGCATGCCTCCGGAGCATGAGGTCACAGGTTCGAATCCTGTCGGGCGCGTTGATGGGTCTGTTTAGTCGCAAGGGGGATCCCGAGAAGGAGCTGGCGAAGGCGCTTGCTCTGCGCGGGACGGAGGGGCGGGCGACGGTGGTCTCGATGCGCGAGACCGGCAACGAGCACGAGGGGGTCGCGAAGGAGATCGAGTTCGGGCTCGACCTCGAGGTGCCGGGACAGGGCACGGTGCGGGTGACGACGCCGCAGTACATGAACCGCTTCACGCTGCACAAGCTGGCGCCGGGGGAGCCGGCGCGGGTGATGTACGACCGCGACGATCCGCAGAAGCTGATGGTCGAGGGCCACGCCCGCTACCGGACCGACGTGATCGGCGGCGACATCGTCGTCGTCGAGGTCGAGGACGTCAGTTAGCCCGCTTGGGGCTTCCGATGCGGAGTGCGGTCTCGGGCTGGAGGGGCGTTGCGATCGGGCTCTGCCTGGCGGCGATGGTCGCCGTCGCCGTCGGGCTGCTGATCGACTCCAGCGACGGCGAGACCAGCGCCGAGGTCGCGAACCGCAAGCTGGTTGCCAGCTACTGCCTCTACGAGACCTCCGAGGTGCCCGCCTTTGAACGCTGCCTCGCCCGAGTTGCGCCGGCGACGGTGCGCAGCGATGAAAGCCACGCGGCGCAGTACGCGCGCCACGAACTGAACAGCTGCGAGGAAGACGCCGGCGCCCTCTGCGGGCCGCTCTACCGCGAGGTGGTCGAAACGCGGGCCGACGAAGAAGCCGATCAGCTGCTGCGCGGGCGCTAGGCCCTCGCCGCGGGGAACGCTTCAGGCGGTCTTGAACCGCGCCCGCCACTCGTCGCGGTCGAACTCCGCTGGGTCGGTGGCGGCGAGGAAGCGCTCCAGCACGGCGACGAAGCGGCCAGGGGCCTCGACCTGCGGCAGGTGACCGACGCCGTCGAAGACCTCGAGGCGGGCGCCGGGGATCGTCTCCAGCGCCGCTTCGGCGTGGGAGACCGGAATGATCGGGTCCTCCTTCCCCCAGACGATCAGGATCGGCAGCGCCTCGGCGAGGTAGAGGCGGTCGCCGGCGGCGACCTTCTGGCCGCGGGTGCCGACCACGGCGCGCAGGGTTTCGAGGAAGGCGGCGCGGCGCTCGGCGTCGGCGAGCGAGGCGTAGCCGCGGGCGACCTCGGCGAAGTCGGAGTTGGGGCGCAGGCCGATCGCCCCGAGACCGCGCCCGAGCACCGAGCCGACGCGCCGGCCGGGCCCGGCGGTGGCGGCGATGAAGAGGTCGGCGCCCGGCAGCGCCGCGGCGCGCAGGACCGGGCTCACCTCTGGCCCGAGGCCGCCACTGGAGACGAGGACGAGGCGTTCGACCAGCTCCGGGAACTGGTAGGTGAACTGCATCGCGATGCCGCCGCCGAGGCTGTGGCCAACGACGGTGACCCGTTCGTGGCCGAGCGAGACGAGCAGGTCGCGGAGGCTGGCCGCGTGGGCGCCGAGGCTGTAATCGCCGCTGCCCGGCTCCGAGCTGCCATGGCCCGGCAGGTCAGGGGCGATCACGGTGTGGGCGCCGGCCAGCGGCTCGATCACCTCGCGCCAGTTCTCGGTGCTGCCGGCCATGCCGTGGACGAGCAGCAGGACCGGGCCGGAGCCGGCCTCGGTGTAGGAGACGGAGCGCCCGTGGATCAGCGCTGTGCTGCGGCGGGCGGCGCCGTCGGCGAGGCGCGGCTGCTTCTTCTTGCGAGCCACGGCACGAGATTAACCACGTTCGCCCAGGACGTCGTTCCGGCAGCGACGGCCGGCCCGATTTCAATACTGTCGCGGCGATGAAATGGCGCGAGGAGATCGGCGTCGAGGAGATGAAGCGCGAGCGGCCGCCGCGGGGGGCGGTCGTGATCGTCGTGATCGGCCTCCTCGCCTGCGTGGTCGCAGCGCTGGCGACCAGCAGCGCCAAGGACTCGGGCGAAGCGGCGCACCTCGAATTCGTCAAGACCGCCAAGGTCCCCGACTCGAACGTGGTCACGGTCCCCGGCGGCACCCAGAAGATGCAGCTGGTCGACGGCCTGATCCGTTCCACCGGGGGGAACGTCAGCGGCCGCAACCTCTTCCAGACCGCAAACGTGCTGGAAATCGGGGCCGGTGCGCCGATCGCCGAAAGCACCATCCTCTGCGCGATTGCGGCACCGAAGGGGGCCGAAATCGGTCAGAGCTCGGGCGGCCTGCGGACTCTCTATCCGCGCTCCTCGGAAAACGGCATCTTCACCCAGCCGGTGCCCGAACAGGTGGTCGTCGACTTCAGCTCGCACGGCTCGGAATACGCAGAGCTCGACGTCGAAGGCCTGCCGGAAAACTTCACCAACGAAAAGGGCATCAAGCTCGAATGGCCTGAATTCGAAGAAGGCACCGAGAACCTCGAATACCTGATCGTCGGCAAACCGAAACGCGATCTGCGGCTGCCGTTCAACTCGATCTGGCGCTCGACCGCGGTGCCCGAAGCGACGGTCTCCTGCACCGTCAAGACCGACGCCGGCAGGGCGACGGTGAAGACGAAAGGTGCGCTGCAGCACCTGCCGCCGCCGATCGACGAAGAAGCCGAAGAACTGAACCAGGAACGCCGCGAAGAAGAAGAGTCGGCGGAAGAAGAAGAATCCGACGAAGCGGGCGGCGAAGGCGAATAACCGGACCGGCAGCTAGGCGTCGGTCGCCAGCTGCTCCTGCGGCGCAACGAGCAGCTCCGGCCCTTCCGCCATCCCTTTGCCGACTTTGTTCAGCGCCGGGTTGGCCGGCGCGCCCTCCATGCGGCGGGCGTCGAGCGGGCCGAGCATCGCGATCGCGTCCTCGGCGCTGAGGTCGGGCCGCAGCCAGGCCGCCTCGGCCTCGGGGCCTGGGAGGATCGCCGGCATCCGGTTGTGGACCGGTTTCACCACCTGGTTCGGCGTCGTCGTGATGATCGTCGCGCTGTAGAGGTAGCCGTCGGCGTCGAGGCCGCGGTCGTCGTCCTCCCAGGGCTTGCGGGTGCAGAGGCCGGCGAAGGCGAAGGGAGCGCCGCCATCGACCGTGAACCGCCACGGCTGGCGCGGCTGCTTCGGGTCCTCGGCCCGCATCCACTCGTAGAAGCCGTCGGCGACGATCAGACAGCGGTGGCGGAACTTGCCGACCAGCGGCCCGTAGGCCTTGCTTTTCGTCAGGTTCTCCGTTTTGGCGTTGATCATCCGGTAGCCGACTTTGAGGTCCTTGGCCCAGACCGGGACCAGGCCCCAGCGCATCAGCTTCGCCTCGCGGGCGCCCTCGGCCGCCTCCTCGGGGTCGGGCGAGGAGCGGACGACGAGGATCTCCTGGGTCGGCGCGACGTTGTATCGCCCGAGTCCCGGCGGCGCTTTCTCTTTCTTCTTGCCGCCGTCGTCTTTAGCCGCCTCGGCCGACTCCTTGGCGGCCGGCGCGCCGTCGCCCCCACCCCCGCCCGCGGGCCCGCGTTCGAGTGCCTTCTCGAGCTCGACCTGGAAGCGGTCGGCGATCGTCTTCGTGTCTTTGGTCGTGACCGTGAAGCGGCCGCACATCAGGGAAGCACCTCCGGGTGGTCGCGGTACCACCCCAGGGTACGGGCCAGGCCCTCCGGCAAGCTCACCCGCGGCCCCCATCCGGTCAGCCCGCGCAGCTTGGTCGAGTCGAGGCACTGGTCGGCGATCTCGCCGGCCGGAACGCCCGGCCCCCAGCTCGGCACCACCTCGCCGCCGGCCGCGCGGGCCATCTCCTCGACCACCTCGCGGACCGAGTGCGGCGCATCGCCACCGGCGTTGAAGGCCTCGCCGGGGGCGGCGTCGCCGCAGCGCAGCGCCGCCTCGATCGCCAGGTAGGCGGCGACCGCGTCCTCGACATGGAGGAAGTCGCGCTTCGGGCTGCCGTCGGAGCGCATCTGCGGCGCCCGCCCCTCGCAGAGCGCCCGCGCCGTCTCCGGGATCAGCCGGGTGAAATTGAGGTCGCCGCCGCCGTAGACGTTGGCGAAGCGGGTGACGGCCAGCGGCAGCCCGCCGGCCAGCGCGTAGCCGCGGGCAATCGTGTCGGCGGCCGCCTTGCTGGCGTCGTAGGGGTAGGTGCCGCGCAGCGGGAAATCCTCGCGGTACGGCAGCTCGGGAGCGCTCCCGTAAGCCTTGTCCGAAGAGGCGAAAACGACCGTCCCGACCTCCTGCTCGCGGCAGGCCTCGAAGACGTTCCAGGAGCCGCCCACGTTCACTTCGTAGGTCTCGCGCGGCGAGCGGCTGGCGATCCCGACGATCGTCTGCGCGGCGAGGTGGAAGACCGCGTCGCAGCCATGCACCGCCGCCGAGACCTCCTCCGCCGCCAGCAGGTCGGCCTCGTGCAGCTCGACCTCGCCGCCGACCCCGAGCAGCTCCAGCCCCGAGGGGCGCGGCCCGCCGAGGTCGGTGCGGCGCGGGCTCGGCCGGTCGAGGACACGCACCGCCCAGCCCGCGGCCAGCAGCGCCGCCGCGAGGTGCGAGCCGACGAAGCCGTGGCCGCCGGTGACCAGCGCCCGCTCGCCGCTCACCAGGGCGCCTCGCCGGAGCGCCAGAGGTCGTCGAGCACGACTGCGTCCTTGTAGGTGTCCATGCAGTCCCAGAAGCCGTCGTGGCGGAAGGCCCGCAGCTCGCCGTCGGCGGCGAGCCCGGACAGCGGCTCGCGCTCGAGCACGCTCTCCTCCCCCAGCCGCTCCAGCATCCCTGGCTCGAAGCAGAAGAAGCCGCCGTTGATCCAGTGCCCGGAGCGCGGCTTCTCGGCGAAGCCGCGGACCACCTCGCCGTCGAGCTCGGCGACCCCCCACGGCAGGTCGGGCTGGACCACGGTCATCGTCGCCGTGGCGCCGTGGGCGCGGTGGAACTCGAGCTCGGCCGCGAGGTCGACGTCGGCGACGCCGTCGGCGTAGGTGAGGCAGAAGGTGCCGCTCCGCAGGCGCTCGGCGAGCAGGGCCACCCGCCCGCCGGTCGGAGTGTCGAGCCCGGTGTCGACGCACTCGATCTCGACCCCCTCGGGCCAGGTTTCCGCCGCCACGAACTCGAGCACCGCCTCGCTCAGGTAGCCGGTGGCGAGCAGGAAGCGGTCGAACCCCTGCCCGGCATAGATCCGGATCACGTGCCAGAGAATCGGCTTGCCGCCGATCTCGACCAGCGCCTTCGGCACCGACTCGGTGCGCTCGCGCAGACGGGTCCCCCGCCCACCGCACAGGATCACGACCGGCGGCCTCACAGGCCGGGATTCTTACCGGCTCAGTCCTTTGGCGCGATCCTGCCGACCGGCGCGGGCCGCGGCGCTTCGTAAGACATCCCGGTCGAGCCGTCCTCCCGCGCACCCTCGGGAGTGCTGGCGTCAGCTTCTGCCGCCAGCGCGCTCAGCTGCTCGGCCTCGAACTCCGCCAGCTCCATCTGCCATGCCGTCAACTCGTAGCTGTCGGTCGTCGCCATCAACGAGTCGGGACCGCCGACGATCGGCGGTGTTGCGGCGCCGGCCGCGAAGTCTGCGGCCATCTGCTCGAGCACCGCGAGCGCGGAACGGAAGCGCACCCAGCGATGGTTGCTCCAATTGATCTCCCCGGCGGTGGCGTCGGTCGGCCAGTACGCCTCGACCAGCCGCGTCGCTGCAGCTCGACCACGCTCGGTCAGGACCGCAATCTGCGAACCCTCCATCGTCAGGTTCAACCCACCCTCGCGATGGTCAAGGTTCACGTGGGCGATCCTGTCCCGATAGCCGGGAACCCGCATCTGAGCCTCGTCAACCCGGTTCTGCATCGTCTTCACAACGCTGGTAAGGAAGGCCCGCAACCGACCGTCGCCGAATCCGAGCCAAGCCGACGATGGCAACGGGAACCGGTACCACCAATCGCCGATCTGATCCCGGTTCGATTCGGCCATTTCCGTATTTGCGCGCTGGTCGCTCTCCGACTTCGACCGGCCGCGCGGGAAGGGGCGCAGGTTGATCGCGAAGGTCGGCCAACGGGGAACCAACCGGTCGAAGAAGTGGACGGGGAAGTTGCTGGAGATGCCGCCGTCCGAGAACCAGCAACAGTCAAGCTCCGGCTTCGACGGCGGCTGATTCGCCGGCCACTCCCGGATCGGCTTTTCGAGATCCTCCAACTCGACGGCCGCAGCCCAGTCGCGCCACTCCTGCATCGTCGTCTTGTTCTGCTGCGCCGACATGTCGTACTGCCAGAGTGGAACCGCGCTGAGCAGAATCGGGAACGAGAGGCTCATCCGGGCGGCAACGAGGACCGGCAGGTACTCCTCCGGCAGCGGTAGCAGGCCGTGCTCACTGGCCAATCCTCGTCTCGCCAGCGAGCGGCGCCGCTCGCTCGAGTCGCCGCTGTTCACCGGCGGCAGCGGCCGCGGATGGGCTTCCATCCATTCCACGATCGGCTCGGGAAAGAGCCGCTTCAGCTCTTCCGGTTTGAAATACCAGCCGCCGCCTTCCCAGGGAAGGGTGTGGGGTCGCCGGTTGACCAGGTTCGTCGTCATCATCCTCAGGCTGAGAAACCGCTCGTCGACCGGCGGCAGCGGGTCCTCGAGGGCCTTGCCGGGGCCGAGCCAGAGATGGCGGAAGGTCAGCGGATCTTCGTCGTCGCCGAGGCCCGCGTACCCCTGGATCCGTCGGTGGAGCCATGGCGTCAGCGCTTCCTCGTCGCCCATGCCAGAGCAGAGGCCGAAGCTGTTCTCGACGACGCGGTTGTTGAGGTCGTGGCCGACGCGGAACGCCACCCCCAATACCGTTCCCGCGAGGGCGACGAGGAGGCCGAGAAGGATGACGACGATCCCCGGGATCAGGACCCAGAGCGAGTCCTGGGCAGCCAGCACCACCACCCCCGCGGCGACCAGCAGGAAGCCCAGGAGCGCCCCGGCGAGCCCGCTGAGCCAGAAGCCCCGCAGGAGCGCCCCGGCGATCGGCCCCGGCCGCTTGCCGATACAGGCGATCAGGACAGCGAACAGCCGTCGCGTGCGTGGTGCGGGCTGAAAGAGGCCAGGCAGCCTGCCCGGCGCCCCGAGCTCGGCGGGCATCTTGGCCAGCTCGCGGAAGCCGCCCGCCACAGCCCCGGCCTTGCGACCGTACTCCGCTGCCGCCGTCGCGGCGGCGGCGATCGCCCCCGCCGAGGTGCCACCGACGTTGCGGAACCGGTACTTCTGAGCGAGCACGCAAACGGCGTACGGGTAGACGACTCCACTCGTGATGCCGCCCTTCATCACGACGTCGCAGAAGCTGTCGTTCGGCGGGTCGTAGGCCGCCGTGGTCAGATCATCCGCCGGAGCCCGCTCCTCGGTCGCCACAGCGCCTTCCTTTCGCTCGACCGTTTGCCAAATCGATCAGAGCGGTGGGCCGATGTCAACTACAGCGGCGTTCGCCGGTCTGGAACGGGCCTCACCCGCCGGCGACCGCCGGCAGGATGGTCACCTCGTCGCCCTCGTTGACCTGGGTGTCGAGGCCCTGCTGAAAGCGGATGTCCTCGCCCGAGACGTAGACGTTGACGAAGCGCCGCAGGGTGCCGTCCTCGGTGATCCGCTCGCGCAGTTCGGAGTGGGCGTCGAAGACCGCGTCGAGCGCCTCGCCGACGGTGCCGCCGCTGACCTCGACCTCGGACTGGCCGCCGGTCGCGGCGCGCAGCTGGGTCGGGATCTTGACCGTGACGGACATCGCGCGGCGATTCTATTCCGGTGCCCTGCTAGGCGGTCGCCTCGACGGCGGCGAACTCGGCGTCGAAGCTGTCCAGCGTCGGGTCGATCTCGTGCATCCGGAACGTGTCGCGGGTCGCGTCGAGCGTCTTCAGGCCCTCGCCGGTGATGTAGACGACGACTTTCTCGCCGGACGCGATCTCGCCGCGTTCGGCGAGCTTGCGGAGGACGCCGACGGTAACCCCGCCGGCGGTCTCGGTGAAGATCCCGGTGGTTTCGGCCAGCAGCTTGATCGCCGAGCGGATCTCGTCGTCTGAGACCGAGTCGATCCCTCCCCCGGTCCGCCGCGCGTGCTCGACCGCGTAGGGCCCGTCGGCCGGGTCGCCGATCGCCAGGCTCTTGGCGATCGTGTCGGGACGCTGCGGTTTGCAGATGTCCCAGCCTTCGGCGAAGGCGGTTGCGACCGGGCTACAGCCCTCGGCCTGGGCGCCGTTGAAGGTCGGCTGCTCGCCCGCGACCAGACCGAGGTCGAGCCACTCCTGGAAGCCACGCCCCAGTTTGGTGAACAGCGAACCCGAGGCGATCGGGCTGACGACACGGTCGGGCAGCGTCCAGCCGAGCTGCTCGACGGTCTCGTAGGCGAGCGTCTTCGAGCCCTCCGCGTAGTAGGGGCGCAGGTTGACGTTGACGAAGGCCCACGGATGGGTCTCGGCGAGCTGGGTGCAGAGCCGGTTGACGTCGTCGTAGTTGCCGCGCACACCAACCAGGTTGGTCCCGTAGACGCCGGTCGCGAGCAGCTTCTGCTCCTCGAGGTTGGCGGGGACGAAGACGTAGGAGTCGAGCCCGGCGGCGGCGGCGTGGGCGGCGACCGCGTTGGCGAGGTTGCCGGTCGAGGCGCAGGCGACTGTATCGAAGCCGAGCTCCTGCGCTTTGGCGACGGCGACCGCGACGACCCGGTCCTTGAACGAGTGGGTCGGGTTGGCGGCGTCGTTCTTGACCCAGACCTCGGCGTCGAGCCCGATCCGCTCGGCCAGCCGGTCCGCGCGCAGCAGCGGCGTCAGCCCCGGCTCCAGCGGGTCACCGGGCCGGCCGGCGAACGGCAGGAAGTCGGCGTAGCGCCAGATCCCCTGCGATCCGGCCTGGATCCGCCGCTTGGCCTCGACCGCGTCGAGCCGCGAGTGGTCGTAGGTGACTTCCAGCGGTCCGAAGCACTGCTCGCAGAAATAGCTCGCGCCGAGCTCGTACTCGGCCTTGCACTCCTTGCACTTCAGGTTCTCGACTGCCATCCGATCGTCCCTTCCTTACGAAAAAACCTCCGCCAGTGGGGCGAAGGTCCGATCGGACTTCCCCCACATCTCCCAACGCGATTCCCTCTCGAGATCCGCGCCGGCTGGAATTGGCACCTCTCCCGGACGGTTAGGTCCGGGGCGGTTGCCGGGGCTTCAATGGGCCAGTCCCTCCACCCCTCTGGATGTGGCGCTTATGTTGGGAGAAGAGTACCAAGGCTGGCGGTGGCGTTTCCAGGCGGGCGCTACGGCTACTCTTTGTCGCAAGATGGTCTTCCTGCGCGACGAGATGGGTGCCCCCGATGCCGAACCTTCCGAAACCACGGTTGCGGCGCCCCCGGCGTGCGGACGTTGTCGTCCCGCATCCGGCTGAGCCGCAGGCCCCGCGCGTAGAGCAGATCGACGGCGCCGGCCTGCGCTGGATCAACATCGAGCGCCCCGGCGCGCTCGAGCGCGCCTGGCTCGAGGAGCACTTCGACTTCCACGCCCTCGACCTCGAGGACGTCCTCTCGCGCAACCAGCGGCCGAAGATCGACGTCTACGACGAGTACCTGTTCATCGTCCTGCACCTGCCGGTCTTCGACCGCAACGCCGGCCGGCTCGGCACCGGCGAGCTCGACCTCTTCGTCGGCCCCGACTACGTCGTCACCCTGCCGAACCAGCCGCTGCAGCCGGTCGAGTACCTGTTCGAGCGCTGTCGGGGCAAAGAGGAGTTGCGCGAACAGCTCTTCGCCCGCGGCTCGGGCTACCTGCTCTACCGCCTCGTCGACGACGCCTTCGACTACTGCTTCCCGATGCTGCGCAAGATCGGCAACAAGCTCGACGCGCTCGAGGACGACATCTTCGAGGGCCGCTCCGACGAGGTCGTCCGCGACATCTCCAACGTCAAGCAGGAGATCATCAACTTCCGCAAAGTGATCCGGCCACAGCGCCCGGTCCTCAAAGACCTGGAGAAGGTCAAGCAGCGCTACCTGGCCTCCGACATCGACCTCGAGATCTACTTCGACGACGTCGTCGACGCCCACGAGCGGATCTGGGACATGCTCGAAAACTACAAAGAGGTGATCGAGGGGCTGGAGGAGACGAACGAGTCGGTGATCTCCCACAACCTCAACGACATCCTCCGCGTCCTGACCTCGATCAGCGTCGTGATCCTGCCGCTGACCCTGATCGCCAGCGTGATGGGGATGAACTCCTGGGTCCCGTTCGAACACAACGAGGCTGGGTTCTTCACCGTGCTCGGGGTGATGGCGGTGATCCTGATCGGGATGGTGGCGTTCTTCCGAAGCCGTCGCTGGCTATAGCTATAGCCTCCCGGCGGTGGCCAACTTTCGAATCTGGGCGCCCTGGCGCCTCGCCTACGTGAAGGACGCGTCGAAGGACATCGAGGAGGAGTGCATCTTCTGCGCCAAGCCGGCGCAGGACGACGACGAGGCCAATCTGATCGTCCACCGCGGCGAGCGCAGCTTCGTGATCCTCAACCTCTTCCCCTACACCAACGGCCACCTGATGGTCGCGCCGTATGCCCACCTCGGGCGGCTGCAGGAGCTCGGCTCCGAGACGCTGGCCGAGATGATGGCGCTGGCCCAGCGGTCGATGGACCGGCTCGAGCAGGTCTACGAGCCGCACGGCTACAACGTCGGCTTGAACCAGGGGCGGGTTGCCGGGGCCGGGGTCGAGCACCACATCCACATGCACGTCGTCCCGCGCTGGGGCGGCGACACCAACTTCATGCCCGTGATCGCCGACACGAAAGTGATGCCGCAGTCGATCGAGCAGAGCTACGAGGCTCTGAAGGGAGCGTTTTGAGCGAGCAGAGCGTCCTGGCGCCGCCGGGGATCTTCAAGGCCTATGACATCCGCGGCCTCTATGGCGAGGAGATGGATGCGACGACCGCGCAGGCGATCGGCCGCGCCTTCGTCCGAGTCCTGGCGCGGCTGCGCGAGAAGCCGGCCGGCGAGCTGCGGGTCGGGCTCGGCCGCGACATGCGGCTGACCGCTCCGGAGATGGCGGCGGAGGTCCGCGACGGGATGATCTTCGAGGGCGCGACCGTGCTCGACGCCGGCATGGTCGCGACCGAGATGCTCTACCACCTGGTCGGCTCGCGCCAGCTCGACGGCGGCGCGATGGTCACCGCCTCGCACAACCCGAAGGCCTACACCGGGGTGAAGCTGGTCCGCGAGGGCGCCCTGCCGTTCTCCGGCGACGCCGGGATCGGCGACGTCAAAGCAGAGATCGAGGCAGGGCTTGGACCCTCGCCGGGCGGCGGCTCGCTCGAGGAGGTCGACGTCTGGGACGAATACCGCGCCCACGCGCTCTCGTTCATCGACCCGGCGGCCGTCAAGCCGATGAAGGTGGTGGTCGACGGCGGCAACGGGATGGCCGGGCCGATGGTCGGCCCGATCCTCGAGAAGCTGCCGCTCGAGCTGGAGGAGATGTACCTCGTCCCCGACGGCGAGTTCCCCGACCACGAGCCGAATCCGCTGCTCGAGGAGAACCGACGGATGATCATCGAGCGGGTCCGCGCCTCGGACGCCGACCTGGGGATCGCCTGGGACGGCGACGCCGACCGCTGCTTCTTCATCGACGCCAGCGGGACCTTCTGCGACGGCGACTTCGTCTGCGCCCTACTGGCCCGCTCGGCGCTCCGCAAGAACCCGCCGGGGACGACGATCCTCTACGACCCCCGTTCGAGTCGCGCCGTTCCCGATCTTGTCGCCGCCGAGGGCGGTCGCTCGGACCTCTCGCGGGTCGGCCACGCTTTCTTCAAGGCGCGGATGCGCGAGGAGAACGCGGCCTTCGGTGGCGAGGTCTCCGGCCACTACTACTTCCGCGACTTCTGGAACGCCGACTCGGGGACGATCCCGGCGCTGCTGATGCTCGAGCTGCTCTCGCTCGACGGCCGCAGCCTGGCCGAGCTGATGGAGGAGTTCCGCTCGCGCTACTTCATCTCCGGCGAGATCAACTCCGAGGTCGACGACCAGGCGGCCAAGCTGCAGCTGATCCGCGAGCGCTACGGCGACGGCAAGATCGGCGAACTCGACGGCGTCTCGGTCGACTACGACGAGTGGCACTTCAACGTGCGGCCCTCGAACACCGAGCCGCTGCTGCGACTCAACCTCGAGTCGTTGGTCTCGCACGAGGACATGGAAGCGAAGCGCGACGAGGTGCTGGGGCTGATCCGCTCGTGAGCACGGAGGAGCTGACCCCCGAGGCGGCACTCGAGCAGGCGGCGCTGGCCGGGGTCCACTGCCTGCCGATCTCCACCCCCTTCGCGATCGGCCGGATCAACGCCTACCTGATCGAGGACAAGCCGCTGACCCTGATCGACGCCGGCCCCAACTCGGGGAAGGCGCTCGAGGATCTGAACGCGCAGCTGGCCCGGCACGGCCACGCGATCGAGGACCTGGAACTGATCCTCGTCACCCACCAGCACCTCGACCACATCGGTCTGGTCGAGATCGCTGTCGAGCATTCCGGCGCCGAGGTCGGCGCGATTGGCGCCGCTGCCCGCCGTCTGCGGAACTTCGACGAGGAGGCCGTGGCCGAGGACGAATACGCGGTCTCGGTGATGCTCCGCAACGGCATCCCCGAAGACGTGGCGGTGGCCCTGAAAAGCGTCTCCTCGAGCTACCACGGCTGGGGGTCGGCGGTCAACGTCACCAGGCCGCTGGATGACGGCGAGACGATCGAGTTCGGCGACCGCACCCTGCAGACCCTGCACCGCCCCGGTCACTCCCCCTCGGACACGGTCTTCTGGGACGAGCAGCGGGGGCTGCTGTTCTCCGGCGACCACCTGCTCTCCAACGTCTCCTCGAACCCGCTGATCACCCTGCCGCTCGATGGCGAGCGGCGTCGTGTCCAGACCCTGGTCACCTACCTCGACAGCTTGCGCAAGACGCAGGCGATGCCGGCGGAGATCGTCTTCGGCGGCCACGGCGAGCCGATCACCGACCACGTCGCCCTGATCGACGCCCGTTTTGCCTCGACCGAGCGGCGCAAGGAGAAGATCTACCGCCTGATTACCGAGCGCAGCCGCAGCGGCTACGAACTGGCGCAGGCGATCTGGGGCAACGTCGCCGTCACCCAGGCCTTCCTCACCCTCTCCGAGGTGATCGGCCACACCGACATCCTCGTCAACGAAGGCCGGGTGCGGGAAGCGGACGACGGCAGCGTGATCCGCTTCGAAGCGACCTAGGAGGGACTAGGCGGCACCGGGAGACCGCGCGCGGCGGCCTCCCGGGCGGCGGCGATCAGCAGAAGACGGCGATCGAGAACTGGGTGTCGCGCAGCGGCGGTTCCCCGGTGTCCGCCCATTCGTTCACCTGGATCGAGACGCCGTTCGGGTTCCCTTCGGTGAATTTGGCCGTGTCGGCGGAGACCATAGTGACGACGTCGACCGGGGTGACCGAGTAAGCGCAGGCGGAGACGTTGCGGTCGAAGTTGACGGTGTAGACCCCAGTGAGCCCACCGGGCCTTTCGACGCTGACCGCGGCCGGGCTTTTCGATACGAACGTCGGGTTCGGTTTGGTGTTGCCTTCGACCACCGCCCAGAGCGGCGTGGCCGCCGCACCGGTCTCGCCTTTCGGGCCCTGCGGGCCGGTTTTCCCGTCGCCCCGGTAGCCCCGGTGGCACCGCGAGCGCCTTTCTGGCCCTGGGGGCCCTGCGGACCGCGGGGTCCCTGGTCACCGGCCAGGATCTGCTTCGTCGCGTTGCTGACTTTGGCGGGGGTGACCGCGCCGCGCTTGATCTGGCGGGCGCCGACACTGTTTCTCGGCAGCTTGATCGCCGCGTAGGCGGCGCCGCCGCCGAGTAGGAGGAAGAGGCAGAGCGTCGAGATCACGTTCGCATAGGTGAGCTTGCCGCGAAGGCGTTTCATCCGAGTCCTTTCCGAGAGGTGCAGCTGGCTGAGACAGCGTCCAGGATTTCAACTCGGCCGGCCGCCGAGCCCGGCCGGTGGACGAAAAGCCACCCGGCTCCCATACGCTGCACGCCGTGTCGCCCCCCCTGCGGTCCCGCCGGCTCCGTAAATCCGCCAAGAAGCGGATGCTGATCATCGTCAACCCCTACGCGACCACCGTCTCGGACCGGCTGCGAAACCTCGTCGTCTACGCGTTGCAGGGGCGGTTCGAGGTCGAGACGGTGGCGACCGAGGCGCAGAACCACGCGACGCAGATCGGCCGCGAGGCCAAGGACGGCGGCTACGACGTGGTCGTCGCCTTCGGCGGCGACGGAACCCTCAACGAGGTCGCCAACGGCCTCGCCGGCACCGAGCTGCCGGTGGCGATCCTGCCGGGCGGATCGACCAACGTGGTCTGCCGCACGCTCGGCATCCCCAACGACGTCGTCGACGCGACCGAGCACCTGCTCTCGCTGCTTGACGACTGGAAGCCGCGCAAGATCGACCTCGGCAACGTCGACGGGCGGCGCTTCGTCTTCGCCTGCGGCGCCGGGCTCGACGCGACCGTGGTGCGGCGGGTCGACGAAAACCCCAAGCTGAAGGCCAGGGTCGGGCCCTACTACTACAGCTGGGCCGGGATCTCGGGCTTCTACCGCAAGTACCTGCGGGGTGCGGTGCGGATGCGGGTTGAGAGCGACGCCGGCGAGCCAATCGAGGGGATCACCGCGATCGCCCAGAACTCGGACCCGCTCACCTACTTCGCGAACAAACCGGTGCGAGTCGCCGAGGGGATCGAGATCGACGACGGCACCCTCTCGATGGCGGTCTTGAAACGGGCGACCCAGCGCGACATGCCGGGCCTGATCAGCCGCCTGCTCAGCGAGAAGAAATCCGCAGCCGACCACCGCCAGATCGCCCACTTCGACGACGTCCACGAGGCGACCGTCACCTCGGTCTCCAAGGACAAGGAAGGGGCCTTGCGGCCGTTCCCCCTCCAGGTCGACGGCGACTACATCGGCGACCGCACCCACGTCTCGCTGGCGGTCGAGCCCGGGGCGCTGACGATCGTCGCTTAGGCCGGGCGGAACGGCGGCCGTGCCGCGAGCACGGCGCCGAGGGCGGCGCGTGCCGCCTCGCGTCGCCGCGGAGAGCGACGCCCCGGAACCGAGTATGCACCGACGCGAAGTGCGTAGCGAAGGGCGAGGGAGCAGCGGTAGAGACGTGAACCGGGCAGGTGCTTACGGGCGAACTGCAGTCGCGCGTAGGCCAGTTGCGCTTCCATCTGCGCGTTCGCCCAGTGGGGCTGCTCGTGGTGCTTGATCGTCATCTGAGGCAGATGCACAATCCGCCAGCCGTCCCGCTTCAAGCGCCAGCAGAGGTCGGTCTCCTCGGAGAAGAGGAAGAAGCTCTCGTCGAAGTGCCCGACCGCCTCCAGAGCCGAACGGCGGGCCAGCATGAAGGAGCCCGAGGTCCAGTCGCAGGGCGTGCAGCGATCGTAGGCGGCGGCGTCCAGCTCGCGCTCGCCGAGGGCGCGGCGTGCCAGCGGAATCTGCTCGACGCCGAGCGCTTCGGCCCATCCGCGAGCCGGCGACGGGAAGCGGCGGATGCTGGGCGCGAGCTCGCCGTCCGTCCGCAGCTGACGGGTGCCGGCAAGGCCTATGTCTGGTTTCGCGTCGAGCACCGCGACCAGCTCGGCGAGGGTCCCGGAGAGGACCTCGGTATCGGGATTGAGAAAGAGGACGTACCGTGACCGAGTCAGCTCCAGGCCGCGGTTGTTGGCATGACCGAAGCCGCGGTTCTCGCAGTGGATGCTGCGGACGCCCGGGAACCTCGCCGCCGCCCACTCTCCGGCCCCGTCGCTGCCATTGTCGACGACGACGACCTCGACGCTGCATTCGCCGGCGCTCGCCATCAGGCTGGAGAGCGCCGCGTCGAGCCACTCCCTGCCGTTGTGCGAGACGACGATCGCGCAGACGTCGGCGAGGTCCTTCTTGCGAATAGAGGTCATCTGCAAATCAACGGTTCGCTCCGCGCCCCGCTTACGCGGACGCTAGATTCCGCTCCGCCGATGCCGACTCCGCACCTCGTCACCTCCGACCGCGCGCCGGGCCTGCTCGTCGGTGAGGGGGTCGAGATCGCCCCTGACGCGCTGATCGGCGGCTACGCGGTGATCTATTCCGGCGTCTCGATCGGGTCCGGCGCCAGGGTCGGCGACCACGCCCAGATCCGCGACGGCGCCGTGATCGGTGCCGGTTCGACGGTCGGTAGCTTCACCTCCGTCGACCCTGGCGTGCGCATCGGCGAGCGCGTCAGCGTGCAGACCCGCTGCTACGTCGCGGCCGGCACGACAATCGAGGACGACGCCTTCGTCGGGCCGGGAGTCACCTTCACCAACGACAACACGATGGACCGCCACCCGCCCGAGTTCGAGCTTGACGGCGCCCGGCTGCGCCGTGGATGCCGGGTCGGCGGTGGCGTCGTCATCTGTCCCGGGATCGAGATCGGCGAGGAGGCATTCGTCGCCGCCGGCGCCGTCGTCGCCGCAGACGTGGCGCCGCGGGCCTTCGTGCTCGGGGTTCCCGCCCGCGAGGTGCGGCGGGTCAGCGACGAGGAACTGCTCGAGCGCTGGCGCTGAGCTGGTCCTCGCCCCGTCGCGTGCGCCCGGTCGAGCTCGCGCAAGCTTTTGGCCTGCCCGATCGTTGCTCGGGCATGGCAGCAGTGACCGAAGCAGCCGAGAGCGCGGTCGCGCTCGCCGGGGGCCCAAGCGTAATCGTCAGCGCCTCGCCGCCGTCGCTGCAGCGACGGATCGAACTGGCCCTGTGCGAAGGCATGATCGAGGCGACCCTGGGGTCGGTCGACTCGGCCGAGTCGCTCTCCAGCGAAAGTCTCGACCCCGGGACGATCATCGTCTTCGCCTGCGACGTCGACCGCCCTCGCCAGCTGACCAGGCTGCGGCGGCTGAGGCGCGCCTTCAGCGAGGCGGCACTGGTCACCGTCTCACCCGTCGCCACCGGCGCCGGAATCCGTCGCGCGCTCGATGCCGGCGCGGACGCGATCGTCTTCGAGCCTGAGCTGGAGGCGACGCTCGCCGTCGCGGTCTCCGCCGTCGCCTGCGGCCAGTCGGTCGTACCCCGCAACCTCCGCGCCGGCTTCCAGCGTCCCGCTTTCTCCCACCGCGAGCGCCAGGTCCTGACCTACGTCTCGCGCGGCTTCACCAACGCCCAGATCGCCGACGAGCTGTTCCTCTCGGAGAGCACGATCAAGAGCCACCTCTCGTCCGCCTTCGCCAAGCTCGGAGTTCGCTCCCGGATGGAGGCCGCCGCACTCTTCCTCGAACTGAACCCGCAAGGAGCCGCTGAATGAACCCTGTCGCCGTCGAGTCCCGACTCCCCGCTGCCGCGACCGCTGCCGAACGCGTTCCCTTCATCCGACTCGACTCGGCCCACCCGGAGCTCTTTGCCGAGCTGATCGAAGTGGTCGAGCGAGTCGGCCGCGACGGGGCCTTCACCCTCGGGACCGAGGTCGCCGAGTTCGAGCAGGCCTTCGCAGACGCCTGTGGGGCCGAGCATGGGATTGGCGTCTCGTCCGGAACCGCCGCTCTCGAGTTTGCGCTGCGAGCGCTCGGAATCGGCCCCGGTGACGAGGTGATCGTGCCCACCTACACGTTCATCGCCACCGCCGAGGCGGTGAGCTCGGTCGGCGCCACGCCGGTGCTCGTGGACGTCGACCCCGACCAGGCGCTGATCACGGCGCCGATCGTCGAGGCCGCCCTCAGCGTGCGCACTCGCGCCGTCATCCCAGTCCACCTCTTTGGTCGCACCGTCGACCTCGACCCGATCCTCGAGCTGTGCCGGCCGCGGGGGATCGCTGTCGTCGAGGATGCCTGCCAGGCCCATGCCGCCCGCTATAAGGGACGCCTGGTCGGCTCGCTCGGGGATGCCGGATGCTTCAGCTTCTACCCGACCAAGAACCTCGGCGGGTGGGGCGACGGAGGCGCCCTCGTTACCAACGACTCCCAGCTTGCCGCCAAGGTGAGGCTGCTCCGGACCCACGGCGAGAGCCCTCGGCATAACCACCAGATCGCAGCCGGCACCGACCGCCTCGACGGTTTGCAGGCGGCAATCCTGAACGTCAAGCTGCGCCACCTCGAGGGCTGGAACCAAGCCCGCCGCAACGCCGCGATGAAACTGCGGGAAGGGTTGGCCGGGACCAGCGTTGTGTTGCCGGCGCCGGCGGCGCCCGACGGCGACCACGTCTACCACCTCTTCGTCGTCCGGTCGGAGAAGCGCGACGCCCTGCGCGAGCACCTCGACGCAGGCGGGGTCTCGAGCGCAATCCACTACCCGACGCCGGTGCATCTCCAGCCCTGCTACTCGGGCCTCGGGCTCGGGCCGGGCTCGCTCCCGGCCGCCGAGCGCCTGGCAGCCGAAAGCTGCTCGCTGCCGATCTTCCCGGCGATCGAGGAGCGGCACATCGCCGAAACCGTCGCTGCGGTGGAGAGCTTTGGCCTCGGCGCCGACCGCTGACGCGGTCCTCCAGACGCAGGTCCCCCAGTCGGCGCCAGGTCGCGGACTGCGGATCTGCATGGTCCACTACTCCGATTTCACCGTCGACTCCCGGATCCAGCGGCAGGCGCGGGCGCTGGCCGAGCGCGGCGACACTGTCGAGTGCCTCTGCCTCTCCGACGACGCCGCGATTTCGGTCGGGGCCGGCGAGATCGGTCTGCACCGGGTGGCCCGGGACAAGCCGCGGGGCGGCGCCCGCGCCTACGTCGAGGGCAACCTCCGCTTTCTGCTCGGCGCCACTCGGAAGCTGACGACGCTCGAGCGCCGGCAACGCTTCGACCTGATCGAGATCCACAACATGCCGGACGCTCTGGTCTTCGCGGCACTGCTGCCAAAGCTGCGCCGGACCCCGATCGTGCTCAACTTCCACGACACGTTCCCGGAGCTCTTCGCAACGCTCTTCGAACGGTCCCCCGATCACCCGCTGGTGCGCCTCATCCGTACCGAGGAGCGCGCCAGTGCCAGCTTCGCCGACTGCCACGTCTTCGTCACCGACGAGGCACGCGACCTGCTGCGGCGACGCGGGATCGAGGCGGCGCGCGCCGAGGTGGTGATGAACACCCCCGACGAACGCATCTTCGGCATGCGGCGCGAGGTGCGAACGCCGCCGGCCGAGGGTCCGCTGCGCGTCGTCTACCACGGCGGGCTCGCCGAGCGCTTCGGCACCGAGTCCCTGGTCCGCGCGGTCGGCCAGTTGCGGGCCGCGGGTAGCCCGGTCGAGCTCGACGTCTACGGCTCTGACGCCGAGGCCGCCCGGCGGCTGGCAGCCGCCGCCGCCGCGATCGCGCCCGAGGGAGTTCGGATCGCACCCCGTCCGACCCCGGTCGAGCGGATCCCGGAGCGCCTCGAAGCGGCCGACATCGGTGTCGTCCCGACTCTGCGCGACGATTTCACCGAGCTGTTGCTGCCTGTGAAGCTGCTCGAGTACGTGCACATGGGGATGCCGGCCGTCGCCTCGGCGCTGCCAACGGTCAAGCGCTACTTCCGCGACGACGTCCTCTATGCCAAGCCAGGGGATCCGGCTTCGATCGCGGCTGCGATCGAAGCCGTGCGCCGGGATCCCGGCGCCGCGGCCGCGCGCGCCCGCAGCGCCTCGGAGCGGCTGCGACAGATCGAGTGGTCGCGGCAGCGCCGGGGCTATCTCGAGATGATCGACGGCCTGATCGCCGAGCGGAGGAGCTGAGCCGTGGAGCGGCTGCTGCTGATCACCCCGTGCCGCGACGAGGCCGAGCACCTCGACCGGACGATCGCCGCTGTGGCCGCGCAGACCCGCCCGCCGGACCTCTGGCTGGTCGTCGACGACGGCTCGTCCGACGCAACGCCGCTGATTCTCGCGCGCTGGGCGGCCGAGCTCCCCTTCCTGGAGATCGTGCAGGCGCCGCAGCAGCGCGCACGCGGCCGCGACGGGCTCGCGGTCGCCGCCGAGGCGGTCGCCTTCAACCACGCGCTCGGCTTGGTCCCGCGCGAGTCATTCAGTCACATCGGCAAGCTCGACGCCGACATCGAGCTGCCGCCGGACTACTTCCGGCGCTTGCTCGATCGCTTCGCGGTCGAGGCGGACCTCGGCATCGCGGGCGGCCTGCTGCTCGAGGACCACGGTCGCGGCTGGCGCTCGACCGGCGGCCCCGAGTACCACGTGCGCGGGGCTCTGAAGCTGTATAGCCGCGACTGCCTGTCGGCGATCGGCGGCATCGAGCAGCGCCTCGGCTGGGACACGATCGACGAGGTGGAGGCCCGGATGCGGGGCTACCGGACGCGCACGCTGAGCGGCCTCACCGCGCGCCACCTGCGCCCGGTCGCCACGCGCAACGGCATCGTCCGCGGTCGCGCTCGCCACGGCCAAACCGCCTTCATCCTTCGCTACAGCCCGTGGTGGGTGGCGCTCAGGTCGGTACGGCTCGCCTGCACGCCTCCGTACCTGATCGCCGGCGCGGCCTATTTCTGGGGATACCTCGTGGCCGCCGTCGGCGATCACGGCAACCGCGTCGAGGATCCCGATTTCGCCCGCTTCGTCGCCGCCGAGCTGCGCGGACGCGCTCGGCCCCGGGTCGTCGCCCGCGTGCTCTCACGGCGAGTACGAAATCCGGTGGAAGTTTCCTCCAATCCGCCTCGTTCGTAGCTCAGATGGCCTTTGTCGAGATCATTCGCCGGCTTTGGCAGCACAAGCTCCTGGTCACCCTCGCGCTCCTGCTGGCGATTGCGGCGGCGATCCTCAGCGCCTACCGGGTCACCTCCTCGGGCCTCGAAAAGCGCGCGCTCAGCGTCGCCGCCGCCTCGGGCCAGATCCTCGTCGACAACGCGCAACGGCTGAACTCGACGAAAGGTGTCGAAACAGGCGAATTCGAAGCGCTGGAGACCCGAGCGAAGATCTACGCCCAGTACCTCGCCGGCTACGACGCCAAGCTGCAGATCGCGAAACTGGCGGGCATCCCAACGGGCTCATTGGCCACCACCGGCCCCTTCAGCGGCGGCCCGAGCGGCGAAACGTACTCCTCGCAAACCTCGGAACAACGAACGCAGGAACTGCTGCAGGAAGGGAACGGCAACCGGGCAAATTTCGCCGCCCAGGAAGACGTCCCGATCATCACCGTCCAGACCCAGGCCGCGACCACGGACACCGCCGTGGGGATCGCGGCGGCGTCCTTCGAGGTGCTCGACCGCTACATCCACAGCTTCGACAAAGGCAGCAGGCCGATCAGCGACAGCGTCGTCGTCCGCCAGCTCGGCGCCCCCGAGGGCGGCGAGGTCGGCGGCAACAACAACGTCATGCTGATGGCCCTCGCCTTCCTCGTCGTCTTCGGCCTGGGCAGCGCGGCGATCCTGCTGGCGCCCAACTTCGCTCAGCGGTGGCGCGCCCTCGCCGCTGAGGAAGAGGGGGACGAGCGCGGCGACGAGGACGACCTCGAGAGCGTCACTGAGAACCCCCCTGACCTCGTCCACCCGCCCTATGCCACGGTCGGCAAGCGCCGCCGCGCCCGTAGAGCGGAACTCGGGCCGGAAATCCTCGACAAAGAGACCGGGGAAGCCAAGGAGCCCGAGCCCGTCGCCGCGCACCGAACCTCCACGGGCTGATGGAAGCGACGACCGGGGTCGGGCCACTCGTCGGCCGCCCCGCTGAGCGGCGAGGTTCGAGCCGGCGCCAACCTGACGTCCTCGCCCGGGCCGCGGCGCGTCACGCCGCCGATTGGCCCCGCACCACCCGCCTCCTGCCTTGGGCCCTCTTCGGGTTCATGGCGATGATCTGGCTGGTCCCCTTCGACAGCGTCCTGCTGCCCGTCGGGGGGCCGATCGACATTACGCTCGACCGTCCCGCCCTGGTCGTCCTGGTTGGAATCTGGCTGCTCGGCGCCGAGGGTGCGGGACTGCGGCACAAGGTCCGCACGATCCGCAGTCCGATCCATTGGGCCTTCGCGATCTTCATCGCGGTCGCGATCGTCAGCGTCCTCCTCCGCGGCGAGCTGCTGGTCCGGGTGGGCGACCTCGAGCTGGCGGTGCGGGCGCTGGCGCTACTCGTCTCCTACGGGGTCTTCTTCGCCCTCGCAGCGGCGATCATCCGGCCCGCCGAGGTGCCGAAGATGGTCACGGCGATTCTCGTGATGGCGTCGATCACCGCCCTGGCGGTGGTCCTCGAGTATCGCTTCGGGTTCAACCCATTCCACGACTGGATCGGACCGCTGTTCCCGGGCTACATACGGCCGGCGGATCTCGGTGCCACCGACTCGATCGGGCGCCGGCTGATGTACGGGCCCACGGTCCAGCCGTTGGCCGTGGCGGTGATGATCTCGCTGGCTCTGCCGTTCGCCGTGAGCTGGATGCTGCGCTCGGAGGAGCGGCGCCAGCGCTGGCTCTACGGGGCGATGGTCGTGCTGCTCGTCGCCGGCGCCCTGGCGACGCAAAAGAAGACGAGCATGGTCGGCCCGCTGGTCGCCGTTCTCGTCCTCATCGCCTACCGCCCACGACAGATGCTGCGCCTTGCGCCGCTGGCCGTAGCGCTGATCGCGGTCGCGCACTTCGCCGCTCCCGGGGCACTCGGCTCGGTCATCGACCAGTTCAACCCGGGCGCCGTCGACCAGGTGAACACGACCAAGGACCGGGTCAGCGACTACGAGGCGATCAAGCCCGACATCGCCGCCCACCCGGTCTTCGGCCGCGGCTACGGCTCCTACGAACAGAAGGAGCACCGAATCCTCGACAACGAGTACCTGGGCTTGGTGATCGGCGTCGGCCTGGTCGGCGTCCTCGCCTACCTGGCAGTCTTCGCCACCTCCTTCCTCAGCGCCCATCGCGTGATCCGCTTCGGCGATCCCGATCGGGCGCCGCCCGCGCTCGGCGCCGCCGCCGCAATCACCGTGGCCCTGGTGACCAGCGCCGTGCTGGACTTCCTCTCCTTCCCGCAGCTGCCCTACATCTTCTGCTTCGTCGCTGCGATCAGCTACGTGCTCGGGCGCGAGCGCCTGGAAAGGGAGATCTCGTGAACGTCCTCGCCCCCGCCGACGACGCGACCGAGGTCGAGGTCTGCCCCGGCTGCGGTTCTCCGCAGCGACAGCCGCCGGTATTGCTGCGCGGTCGTGACCGCCTCACCGGGGCGCCGGGTGAGTTCACCGTGGTCGCCTGTCCCGCCTGCGGTCTCGCCTACACGCTGCCGCGCCTCCGGCCCGCCGACTTCTCGACCTACTACCCGGAGAGCTACAGCGCGTATGAGCCCAACTCCGCACCCGCGAGGCCCTCGCTGGGGGAACGGGTCGGCGAGCTGCAACGCGAGGCGATCATCCGCTACGGCCCCTACCGCGAGATCTGGAAGCGGCCGCCGGGTCGGCTGCTCGACGTCGGCTGCGGGGTCGGGGACCTCGCCGCCGCCTTTGCGCGGCAGGGCTGGGAGGCCTGTGGCATCGAGCCCTCGCCGATCGCCGCCGCCCACGCCCGCGCCGCCGGTGTCGACGCCGCCGTTGGCACCCTCGACGACGCGCCCTGGCCGATGGCCCACTTCGACGCGATCATCTTCAACCACTCGCTCGAGCACGTCGACGACCCGGCAGCGACGATGGCGACGGCGGCGCGGCTTCTGCGCCCCGGCGGCGTGGTCGCGATCGCTGTGCCCAATTTCGGCAGCCCCCACCGGCTCCTCTTCGGCTCCGCCTGGTTCCAGCTCGACCTCCCCCGCCACCTCCAGCACTTCGACCGCGACTCGCTTACCGGCCTCGTCCGCCGTGCGGGCCTGCGCCCGATCGCTTCCGGGACGGCGACGATGCGGCCCAGCCCGATCGGCTCGCTGCAGTACGCGGTGTTCGGCACGCTGCGCTACGACGGTCGGGGCTTCCGCCTGCTTGCCTGGGCACTGGCACCGCTGCTGGCGCTCTCGGACCGCTTCGGCGCCGGCGACTGCCTGCATCTGACGGCTTCCAAGTAGCCCCGTCAGTTACCGAGACGGTCAAAGCGAGAGGGCGAGGTCCATCACGGTCGCCGTCCGGCTCGCCCAGCTGTCGACCTCGATCCGCGACCGCCGCTCTGGCTCGGAGAGGCGTCCGCGCGCCAACGCCGCGCGGACGCCGGCGACGAAGTCTCCGCCGGGGGCGACGCGCACCACCGGCGCCTGGACGCCGCGGACGGGCTCCAGGTCGGTGGCGACGGTAGGCGTCCCGGAGGCGAGGTACTCGAAGAGCTTCAGCGGGCTCATCGCTTCGGTCAGCGGCGTACAGCGATGGACCAGCAGGCAGACGTCGGCGGCGTGGGCAAGGGCGGCGACTCCCTCGCGCGAGACCGGCTCGTGCAGGTGGACGTTCGGCTCGGCGAGGATCGGCCGCAGCGGCTCCTCCTCGGCGACCGGGCCCACGAGGACGACCGATCCCCCGGGCATCGCCCGGGCGACGGAGACGAGACCCTCGACGTCGAGGCGCGAGTCGAGGGTGCCGACGTAGAGAAGGCGCGGCGCCGCCAGCGCGGTGAACCAGCGCGGCGGCAGATCGGGCGAGAGCCACAGCTCGGGGTCGACGCCGTTGGGAACGACGGCGGCGGGACCGATCGGCTCGATCCGATCGAGGAGCTTCGCGCTCACTGCGCAGACGCGGTGGCCGCTGCTGCCGACCCGGCGGTAAGCCTCCTCGAGACCTCGCTGCCACGGCCGGTAGTCCCGGTGGGCCGAGAGGTCATCGGTGGCGTAGAGCGTGACCGGCCCGGCCCAGGCCAGCGGCGCGAATCCGGCGAGCAGGGGCTGTGCCGTGACTATCGCCGGGCGCTCCATCCCGAAGCGAGCGGCGACCCGCTGCAGCCTGCGGTCGTAACGTTCGTACTCGGCTTCGATCCCGGCGATCGAGGTCGGGTCCTGGCGCCGAAGTCGCAGCGGCTGCCAGAGCCTCTCCCTAACGCTCGACTTGAACTTGAGGGGTCGCTCGATCACATCCTTCGCGAGCTTCACCACGGCGCTTCGCGGCCGGTCGCAGATGAGGACCTTCTCGATCGCAGGATCTTCGAGCAGGGCGAGCGCCAACCGGTCCTGAGGAAAGCACATGCCCCGCGCCTGGGCCGCCGCCCAGGTCATGTCGTCGAAGGTGAAGATCGCCTCGCGGGCGCGCCGTCGAGAGGCCGGCGTGAACGGGATTCGCCTGCACGCGCGCTGGGTCTCGGAGATTGAGGCCATCGCCCTATGAACGCCGAGGGCGAGCCGTTCTTTGCGAACGCTCTTGCCGGCAAACGCAAGTGTCCTCGGGTCCGCCCCGTTACTCCTTCGAATGGACTCCGATCGACCCGATCAAAGCGAGATCAGCTCGGAGGAGCTGAAGCGCGCCGCCGTCAGCGGCGTGCGCTGGACCGCTGCCACCCGAATCGGGATCGAGGCGGTCACGTTCATATCGGCGGTCTTCCTCGCCCGCCTGATCCCGCCCGCCGGCTTCGGGGAGGCAGTGGTGCCGCTGATCCTGGTGCCTTTGGCGACGATCCTCACCTTCGAGGGTTTCGGCAGCGCCCTCGTGCAGCGCCGGGAGATCGAAGCCGCCCACGTCGAGGCGGCGATGCTCGCGGCGACCGCGGTCGGCGCCTTGCTCACCGCGGCGACGCTCTTGCTCGCCCACCCGATCGGCGACGCCGCGCTCGGCTCCAAGCAGGCCGAGCTGCTGATGATCGTCTCGCCGGTCTTCCTCCTGGCCGGGATCGGGGCGGTGTCCCGGGGCCTGCTCTGGCGACGCCTCGACTTCCGCCGCGTCTCGATGATCGAAATGGCCGCGCTTGCTCTCGGCGCCCTGGCCGGCGTCGGGCTCGCGCTCGCCGGACTCGACGCCGAGGCGATCGTGCTCGGTGCCCTCACCGGCGCTGCCGCAACCTCGCTCCTGCTGCTCGTCGCAGCGCCGCCGCCGGCACCGCGGCTGCGCCACCGCGCGCTGCGCGAGGTGATGGGCTTCGGCCTTCCCGCCTCGGCGGCCGGGCTGACCTCGGTGGCGATCACCAACTCGGCCCTCGCGGTGGCCGCGGTCCGCCTCTCGGCCGCCCAGGCAGGCCTCTTCTGGCGCGCCTTCCAGCTCGGCGTCATATACCAGGAAAAGATCAGCGGGATCATGATCCGCCTCGCCTTCCCGGTCTACTCGCGGACCGGCGACCTCGACGAGCTGCGACGGTTCCACGAGCGTGCGACGCGGATCCACGCCGCCGTCCTGCTGCCGCTGCTGGCTTTGCTGATCGTCGTTGCGCCCGAGCTCGTGCCGTGGGTCTTCGGCGAGCGCTGGGCGCCCGCGGTCCCCGCGGTCCAGATCCTCGCGGTCGCCGGGATGATCGCCGCGGTCCTCACGGGCTACCCGCAGATCCTGCTCGCGGCCGGCCGGCCGCATGCGCTCTTCGTCTTCAACCTCGCGCTACTGGGCGTGTACTTGGCGGTCTCCTGGTTCGTCGCGCCCTACGGGATCGTGCCGCTCTCCTTCGCCGTCGTCGGTGTCCACTGCGTCCTCCTCGTCGCCGTCTACGCCGGTCTCTTCAAGAGGGTCCTCGGGATCCCCGTGCGGCGGCTCGTCACCGACCTCCTCCCCGCCCTCTGCGGCAGCGTCGCCCTGGTCGCCGTCGGTCTCCCAGTGGCGGCGGTGCTGCGCGAGTCCGGCGAACCGACCCTGGTCCTGCTGATTGCCGTCGCCGCCAACGGGGCGCTCGCCTACCTGCTGACCCTCAGCATCTTCTTTCGCGAGCTGTGGGACGACATCCTCGCAGTGGCGCGCCGCATCGTGCCCGAGCGATTGCAGCCCAAGACTGCAACCCTCACCCTCACCTGGAGGTTCCGATGAGCGACAGGAGTGACCGTTTTTCGACCTGCGAGCGGCATTCTCGTTGCGACACTGGGAGTGTGCGCGAGCTCCGTACCGCCGCCCCCCGCCGAGCCCCCCTGGCCCGCGCCGCTGGCGCCGCCGTGCTCGGCACGATCGCCTTCCTCGCCGTGCTGGCCTGGTTCAGCACCGGCCGCGCGGATGCGGCCGTAACCTGCCCTAACCCGATCCCGAGCATCAACGAGAACCAGTGCAAAACAGGAACCTCGGCCTGGGAAATCAACGACTACAGCCCCAATCTCGGCGGCTTCACGACGCAGACCAGCGTCAATGCGGGCGAAAGCGTCACCCTGAAGATCGGCCGCAACGGGCCGGTCTCCCCCACCCGCACCGCTTCGATCTCGGTCTACCGGATGGGCTACTACGACAACCTCGGCGGCCGCCTCGTCAACAGCGCCACCAACGTCGCGATCAACAACGACTTCACCTGCCAGGCGATGAACGAAACGACCGGTGAAGTCTCCTGCGCGAACTGGAAAGCGACCTACACGATCCCGGGCAGCGCCCTCACCGTCGGCGGGATCTACCTCGTCAAGATCACCGCTTCGACCGGCGACCAGACGCAGGTCGTGTTCACGGTGCGCGAAGACTCCCGCCACTCCCGCATGCTCTTCGTGCTCCCGATCGCCACCTACGAGGCCTACAACCTCTTCGGCGGGACCTGGAACGGCGAAGAAGGCGGTAAGTCCCTCTACTTCGGCACCCGGGGCTCGAGCTCCCTCCCCTCCACCGGCACCGACCGCGCCGCCAAGGTCTCTTTCGACCGGCCCTTCGCCCAGGCTGGAGCCCAGCAGAACTGGTTCCTCGGCCCCGACTTCGAACTCCTCGCCTGGCTCGAAAAGCAGGGCTACGACCTCGCCTTCAGCGACGACGTCTCGATCCACCAGAACCCCGGCCAGCTGCTCAACCACGAAGCGGTGGTGATCTCCGGCCACTCCGAGTACTGGTCGCTGGAGCAGTTCAACGGCTTCCTCGCGGCGCGCGATGCGGGCATCAACATCGCCTCGTTCTCCGCCAACACCGCGTACTGGAAGGTTCGCTACGAGAACGGCGGGCGCACGCTCGTCTGTTACAAGACGGTGCAGGGGAGCGGCTCCGCCGGCAACGGTGCCGCCAGCCAGAACGACTGGGGGCCGGACGGGGTCAAAGCCACGGCCGACGACGCGCTCGGGCTCGACGGCATCGCCGGGACCACCGACGACAAACCCCAGAACGCGACCACCACCTTCCGCGACAACGGCGCCCCGAACGGCGATCCCTCGGCTCCCCCTGGCGGCCGCGTCGGCCCCGACATGCCCGAGAACCAGCTGTTCGGGATCCTCTACGTCGGCGATAACGACTCGCAGAACTTCCCGCTCACCGTCCCCGCCGCCAATGGCGCCGGCGAATTCGCGGGCGACCGTTTCTGGCGCAACACCGGCGTCTCCCAGAACAGCTCCACCAGCATCGGCTCCTCGCTGGTCGGCTGGGAGTGGGATGCGATCCCGGCCCAGGCCCAGTACCTCAAATACCAGCCGGCGGGGGTCGTCCGGCTGTTCTCGACCAACGTCCAGACCGTGTCCAACAACTCCTGGCTGCAGGACGAGGGCCGGCTCCGCAACACCTCGCCTCCACCGGGCCAGCCTGGCACGGTCGGGGCGGTTCGCTACACCGCCAGCTCCGGCGCCGTGGTCTTCGCCAGCGGCACCATGTACTGGGCCCGCGGCCTGGTCGGCGAATCCGACGAACGGATCCAGCAGGCGACCTACAACATCCTCTCCGAAATGGGCCAGCAGCCCACCACGCCGGAAGAAGGGATCACCCTCGACCCCGGCGGCTCCAACAAAGCGCCCAGCGCCAGCTTCACGATCTCGCAGAACCCCGCCAAAACCTCGACCGCGCTGACCTTCGACGCCTCTGCCTCGAAAGACAGTGACGGGGCGATCGCCAAATACGAATGGGATCTCGACGGCGACGGCAGCTTCGAGACCAACACCGGCACCAAAGCGACGACGACCCACAGCTACGCGGCCGAGGGAACCTACAACGTCCGCCTCCGCGTCACCGACAACGGCGGCGCCACCTCGCTGGCGGTGAAAACGCTGACGATCATCGACAACCAGCCGCCAACCGCGAGCTTCACCGCAACCCCCGAAGCGGCGATCAAGAACGAAGCGATCGCCTTCAACGGCTCCGGCTCCACCGACCCCGACGGCTCGATCGCCAAATACGAATGGGACTTCGACGGCAACGGCACTTACGAGACCAGCTCTGGCGCCAGCCCGACGATCAACCACGCCTATGCAACTCCCGGTCTCTACACGGTCGGGCTGCGCGTCACCGACAACGGTGGCAAGACGGCGACGACGACCCGTCCGGTGGGCGTCAGCTCCGGCGAACCGAGCCAGTACACCGCCTCGGTCCTCGCCACCCCTGGCCTTGCCCACTACTGGCGGATGGGTGAGACCGCCGGCCCGACCTTCGCCGACTCGAAAGGCTCGAGCACGGCGACGGCGGCCGGTGGCACCACCTTCGGCGTGCCCGGGGCGGTGAAAGAAGACCCCGACCGAGCAGCCAGCTTCGACGGCGGCAGCGGCAACGCCAAAGCCAACGTCAACCTCGGCGCCGTCAGCACGATCACCGTCGAGTTCTGGCTCAACTGGGACGCCTACGGCAACGACGACCGGCTGGCGATGGAGTTCACGAACAACTTCAACGAAACGGCCGGCGGCTTCCTGGTCGACCCGAACGCGCCGCAGCTCGGCGGCAAATTCGGCGTCGGCATCGGCTCCGGGACGGCCCGCAACAACGTCTTCTTCGAACGCCCGAGCGCCGGCGTCTGGCACCACTACGCCTTCGTGATCAACACGAACAAGCCGGCCGCCGAACAGATCATCCCCTACGTCGACGGCAAAGCCGTCGCTTACAGCAAGCTCGACAGCGGCAGCGGCAGCGGCAAATTCGCCAACTCGATCCTCAACTTCATGTCGCGGGCGGGCGCCTCGAACTTCGGCGCCGGCGATCTCGACGAGGTCGCGGTCTACGAACGCGCACTCTCCGCCGCGACCATAGCCAAGCACTACGAAGGGGTCATGGTCGAAGGCACTGAAGGGTCCGAAGGGACGCCGGGCGGAGGCGGCGGAACGCCCGAAGAAGAAGGCCCGCCGACCGGCGGCAGCGGCGCCAGCTACACCGACTCGGTGCTGGCCACGCCCGGCCTCGTCGACTACTGGCCGCTGAGCGAGGCTGCCGGGCCGACGATCGGCGACGCGGTCGGCGGCAACAACCTCACCGCGAGCGGTGAACCAACCTTCGGCGCCGCCGGTGGCGTCCCCGGCGAGACCACCAGCTCGGTCAAATTCGACGGCGTCAACGACGCCGCCACTGGAGCCCTCAACCTGGGCGGGAAAACCGCGGTCACGGTCGAGTTCTGGATGAAATGGAACGCCTGGGCAAACAACGACGAACTGGCGATGGAGTACACGCCGAACTTCAACAGCAACCCGGGTGGCTTCCTCGTCGACCCGAACTCGAGCTACGGCAAATTCGCCGTCTCCCTGGGGATCGGCTCCTCGCGGAACGTCGCGCTCTTCGAACGCCCGAGCGCTGGGGTCTGGCATCACTACGCCTTCGTCCTCGACTCCGCCGCCGCCGGACCCAACCAGATCACGCCCTACGTCGACGGCCTCCCGGTCGCCTACACCAAGGCGCTCAACGGCGAAGGCGGGGCCGCCTTCGCCGACTCGACGCTGGCGCTGATGTCCCGCGGCGGCAAAGAACTGTTCGGGGCCGGCAACTTGCAGGACGTCGCCATCTACGACCGCACGATCAACGCCGCCACGGTCGCCCAGCACTACGCGAGCAACGGACCGAGCGGCAAACCGCAGGCGAGCTTCACGGCGCCGACCACGGCGAAAGTTGGCGAAAAAGTGACCTTCGACGCCTCAGCTTCGAAAGATCCGGACGGGACGATCGCCAAATACGAATGGGATCTCGACGGCAACGGCAGTTACGAGACCAACACCGGCACGACGCCGAGCGCGAGCACGGCTTACGCCAGCGCCGGCAAAGTCACGGTTGCCCTGCGGATCACCGACAACGCCGGCAACACCGGCTCGACCACCCGCGCCGTCAGCGTCGAAGCCGGTGGCGGCGGCGAAGAAGGCGGGCCCGCCAACTACAGCGCTGCCGTGCTTGGCACGCCGGGCCTACTCAACTACTGGCGCCTCGGCGAGTCGACCGGTTCTGTCTTCGCCGACTCGGCCGGCTCCAGCCCGGCGACGATGGCCGGTGAACCGACGCTCGGCGTGCCCGGCGGCGCCCCGGGCGACGCCGGAACCGCGGCGAGCTTCGACGGCGCCAACGACGCCGCCAGCGCCGCCCTGCAGCTGGGCGGCAAGACGGCGGTAACGCTCGAGTTCTGGCTCAAATGGGACGAATGGAAAAACGAAGACCAGCTCGCCTTCGAGTACACGCCGAACTTCAACGAAAACAGCGGCGGCTTCCTCGTCGACCCGAACTCGAGCTACGGCAGCTTCGCGGTCGCGATC
>Ga0070667_100000604_pt1 | contig 35043 bp, 33 predicted proteins | sample KBSS33metaG_FD_64659 | JGI IMG/M metagenome (GOLD analysis project Ga0070667, IMG submission 64659) | Switchgrass rhizosphere microbial communities from Kellogg Biological Station, Michigan, USA - KBS S3-3 metaG | ecosystem: Host-associated > Plants > Roots > Rhizosphere > Soil ...
CCAGCGTTCCGAGCGGCGTACCCGCAGTGACGACGGCACCGGGCCGCACCGAAGCCCGGACAGGCTCGTAGCTGGTCCGCAGCCCACCAGGATGCGCCACCGACACCACCGGCCGGCCGGCGAGTTCGCCGGCGAACACCACCGTGCCCGGGGCCGCGGCATACACCGTCTGACCAGCCGAACCAGCGAGGTCGACGCCGCGATGCCCGCGCTGCCAGTTCGGCTGGGGCGCGTCGAAGGTGCGCACGACGGCCGGCCGCGGCCGCAGTGGCCAGTCCAGCCGGCCATCGGCGGCGTGCGCCACGCCGGTCGAACAGACCGTCATGAGCGTTACAAGCAGACTGATCCGCATCACCCCAGTTCAGCGCGCCGGCGGAAGGTTCGGTACCCGGTGAACGCCGATCTGTGGATAACCAACGCACTGTGGACAAAAGCATCCCCGGCGAGCGTGTAAACTTCCACCTGCAATCCGCATTCGTGGGTTGACTTCGCGCGCCTGCACAGCGGCTCGATCTCGGGTCGCAATCGCATGCCGGGCGGTCCCATTCGGGCAACCGAGTTGGGTCCGGCACGCAGCAGACGCCAGGGTCCGGGATCAACCGATACCGGACGACAACCGAAAACAAGTGAGGCACAACCATGGCCGTAGTGACCATGCGGCAGCTGCTGGATAGCGGCGCGCACTTCGGGCACCAGACCCGTCGCTGGAACCCCAAGATGAAGCGGTTCATCTTCACCGACCGCAACGGCATCTACATCATCGACCTGCAGCAGACGCTGACGTACATCGACAAGGCGTACGAGTTCGTCAAGGAGACCGTTGCCCACGGCGGCAGCGTCCTCTTCGTCGGTACCAAGAAGCAGGCCCAGGAATCCATCGCTGACGAGGCCACCCGCGTCGGCATGCCCTACGTGAACCAGCGCTGGCTCGGCGGCATGCTCACCAACTTCTCGACCGTCCACAAGCGCCTGCAGCGCCTGAAGGAACTCGAGTCGATGGAGCAGACCGGTGGCTTCGAGGGTCGCACCAAGAAGGAAATCCTCATGCTGACGCGTGAGAAGAACAAGCTCGAGCGCAGCCTCGGCGGTATCCGGGACATGCAGAAGGTTCCGTCGGCCATCTGGGTCGTCGACACCAACAAGGAGCACCTGGCCGTTTCCGAGGCCATCAAGCTCGGCATCCCGGTCATCGCGATCCTGGACACCAACTGCGACCCCGACCAGGTCAACTACCCGATCCCGGGTAACGACGACGCCATCCGCAGCGCTGCGCTGCTGACCAAGGTGATTGCCTCCGCGGTTGCCGAGGGTCTGCAGGCCCGCTCGGGTGCCAAGACCGAGGCCGAAGGCGCCGAGCCGCTCGCCGAGTGGGAGCAGGAATTGCTCGCCGGCGCCACGGCAGGAACCGACACCGCGACTTCTCCGGAAGCCGCCACCGAAACCACCACAGAAAGCTGAGATGGCTAACTACACCGCTGCTGACGTAAAGCGACTGCGGGAGCTCACCGGCTCCGGCATGCTCGACTGCAAGAACGCACTGGTTGAGACCGAGGGTGACTTCGACAAGGCCGTCGAGGTCCTGCGCATCAAGGGTGCCAAGGACGTCGGCAAGCGCGCTGAGCGCGCCACCGCCGAGGGCCTGGTCGCCGCCAAGGACGGCGCCCTGATCGAGCTGAACTCCGAGACCGACTTCGTCGCCAAGAACGCCGAGTTCCAGGCTCTCGCGGATCAGATCCTCACCGCTGCTGTCGCGGCCAAGGCCAACGACGTGGAGACCCTCAAGGCCGCCACGGTCGACGGCACCACCGTCGAGCAGCTGGTCGCGGACCTGTCCGCGAAGATCGGCGAGAAGCTCGAACTGCGTCGCGCTGCCTTCTTCGACGGCACCGTGGAGACCTACCTGCACAAGCGTGCCGCGGACCTGCCGCCGGCCGTTGGTGTGCTGGTCGAGTACACCGGTGCTTCGGAAGAGGCCGCGCACGCGGTCGCGCTGCAGATCGCCGCGCTGAAGGCCAAGTACCTCACCCGTGAGGACGTGCCCGCCGACCTGGTCGCCAACGAGCGTCGTATCGCCGAGGAGACCGCCAAGGAAGAGGGCAAGCCCGAGGCCGCACTGCCGAAGATCGTCGAAGGCCGCGTCACCGGCTTCTACAAGGACGTCGTGCTGCTCGACCAGCCGTCGGTGTCCGACAACAAGAAGACCGTGAAGGCCCTGCTGGACGAGGCCGGCGTCACTGTGACCCGCTTCGTGCGGTTCGAGGTTGGCCAGCAGTAAAAACTTGAGCAGCCCACCCGCTGCTCACTGACAAAACCCCGCGTACAACCCCGGCGATCCCGGAGTGCGCGGGGTTTTGCTTTCTCCGGCTAGGGCCGGGGAAGTTTGCGGTGCAGCGGATTCGCGGTCACCTGCGCGCGACGGCCACTCGTGGGCAGGCTGCGGACGACATCCGGACGGTCTGCCGTCGCGCGGGTGGCGTCCTGTGCCCGCATTCCCGGTGAACTGCCGGCCCCCAGCGCCGGCGCTCCTATTCGGCGCTTGGCCGCCCCGCTGCAGGTCGGACACGGTGTATCGGAGGGCGCGGTCGCCATCGGATGCTGTTCGGTGAAGTCCGGGCAACCCTGTCCACACCGGAATACGTAGGTAGGCACAACGACACCATAAGCCCTCTCCGGCAACGTCATCCGGATGTAACTTGCCCGATCCGCAGACGAGACACCTTCACTATTGAATACTTCCATTCGGAAGTAAGTGTTCGTGTCGCTACGGAGGTCAATGTGCCGGAATTGCTGTTCCCCCTGGATTCGACGAAGAAGTTCACCGACCAACAGCTGGTCGGCCACAATCGCTGGCACCCGGATATCCCACCGGCCGTCACCGTCAAGCCGGGGGACAGCTTCCGGGCGCATTGCCGCGAGTGGTTCGACGGCGCCATCCACAACGACGACTCGGCCGAGGACATCCTCAACGCACCGCTCAAGGGCGTGCACTGCCTGTCCGGGCCGTTTGCGATCGAGGGCGCCGAACCCGGTGACCTGCTGATCGTCGACATCCTCGACGTCGGCCCGATCCCGCAGGAAGACTCGGGGCCGCTGGCAGGGCAGGGCTGGGGATACACCGGCATCTTCGCCAAGCAGAACGGCGGCGGGTTCCTCACCGATCAGTTCCCCGATGCCTACAAGGCGATCTGGGACTTCTCCGGCCAGCAAGCCACCTCGCGGCACGTGCCCGGCGTGAAGTACACCGGCATCGTGCACCCCGGCCTGATGGGCACCGCACCGTCGGCGGCGCTGCTGGCCAAGTGGAATGCGCGCGAAGGCGCGCTGATCGCCACCGATCCCGACCGCGTGCCCCCGTTGGCGTTGCCGCCAGAACCGCAGGACGCGATCCTCGGTTCATTGCGGGGCGACGCGTTCACCAGGGCGGCCGCCGAGGCCGCCCGTACCGCACCGCCCCGGGAGAACGGCGGTAACCAGGACATCAAGAACCTCACCAAGGGCAGCCGGGTGTTCTATCCGGTGTTCGTCCCCGGTGCGAACCTGTCGTTCGGCGACCTGCACTTCTCGCAGGGCGACGGCGAGATCACGTTCTGCGGCGCGATCGAGATGGGCGGGTTCATGGATCTGCACGTGGACCTGATCAAGGGTGGCATGGACACCTACGGGGTGCACGAGAACGCGATATTCATGCCGGGCAACACCGATCCGCAATACTCGGAATGGCTGGCCTTCTCCGGCACGTCAGTCACCCTCGATGGCGAGCAGAAGTACCTCGACTCGGACCTGGCGTACCAGCGAGCATGTCTGCACGCCATCGACTACCTGACGAAATTCGGATACAGCCCGGAGCAGGCCTATCTGCTGCTCGGGTCCGCGCCGATCGAGGGGCGGCTCTCCGGAGTGGTGGACATCCCGAATTCCTGTGCGACGGTGTACATCCCGACGGCCATCTTCGACTTCCCGGTGGCTCCGTCCGCCTCCGGGCCCTACCAGGTCGATCCGGGAATGGGCGCGCCACACGCCAGTTTCTGATAGTCCAGCCGACAGCCAGTTCCTCGATCTCCTTGGGGGACTGGCTGTTCGGCGGGTGTGGTCAGGCCCGGAGATCCGCCGGGCGGGCCGGTGCCTGGAGGGCGTTCAGCAAGTCGGTCAGTTGTTCCGGTGTCAGCGCCGTCGACGCGCACAGCGCGGCCAGCTGTTCGGATTTGTTGAGCCGCTCGCGGATCTGACGGTACAGCGCGCCGCCTCGTCGGGTCTGGTGGACCAACACCCGTCGGCGATCGACCACATCGGCCTTGCGCAGCACGAGGTTGTCGTCGACCATCCCGTCAACCAGGCGGGTCAGGCTCGGACCGGGCAGCAGCGTCACCTCGGCGAGCGCCGTCATCGGCTTTCCGACGCCGCCTTCCAGTGCGGCCAGCACGTGCCACTGCCGTACCGTCAAACCGGCCAGGTGGTCGGTCACGACGCGGTCGAGTTCGAACGCGACCGCCTTCACCAATCGAGCCAGTTCCTCGATGGTGTCGGCACGGGCGCCGGGCTTCATGTCCATGGTGGCGCCCAGCCTACCGTGGTGGGAGCTTTCATCTCACCGTGAAACAGCGCTGATCGGCAGGTATCTTCAGAATGAACTCTGGTCACCCGGGCGATGGACGTCGTGGTCGTCGCGATCGGTGTGGCATGGCTGGGCCGGTGTCTCGAAGTGAGGTGATGGTGAACCCGAATTCTGCGACGGTTCCCGCGCGAGCCGACCCGGACGTCGTCGATATCGCGCTCGTGGTGCCGTTGAGCGGGCCCGCCGGGATGTTCGGACCTTCGTGCGAGGCGAGCGCTGAACTCGCCGCCGAGGACATCAATGCCGCCGGCGGCATCCTGGACCGGCCGGTGCGGATTCATCCGGTCGACGCCGGGGCACCGTTGAGTGATCTGGCGGACGAGCTGGGCCGCCTGGTCGCCCAGCAGCGCATCGACGCTGTGGTGGGATGGCACCTGTCGAACGCGCGCCGGGTCATCACCCCGCAGACGGCCGGCCGGGTGCCCTACGTGTACACCACGTTCTACGAGGGCGGGGAGAGCGCCGACGGCGTGTACATGGTGGGGGAAACCCCTGAGCAGCAACTGTTTCCGGCGTTGTCGTGGCTGCGGGAGAACCTTGGGCTGAAGCGGTGGTGCATCGTCGGCAACGACTACATCTGGCCGCGGCAGACGGCCCGGGTGACCCAGGAGTACATGTGGCGATCGGGTTTCGAATTCGTCGGTGAGGCGTTCGTTCCGCTGGGCGGACGGGATTTCCGGCCCATGCTCGACGTCATCAGCCGCTCGGACGCCGACGGGGTGCTGGTGCTGATGGTGGGTGCTGACAACGCCGCGTTCAATCGCGCGTTCGCCCGAGCCGGTCTGGACCAGAGTATGGTGCGACTGTCGTTGATGATCGGCGAGGATGTGTTGTGCGCCAGCGGAAGTGGTGCGACCACAGGCCTGTATACCGCGTGCGGCTATTTCGAGAGCCTGCCCACCGAGGTGAACATGGGATTCGGCTCGCACTATGTGCAGCGCTTCGGCAGCGCGGCCCCGGCGCTCAACAACATCGGTGAGTCCTGTTACGAGGGACTGTTGTTGCTGACGGCGCTGGCGCAGACGGCCCGCAGTCTGGAAGTGACGGCGATCGACCGGGCGCGCGCCAATGTCGCCTACCAAGGCCCGCGCGGCGAGGTCGTCATGCATGGTGCCCATACCCGTCAACCCGTGTACCTCGCCAGTGCAGACCAACTTGAATTCAACGTGATCGCCGAGCTGACACCCTGACAGACTGCCATGGCCCCATCCGGAGAACCGGACGAGGCCATGGCCGTTCGTCAACTCGATTGCGGCGTGGCCGCAGTTTTCAGTACCTCGGCGGTCACCGAATCGGTGTAACCCTCCTTCTTGCACATGTCATGGCAGTCCTTCGTGAGCGTGCACGTCAGCGAGGACACGGTGCCGTGATGAAAAGGGCAGTCGTGCACCATGTCCGGCAGTTCGTACCGCTTCTGGTCGACCACGTCCAGCAGGGTCTGACCCGCCCACAGCGGCTCCTTCTCGATCTCCTCACGAAGTGGATTGCGGCGGGCCAGGTAGTACTTGCCCTTGGTCGCGATGCAGATCACCGGCGACAGCACGAAGGCCAGCGTCAGCGCCAGGTACGGCGACCAGGCCGCCAGGAAATCCCCGAAAGCGTGGTAAAAGGCCATGATCGAGAACACCGAACCCACCAGCATCGAGACGAATCCGACCGGATTGATGCTGTAGAGATAGGCCCGCTTGAACTCGACGTAGGACGGACTGAGCTTGAGCAGTGGCTTGTTGATCACCAGATCGGCGACGATCGCGCCGACCCAGGCGATCGCGACGTTGGAGTAGAACCCCAGGATGGTGTTGAGCACGGCGAACATGTCGCTGAGCATCAACGCCAGCGCGATGGCGATATGCAGACCGAGGTACACCACCCGGCCCGGGTGGACATGCAGAATCCGACTGAAGAAGTTCGACCAGGACAGCGAGCCCGAGTATGCGTTGGTGACATTGATCTTCACCTGGGACAGCAACACCATCAGCGTTGCCAATGCGAGGGCGGCGACGTCGTTGTGGATCACCGAACCGAAGCCGCCGAGGAACTGCTCGATGGGTTCGGTGGCGGCTGTGAAACCGACCTTCCCCGCGACATAGAAGGCCAGGAAGGCGCCGCAAATCTGTTTGGCCGCACCGAGAATCACCCAGCCCGGTCCGGCGGCGAGTACCGCACCCCACCATCGCAGCGGCGGTGTCTCCGACTTTTCGGGCATGAAGCGCAGATAGTCGACCTGTTCACCGATCTGGGCGATGAGGGAAAGTGCCACGCCGGCGCCCGCCCCGACTCCGATGGCCGTCACCTGCTCGCTGCCGCCGTTGCCGGCCCAGCTCAAGAACCCGTGGAAGCCTGCCGGATCTGCGGTGGCGATGAAGGCGATGGGTGCGACGAACAGGATCAGCCACAACGGCTGGGTCCAGACCTGGAACTTGGCCAGGGCGGTCATGCCGTAGAGCACGAGCGGAATGATGATCAGCGAGCCGATGATGTAGCCGAGCGCCAGCGGAATGCCGAATGCCAGTTTCATCGCCTGCGCCATGATCGAGCCCTCGAGGGCGAAGAAGATGAAGCAGAAGCTGGCGTAGATGAGGCTGGTCAGGGTCGAGCCGAAATATCCGAAACCTGCACCGCGCGTTAGCAGATCCATGTCGATGTTGTACTTGGCGGCATAGTAGGCGATCGGGATGCCGGTCAGAAAGATGGTGACTGCCGCGACCAGGATGGCGACGATCGCGCTGGCAGAGCCGTGCGTCACGGCGATCGAGGCACCGATGGAGTAATCGGCGAGATAGGCGATGCCGCCCAATGCGGCGACGGCGCATGCCATCGGTGACCATTTGCGAAAAGACTTGGGCGCGTAGCGAAGTGAGAAGTCCTCGATGGTGTCCTGATTGGCCCAGGTGACGAAGCGGGACCACGGGCCGATGCGCGCCGCGGCCATCGGGTGGTCCTGAACTTCGTCTAGGGATTGCTCGGTAGTCATGAAAACATGTCCTGTCGAATCCGTCGTAATCGCCAGTGATGCAAGGCATCAGGCACAGGTCGGATGCGGGCGCCGATGACCGGACCGGTCTGCGACCTGCAGCAGCCGGGTCGGACGAAAGTTAGCACCAATTACTTCCATATGGCACTAGTTCAAATGGAAAGTTACGCCGGGGAAACTACGTGTTTACGCAGCGCGATCAATGGCGCGTGCAGCCCGTGTCCGGACTCACAACGTGAAATCTGGGGGTAAGGCACGCCGGTGGTACTGCGCTGCGGGATGCGGCGCTGTTAACGTCGCGCCATGACACGCATCAGTACATTCGGTGACGACGCCCTCGGCGACCTCGACGCGGTCGGTGTCGCCGACGCGATCCGCGGCGGTGCGGTGTCGGCCGCCGAGGTGGTGCAGGCCGCGATTGCCCGGACCGAAAAGGCGCAGCCCGAACTGAACGGAATGGCGTACGAGGCCTTCGAGCAGGCTGCCGAAAAGGCAGGCGCACCAAGACCGTTCGGCGGATTCTTCGATGGTGTTCCGACGTTCATCAAGGACAACGTCGCGGTTGCGGGCTGGCCGACCATGCAGGGTGCCGACGCCTGGGTGCCAAGGCCGATGCCGTCGGACGGGGCGTGGGCGCGCCTGTATCTGTCGACGGGACTGGTGGCCCTGGGAAAGTCGCAGATGTCGGAGTTCGGTTTCAGCGCCTCGGCAGAGCATCCCCGCCTCGGCCCCGTGCGCAATCCATGGGACACCACGGTGACCGCCGGTGCGTCGTCATCTGGTTCGGGGGCGTTCGTCGCGGCCGGTGTGGTGCCCATCGCGCACGCGAATGACGGTGGCGGCTCCATCCGAATCCCGGCTTCCTGCAACGGTTTGGTCGGTCTCAAGCCCACCCGTGGCCGGCTGCCGGTGGACCGGGAGACCCGGATGCCGCTGCAGATCGTCGCCAATGGCGTCCTCACCCGCAGCGTCCGCGACACTGCGGCGTTCTACCGGGAGGCCGAGCGCGTCTACCGGAACCCGAAACTGCCGGCGATCGGCGACGTCACCGCGCCAGGGCAGCGCCGGCTGCGCGTCGCGGTGTGCACCAGCTCGATCGGCCGAGATGCCAGCCCGGAGATCCGGGCGCTGACCATGCAGACGGCGGCCCGGCTGGAAGAGCTCGGCCACCGCGTCACCGAGATCGGCAACCCGGCGCCGGAGCGGTTCCGCGATGACTTCCTGCTCTACTGGGCCTTCCTGGCCTTTGCTCTGGTCCGCGGCGGAAAGCGCACTTTCGGCCCCAGCTTCGACCGCGGCAAGTTGGACAACCTGACCCTGGGTCTGGAGGCCGACGCCGCGCGCAATCTGCACCGCGTACCGGCCGCCATCGCCCGGTTGGCTGCGTCCCGGCGCATCCCGGCGCGCCTTGCCCGCGACTACGACGTGGTGCTGACCCCGACGCTGAGCGAGGTCACCCCGCCGATCGGGCACCTGGACCCGACCGCTGACTACGACCAGGTCATGTCGCGGCTGATCGACTGGGTCGGCTTCACGCCGCTGCAGAATGCCAGTGGAGCACCGGCGGTTTCGCTGCCGCTGGCCCAGTCCGCCTCGGGACTGCCGGTCGGCATGATGTTCGGGGCGGCGGCCGGGCAGGAGGCCACGCTCCTGGCGCTGGCCTTCGAGCTCGAGCGAGAGATCGGTTGGCCGTCGCTCGCGGCACGTTGACGCTGCTCGGACTGCGGTGGCCGCCCGAACTTCGCGTCATGGAACCAGTGCCAACGGCCGCTTTGTCGGGCAGCCACCCTTATGCTGTCTCACAGGTTGCGTCAATTGGGGGTGTGCATGACCGTCGGGCCCGAGGATGGGGCGCAGAGGCAGCCGTGGAAGTCGTCGGCTCAAGGTAGCGGGCCCGATCCCGTCCCGGGGTCCGGACCGGCCGTGCCGCAGGTGCCCCCGCCGACGAATCCCACCCCCGAATTTCCGCCGCCCCCGGGGGACCCACAGGGCTCGGTCCGCTGGCAGGACCCGGCCACGGCCAAACCGCGCCAGCCGACCGTCGGTGAGGCGCGCGCCCGGGACAAGGCGCAGAAGGCACGCGAAGCCGAAGAAGAGATCGAGCGGGTGAAGGCCGAGAAGGCTCGCAAGCGCGCGGCGACCGGCAAGAAGGTGCTCATCGGCTCGGCGGTCGGCGTCGGTGTGGTCGCGGTCGTCGCCGCCGGCTATGCGATCTTCCACCGCGACGATCAGATCAGCGCTTCCTGCGTCAAGGACGGCAGCAACGAAGTGGTGCCGGACAGTTACTGCAGCAACGGCACCAACTACGGCGGCGGCAGCACGTTCTTGTATATGGGATCGCCGTACCGCTACTACTACGGCGGCTCCAACACCGGCGTCGGCAGCGTCGCGCACGGTGGCACCCTGACCTTGCCGAAAGGCACTACGGCCACAACCAAATCCGGCACCTCCATCTCGAAGTCCGGATCGTCGATATCGCGCGGCGGCTTCGGTTCGTCGAGCCACGGAAGCTCCGGAAGCTGATGCGGCGCGAACGTCACGCCCCGCGGCCGGGGTGGCAGCAGATCATTGCCAGTCAGGGCATGTGCTTCGACACCCCTGCCACCGATGCGCACGGCAATGCCCGCCCGTATTGGGACGAGTCGGTGCATTACGTGTTCGACATGGACGAGGTGCTCTCGATCGAGGCCTCGGTCGAGGTGCTGCACTCGATGTGCCTGGAAGCTGTCGAGAACATCGTGCTGACCGAGCGTTACCGCGACTTCGGGCTCCCGGAGTGGAGCTGGCCGCACATCGAAAAGTCTTGGCGGCGTAGCGATCCGCACCTGTACGGCCGCTTCGATCTGCGGTACGACGGCCGCCGACCGCCGGTGCTGCTGGAGTACAACGCCGACACCCCGACGTCGCTGCTGGAAGCGGCGATCCTGCAGTGGTACTGGAAGACCGACGTCTTTCCCGCCGACGACCAGTGGAACTCGCTGCACGAGAAGCTGGTGGAGCGGTGGAAGGAAATCCAGGACCGGCTGCCCGGCAACGAAACCCACTTCACCTGGTCGTCGGCGGACACCAGCGGCGAGGACAACGTCACGCTGGCCTACCTGCAGGAGTGCGCCGCCGAGGCCGGACTGCACACCGTGGGCCTGGCCATCGAGCAACTGGGCTGGGACCGGGATCTGAATCGCTTCGTCGATCTGGAAGACGCCCCGATCTCGACGCTGTTCAAGCTGTATCCGTGGGAATGGGTGCTGGACGACGAATTCGGCCGCTACGCAGCCGAATCCCTGCCGGAGACCATGTGGATCGAGCCACTGTGGAAGTCGCTACTGAGCAACAAGGCCATCCTGGCGGTGCTGTGGGAGATGTACCCGGGACACCCGAATCTGCTTCCGGCGTACATCGATGATCCGCACGAGCTGACCGAATACGTCCGCAAGCCCAAACTCGGACGCGAAGGGGCGAACGTCACGATCGTCGGCGCGGGATACGAAACGCAGACCGGCGGCGTGTACGGCGAAGAGGGCTACGTCTACCAGTTGCTCGATCCGCTACCGCAGTTCGACGACATGCGTCCCGCTCTGGGCGCCTGGATCGTCGGCGACGAATCGGCCGGACTCGGTATCCGAGAGACCTCGGGTCTGGTCACCGACAACGGCGCAGCCTTTGTGCCCCATCGCATCCCGCAGTGACCGGAAGGAAACGAACTTCATGACCCTCACCGCTCTTGGCAACGACTACTGGTCGATCGTCGGGCACGGCGCATCGGCCATCGCGCTCTACGCCATCGCCGGCGGCGCACTGATGATCCTCGGCTTCTTCGTGATCGACTGGACTACGCCGGGGCCGCTGCGCGAACTGGTCCGCTCGGGGCGGCCCAACGCCGCGGCGGTGGCCGCCTCCGGTGTGGTGTCGATGGCCTTCATCGTGGTGCTCGCCATTTACAGCTCGTCGGGTGACCTGGCGGGCGGCCTGATCAAGACGCTGGTCTTCGGCCTCGTCGGCATTGCGGCGCAAGCGCTCTCGGTGCGCCTCATCGGCGCCGTCAAGGGTCTCGACATCGGCGAGATGCTCCATGAGGAGAAGTTCTCCCCGGTTGTGCTCGACGTGGCGGCCTCGTACCTGGCGTTCGGTCTGATCGTCGCTGCCGCGATTCTCTGATCGCCGCTATTCGGGCGGTACCAGGCTGGTCAGCGTGTCGCGGAACTGCCGGCGCTGGGTCGGGCTCAGGTCGGCCAGCAGGGCGTCCTCGGCGGCGTGGATTCCGGCGACGGTCTTGCTCAGCAGGGTGTGGCCGGACCGGGTCAGTTCGGTGGGCCGGGACCGCCCGGCCGCGACGGTCGACGGCCGGGTGATCAGCTCGCGGTCCTGCAGCGCACGCACCACGATGTTCATCGCCTGTGGCGATACCCCGACGAACCGCGCCATCTCGGCGTTGGACATGCCGGGGCGGTTGTCCACCATTCGTAGGCAGACGAACTGCGGGAACGTCAGGCCAAGCGGGTCAAGAACATTGGTGGTGATCTCGGCGCGCAGGGCAGTGGCGACCCGGTTGAGCAGATAGCCCAGGGGAGCGTCTTCACCGTCGAACATGTCAATTATATTGACATATATCAACTGCGTTGATAAACCGGAGGTATGACCAGACCCACAGATGCCATGTTCGAAAGCGCGTACCGCGGCGAGGCTCCCGAGATGGGTGCCCGGCCGCCCTGGAGCATCGGAAGGCCGCAGCCCGAGATCGCCGCGCTGATCGACGCCGGCAAGGTGCACGGCGACGTGCTCGACGCCGGTTGCGGCGAGGCCGCCACCGCGATCTACCTGGCCGAGCACGGCTTCACCACCGTGGGTCTGGACCAATCGGCCACCGCCATCGAACTGGCTCGCGCCGAAGCCGCCCGCCGGGGAGCGCACAACGCCAGCTTCGAGGTCGCCGACATCAGCGACTTCACCGGATACGACGGCCGCTTCGGCACCATCATCGACAGCACGCTGTTCCACTCCATGCCCGTCGAGCTCCGGGACGGCTACCAGCGCTCGATCGTGCGGGCCGCTGCTCCCGGCGCCACCTACATCGTCCTCGTCTTCGACCGCGGCGGCATGCCCGCCGGCCCGGCCAACCCGGTGACCGAGGACGAGCTGCGCGAGGTCGTCGGCAAGTACTGGGTGATCGACGACATCTCTCCGGCCCGCATCCACGGCAACATGCCGGAGACCTTCGGGGCGCCCGGTGCGCCCGGCGCAGGTTTCGCCGCCATCGACGTCAAGGACGAACCGAACGGACTCAAGTCGGTTCGCGCGTGGTTGTTGCAGGCGCACCTGGGGTAGTTCGCGCCCATCGGGTTCCACCCTCCTTGCCTCCGGCCCGATCGGCATGAGGCAGGATGGAGCCGCTGCCGATCGCCGGGGCAGCTGTGACGTGTGGGGACCGAAGGAGTCTGATGGCCAGCCCAGACAACGAGGCAGACAGCAGTGGACAGGGTTTGATCCGGCCGGCATACAAGCGGGTGCTGCTCAAGCTCGGCGGTGAGATGTTCGGCGGTGGCGCGGTGGGTCTGGACCCCGACGTCGTCGCTCTGGTCGCCCGGCAGATCGCCGAGGTGGTGCGCGCCGGTGCTCAGGTGGCGGTCGTCATCGGTGGTGGCAACTTCTTCCGCGGTGCGCAGTTGCAGCAGCGCGGTATGGAGCGGACCCGCAGCGACTACATGGGCATGCTCGGTACCGTGATGAACAGCCTTGCGCTGCAGGACTTCCTGCAGAAGGAAGGCATCGACACCCGCGTGCAGACCGCCATCACCATGGGTCAGGTCGCCGAGCCGTACATCCCGCTGCGGGCGCGCCGGCACCTCGAGAAGGGCCGCGTCGTCATCTTCGGCGCCGGCATGGGCCTGCCGTACTTCTCCACCGACACCACCGCCGCGCAGCGTGCGCTGGAGATCGGTGCCGAGGTGGTCCTCATGGCCAAGGCCGTCGACGGTGTGTTCACCGCGGACCCGCGCGAGGTGCCCGACGCCGAGATGATCGCCACCATCACCCACCGTGAGGTGTTGGAGCGCGACCTGAAGGTCGCCGATGCCACCGCGTTCAGCCTGTGCATGGACAATGGCATGCCGATGCTGGTCTTCAATCTGCTGACCGAAGGCAATATCGCGCGCGCGGTCGCGGGTGAGAAGATCGGAACGCTGGTCTCCAGCTAGAGCTGGGGCGGGGCGAGCGGGACTGACGGGAGAAAATAAGTGATCGAGGAAACCCTCTTCGATGCCGAAGAGAAGATGGACAAGGCTGTCTCGGTGGCCCGTGACGACCTCGCGTCGATCCGCACCGGGCGAGCCAACCCGGGCATGTTCAACCGGATCAACATCGAGTACTACGGTTCGATGACGCCCATCACCCAGCTGGCGAGTATCAACGTGCCGGAGGCGCGCTTGGTCGTCATCAAGCCCTACGAGGCGGGCCAGCTCAAGGCCATCGAGGACTCCATCCGGAACTCGGACCTCGGCGTCAACCCGAGTAACGACGGCAGCGTCATCCGCATCTCCATCCCTCAGCTGACCGAGGAACGCCGCAAGGAACTGGTCAAGCAGGCCAAGGGTAAGGGCGAGGACGCCAAAGTGTCGGTGCGCAACATCCGTCGCAAGGCGATGGACGAGCTGTCGCGGATCAAGAAAGACGGTGAAGCCGGCGAGGACGAGGTCGCGCGCGCCGAGAAGGACCTGGACAAGACCACCGCCACCTACACCGCTCAGATCGACGATCTGGTCAAGCACAAGGAAGGCGAGCTGCTGGAGGTCTAGCACCTCCCAGCCGTGAGTTCGTGACGACCGACACCGCTCCGACCGGGGAGCCCAAGAAGACATCGCGCGCCGGGCGCAACCTGCCCGCGGCCATCACTGTCGGTGTCGTCTTGGGCGGCACCGTCATCTCGACGTTGTTGTGGGCCCCGCAGCTGTGGGTGGCGCTGGTCGCCCTCGCTGTTGCCCTGGCTACGCACGAGGTGGTGCGCCGGCTGCGTGAGGGTGGCTACGCGGTCCCGGTGATCCCGCTGCTGATCGGCGGTCAGGCGATGATCTGGCTGACGTGGCCCTACCGGGAAGCCGGTGCTCTCGGTGCGTTCGGTGCCACGGTCGCGCTTTGCATGATCTGGCGGTTGCTGTCTGGCGGGCTGAAAGCCGCGCCGGTCAACTACACGCGCGACGTCTCGGTGACGATCTTCCTGGCTGCCTGGGTACCACTGTTCGGCGCCTTCACGGCGCTGCTGATCTATCCGCATCAGGGTGGCTACCACGAAGGCGCCATGCAGGTGTTCTGCATGATGCTGGGCGTCGTGGCCTCCGATATCGGCGGTTACACCGCCGGCGTGCTGTTCGGTAAGCACCCGATGGTGCCGGCGATCAGCCCGAAGAAGTCCTGGGAGGGTTTCAGCGGGTCGCTGCTGTTCAGCATCGTCGTCTCAGTGCTGTCGGTGCACTACCTGGCCGACCGGCCGCTGTGGGTCGGCGTGCCGCTCGGCATCATGCTGGTCATCACCGGAACTCTCGGCGACCTCGTGGAATCGCAGGTCAAACGCGACCTCGGGATCAAGGACATGGGCACTCTGCTGCCCGGTCACGGTGGTCTGATGGACCGGATCGACTCGATTCTGCCGTCTGCAGTGGCGGCGTGGCTGGTGCTGGAGATGCTGGCCTGACGGTCCGCGCCACGGCCCGCGAGTTGAGCCAGCAGGCCAGCGCGCCGAGCGCCAGGCCGACCACGACGCCGAGGTCTGGCCGTTGGCCCAGCAGCAGCCACGACAGCACACCGGCGATCGCCGGGATGACCGCGAACAGCATGGCCACCGCGGCGGCGCCGTAACGATCGATCGCGCGCACGTACATCGTCATGCACAACGTCGCGTTGAGCAGCACCACGGCCCCCACTGCCAGGACGGCGGTATGCAGATTGGTCACCGTCCACGGCATGAAGGCGGCGAGGATCGCCACCGGAACCAATGACGCCGCATTCTGTACCGCCGCGGTGGCGCGGAAGTCCACACCGCGGCAGAACCGCTGCTGGTAGACGCCGCCCGAGGCCAGGGCCAGCAGCGAGACGACCAGCAACACGATCACCGTGTCGATGCCGCCGACCATGAGCAGCCGCTGGGCGCACGCGGCCAGCACCGCCAGCGCGCCCAGGATCAGGGCGACGATGCGCATGGCGGTCAGTCGCTCGCCCAGGAACAGGGCAGCCAGCAGCGCGGTGGCGACGGGGTTCATCGAGATGACGACGGCGCCCAGCACCGCGGGCGCGCCGTGCATCAGTGCCAGGTACAGGCAGATGAACTGCACCGCTTGGGTGAGCAGACCGCTGATCGCGACGTGCGCCAGCCGCGTGCCAGTGGGCCATTTCACACCCGCGGCCAGTGCCCAGGTGGTCAGGATCGCGGCCGCCAGGCCGAACCGGAACACCAGCGTCGCCATGGGTGTCAGGGCTGAAACAGCAAGGGCGCCAATGGGATAACCCAGCGCGTAGACGACGGCCAGGAGCGACGCGGGACGGGGTGGCATGTGGCCATGGTGAATGTTCGGCGGCCTGGGGTCCAATGATTTTAGTGTGCGGTGCCCGGTCGATGCGATACTGGAGCCGTTATGGCCGTTTCCCTTCCTCTGGTTTTCGACGCACCGCGGCGCGGTATGCCCCCGCGGCACTTGGCCGACCTCGACGCCGACGGCCGGGTCGAGGCCGTTGCCGAGCTGGGATTGCCGAAATTCCGGGCCAAGCAGCTCGCCAATCAGTACTACGGCCGGCTGATCGCCGATCCGCACGAGATGACCGATCTGCCCGTCTCGGTGCGCGATCAGGTGGCGTCGGCACTGTTCCCCGACCTGATCTCGCCGGCGAAACAGATTCAGTGCGACGCAGGGGAGACCCGCAAGACGCTGTGGCGCGCGGTGGACGGCACGACGTTCGAGTCGGTGCTGATGCGCTACCCGCAGCGCAATACCGTTTGCATCTCGTCGCAGGCCGGCTGTGGCATGGCCTGCCCGTTCTGCGCAACCGGTCAGGGTGGTCTGAAGCGGAATCTCTCGACTGCGGAAATCCTGGAGCAGGTGCGGTCGGCGTCGGCGGCATTACGAAACGAACACTTCGGTGGAATTGCCGGCAGTGCCGGCGGTGGCCGGCTGTCCAACATCGTCTTCATGGGCATGGGCGAGCCGCTGGCCAACTACAACCGCGTGGTGGCGGCCGTCCGAAGAATTACTGCATCACCTCCTGACGGTTTCGGGATCAGCGCTCGGTCGGTGACGGTCTCGACTGTCGGCCTGGCACCGGCGATCCGCAAGCTCGCCGACGAAAAGCTGGGCGTCACGCTGGCCGTGTCGCTGCACACCCCGGACGACGAACTGCGCGACACCCTGGTGCCGGTCAACAACCGGTGGAAGGTCTCCGAAGTCCTTGACGCCGCAAGGTATTACGCCGACGTGACCGGCCGCCGGGTGTCGGTGGAGTACGCGCTGATCCGCGATGTCAACGATCAGCCTTGGCGGGCAGACCTTTTGGGCAAGAAGCTGCACCGGGCGCTCGGTCCGCTGGTACACGTGAACCTGATTCCGTTGAACCCGACTCCCGGCAGCGAGTGGGACGCGAGCCCGAAGCCCGTCGAGCGCGAGTTCGTGCGCCGCGTGCAGGCGGCCGGCGTGTCATGCACGGTGCGGGATACCCGCGGGCGTGAAATCGCCGCTGCGTGCGGGCAATTGGCGGCGGAGGGCTAGCCGGTCAGCGCAGGCCGACGGCGTGACGCAATTGCGCCAGCAGTTGGTCCGTGTCGTCGCTGCGAACCAGGTAGTGCGATATCGCGATCCGGATCGCGGTCGCGGCCTTCACTTCGGCGTTCGGCCCGGACAGCAGTTTCTGCAGGCGGCTACGCATGATCGGCAGGACACTCGGCAGCTGGCCGAGCACTGCCTCGGGCTCGATGTCGATGACTCGCACGCCGGAATAGGTCTTCTGGTACTGCACGATGAATTGCAGTGCGGCATCGAGCTTTTCGTTGCCCCGTAGCCCCTCGGTGGCCGCGCTCATGCCATCCACGAACATGTCGCGTTCGTACCGGCCGAACGACTCGAGCAGTGCCTCCTTGGACGCGAACCAGCGGTAGAGGGTGGGCCGGGACACCCCGGCCTGCATCGCGACCTCGGACAGGCTGAGCTTGGTCTGGCCCTGACGGGCAAGCACTTCCGCGGTGGCCACCAGGATTCGGCTCGGAGTCGAGGCGTCCTCGACGGAGCCGCCCTGGGTGCCCGCGCTGCTGTCCACGATACCGATGGTACTACCCGGTAACTTAGTCGACGGTTGCGGTGAGCCCGAGTTCGGCGAGCGCCTTCCGGGTGGAATCTGCCAGTGCCGCTTTGGTGTTCGTTTCGCCCGGTTCCCACGCGGTGACCGTCACGATCATCGACGTCGGTGTCTGGCACAACACCAGGAACAGATGACCGTTCAGCCGCTCGAGGTCCACCGGGGTCAGTCCCGGCTCGACCAGGCGGGCGTGGAAATTGTCGGCGTCGGTCCCGTCGGGCCGGTTGAACGCGGCGGGGAACAGGCCGAGGTTCGAGCAGCCGATGGGCTTGCCGACCTTGAGCACCATCTTCTCCAGCCGTCGCACCGCGAACTTCGGCACCAGGGGAGTCAGCGGAAGCGGAGTGAGCATCATCCGGGTCCACTCGTCGACACCGGCCAGTTCGCGCTTGATGTCGCCCCGCAGCTCCGACAGGTCGGTGCTGACCTTCTCGGGGTCTGCCAGCACGGTGATGGTGCTGAGCGCATTGCCCCGGGTGTCGCCCTCGGTGCGGATGTTGACAGGGAACGACAACATGGCCCGGCCGTCCTCGCCCAGCCGGCCCACCACCTGCCCGACCCGGGCGGCGAGCGCGGCGAACAGCACATTGCTCGTGCCGCCAAGGGCTTTCGCGCGCTGGTGCCAGTCCTCGATCTCCACATGCACGGTGACGAACGGCGGCGTCACCGGTGTGGTGTTCCCGCTCGAGACGGGCGCCTTCACCGATTTGGCCGACGCTGCCAGGTCGCCCTTCTGGTCGCGGGCGATTTTCACGGCTCCGACCACCGCCTTGAACCAGCTCGGTACCGACCGCACCGTCTGGCGTAGGTCTTCGCGCAGCGCCTCGCGCCGGGTCCGGGCGCCGGGTGCCGGGTAGCCGAGATCGCGGGGAGGCCCGTCGACCGCTTCGGTGACGGCCTCGGCGATGGCCAGGCCGTCACCGACGGTATGCGACACCACGAGCGACACGGCCGCGCCGCCGCCTTCGAGCTGTTGCACGCCGAGGTGCCACGGCGGGCCGTGCTCCGGGTCGACCGGGATGTAGCCGCGTTCGTTGACCCAGTCGTTCAGCTCGGCGACCGGCCGCGTTCCGGGGGAGATGTCGAGGTCGCGTGGTCCGGTCGAGCGGACCCACCGGTGGCGGCCGAATGGCAGTGGCGACCGTTCGATCCGTCGGCCCAGCAGGCCGCCGCTACCGAGACTGCGGTGCAGCCGGCGCAGGCCCTCCAGGTCGACCGGATGGTCGTAGATCCAGGTGTATTGGATGAGCGGGCCCCGGCCCAGCGCCCGTAAGCCGGTGAAGGAGGCTTGATCGCCCAGGTCGATCGTGTTGTCGGCTACGGTCATGTCGCGAATGTTACCCAGCCCACAATATTTCGCTGCGCGAGCCTGTGCGTTGTCTGGGGAGACGCTGATGTGGTGAATCTTTCGGGTGGTTCTGACGCGCTATGATGGATTGAGAATTTCTTCAATCCGTCAATCAGGAGTGCGGCACATGGTCGACTGCGTGCTCGATGGTCCCGAACGGCCGCTGTACGAGATCAAGGCGAACCTCTTCAAAGCGCTGGCTCATCCGGCCCGCATCAGGGTGCTGGAGATCTTGTCGACCTCTGACGGCCCGACACCGGTGAGCGACATCCTCACGGCCAGCGACATCGAGCCGACGCTGCTCTCCCAGCATCTGGCCGTACTCAAACGTCACCACGTGGTCAGCGGGTATCGGACCGGCAACGCGGTGTACTACACGCTGGCGCACCCGAAGATCGCCGAACTGCTGCTCATCGCGCGGACGTTCCTCGCCGATACCCTTGCCGCACAACGCGATCAGCTCGACGCTGTCGGCTCGCTGCCGCCGATCGGCACCGGCAGATGACCACTGTCGCGGGCGACCGCATCGCCCGGTTGCTGCCGTCGCGCACCGACTATGCCGGCCTGAGCCGCTCGTGGCGCCGTGATGTCGTCGCCGGGGTGACGGTCGGGGTGGTCGCGTTGCCGCTCGCGCTGGCCTTCGGTATCAGCTCGGGTGTCGGTGCGGCGGCCGGTTTGGTCACCGCGATCGTGGCGGGGCTGGTGGCCGCCGTGTTCGGCGGATCCCATGTTCAGGTGTCGGGGCCGACCGGGGCGATGACGGTGGTCTTGGCGCCGATCGTGGCCCAGTACGGACTCGGCAGCGTCGCCGCGGTGACCATCCTGGCCGGCGTCATCGTCGTGGTGGCCGGCATCACCGGCCTGGGGCGCGCGGTGACCTTCATTCCGTGGCCGGTGATCGAAGGCTTCACCCTCGGCATCGCCGTCATCATTTTCCTACAGCAGATCCCGGCCGCATTCGGGCAGGCGGCACCCGCCGGACGGTCCCCGCTGGTGGCCGCCGGCGTCGTGGTCTCGCACATCGACATGGGTGCGGCACGGCCGGCACTTCTCGTCACAGCCCTGGTGGCGGTCCTGATGATCGTGTTGCCCAGACTCCATTCAGCCGTGCCCGCATCGCTGGTGGCCGTTGTTGCGGCGACTGCCCTGGTGTCGGGTACCGGCTTGTCCGCAACCCGGATCGGGGCGCTGCCGTCGCAGCTGCCCGCGCCCGTCTGGCCGCATGCCGACCTGGCGGTACTGCACTCACTGTTCGGCGCGGCACTGGCGATCGCCGCACTGGCCGCCATCGAGTCGCTGCTGTCGGCGCGGGTCGCGGCGACGATGTCCCCGACCGGTCCGTACGACCCGAACCGCGAACTGGTGGGCCAGGGGCTGGCGTCGGTTGCCTCCGGGGTGTTCGGCGGCATGCCGGCCACCGGGGCCATCGCCCGCACCGCTGTCAACGTGCGGTCCGGCGCGCGGACCCGTGTCGCGGCGATCGTGCACTCGGTGGTGCTGCTTGCCGTGGTGTACCTGATCAGCGGACTGGTCGGGACCATCCCGCTGGCGGCGCTCTCGGCGGTGTTGATGGTGACGGCGTTCCGGATGATCTCGCCGCACACGGTCACGCGGGTCCTCCGGTCGACGCGTTCGGACGCGGTGACGTTTCTGTTGACCGCAACTGTCACAGTCTGTTTCGACCTGATTCAGGCCGTCGAGATCGGCATTGCGGCCACGGCGTTGTTCGCGCTGCGTGCGCTGGCCCGGCGCAGCAGTGTCACGCGCGAGGACCTGCCGGGACCCTATGTGGCCGGCGACGAGCGCATCGCCCTGCTGCGGCTCGACGGGGCGATGTTCTTCGGTGCGGCCGAACGGATTTCAACCACGATCACCGACGGCAACCACCCCGAGACGTCGGTCGTCATCATCAGGCTGTCGCAGCTCGGCATGCTCGACGCCACCGGCGCGCACACCCTGACGCAGATCGTCGAAGACCTTGAGGCGCGGGGCATCACCGTGATCATCAAAGGCATCCGGCCCGAGCATCGCGACCTCCTCGCCGGTGTCGGCATCATCGACGCCCTGCGCCATGAGAACCATCTCGTCGAGAACCTGGATGACGCCGTCGCCCACGCCCGCAGCCACACCGCCCCCCGGTAGCGCATCGAAAACCCATCTAGGCAAAGGAAGCCCGATATGAGCCTGACCGACCACGCGCGCCCCAGCGACGACGTCGCCGTCGACGCCACCGTCACCCACCGCGTGATCGACGAACGCGCTGACGACCATGCCCCCCGCCGGCAGGCATCCGAGGTCCGCCCGGGCTCGGGTGTCCTGGCGATCACCCGCGGCCCCGGGCCCGGCGGCCAGTTTCTGCTGGCCGATGGCGTCGTCGCCGCCGGCCGGCATCCCGACAGTGCCGTGTTTCTCGACGACGTCACCGTCAGCCGGCACCATGCTGAAATCCGTTGGCTCGACGACGAATACTGGATCGTCGACGCCGGCAGCCTCAACGGCACCTACGTCAACGGGACCCAGGTCCAGTCGCTCCCGCTGACCAGTGGTGACGAAATCCAGATCGGCAAGTTCCGCCTCAGCTTCACCTGCCGGTCGCAAGACCGGTAACCGCGCGGACTGTCCTGGGCCGTCCGTCGAGCCGTGGCGTACATAATGTGCCGGTGGATGAGCAGTCGCCCGACAGGGTTGTGAGCAAGGAAGCCGCCATCGGACCGGAGGCCCGGTTGTCGTGGCTGCTGTCGTGGTTGGCCGGCATGATCGGCGCCGTCGCGTTCCTGCACAGTGCCGGTTACTTCGTCACCTTCATGACGGGCAACACCGAACGGGCGGTCCTCGGCTGGTTCGACGTCGCCGAACGGCAGAAGGTGTCCGGAGCCGGGCCCCAGGCGGCCCTGTGGTTGATGGCCTGCTTCCTGGCCGGGGTGTTTGTCGCGTCGTTCCTGCGCCGCAGGTACTGGCAGAACCACCCGCACGGTGCCACGGCGTTGGTCACCGTCGGCCTGTTGGTGGCCTCCGTGGTCGAGTTGTACGAGGACGGCTGGTACTACGAGGACGTCAACTTCACCGGCATTCTGATCATCTGTTTCTCGGTGGGCGCGCTGAACACCAGCTTCGTCAAGCGCGGAGAGGTGGCCGTGCCACTGAGTTACGTCACCGGAACGGTCGTCAAGCTGGGGCAGGGGCTGGAACGCCACATCTGCGGCAACGGCACCGTCTACGACTGGCTCGGCTACCTCGCCCTGTTGTCGTCGTTCATGATCGGCGCGGCAGTCGGCGGCGGTCTGGCGGACCGCATCACCGGACCTCAGCTCATCGGGACGGTCGGATTGATCTGCGGCGCAACGACGATCGTCACCTTCTTCCATTCCGACAAGAGGCACCGGGAGCCGGAGACCGCGGCCTAGAACCCGTCAACGACAAAGGCCACGAACTCTTTTCGAGTTCGTGGCCTTTGCTCGTTGAGACCTTGTCAGCGGATCCAGCCGCGACGACGCAGCCACCAGCCGCGGATCACGATGACGAACAGCAGGAGCGAGAACCCGATCAGCCAGGCGTCCTCGACGTGGCCGACGTGGTTACCGCGCAGCATCAGCAGCAGGAACAGGGCGGAGAGGATGCCACCGGCCTGAATCACGCCGCGGTTCATCTTGGACCAGCCCCACTCTGCGGAGGGGACGTCCTCGACATCGACGCCGGTGCTTCGTTCGACCTCGGTGGTGGCCACGGCTACTCCTTAACGATCCGGTGGATTGCGCACATTGTTGCATACGACGCTCGGTCGTAGTCGTGCGGCAGTTCGGATGTACGTGCGGCAGTTCGGATGTAGTCGACACGTTCTGCGGGATGCGCGGCATCACAATGACACTTGCTATGACACCATAGTGGTGTCATATTGGTGTCATGGATCTGCAACCGTATGTCGACGGGGTTCGGCTGGAGTTGGAAATCGCCGCTGCGGCCGGCGGCGAGGCGGCAGCTGAACTCGCCGAACGGCTCACCGCGCCACTGGACTCCGCCCTGCGGCTGGCGTTGCTCGAGGCGCTGTCCGAAGCGGCCGAGCACATCACCCGCGAGCTGGCGCCCGCGTCGGTCGATGTGCGCCTGCGCGGCCGAGACCCGGAATTCGCCGTGGCCGGGGTGCCGGCCGAGGCCGATCCGCGCGGTGTGAACCCGGCCGATACGGACCTTCCCGACGGTGACGCCGCAGTGCCGGCCGGTGACGACGGCGGAACCTGGCGGGTGACCCTTCGCTTGCCCGAGGGGCTGCGCAGCGGTGTGGACGCCGCCGCCCGACGCGACGGTCTGTCGGTCAACGCCTGGCTGGTTCGCGCAGTCGGAGCCGCGCTCGGTGGGTCCACGCCGCGTGATCGAAAGCGTGGCGGCACCGTCACCGGCTGGGTCCGCTGACGACGCCGACCGAAGAAAAACCCATCCACCGATCGGAGAGAACAATGCGAACATTTCCAACGCCCGGACCCATCGCCGCCACGATCGAACTCGGGGCCGGCTCGGTGCGCATCGCCGCCGCCGAGCGCGCTGACACCGAGGTATGCGTCACGCCGCGTGACCCGCTGCGGGCGGCTGATATCCGGGCGGCCGAGCAGGCCCACATCGACTTCGCCAACGGCGCGCTGACGGTGACCGTCGGAAAGAAGCTGCTGTCGCTGTCGCGCGGCGCGGTCAACGTCGATATCGCGTTGCCGACGCTGTCCAGGCTCGCGGTCGCGGTGTCGTCAGCGGACTTGCAGGTCGACGGAACAGTGGGCGATTCCCGGTTCGACGCCGCCAGTGGCAGCGTTTCCCTCGACGCCGTCGAGGGAAACATCAAGGCCGCCACCGCTTCCGGTGACATCGCTGCCCGCCGCCTGGTAGGCAACGCCAACGTATCCACCGCTTCGGGCGAGCTGACGATCGAAGGCCTCGACGGCGGGCTGAAGTTCCAGGCGGCCAGCGGCTCGGCAACGGTCGGGACGCTGCGTGGGACAGTGCACAGCCGGACCGCGTCCGGATCGCTGACGGTGGCCAGCGCGGAGTCGGGATCGGTGTCCGCCGCGACGGCCAGCGGCGCCGTCGAGGTCGGCGTCTGTCAGGGGACCGCCGCGAATCTCGATCTGGACAGCCGGTCCGGGACCGTGCACAACGATCTGACTCCCGCCGGCGGCCCCGAGGGCGACGACCGCCGGTTGGCGGTACACGCCCGGACCGCTTCCGGCGACATCGCCATCCGGCGCGCCATGGCCGTGCCGGCCTGACACGGTTCGCGCCGCCGTGGTGTTTCCGTCATTGCTGATCTCGATGTGCCACCACCGACGCCGGAGCCCGGCAGGGGCGGCACAATAGAAGATGTGAGTGAGCGGCTACGAGTCCTGGTGCTCGGCAGTACCGGGTCGATCGGTACCCAGGCGCTGGAGGTGATCGCCGCCAACCCCGACCGGTTCGAGATCGTCGGCCTGGCGGCCGGCGGCGGCAATGCGGAGCTGCTGGCCCGGCAGCGCGCGGAGACCGGTGTCACCAACATCGCGGTGGCCGATGCCGCCGCCGCCGAGCGCATCGGGGACGTCACGTACGCGGGCGCCGAGGCGGCCACGCGGCTGGTCGAGGAGACCGAGGCCGACGTCGTCCTGAACTCGCTGGTCGGCGCGCTCGGTTTGAAGCCGACGCTCGCCGCGCTGGACTCAGGTGCCCGGCTCGCCCTGGCGAACAAGGAATCGCTGGTGGCCGGTGGGCCGCTGGTGCTCAAAGCCGCGCAGCCCGGGCAGATCGTGCCCGTCGACTCCGAGCATTCGGCGCTGGCCCAGTGCCTGCGCGGCGGCACGGGTGACGAAGTGGCCCGGTTGGTGCTCACCGCGTCGGGCGGCCCGTTCCGCGGCTGGGCGGCCGACGACCTCGAGGACGTCACCCCGGAGCAGGCCGGTGCCCACCCGACGTGGTCCATGGGGCCGATGAACACCCTGAATTCGGCGTCGCTGGTCAACAAGGGCCTCGAGCTCATCGAGACCCATCTCCTGTTCGGCATCGACTACGACCGCATCGACGTCGTGGTGCATCCGCAGTCCATCGTGCATTCGATGGTCACGTTCACCGATGGCTCGACGCTGGCGCAGGCCAGCCCGCCCGACATGAAACTGCCCATCGCGCTGGCGCTGGGCTGGCCGGCCCGCGTCCCGGGCGCCGCCCTGGCGTGTGACTGGACCACGGCCTCGACCTGGGAATTCGAGCCGCTGGACGACGACGTCTTCCCGGCCGTCCGGCTGGCCCGCGAGGCCGGGACCCGCGGCGGTTGCCTGACCGCGGTGTACAACGCCGCCAACGAAGAGGCCGCGGCGGCGTTCCTCGACGGCCGTATCGGGTTCCCGGCGATCGTGCGCACCGTTGCCGACGTGCTGGGAGCTGGGGATCAATGGGCCGCCGAACCCAGTACCGTGGAAGACGTACTTGATGCGCAGGATTGGGCCCGGGACCGGGCGCGGCGCACCATCGCACAGGAGGTTGTGCCCGCCCGATGATGTTCGTGATCGGCATTGCGCTCTTCGCGCTGGCCATTCTGGTGTCGGTGGCCCTGCACGAGTGCGGCCACATGTGGGTGGCCCGCGCCACCGGAATGAAGGTGCGGCGGTACTTCGTCGGTTTCGGACCGACCCTCTGGTCCACGCACCGGCCCAACCGGCTCGGCACCACTGAATACGGACTCAAAGCCGTGCCGCTCGGCGGCTTCTGCGACATCGCGGGCATGACGTCGGTCGACGAGATCGCGCCGCAGGACGAGCCGTACGCGATGTACAAGCAGAAGGTGTGGAAGCGCGTCGCCGTGCTGTTCGCCGGACCCGCGATGAACTTCATCATCGGCCTGGTGCTGATCTACGGCATCGCCGTCACGTGGGGCCTGCCGAACCTGCACCCCACGACCACCGCGGTGATCGGTGAGACCGCTTGTGTGGCGCCGCAAATCGCCAAGACGGGCGACAACCCGTTCGGTCCGTGCCCGCATCCGGGTGCCGGCCCTGCCGCGGCGGCGGGTCTGAAGGCCGGGGACACCGTGGTCAAGGTCGGCGACAAGCCGGTGAGCACGTTCGAGGAGATGGCGAAGGCCATCCGCGGCCTCAGCGGCACTGTGCCGGTGGTCTACGAACGCGGCGGCCAGACGTTCACCACCACTGTCGACGTCGAGCAGACCCAGCGCTTCACCGACAAGGAAGCCGCGACTGCGGCCCAGGTCGGTGCCATCGGCGTCACGGCGGCGCCGCTGCCCGGGCCGACGCAGTACAACGTGCTGACCGCCGTGCCCGCGACCTTCACCTTCACCGGTGACCTGGCCGTCGAACTCGGTAAGTCGCTGGCGAAGATCCCGACCAAGGTCGGCGCGCTGATCCACTCGATCGGCGGCGGCGAACGCGACAAGGAAACCCCCATCAGCGTCGTCGGGGCCAGCATCATCGGTGGCGATACCGTCGACCACGGGTTGTGGGTGATGTTCTGGTTCTTCCTGGCGCAGCTGAACTTCGTCCTGGGCGCGGTGAACCTGCTACCGCTGCTGCCGTTCGACGGTGGACACATCGCGGTCGCGGTGTTCGAGAAGCTGCGCAATATGATTCGCGCGTCCCGCGGCAAAGTCGCCGCAGCGCCGGTGAACTACCTCAAGCTGATGCCGGCCACCTATGTGGTGCTCGTGGTGATCGGCGGCTACATGCTGCTGACCGTGACGGCAGACGTTGTGAACCCCATTCGAATCTTCCAGTAGGAGACCGTGATGACCTCCATCGGTTTGGGTATGCCGGGTGTCGGTAGCGAGCCGCCGGCCCCACCAACCCTTGCTCCGCGCCGTAAGACCCGTCAGCTGATGGTGCGCGACGTCGGCGTCGGCAGCGATTACCCGATCGCGGTGCAGTCGATGTGCACCACCAAGACGCACGACGTGAACTCCACGCTGCAGCAGATCGCCGAGCTGACCGCGTCGGGCTGTGACATCGTCCGCGTGGCGTGCCCGCGGCAGGAAGATGCCGACGCGCTGGCCGAGATCGCCCGGCACAGCCAGATTCCGGTGATCGCCGACATCCACTTCCAGCCCAAGTACATCTTCGCCGCGATCGACGCCGGTTGTGCCGCGGTGCGCGTGAACCCGGGCAACATCAAGGAGTTCGACGGCCGCGTCAAGGAGGTCGCCAAGGCCGCCGGTGCCGCGGGCATCCCGATCCGCATCGGGGTCAATGCCGGTTCCCTGGACCCGCGGCTACTCGAGAAGTACGGCAAGGCGACGCCGGAAGCGCTGGTCGAGTCGGCACTGTGGGAGGCCTCGCTGTTCGAGGAGCACGGTTTCGGCGACATCAAGATCAGCGTCAAGCACAACGACCCGGTGATCATGGTGGAGGCCTACCGGCAGCTCGCCGCCAAGTGCGACTACCCGCTGCACCTCGGCGTCACCGAGGCCGGTCCGGCCTTCCAGGGGACCATCAAGAGCGCCGTCGCATTCGGAGCGCTGCTGAGCGAGGGTATCGGCGACACCATTCGGGTGTCGCTGTCCGCGCCGCCCGTCGAAGAGATCAAGGTCGGCAACCAGATTCTGGAGTCGCTCAACCTGCGGCCGCGCGGTCTGGAGATCGTGTCCTGCCCGTCCTGCGGTCGTGCCCAGGTGGACGTCTACAAGCTCGCGAATGCGGTGTCGGCGGGCCTGGACGGGCTCGACGTGCCGCTGCGCGTCGCGGTGATGGGCTGCGTCGTCAACGGACCGGGCGAGGCTCGCGAGGCCGACCTCGGCGTGGCGTCCGGCAACGGCAAGGGTCAGATTTTCGTCCGCGGCGAGGTGATCAAGACGGTCCCCGAGTCGCAGATCGTCGAGACGCTGATCGAAGAGGCCATGCGGATCGCGGCCGAGTCCGGCACTGATGCGAGCGGTTCGCCCGTCGTGACCGTAAGCTGAGCACAGTCTTGTGATCGTGGTCACGAGCTGGCTCCAATAGCAAACCAGGTCACACTCACAGAAGGTCGGTGAATGTCGGCACCTCCACTTTTCCGGATCGCAGATGCGCGCCGGATATCCGTGGTGCGCGAGGTCGCCCAGGTGCAGCAGGTCTTCGACGAGGATCCGGTGGGCACCTGCATGGTGGCCGCCCGGGTGGGTGATCACGGGCTCGATCCGGTGGCGATCGGCGGCGAGCTGTGGACCCGCAGTCAACCCACCGAATCGCTGTGTTTCGCCGGGGTGAACCTGATCCCGATGCGGGGGACCGCGGCCGACATGATGGTGTTCGCCGACAAGGTGATGAGTGCCCCGCGGCGGTGTTCGTCGCTGGTGGGCCGCGCCGAGTTGGTGCTCCCGATGTGGCAACAGCTGGCCCAGGTGTGGGGCCCGGCCCGCGACGTCCGGGACTGTCAGCCGCTGCTGACCCTGTCCGACGCCCCGCAATGTGCGGTCGACCCCGCGGTGCGTCCGGTCCGGATGGACGAGCTGGATGCGTATGTCGTTGCGGCAGTGGACATGTTCATCGGCGAGGTTGGGGTTGACCCGCGCATGGGCGACGGCGGCCGCGGCTATCGCCGTCGGCTGGCGGGCCTGATCGCCGCGGGTCGGGCCTGGGCGCGGTTCGAGGACGGCCAGGTCGTGTTCAAAGCCGAGATCGGCGCCCAGACGTCGCGGGTCGGCCAGATTCAGGGGGTGTGGGTGCACCCGGACTGGCGCGGACGCGGCCTCGGTGCGGCGGGTACCGCAACGTTGGCGTCCGCGGTGCTGCGCAGCGGACGGACGGCCAGCCTCTACGTCAACGATTTCAACGCCCCCGCGCGGGCGATCTACCGGCGCATCGGGTTCAACCAATTGGGCACTTACGCAACGGTGTTGCTGGACTGACGCTGACCTGCGGCCCTCGGCGGCGCCGGTTCAGGCGTACCGGGACTGCTGGCTCTGGCGCGAACCGCTGACAGCGCACAGATGATGATGGCGATGCCACCCACCACAGTCGGCCAGGTGAGTCGTTCGTGGAGCAGCAGCGTCGCCCAGAGAACGCTCATGACCGGCTGTGTCAGCTGGGTCTGGCTCACGTGTGCCGATCGCCGGCCCGCGGTGCGAGGTGCGATCGATGACTGACTCCAGCCCCGCGGATGGATCTCACAAAACTGTCACGGTTGCGTCTCGGTGTGCCTCCGCGCCGCGGGCTTGTCACACTTCTAACATCAGCCCCAATGGCAACGCACACATCATCCGTTTCACGCTCGGCCGCGTTGTTGTCGGTCGTCGCGGTCGCAGGAGCGATGACGGCCTGCACCCCGAAGCCCAACGGCCCAGAGCCGACCGCGCAGGCGTTCTTCGCCGCCCTCGGCCGTGGGGACACCGGTGCCGCCGCCGACCTGTCCGACAAACCCAATGACGCACGGACCGCGATCAACCAGGCCTGGGCAGGTCTGCAGGCGACCAAGCTCGACGCGCAGGTGCTCGGCTCCAAGTACACCCAGGACACCGGCAAGATCACCTATCGCTACACCTGGCACCTGCCCAAGGACCGCACCTGGGCCTACACGGGCCAGCTCAACATGATCCGGCAGGACGGCCGGTGGCAGGTCCGTTGGGGCAGCACCGATCTGCATCCCAACCTGGGGGAGCACCAGAGTTTTCAGCTCCGCGCCGACCAGCCCGTCCGGGCCTCGGTCAACGAGCTCGGCGGCTCCAACGTTCTGGTACCTGGGTACCACTACAACTACGCGCTGAACGCACGCTCCGCCGCCGGTGAACTGATGCGGACCTCTCGCGTGGTCGCCGACGTGCTGCGGCAGTTCGACAACACCATGGACGCCCAGCGGCTCGCCGAACAGGCCAGCTCGTCCACCGGGCCGCTGAACCTGATCACCCTGCGCCGTGAGGACAACGACAAGGTTTCCGGCGCCCTCGCTCACCTGCCGGGCGTCGTGGTCACCCCGCAACCGGAGATGGTGCCCACCGATCCCCGCTTCGCGCCGGCCATCGTCACCGAGGTCAAGAAGCAGGTCGCCGACCAGCTGGTCGGACAGGCCGGCTGGCGCGTCGTCAGCGTCAACCAGAACGGCGCCGACATCGACGTCCTCAACGAGGTGCCCGGCAAGCCCGCCCCGTCGATCACCATCAGCCTGGACCGCAACGTGCAGAACGCTGCCCAGGACGCGGTGAACATGGTGGGCCGCAAGGCGATGATCGTCGCCATCAAGCCGTCGACCGGCGAAATCCTGGCCGTGGCCCAGAACGCAGCAGCCGACGCTGACGGCCCGACCGCCACCATGGGCCTGTACCCGCCCGGCTCGACGTTCAAGATGGTCACCGCCGGTGCCGCCATCGAAACCGACATGGCCGGTCCCAACACGCTGCTCGGCTGCCCCGGCACCATCGACATCGGGCAGCGCACCATCCCGAACTACGACCGGTTCGACCTCGGCGTCGTCCCGATGTCCCGGGCCTTCGCGAACTCGTGCAACACGACCTTCGCCGAGCTGGCCAGCCGGATGCCGCCGCGCGCCCTGACGAATGCGGCGGCCCAGTACGGCATCGGTGCCGACTACCAGGTCGCCGGCATCGACACCGTCACCGGGAAGGTGCCGCCCACGGTGAACCTGGCCGAGCGCACCGAGGACGGTTTCGGCCAGGGCAAGGTCGTGGTCAGCCCGTTCGGCATGGCGCTGGCGGCGGCCACCGTCGCGGCCGGCAAGACCCCGCTCCCGCAGCTCATCGAAGGCCGCCCGACCACGGTGACCGGCAGTAGCGCACCCATCACACCGAAGATGCTGGACGGTCTGCGGCCCATGATGCAGCTCGTCGTGACCAACGGCACCGCCAAGGATCTGCGAGCCAGCGGCGACGTCCGGGGGAAGACCGGGGAAGCCGAATTCTCCGGCGGCTCGCACGCCTGGTTCGCCGGCTACCGGGGCGACATGGCCTTCGCGGCCCTGATCGTCGGCGGCGGCGGGTCGGAGACCGCGGTCCGCATGTGCCGGGACATGTTCAAAGGCTTGCCACCCGACTACCTGGCCTGACCCGGGTCGCTCCGCTCCTGCCCACCGAGCCTGGCCTGACGCGGGTCGCTCCGCTCCTGCCCACCGAGCCTGGCCTGAGTAGCCTGTTTGGATGACCAACAGCGACGAGATCGCGGTCCTGCGCGTCTCCGACGCCGACCGCAACGGCACGCTCCGGCGCCTGCACAACGCGGTGGCCCTGGGGCTCATCGACATGGACGAGTTCTCCGAGCGGTCCGCGCTGGTCGCCCTCGCCCGTCAGCAGGCCGAGCTGGCGGTGCTGGTCGGTGATCTGCCCGCGCCCAACGCCATCGTGACGGGCTCGGCCGACCGCGTCGAGCTGCGCGGTGTCATGGGGTCCCTGAAGCGGCAGGGTGAATGGGTTGTGCCGACCCGGCTGGCGCTGGTGCGCCGCGTCGGCTCGATCGACCTGGACCTGACGCGCGCCCGGTTCGGCGGGCCGATCGTCGTCATCGAACTCGATCTCAAGTTCAGCTCTCTGGACCTCCGCCTGCCGGACGGCGCCAGCGCATCCATCGACGACGTCGAGGTGGCCGTCGGCAGTGCCACCGACCATCGCAAGGACGCACCCGCCGACGGCACCCCGCACGTCATCCTGACCGGCCGGGTGGTCTTCGGGTCGGTCGACATCCGCGGGCCGCGCCGGGGCTTGTTCGGCCGCGGCGACCGCTAGCTGCAGCGCTCGCTAAGCTGGGACGATGTCTGTTCGTACCGCGCTTCGCCCCGGCGAGGTGTCTGCCACCCTGCCGGTGCCCAAGTCGATCCCGCGTCCGGAGTACGCGTGGAAGCCGACGGTGCGCGAAGGCAGCGAGCCCTGGGTGCAGACCCCCGAGGTGATCGAGAAGATGCGCGTCGCCGGCCGCATCGCGGCCCAGGCCCTCGCCGAGGCCGGCAAGGCCGTCGCACCTGGCGTCACGACCGACCACCTGGACCGGGTGGCGCACGAGTACATGCTCGACCACGGCGCCTACCCCTCGACGCTGGGCTACAAGGGTTTTCCCAAGTCCTGCTGCACCTCGCTGAACGAGATCATCTGCCACGGCATCCCGGACTCGACGGTGATCGAGGACGGTGACATCGTCAACATCGACGTCACCGCCTACATCGACGGCGTGCACGGCGACACCAACGCCACCTTCCTGGCCGGTGACGTGTCGGAGGAGCACCGGCTGCTGGTCGAGCGCACGCACGAAGCCACCATGCGGGCCATCAAGGCCGTCAAGCCGGGGCGGCAGCTGTCGATCGTCGGCCGGGTCATCGAGTCCTACGCAAACCGGTTCGGCTACAACGTCGTTCGCGACTTCACCGGACACGGCATCGGCGAGACCTTCCACAACGGCCTGATCGTGCTGCACTACGACAAGCCCGAGGTCGACACCGTGCTGGAACCGGGCATGACCTTCACCATCGAGCCGATGATCAACCTCGGCTCGCTGGACTACGAGATCTGGGACGACGACTGGACCGTCGCCACCAAGGACAAGAAGTGGACGGCGCAGTTCGAGCACACCCTCGTGGTGACCGACGACGGCGCCGACATCCTGACCCTGCCGTGATGTGACAGGCGGCGCTCTGCTGGTCGCCGGCACTACGTCGGACGCCGGTAAGTCGATGGTGGTGGCCGGGTTGTGCCGGTTGCTGGCGCGCAGGGGCGTGCGCGTGGCGCCGTTCAAGGCGCAGAACATGTCCAACAACTCGGCCGTCACGGTCGAAGGCGGCGAAATCGGGCGGGCCCAGGCGATGCAGGCCCGTGCGGCCGGGCTGGCACCGAGTGTGCGGTTCAACCCGATCCTGCTCAAACCCGGCGGGGACCGAACGTCACAGCTCGTGGTGCGCGGCGTCGTCGCCGGCACGGTTGCAGCGGGGGACTACTTCACCCGCCGGACCCAGCTGGCCGCCGTCGTCGCCGACGAATTGGCCGCACTGCGAAGCGAATTCGACGTGGTGATGTGTGAGGGCGCGGGCTCACCCGCCGAGATCAACCTGCGGGCCACCGACGTGGCCAACATGGGCCTGGCGCGCGCCGCGAACCTGCCGGTGGTCGTCGTCGGCGACATCGACCGCGGCGGATTGCTGGCGCATCTGTACGGCACTGTGGCGGTACTCGAGCCGGAAGATCAAAAACTGATCGCCGGCTTCCTGGTCAACAAGTTCCGCGGCGACCCGGCGCTACTGGAACCCGGTCTGCGGCAACTGGAATCGCTCACCGGTCGCCCGACGTACGGGGTGATCCCGTACAGCGACGACTTGTGGCTCGACGCCGAGGACTCGCTGTCGGTCACGCCGCGCGGCCAGCTGGGGCGGCCGACGGCGTCGCGGGGTACCGAGAAACTGACCGTCGCCGCGGTGCGGCTGCCCCGGATCTCGAACTCCACCGACGTCGAGGCGCTGGCGTGCGAGCCGGGTGTACATGTCCGCTGGGTCGACACCGCGGTCGAGCTGACCGGTGCCGATGTGGTGGTGCTGCCCGGCAGCAAGGCGACGGTCTCCGATCTGAGCTGGCTGCGTGACCGCGGACTCGCGGAAGCCGTAGTGGCGCATGCCGCCTCCGGTCGCGCGGTGCTGGGCGTGTGTGGCGGGTTCCAGATGCTGTGCACCACGATCCACGACACCGTCGAATCCGGCGCGGGCCGCGTGCCCGGTTTGGGTCTGCTTGATGCGGATATCGAGTTCGACGCCGACAAGACCCTGAAGCACTGGGATGCGCCGTTGTACGGCTACGAGATTCACCACGGGCAGGTCGCGCGCACCACTGAACGGGACTGGCTCGGTGTCGGTATCCGGGCGGGTCAGATTTACGGCACCCACTGGCATGGACTGCTCGACAACGACGCCGTGCGCCGCACCTGGCTCACCGAGGTCGCTGCGGCGGGCGGCAGGAACGGATTCGTGGTAGCCGACGACGTGAATGTCGCGGCACTGCGCGACGCGCAACTCGACGCGATGGCCGATCTGCTTGCCGCACATGTGGATATCGATGCGGTGCTGAAGCTCGTCGAATCGGGTGCACCGGTGCGGCCCGCCATCACCACCGGTCTCCAGCAGTGATCAGGTCGGTTCGGCGACCGGCTCGGCCGGCGCCACGGGCTCGACTGGTTCCTCGACCTGCTTGATGGGCCCGGTGAACCAGTTCTTCACCGACACGTGCCAGTAGATGTACAGCAGCAGTAGGACGCCACCGACCAGCAGTGGCGTGTAGTTGACGAATTTCCATTCGAAGCTCGGGTCCCACGGCACCCCGCCGAGCGACGTCGGGAACATCGCGATGACTGAGGTGACGGTGATCTCGGCCAGCGCGACCGGTGCCATCCACCGGTGGTGGCCGCGCAGATTCCAACTGCCCGTTTCGAATTCGTCGCCGGCTCGCCAGCGGAAGTAGATCGGTACTGCGAAGCACAGGTAGACCCCGACGACCCCGATGGAGACCACGGCGTAGAACGCCACGGGTGTCGGGGTGCCGTTGATGTCGACCTTGACCAATGCCGGCAGGGTCAGTGCGGCCGCCACGACCGCGGTGATCGTGACACTGTGGGTCGGTACGCGGTGCTTGTTGATCTCCGACCACCAGCGGTGGCCCGGCACCGCACGGTCCCGGCTGAACGCGAACAGCATGCGCGATGCGCTGGTCTGGCAGGCGACGGCGCAGAAGAACTGGCCGGCCGTCGAGATGAACAGCACCGCCGTCGCCCACTTCGAACTCATCGCCTGGTTGAAGATAGCGGCCACCGCGCCACCGCCCTTGGAGACCGCGTCGGCATCCTGGACTGCAAACAGGAAGGCCAACAAGAGAATCCA
>Ga0070667_100000606_pt1 | contig 34995 bp, 35 predicted proteins | sample KBSS33metaG_FD_64659 | JGI IMG/M metagenome (GOLD analysis project Ga0070667, IMG submission 64659) | Switchgrass rhizosphere microbial communities from Kellogg Biological Station, Michigan, USA - KBS S3-3 metaG | ecosystem: Host-associated > Plants > Roots > Rhizosphere > Soil ...
TGGTTCCAGTACGCGGCGTAGAACTCCATCATCGTGAACTCGGGGTTGTGCCGCACCGACACGCCCTCGTTGCGGAAGCTCCGGTTGATCTCGAACACGCGCTCGAAGCCGCCGACGATCAGCCGTTTCAGGTACAGCTCCGGCGCGATGCGCAGGAACATCTGCTGGTCCAGCGCGTTGTGGTGCGTGACGAAGGGCTTCGCATTCGCGCCGCCCGGGATCGGGTGCAGCATCGGCGTCTCCACTTCCATGAAGTGGTGCTCGACCATGAACTGGCGGATCGACGCCAGCGCCTTGCTGCGCGCCATGAAGCGCGCGCGCGAATCGGGGTCGGTGATCAGGTCGACATAGCGCTGGCGGTACTTCTGCTCCTGGTCGGCCATGCCGTGGAACTTGTCGGGCAGCGGGCGCAGGCTCTTGGTCAGCAGGCGCAGCATCGTGACGCGCACCGAGAGCTCGCCTGTGCGCGTCTTGAACAGCGTGCCCTCCGCGCCGAGGATGTCGCCCAGGTCCCAGTGCTTGAACGCGGCGTAGGCGTCCTCGCCCAGCGCGTCGCGGGTGACGAAGAGCTGGATCTGGCCCGAGCCGTCCTGCAGCGTGCCGAAGCTGGCCTTGCCCATCACGCGCTTGAGCATCAGGCGGCCGGCGACCACCACCTTGACCGCGAGCGGCTCGAGTTCCTCGTTGGTCCGGTCGCCGTGCAGGCGCAGCAGTTCGGCCGCGGCGTGCTTGGGCTTGAAGTCGTTCGGGAAGGCGATGCCTTGCCGGCGGATCGCGGCCAGTTTTTCGCGGCGCTCGGTGATCAACTGATTTTCGTCCGTCATGGGGGGCTTTCGGTGTGCGTGCGATTTTAGGGGCGCGGGGTGGGCCGGCTTCCGGACGGCCCCGCACCCCATAAAATCGCCCGTTCGCCCCAGTGCATCGGGCACCGCCAACTGCACCATGCCCACACCCGCCACCACCACGACCCACCGATTGCGCTTTCCCGTCGTCGGCTGCGGGCGCATCCCGCCAAGACCCGCCGCGCGTGGGGTCCGATGACCTCTGGCGCCGCGTGCGCACGATGAGGCCGGCACTCTGGTCCGTCGTGATCCAGGCCGCGGGCTCCGCCGCCACGTTCGCGTCGGCGCTGCTGGTGGCGTCGCAACTGGGACTGGCGGCACAAGGTGAGTTCGGGCTGCTTCGAAGCTGGAGCGACGCCGCCGTGACCGTCGCGGTCCTCGGGTTTCCGCAGGCCCTGCTGCACCTGCAGTATCGCGAGCGCGCGCCGATGGCCGCGTTGCGCGCCTGGGTCGGGCGCTATGTGATGGTATTGACAGCAGTGGCGCTGATCGTGGTCTTGGTCGCGGCGGCGTTATGGCCGACACAGCACTCGTCGCGATGGCCGGCGCTGATGCCGCTGCAGGTCATCGCCCTGGCGGTACCGCTGGCCGCGGCGCAGCTGCTTTGGCGCTCGCTGATGCTGCGCGAGGTAGGCGCCGTGCCCTATGCGGCGATCACGGCCGCGCCCGCGATGCTGGTCTTGCTCGGTCTGGTGCCGCTGTGCCTGGCGCAACGGAGCGGCGGCTTCGCCTGGGTGCTTTTCGGGGCGGCTGCCGTGTCGGCCATGCTCTCCGGCGCGCTGACGCATCGCCTCGCTCGCCGTGATGCGAACCGGGCGTCGGCCGCGTGGTCGCGCCGCTCGCTGTGGACCGTCAGCCTGGAGACCGGTGGCCAGAGCGTGTTGACCGCGCTGGCGCCGCCGCTCGTGCTCAGCACGGCCAGCTGGCTCGGTGGACCTTTGGCGCAGGTGGGCATCGTGTCGTTGGGCTTGCATCTGTACCAGCTGTTCGGCGTGGCCGCGGCCTACGTCGCGCCGATGGTGTACGACCGGGCGGCCCGCGCCGACACGGGGCTCGGGGGCAGCGAACTGCTGGCCTTGATCCGATTGGGCGTGACGCGCCGCGTCGGCTTTGGCATGGTCGGTGTGGCACTGCTCGCACTGGGCGTCATGCCCTTGCTTTGGCCGGCGGGCGTTGCGTCGTGGGTGCTGCTCGGTGGCATGGCGATGGCCGGCATCGTGTCGATGGCGGTGCGCCTGCTCGTGACGCTGCTGCTCGCGCGCGGCGCGTTCCGGCCACTGACGCTGCACGCGCTGGGGCGTGTGCTGATCAGTTGTGCGTTGACCGCCGCATTGATGCGGATCTGGCCCGCGCCGGTGGCCGTGCCGCTTGCGCTGATGTTGACCGAACTGGCGCTGTTCGGCTGGGCGCTGGTGTTGATGCGGCTGTCGCTGGTGCGGGTCGACCGCTGATGAAGCCGCGGCTGGTGATGATCACGACGAACGCGCCATTCACGCACGGCGGCGGCGAGTGGATGTTCGTCGCGCCCGAACTGCCGCGGCTCGTCGGCGAGCTCGGCGGGCTCGTCGTCGCCCCGCTGCATGCCAAGGGTCCGCGCGAGGCCGTGCCATCGGGTGCCGAAGTCGATACGCGGCTGTCCGAGGGTCGTCGCCGCGGACGGTGGGCCGACCTGCTTCGTGCCATCGCGTGGCCCGGCTTCTGGCCCGAACTCTGGCGCGCCGCACGCCGCGGCGGGCCGGTGGGCTGCGCGCGGGTCTGGCGCTGGGCCACCGTGGCCCAGGCGACCTATCGCTGGGCACGCGCCAACTTCGCCGCCGACGCGCCCGTGCTCTTCTACACCTACTGGCGCGGCGGCAGCACGCTCGCGCTGGCGCGGCTCGCCGCCGAGCGGCCGCGCACACGCGTCGTCACGCGCGTGCACCGCTACGAGCTGTACGAAGACGCGTTCGATCCGCCGTTCCAGCCCTGGCATCCGGCGATGTACGGCACGCTGGCGCTGACCGTCGCGATCTCCGCCCATGGCCGCGACTACCTGGCGCGCGCCGGTGTGGCCGCGGACCGGCTGGCGTTGTTCCGCCTCGGGACTGAGCCGGCGGCGCGGCCGGCGCGAGCCTCGTCCGACGGCACCTGGCGCGTCGTTTCCTGCAGCAACGCCATCGCGGTGAAGCGCGTGCCGCGGATTGCGCAGAGCCTGCTCGCACTGGCTCGCGCGCACCCCGACCGCGCGCTGCACTGGACGCACTTCGGCGCCGGGCCGGAACTGGCTACGGTGAAGGCGCTGCTGCGTGCCGCGCCCGCCAACCTGCGGGTCGACCTGCCCGGCCACGTCGACCACCGTGCGGTGCTCGAGCACTATGCGAGCGAGGCGGTGGACGCGCTCGTGCTGCTGAGCAGCTCCGAAGGCCTGCCGGTCGCGATTCAGGAGGCCGCGAGTGCCGGCATCCCGGTGATCGCCACCGACGTGGGCGGCGTGCGCGAACTGGTGGGCGACGACAATGGCGCGCTGTTGAGTGCCGATGCGGCGCTCGACGACGTGGTCGGCGCGCTCGCGCGGGTGCTGTTCGATGCCGATGCGGTGCGTCGTCAGGCCCGCCGCGAAGCGTCGTTCCGACGCTGGGCCGAAGGCTTCGACGCGCGGCTCAACCACACCCGTTTCGCGCAGCGCCTGCGCGATCTGATGAGCAGCTTGTGAAAGAGCCCGAATGAAGTTCGACCCGACCACACGCGACTTCCTGAGCGGCGCGACCTTCAGCAACGCGCACCGCTTCGCGCTCGGCAACGCGGGCCGCGCGCCCCGCCGGTTCGAACGCCTGGCGGACCTGACCCGAGACAGCAAGGTCCTTCACGTGGGCTGCTGCGACCACCTCGACCTGATCCGTGCCAAGGTCGCGCAAGGCGTCTACCTGCACCAGAACCTGTGCAAAGTCGCGACCCGCTGCGTCGGCATGGACACCAACGGGCCGGGCGTGGCGGTGCTGCGCGACCTCGGCTTCCCCGAGGTCTATCTGCCCGACGAGGTGCCCGACGACGACTACGACATCTGCCTGCTCGCCGACGTCATCGAGCACGTGGGGGACGTGGTGAGCTTCCTCGCGTCGATGCGGCGCTACCGCTTCAGGCAGCTCGTGGTGGTCACGCCGAACGCTTTTCGGTTGCGCAACTTCCTCTCGTCGGGCGAGCTGATCAACACCGACCACCGCTACTGGTTCTCGCCCTACACGCTGTGCAAGGTCCTGGTCGACGCGGGCTACGCACCGCAGCGTCTCGAGCTTTGCCACAGCGATCACGTGAGTGCCCGGGGCGCGCTGCTGGCGCGCGTGCTGGACTTCCTGCCCAAGTACCGCGATACCCTGATCGTCGCCGCCACGGCGGCGAACCGCGCCTGACATGAAGAGCGTCGCCACCTGGGTGCCGTCCAAGTTCGAACTGCGCCGCGGCCTTTGGCGCGGCTCGCGCGATCCGCGCGAACTCGGCATCGGTTCGCGCTTGATGGGTGACCTGGTCGCGGCGCAATACCAGGCGCAGCTCGCCGGCCACGCCGCGGGCCGCCTGCTCGACCTGGGTTGCGGCAAGGTGCCGTTGTATGCAATGTACGCGCCGCTGGTCGCCGAAGTCTGCTGCGTGGACTGGGCGCCCGGCGAGCACGTCGACCAGATCAGCGACCTCTCGCAGCCGCTGCCGTTCGACGACAGGCGCTTCGACACCATCATCCTGTCCGACGTGCTCGAGCACGTTCCCGACCCCGCATCGCTGTGGCGTGAAATGACGCGCGTGCTCGCTCCGGGCGGCAAGGTCGTGATGAACGTGCCGTTCTATTACTCGGTGCACGCGCACCCGGACGACTACTACCGCTACACCAATTTCGCGCTCGAGCGTTTCGTCGCGCTCAACGGCTTGCGTCTGATTTGCCTGATGCCGATCGGCGGCATCGTCGAGATCATGGCGGACCTGCTCTCGAAGGCGCTTTCGAAACTGCCGGTCATCGGCCCGCCGATGGCGATGCTCACCCAGTTCGTGATCGGCGCGTTCGGCCGCACCTCGATGGGCGCGCGAGTCGCGCGGGTCTCGAGCCGGCACTTCCCGTTCGGCTACTTCATGATCGCGCAGCGGCCATGAACATCCTGCTCGTCAACCACTACGCCGGCTCGCCGCACCACGGCATGGAGTACCGACCGTACTACCTCGCGCGCGAGTGGGTGCGCGCCGGGCACCGCGTGCAGATCGTCGCCGCGTCGTACTCGCATGTGCGCAGGCGGCAGCCTGCGGTGCCCGACGGCGCGCTCGACGAAGTGATCGACGGCATCGCGTACCGCTGGCTGCCGACGCCGGCCTACGTGGGCAACGGTGTCGGCCGCGTGAAGAACATCTGGGCCTTCGTGAGTCGCCTGTGGCGCGAGACGCCACAGCTCGTCGCCGCATTCAAGCCCGACGTGGTGATCGCGTCCAGCACCTACCCGATGGACATCTGGGTCGCACGTCGGATCGCGCGGCGGGCACGCGCGAAGCTGGTCTACGAAGTCCACGACCTGTGGCCGCTGTCGCCGATCGAGCTCTCGGGCATGTCGCCGCGGCACCCGTTCGCGCTGCTGTGCCAGAAGGCCGAGAACGATGCGTATCGCGATGCCGACCTCGTGGTCTCGATGTTGCCGAAGGTGGCCGATCACATGAGCGCACACGGGCTCGACCTGCGCAAGCTGCACATCGTGCCGAATGGCGTTGCGCTCGACGATTGGGACGACGAGCCGGAACCACTCGCCGTGGAACTGGCGGCACGTCTCGCGGCGCTGAAGACGACGGGCCGCACGATCGTCGGCTATGCCGGATCGCACGGGCTGCCGAACGCGCTCGACGTGCTGCTCGATGCGGCGGCGCTGCTGAAGACCGAGCCGATCTGCTTCGTGCTGGTCGGCGATGGCCATGAGAAGGCGCGGCTTGCGAAGCGCGTCCGCGACGAGGGCCTGGATCAGGTGATGATGCTCGCGCCGGTCGCGAAGGCGCAGATCCCGGCGCTTCTTGCGGCATTCGACATTGCCTACATCGGCTGGCTGCGTGTGCCGATCTACCGCTTCGGCATCGCGCCGAACAAGCTGATGGACTACATGATGGGCGGCTGCGCGGTGCTGCACTCGGTCGAGGCCGGCAACGACGCGGTGGCCGAAGCGGGTTGCGGGCTGACGGTCGAGCCCGAGTCCGTGCCTGCGGTCGCGCAAGGCCTTCGCGCACTTGCTGCGCTGACACCGGCCGCGCGTGCGGCGATGGGCGCGCGCGGGCGCGCGTTCGTCGTCGCGAATCACAGCTACCGCGTGCTCGCACGGCGGTTCAGCGACGCGTTGAGCTCACCATGAACGAGTCGCGCGAGACCGACGCCGTCGCGCAGCGCTACGCGCGCCGCGACGTGGGGGACCGCTACAGCGCTCTGCACCCGGACGTGTGGCAGACGCTGCAGGAGCGCCAGCGCGCGCTGATCGCATTGTTCGGCCGACTCGGCTGGACCGACCTGTCGGACAAGCGCCTGCTCGAAGTCGGCTGCGGCGCAGGCGCCAATCTGCTCGAATTGCTGCGGCTCGGCTTCGCGCCGCAGCATCTGAGCGGCATCGAACTGCTGCCCGAGCGCTTCGCCCAGGCGCGGCATCGACTCCCCACGGCGGTCGCACTGCACGCCGGCGACGCCTCGCAACTCGAGGTGGCCGCCGCCTCGCAGGACGCAGTCTTCGCCTCGACGGTGTTTTCGTCACTGCTCGACGAGGCGTTCCAGCAACGCCTGGCCGATGCGATGTGGCGCTGGGTCAAGCCCGGCGGCGGCGTGCTGTGGTACGACTTCACGGTCGACAACCCGCGCAACCCCGACGTGCGCGGCGTTCCGCTGGCGCGGGTGCGCGCGTTGTTTCCGTACGCTCGCGTGCAGGCGCAGCGCGTCACGCTGGCGCCGCCGCTGGCGCGCGCCGTGACCCGGCTGCACCCGGCCCTCTACACTGTGTTCAACACGATTCCGCTGCTGCGCACCCACGTGCTGGCCTGGATCGCCAAGCCCTGAGCCGACGATGTCCGATTCGCTGCCGTTCCTTCCCTTCGCGCTGCCCGAAATCGGCGAGGACGAGATCGCCGAAGTGGTCGACACGCTGCGCTCCGGCTGGGTCACGACCGGGCCGAAGGCGAAGCGTTTCGAGGACGACTTCAGCGCGTTCCTCGGCGACCCCGCGCTGCACTGCATGGCGGTCAACTCGGCCACCGCGGGACTGCACCTCGCGCTCGAGGCGCTGGGCATCGGCCCCGGCGACGAGGTCATCACGACCACGCACACTTTCACCGCGACGGCCGAGGTCGTGCGCTACCTCGGCGCCGACGTGGTGCTGGTCGACATCGACCCGGCCACCTTGTGCATCGCCCCGGCGCTCGTCGAGGCGGCGATCACGCCGCGTACCCGCGCGATCCTGCCAGTGCACTACGGCGGCCTCGCGGCCGACATGCCCGCGCTGCTCGCGATTGCGCGGCGCCACGGCCTGAAGGTCGTCGAGGATGCCGCGCACGCGCTGCCAACGACCAGCGGTGGCGCGCTCGTCGGCACGCTCGCGTCCGACGCCTGCGTGTTCAGCTTCTACGCCAACAAGACCATCACGACCGGCGAGGGCGGCATGGTCGTGACGCGCGACGCGGCGCTCGCGAAGCGCATCCGCACGATGCGCCTGCACGGCATGAGCCGCGATGCGTTCGACCGCTTCACCGCGAAGGTACCGAGCTGGTACTACGAGATCGTCGCGCCGGGCTTCAAGTACAACCTGACCGACATCGCCGCGGCGATGGGCATCCACCAGCTGCGGCGCGCGCGCGCGTTCCACGAACGACGCGCGCAGATCGCGCGGGCCTACGACGAGGCGTTCATCGGCCTGCCGCTGGTCACGCCGCCGGGGCCGGCGGCCGGCGACCTGCACGCCTGGCATCTGTACCCGCTGCGGCTGGCGGACGCGGCGCCGATCGACCGCGACCCGCTGATCGAGCGGCTCTTCGCCGCGGGCATCGGCTGCAGCGTGCACTACATCCCGCTGCACTTGCAGCCGTACTGGCGCGACCGCTACGCGCTGCGCGCCGATCAGTTTCCGCACAGCCAGCACGCGTACGAGCGCATGGTCAGCCTGCCGATCTACACCCGCATGACCGATGCCGATGTGCGGCGCGTGGTGGACGCGGTCACCGCGGCACTCACCTGATGCCGGCCATGGCCAAGCGCGCGTTCGACCTCGTCTGCGCCGTGCTCGGGCTGGTGCTGCTCGCGCCGCTGCTGCTGGGGATCGCGCTGTGGATCAAGCTCGATTCGCGCGGGCCGGTGTTCTTTCGCCAGCAGCGCGTCGGCCGGCGCGGCGTGCCGTTTCGCATCCACAAGTTCCGCACCATGGTGGCTGACGCTCCCGCGCTCGGCGCGCCGATCACGGTCGGCGCGGATCCGCGCATCACGCGGGTGGGTCGCTTCCTGCGGCGCGCCAAGCTCGACGAACTGCCGCAGCTGATCGACGTGCTGGTCGGCACGATGAGCCTGGTCGGCCCGCGGCCGGAGCTGCCGCGCTACGTGGCGATGTACCCGGCCGATCTGCGCGACAAGGTGCTGTCGGTGCGGCCTGGCATCACCGACCCGGCGTCGATCGAATACCGCGACGAGGCCGCGCTTCTCGCGCGCGCGGCCGATCCCGAGCGCGCCTATGTCGAGCAGGTGATGCCGGCCAAGCTGCGCTGCTCGGTGCGCTACGTGGAGCAGCGGTCGATGCGGGGCGACATGCGGCTGATCGGCGCGACGCTCAGTGCGCTGTGGGCGCGATGAGCGCCACGCCGCCCACGTTCTGGCACCGGCTCGATCGCACGCTGGCGCGCGTGCGCATGCACCGCCGGCCGCTGTCGCTGCTGATCGACGCTCTGGTGATCGCGCTGTGCTGGAACGCGACCTACCTGTTCCGCCTCGGCTTCGAGCGCTGGCTGCATGCGCGGCCGAGCTACGACGTGTGGGTGATGCTGGGGGTCGTCGCGATCTATCTCGGCGTGTTCGTGCTCGCCGGCGTGCCGCGCGGCATGTGGCGCTTCTCGGGCTTCGGCGAGGTCAAGCGCCTGACGCTCGCCTGTCTGGCCAGCGGCCTGCTGTGTGCGGTGGTGGTGCTGATGGCGCAGCTCACGCAGGTGCCGCGCGCGGTGCTGGCGCTGCACCCGCTGATCAGCCTGATCGGCCTGTGCATGGTGCGCGTGGCCTACCGCATGCTGTACGAGCACGCGCGCTCGCAGATCACCGGCAGCGACACCGAAGTGCGTCGCGCGATCGTGATGGGCGCCGGCGAGGCGGCCAAGCTGCTGCTGGCCAGCATCCATCAGCAGGGCTGGATCGTGCTGGGCCTGCTCGACGACGACCCGGCCAAGCGCGGCGCGCGCATCGGCGGCGTGCCGGTGCTGGGTCGGTTGGCCGATGTGGCCAGGCTCGAAATTCGGGCCGAGGCCACCCACGTGATCGTGGCGCTGCCCGGTGCCACGGTCGCGCAGCGCCGCAAGGCCATCGACCTGGCCGCGGCCACCGAGTTGCCAGTGCTCACGGTGCCGTCCGCGAGCGAATTGCAGGACGGCAACGCGCGGGTCGAGCGCGTGCGCAGCGTCGAACCGGAAGACCTGCTCGGCCGCGAGTCGGTGCAGCTCGACGAGGCGGAGATCGCGGAGCTGATCTCCGGCAAGACGGTGCTGGTGACCGGCGCCGGCGGGTCGATCGGCTCGGAGCTGTGCCGCCAGATCGCCCGCTACGGTCCGGCACGGCTGGTGCTTTACGAGCTGAGCGAGTTCGCGCTGTACCAAATCGAGCAGCAACTGGGCGAACTGCACCCGCGCCTGCCGCTGGTGCGGCTGATGGGCGACGTAAAGAACCTCGCGCATCTGCGCGCCACCTTCGTGGCGCAACGCCCGCACCTGATCCTGCACGCCGCGGCGTTCAAGCACGTGCCGCTGATGGAGGACGAGAACGCCTGGGCCGCGCTGCAGAACAACACGCTGGGCACCTGGAACGCCGCCACCGCGGCGGCCGAGGCCGGTGTCGAGCGCTTCGTGCTGATCTCCACCGACAAGGCCGTGAACCCGACCAACGTGATGGGCGCGAGCAAGCGTGCCGCCGAGATGGTTTTGTCGCACCTGGCGACGCTGGGGCACAAGACGATCTTCTCGGCAGTGCGCTTCGGCAACGTGCTGGGCTCCAGCGGCAGCGTGATCCCGAAGTTCAAGGAGCAGATCGCGAAGGGCGGCCCGGTGACGGTGACGCACCCGGACATCACGCGCTACTTCATGACGATCGCGGAGGCCGCGCGCCTGGTGCTGCAAGCTGTCGCGCTGGCCGAGACCGGACAGGTCTATGTGCTGGACATGGGCGAGCCGGTGCGCATCGTCGACCTGGCGCGCGATCTGATCCGCTTGTCCGGCCACCGCGAGCGCGAGATCGGCATCGTCTTCAGCGGGTTGAGGCCGGGGGAGAAGCTGTACGAGGAGCTGTTGGCCGACGCCGACACGAGCCTGCCCTCGGCGCACCCGCGGCTGCGCATCGCCCAGCTGCACGCGCAGGTCGACGATGCGTGGGCGCGGCGCCTATTGGCCTGGCTGTCGACCGCGGACGCCGGCATGCCGGCGAACCAGCGCCGCAAGGAGTTGCAGGGCTTCGTGTCGGAGTACTTGGCGTCGTGAGGGAGTGGCGCCCCGCGCGATCTCGACGAGGCACTATCGGTGGCGGCGGAAAATCAGCCACCTGGGCGTCTTGAAACGGACGATGCGCGTGTAGAGCCATAGGTAGGTCACGACGAACAGCAAGAGGAACCACGACAGCACGACGGTGCTGTTCCACCACAGCAGGCTCGGCACCACCGAGGCGAGGCACAGCATCCACAGGTAGGGCGAGGTCATCGAATTGCGCCGGGTCAGCCGCCGGCGCTCGGGATTCTCGACCAGGGTCCAGCGGATCAGGCGCCGGTGGATCAGCGTGTGCAGGTGGATGCCGTCCGGCGCGGCCGTCGCGACGCCGCGCACCACCTTGCGCCGATACATCGTGAAGACGGTTTCGAAGATCGGATAGGCGCACAGCAGCAGCGCAAAGATCGGCGAGACGCTGGCGTTGCGGTGGATCAGCAGCACGCTGAGTTCGGCCAGCAGGAAGCCCAGCAGGTACGCGCCGCCATCGCCGAGGAAGATCAGGCCGGCAGGGAAGTTCCAGACAAAGAAGCCCAGCACCGCGCCGGCCGTCACGAGCGACGCGGTGAAGACGAACGTGTCTCCCACCTGGAACGCCACGTAGCCCAGCGCCAGAGTCATCATCAACACGCACATCGAGGCCAGGCCGTTGAAGCCGTCGATGATGTTGACGGCATTGGCCACACCGGTGATCACGAACACCGTCAGCAGCAGTGCCAGCGGGAACCAGCCGATCAGCTGATCGACGCCCGGGATGTCGGTGCGAGTGATTACCGCGCCGAGCAGGCCAATCCCCATGCTGGCGGAGATGGCGGTGGCGAAGAGTCGTCGGCGCGGCGACACGTTCTTGGTCAGGTCTTCGGCGATGCCCGTGACGAAGGCCGGTAGGCTGCACACTATCAGCAGCCACAACGATTGTGAGGTTGCAGAACCGTCGACTTGCGCAATGACCCCGCCAGCGACAAGCGCCACCATGATCCCCGCACCCCCGACGCGCGGCACCGGGCGCCCATGAAACTTCTGCGGGCCGCTTAGATCATGGTCGGTCGATAGGTGTGAATGCCGCATCGACGATCGCATTATCAACAGAGTGGCAAGCAGGCCGACCACGAAGCAGCTGGCGAAGTAGATCATTGAGTAAGACCCAGATCCGAGCATTCCCAAGTCGCGTGAGCGTCAGTGGCGGCGTAGTCAGTCGGCCCCGATGCTGTGATATTCGATGCGCGCGCTGCCATCAGCCTGATCATGGAGGTAGCGACCCTCGAACACAAGAGATAGCTTGACCTTCGCCGTATGCTCTGCGAAGTCGGGAAGATCGGCGAGACACGCCGGTTGCGGCGGATGAGCAGCGCGGTGAGTTTCGCGACCAAGATGCCCGCCGGGCGAAATGACAGCTTGTGAATGGCGGTTAAGGCCACCCCTTCAAATCCCAATCAGAAAGCGAAACGCGCTCCGCACGTGCCACTTGAGATGCTGTCTGCTGTGGTGACTCGCGCGTTGTGCATCATGAATCACCGTCGCGGCCGGGACAAGATTGACTGACCATCCCGACCGCCAAAGCCGACGACAGATATCGGCATCCTCGAAGTACATGAAATACCGCGTGTCGAATCCGCGTACAGCTTCGAATGCCTCGCGGGCGAAGGCAATGAACATCCCCGCGGCCCAATCGATCGGTTGCGGGCACGACGAGTCATGTCGATAGTCGGGATGCCTGCGCTTGAGAATGACCCGAGCAGCAAGGCGTCGAAAGGTGGGGAAACGTCGCACACTGTCTTCGATGCGGCCACCCGGAGAGTAGACCACCGGAGCGCATGCTCCGATGCGAGTACCCTCCATGGCGCTTTCCAGTGCTGCGAACGGCGGCTGAGATAATCGTACATCGGGGTTCACGACGGCGAACAAGTCGCCCGTCGACTGTCGGAAAGCGCCGTTGTGATTGGCGCCGAAACCTTTTTGCGTCTTGTTTCTCAATACGACGATCGGGAGATCCGGATAACGATCCAAAAAGGACTCATCCTCCGGCGCGTTGATCGTGACGATTATTTCTGAGATAGACGGCAGGCAGAGTCGAAGGTCCGAAAGAAGTCGATCTACCTGTTCACCGTTCCGGTGACTTACAATGGAAATTGAAAACTTCACGGGTTTGTCTGGTGGACGACCGTCGCGGACGAAAGTATGGTGTGGTATGGCACCAGGTTGATGTCTTCACCTCGAGTAATTGTTACGAGATAATAAAGCGAAGCGACCACATACATTGACGCGAACGCAGCTATCCGATCACCACGTGGAAGACGGCTGATGTATCCGGGCGCGAGAATCGCAATCACCCACGTAAAATAGGTTGTCATGCGCACGATGAAGCCTGCTCCCACGTTGGTGAAAAGCGACGCGAAACAGATTCCGGCCGCAATGGACATGTAGTTGACAAGCGGCGAATCAGTCATCTGCTTGCCGCGTTTGGCGCGAACTGCATGAATCAAGAAGATCGCTGAGCCCAGGGAAATAACGAACTGTCCCAACGCGCTGCCTTCTTTCTCCTCGAGATAGACGGGATGGAGCCCGAGAAGCTCAACTGCAATCGAAATGTTCAATGCGAAGAAAACGCCGGCCAAGAGCGACAACCCAAGGAACTTATACGTGGGGGCGCGATTGGCGATAAAGTATGTCGGCGCGAGAAGAATCGCGCTGACGTGAAAACCGACAGCAAGAGCTAAGAGAGAGAAAAAGCGACGGGGGTCACGATCACGTGCGTATCGAGTCGCCAGCATGAAAATAGCCGCTGCGAGCGATTGACGGATTGTGTTGAGGCTAAGTAAGTAGAACAGTGGTACGGTTAGAAAGATGTACAGGCTGTGAACACCACACCGAAACTTCGTAATGGCGACAGCCGCGAAGGCGACTGTCAGCAACGACATCGTGAAAATGGCTCCTGAGAAGCCGAGACCGGTCATCTCCATCAGCCGGATGAGTCCAACATAACCAATCTCCGACGAAGCCCAATCCTCCACCACTTCTTCATATAGAAGCTCGTAGCTCTCGTAGTCCGTCCCGACCTTGTATCTAAGGCCGGAGAAGAGAATCATGACCGCGGCCAAGAGAACGAAGTAGACAGTTCGGTGCTTCCTGTCGAGGCTTGCAAGCATCGCAGTCACGATGCCGGTGCACAGCAGAAAGACGTATGGCATCACGTTATTGCCTCAGGACGTGCACTGGGTTCCGCGCCCGCGCGCCACATGCTAAGGACGCGAAGCACGGTCGACGCAAAATCTTGAAGAGACGTCTCGATCATCAGGGGGCTGGGCTCGATCCCTTCAAATGCCACGACGGTGCCAATCACTGGAACGTTCGCCGCCAGAGCGTCCAGAACCTTGAATTTGACCCCGGCGCCCATGCTCAACGGCGCCACGACGCAAGCGCATTCGCTGAATGCTCCCGAAGGGTCATCGACGAAGCCCAATGCGACAACATGATTCGGCAAGGCGTACTTGCGGTGGAACTCGACACTGCCCGTACCAAGAAGCTTCAATTGGCAGTTGGGAATGGTACGTCGCACTATGGGGAGGACTGTCTTCACCATGAAGAGAGCTGAGTCCGCATTCTCCCTTCTGTTGAAATTGCCGTAGCAGATCAACGTGGGTGCGTCTGCGAGGATTCTTCCCCTGATAACGCGGCGGGACCATGAAGGTGCCGCGAACTCCGCCACTGCCGTCTGCTTCAATGAATAGAAGCTGCGAACGATGGACTCGTCCTTGGCGCTCAGAAGACGGATGTCGTCCACGTCCTGCAAGACGGCGAGTTCGCTCTGACAAAGGACGCCATGCAGCACACGGGAATAGATACCTGGTCGGCGCAGAAACTTTTGTGCATAGACATCGTGCAGGCAACTTGTCACGCGCAAGTTTTTTCCACTTAGCGTGCGCGCAATAAGAACCGGCTTGATGCATTGGGTGAAGTCGACGAAGACCTCGTCATAATTCCCAGTGACCATCGCGTCCTTAAGGGTCGTGATGAATCGCTTGTTGATCCGAGCGTGAAGAATGTTGGAGACTAGAAGGTCACCTATGCTCAGGTGGCGCCAGAATGCGACCACGCCGTGCAGGAATCGCATGGCGTCCTGGGAAATGATGTGAACAGAGTCGCTTGCGGAGATCCTCCGTTCAGTAGTGCAAATGACAATGTCGACATCCGCACCGCCTCGCCGCAGGGCATTCAAGTTGTTCCATGCCGCGCGCGCGCCGGCATGGCTGCCGTTCTCGTCGGGAACAAAGGCACCGGCATAGAGGACCCGTCGACTCATAGGATCTTTCGCAAGTTCTTGATGCACCGATATGCAAACAACATGAGTTGCGCCGATGCGTACCTTTCGAATTTGAGTTGAACGCGCGTGAACTCAGTCAACGTTCCGAAGTAGTCGCTGTGCGTGAGGCCGGCGTCGCCAAAATGGCCGGCAACATGCTCGGGCAAGAAATGGAAGGTGGCCCCTCCGCGATCGACGGTTCGCACAAAAAGTTGGTCTGCGCAGATCGGCAGACGACGCGTATACCACCCGAAGTCGTCATGCAGCGCTTTCCTAAACGCCGTCGCGATCGAGTGATTCGAGATCAAGGCATTCTGTCCCTTGCGCCACCTCGATCCGGTGTTGGGTCGAAGTATGCGATCCTGGTACTTCACCGACGCGGCAATGACGTCGGCGTTAGTGCTCGCGATGGCCCTCTTTAACGTCTTGACATTGTCCGGAAAGATGCGGTCATCGGCGCCGGCAACAACGTAGTAACGGCCGTTGGATCGCTGAATTCCTTTGTTCAGAGCATCATAGATTCCGAAGTCGCGCTCGGATATCAGGCTGTCCTGTGGTCGCGCCACGCTCCGCAGAAATTCGACGGTCCCATCGGTGGACCCGCCATCAACGATCACCCAGGAGAAATCCTGATCGGTCTGATCATGAACATCACGCGCCAGCGCCTTGATGTGGTCAATCGCGTTGTACGTCGCACTGATGAGTGAAAGTTCCATTTGGACCGCCGCTCGCTTAAGGCCGATTAGGCGAACCGGTCGTTGCGTTGTAGGGACTCGAAAACGTCGCGATCGCGCGAGCCTACGACTTGTGCTGGATTGCCCGCCACGATGGCGCAGGCGGGCACGTCGCCGCGAACCACGGCGCCCATCGAGAGGATGGCGCCGTCGCCCACGCGCGTGCCGGGGAGGACGCTCACGTTGGCGCCGATCCAGACGGCTTCGCCGATCTCGACAGGGAGCAGCACGTCCTCGCCGTCGTACGGGATGGCTGACCGCGAACGGAAATTGTGGTTCGACGAGAGCAGCGTGAGTCCCTTCGCGATGTGGCAGTAGCGGCCGATGCGCACGCCGCCCCGCGCATTGATGTAGCAGTCGCCGTTGATTACGGTGCCCGCGCCGACGCTCAGGCGGTGCGGCTCGATGAGGTGGAAGCGGTGGCAGACGTCCGGGCCGATTACGATCGTGCGCATGTTCGCGTCCACGTGCGCGAAGACGACTCGTGCCGCATAGGCGCGGGCGAGATGGTCGGCGAGGCCACGCAGGCGCTCAATGAAAGCGTTCACGGGACTTCAGATCCTGGAAATGGGCCGCGTCGCGATACTTGAGGACACGAGCCGGATTGCCGCCGACCACCGCGCAGGGCGGTACGTCGGTCGTGACGACGCTGCAGGCCGCGACGATGGCGCCCTCGCCGATCGTCACGCCCGGCAGTATCGTGACATTCACGCCGCACCACACGAAGTCCTCGATCGTTACTGGTCGCGCCCGGATGGCATGGTCATATGGAATTGCGCTGGCCCCCTCGTACTCATGCTGTGAGGAGAAGATCGTCAGGCCACGACCGGTGTGGAAGTAGCGGCCAATGGTGACGCCGCCGCTCGCCTCGATGAACGTATCGGACTTGATGTGAGAGGTCGGGTCAATGCGCAGGCGTAGCAGATCTCCGGCGATCTCGAACCAATAGCCACCTTGCGCGACGAAGTTGAGCGGCACGCCCTTGTCACGGTAGCGCTTCGCCCGCGCCTGGGCAAGCCAGTGTCCGAAGTGCTCGTGGAGTCGGTCGATTTGCAAGAGCAGCACGGTGCGCAGCAGGATGGTGCGCAGAAGTGTTCTCATGTCGTTTCCTCCGGCACGGCCTGGATCACGCCGATGCGCCTGCCTGCGAGCGATTCGTCGCGGACTCGCAGGCCGACCGCAATGATCGCGGACGCGATGACGTAGCCGCAGGCGATGCCGGCCGGCGCCCACAGCAGGCTGCCGCTTCGCACGCCGTAGTAGCCGATGGCGATGGCACTCGCGCCGCCTGCGAGCAGGGCGAGGGCCCGCGTACGCGCCAGGCGGTAGAAGTCGGCTAACAGGCCAAAAGGCCGGTACAGGCTCGTCGCGACGCCGGCCGCCATCAGCGCAACGAAGATCGATTTCCCACCGAGATAGCGGGTCGGCAGCAGGTGGTCGGCAAACGCGAAGTACAGGCCGACCGCCACGGCGCCGAACGCGGCCGAGATGGTGACGAACCGTACGACGTAGTCGGCGAGCACGCTCGCCGAACGCCTGCCCTCGCTGAGCGCGCGGAAGAGCCCAGGGTAAAGCGCGTTCACGAGCGACTGGTTGAACGTCATCATGATGGCCGCGAGCGCGGCGGCCGCGGTGTAGACGCCGGCGGTCGACAGGCCGCCGTTGCGAGCCACGATGACCTTGTCTGCCTCGTTGAGGCCCCAGCCGCCCGCTACCGCGATCACGCTGGGAAGGCCGAAATGGACGATCTGCCGCGCGAACTCGCGGTCAAGTCGGGGTTCGAGGAAGATGCGCAGGCGCCCCCGGTAGCGGACACCCAGCAGAAGGAGATCGGCCGCGAACATCGCCAGGACGCGCCACGTGCCGGACTCGCCGAACGCCCAGACGAACGCTATCGTCAGCAGCACCGCAAGGCCCGAGGTGGCCATCGTCAGCACGCCGTAGGCGATCGCCCGCTGCTCCGCGACATATTCGGTGCCGGCCATCGTCGCAAAGAAGCGCACTAGCGCGAAAAGCGGCGTCCCGACGATCAGCGCATCGGCGTAGATTCCTGCTAACCAGAGGGCGGCCATGACCGCTGTGCAGCCCGCGGCGCACAGCATCGCAAGGCCGACGTAGGTCTGCTGGAAGGCGCGGTAGCGATCTGCGTCGAGCGCTGACTTGTTCACCGCCACGAGGCCGTCCGCGGCTAGGGACACCAGCGGAGCGATGAAGAAGAGTGCGCTGAAGAACAGGCCGATGCGCCCGTATTCGGCCGTCGACAGAAGGCGCGTGAGCACGAGTACGGCGAGGAATCCCACCGCCGAGGTTCCGAGCGCGAACGCGACATAGATGCCGGTGTTGACGAGTTGCTGGCGCGTGCGCATGGAAGCTCAGCCAACCTGCATGGCGATATCGGCGACGGACTCGCGCCCCGCTTCGCCTTCGTCCTCGAGACCGCTCGAGAAGCCACTGCGCACGTCGTCGATCGACGGCGCGAAGCGATAGCCCCAGCGCTGCAGAAGCAGCGTGGCCTGCGCGAAGACGGGCTGCTCGGCCACCTCGGGGAGCAGGTGATAGAGGTAGAGTGGCTCGATTCCGGTGACGTCGAGGTTCAACAGCGCCGTGGAGAAATACGAGGCCAACGCCTCCGGCACGTAGGCGGTCGCGAGTTGCTCGAAGGGTCGATCGTCCTCGAGGATGCGCACGCGCAGATGCCGCTGCGCCAGCAGCGCACCGATGCGTTCCCGCCAAGCCGGCGACTCGCGCGGGTGGAACTTAAACAGCACTTCGTGGAAGCCCTTGCACAGCGCGCCGACGAGCCGGTCAAGACCTGCGAGGTATTGGTCGTCCGTCTGGTAGTGGTCATACATCGGCTGGTTCAGGAAGATTACGCGGCCCTTGTGCGGCGCCACCGCCGGTCGCGCCTGTCGGCGCAGCAGCCGGATCTTCAGGTCGCGGATCGGCGTGATGGCGCGGTAGACGCCGACGGCGTCGATGACGCGATCCGGCAGCCAGGGATAGACCTGCCCGTTGATCTTGTGGAAGCGCGTGCCGCGCAGGCCCGGCAGCCGGCGTGTCATCGCGGCGATGATTCGCTCCTTCAGGGTCATTGCTTCCTCGGCCGCGACCGAGAAAGGCACGTAGGTCGCGAAGCCGCCGTCCTCGAGCAAAAAAATGCGCGCGCCGGCCGCCTTGAACCGCAGGGCCGCCATGTGATTGAGCAACTCGTACTCGGTGTAGAAGAACAGTACGTCCGCAGCAGTCGGCTGCAGCGCAGCAGCGATCCGCGAGGGCGCGCCGAAGCAGCCGCGCCAGGCCTTGACCCAGCGCTGGCCACGCAGCGGCGTAGGCAGCGTCACGACGCGCTCGAAACCTTCGCCGCGGCGCTCGGCATTCAGCGTGTGTGGGATCTCGATCAGCGTGGCCACGAGGCCCCGGGCGCGCAACTCCGCAAGGTGGCGCCGGGCATCCACGAGCTGGTAGTCGTTGTTGACGAGGAAATAGATCATGGATCGCTTGCCGCAGGTGTCGCGCCGCGACGGGAACGCCGGCGTGGCGGTGTGTAGGCCACCTACAATGGTGATGAGTTGGGTCCTTGCGATTTCGGGGTCAGTTCGCCGGCGGGTCTGCGGTGTCGCGCGCATCGAGCAGTGCGTTCATGCGCTCGACGTCGTCGATTGTGTCGATGTCGATTGAGCGATCGGCGGGCATAGAAAAGGCGATCACACCCGCCGGCAGGAACGAGCGGCTGCGGCGGAACTCGTCGACGCGCACGATGTAGAGCGCACCGTTGATACGCCATGCGGCAGGCAGGTCCTGGCGGCGTTGCGCCTGGCCCTCGGCCGGCACGGCGAACGGCGTCAAGCGGCCATCCGGATCGCAGCGGTACGTCCAGTACGGATGATCCTCGGCCAGGCGTACACCGGTGCAGGCCGGTGCGCCGCGCGCGGCGAACAGGTCGAGTGCGCCGTCGATGTCGGCGGCGGTGCGCAGCGGCGAGGTTGGCTGCAGCAGCAGTAGCACCTCGTAGTTTGGCACCCGATCCAACGCGTCGAGGGCGACGTCCACCGAGGTGGCGGTGTCCGTGGCCAGCGCTGCGTCGCGCCGGAAGGGCGCTTCGCAGCCGGCGGCGACGGCGATGTCGATGATGCCCGGGTCGTCGCAGGATAGGATCAGCCGATCGATGTAGCGCGAGGCACGTGCGGCATCGATCGTCCACTGGATCAGCGGGCGGCCGCGCACGGGCAGGATGTTCTTGCCTGGCAGGCCCTTCGAGCCGCCGCGCGCCGTGACGAGTGCCAGAACCTTCAGCCCACCGATCATCGGAAGACCTCGGGGTAGTCGAGGTTCGCCTTCTGGTAATCGTTCATGCGGCCAATATCGAGCCAGTAGCCGTCAATCGGGTGGCTGCGCGCGTGCAGCCCGTTCGCGATCATGGCTGTGAACAGCACGGGCATGTCGAAGAACTCGCCCCGCGGCATGAGATCCAGCACCTTCGGCGATAAGACGTACATGCCGGCGCTGACGACGAACGAATGCACCGGCTTCTCCTCGATCGAGCGGATGCGCCCGCCCTGCTCTTCGCTGTTCACGACGCCGAACGGGACCTGCATGTCATAGTGGCGCACCGCCATCGTGCCGTCCGCGCCGGATTCGACGTGCATGTCGATCATCGCGCCGTAGTCCTCGCGCGTCAGCAGGTCGGCGTTGGTGACGATGAACGGCTCGCGCGGACGCTCTTCCAGCAGGCTCAGCGCGCCGGCGGTGCCGAGGCGAGTGCGCTCGCGCAGATAGTTGATCCGGACGTCGAACGCCGAGCCGTCGCCGAAGTGCGCCTCGATCTGCTCGGCCTTGTAGTTCACCGCGATCTCGAACTGGCGGAAACCTTGATCGGCGTAGCTGCGCAGAATGGTCTCGAGCAGGGGCCGGGGGCCGACCTTGAGCATGGGCTTGGGCGTCTCGCGCGTGAGTTCTTGCAGCCGGGTGCCGAACCCGCCGGCCATGATCACGACCGACTGCGTGCGCGGCGGCGCCGCGAGCAAGTCGCTTTCCAACTCGAAGCCGCGGACGATGCCGCCCGTATCGACGATCGGGATCTGCCGCACGCCCAGGCGACGCATGTTCGCAAGGATGGCACGCCTGTCCTCGCCGACGTTCGCACACTTCGGGGCGGCATGCATGAAGGTGCCGACGCTGTCCGACAACCTTGCGCCCTTGAGCAGCGCCCGGCGCACGTCGCCGTCGCTCAGCGTGCCGAGCAGGCGTCCCCTTTCGTCGACGACCAACGCGATCTGCGCGCCGGTGATATCGATCTTGTCCAGGGCTTCCCGCAGCGTTGCTGCGGGCGACACCATGATGTCCTGCCAGTTCTTCATTAGATTGACTTTTCCGCTTGGACGATCCACTCGCGGATCACCTGGCTCTGGCCGCTCCAGCTGCGCGTGATCAAGTTGACTTCGTTGATGCGCCAAGGCCCGAGCAGCTTGGGCAATTCCTCTTCGGCCGTGAACCGGCTCGGTCCTTTGCCGGCCAGCGGGCCGTCGTCGGCAATGTAGCGGCGCGGCCCGACCGCGGTGCCCATGCCGTCGCCCCACGTGCCGGTCGCGAAGGTGCGCACGAACAGCTTTCCGCCGGTCCTCGCGGCGCGGTGCATCGCTGCGTAGATCGCGCGCGATTCGTCGAAGTCGTTGCAGTAAACCGCCTCGGAGTCGATCAGCGCGTCGTAGCCCGCTTCAGGCTCGTCCCACTTCGTCATGTCCGCGACGACGAGCTTGGCACGACGCGGTGCTGCATTCCAGCCCGCGCACTCGGCATCGAGGCGCTGGCGGGCGATGTCGGCCGCGGCCGGCGAGCCTTCGATGCCGTTCGCCGAGAAGCCCTCGCGCGCGATGAACCAGAGGTTCGCACCCGTGCCGAAGCCCGCTTCGAAGAAGCGCGTCTTCGAGCGATCCGGCGCCGCGTAGAAGTTGCGTGCGACGAAACGAATCAGGTCTTCCCCTGGATAGCGCCCCCACGCCTGGCTCGTGAAGACTCGTTCCCAGACTGGATCCCATGCCATCTGTTCAGTTCCTGTAGAAGAGGATGCGTCCGTTCCGGGCCCGATCGGGGTCGGCATCGCGCAGGGTTTGATAACGGCGGGCGTCGTGGATGCGATACCCGATGTGGAAATGTCTACCGGCGGGCGCGAACGAATTCTTGAAGCGCAGCAGCGCATCATCGTCCGAGTTCGTCGTGCCGCCGCCCAGGTACAGCCACCGGCAACCGTCGCCGCGCGCGGTCTCGGCAGCAGTGCTGAGCAGCAGGCTCGTCGCGCCGGCGCGGCGACCGGCCGGCGAAGTGCCCGAGAGGTGGTACTCGGCCTGCACCGGGCCGAACAGGAACAGGCCCATCGAGATGCGCTCGTCGCCCTGCACGATGCTCAAGACACGCGCGTCGGGCAGCGCAAGCAGCGCGTCAAAGTACGCGTCGCCGAATAAGTAGAAGTCAGACGCGCCGATCTCCCGCATGCTGCGCCGATAGAACGCCGGGAACTCCGCGCGCGCGCCCGCCGCGGTCTCCCATTGCGCGCGCAACCCGTTGCGCAGCGCCTTGCGCACGGCCGTGCGCGCGCGGCCGCTGTAGCTCGCGAGCAAGTCCGGCACGCCGAGATCGACCAGCACGACGGCGCGGTCGCGGCGAACCGTGCCGGGGTACGCGGCCTGGTTGTCCAGCGCGGGGTGGAAGCGCACGAATTCGGCGACGATGCCGCGCTCGCTCGCGATCGCGTCGAGACGGCTCCACGCGCAAGCGAGCGCGTCGCCGCTGAGTCCGTGGGCGATCGGGCCGCCATAGCCGTAGGCGGATTGCCAGTCGCAGCCGTCTCCGCCGGGGACGTCTGCCTCGAGCAACGCGTGCATCAGCACGCCGTCGTCGGCGACCTCGGCGAGGAAGACCGGGCGCGACGCGGTGTCGCGCAGCGCGTCTACCGCGACGTATCCGGGGCTCAGCGTGGGCCAGCGCATCTCGGCGGGCAATGTATCGAAGATGGCTTGCGCGCGGGCGGTGTCGACGAACATTCGCTCATTCCTCGCCAATCAACTCGTCGGGTTGGTAGTCGCGGGTCGCGACGCGGTCGAGGAACTCGGCGTAGCGGATGGCGCTGATGCCGGAGCCTGGGCGCTTGGTCGTGAGGTTGTCAACGGTGAAGCGCGTGCCGCGCGCGATGGCCGTCTCGGCGACCAGGCTCTTGCGGGCCACGGCGATGTTCTTCATTTCCGACGGCGACGGCAGCTTGCGGCCGTTGCCGATGGCCTGCTCGACGTCGCGGATGGTCCGCACCATGTCCTTCAACTCGCCGGGCTCGAGGGACGCGACGTGGTCGGGGCCCGGCAGCGAGCGGTCGAGCGTGAAGTGCTTCTCGATGATGGTCGCGCCGAGCGCCACGGCGGCCACGGGGATGTGGATGCCCCGGGTGTGGTCGGAGTAGCCCACCGGCAGGCCGAACGCGGCGCGCATCGTGTGCATGGCGGCGAGGTTGACCTCGCCGACGGGGGCCGGATACTCGGTCGTGCAATGGAGCAACGAGATGCGCTCGGCCAGCGCCCGCTGGCCTTCGGCGCCGAGGAACGCCGTGTTCAGCGCCGCGGCCGTCGGATGGGCGTCCGCGGGCGCGGTCATCCCGAATGCCAGCACCGCCAGCGCGGCCTCGACCTCGCCGAGCGAGGCCATCCCCGTCGATACGATCAGCGGCTTCCGGCTACGCCCGGCCGCCAGTAGCAACGGCAGATTGGTGATCTCGCCAGACGGAATCTTCAGCTGCGGAAGGTTGAACGTGTCGACCAGGACGCGCAGGCTCCCGATGTCGAACGGCGTGGACAGGAACTCGATGCCGCACTTGCGCGCGTGCGCGATCAACTCGCGGTGCTCCTCGACGCCGAGTTCGAGCTTGCGCACCATGTCCAGCTGGGATTCGTCGGAGCCGGTGTTGACGACCTGGTACGCGGCCTTTTTCGCCGCGCGGCTGATGACCGCTTCCGAGCGGAAGGTCTGGAACTTGACAGCATCGGCGCCGGATGCCGCGGCGACATCGATCAGCTGCCGCGCGAGATCCATCGATCCATTGTGGTTCACGCCTGCCTCAGCAATGATGAAAACTGGCTTCATGAGCGGTCTCTGCTGAAGTTTGAAATGGAATCGACAATGGCAGCCATGTCGCGGTCGCCGTAGCGCTGGTCAATGGGTAGCGTGAGCAGCGAGGCCGAGAGCGCGCGCTCTTGCTCGAAGCCGCCTTCTGGGAGATGCGACAGATCCCAGTGCACCGGGCAGAAGATGCGATCGGTCGCGAGATGGTGGCGCAGCGCGTCGCGCCGGCCGGCGTCCACGATGACCGGATATCCGAGCGGGACTTCGCCCTCGTGCATCGGATCGAGCAGCGGCGTGACGCCGCGCCGGGCTTGATCTGCCAACGCCTGTCGAAGTTGCGCGAAGTTCGCGCGCCGGCGTGCGGCGATGTGTGCGAGGTCGGCGCGTGCCAGCAGGTGCCGGCTGAGCCACGACATTGCGCGCGGCAGGTCCGCGCGCAGCGTGCGCTCGGCTTTGTCGAGGAGCGGCAGGTAGGCGTCGGCGGGGGCTTGCGCCCCGCGCAAGACCTTACCGACCATGCGTGCGCTGACGAACGCCTCGCTCGCATCGGCCAGCGTCGCCGGCAGTGCTTCGCGCGAGGCCAGCAAGGCGCCATCTGGCTGCGGCAGCAGCTTGCGCAGGCTGGTCACCGCGTGGTCGCCGCGCGTGCCCACGTCGGTGGTCAGCGCCGCCTGGACGCAGTCCTCGATCACGCGCACGCCGTTGGCCCGCCATTGCGGGATGATCCGCAGCGCTGCGAGGTTGCGCCTGCCGAAATAGTGGATCGCCAGCAGGGTGTCGCCGCGCCCAGGGCTGGCATCGATGCGGTCCAGTTGCGCGCCGACGGCGTAGAAGCGGACGGCCAGCGCCTGCCGCAGAAAAGGCTCGGCGATCGACTCGCAGCTGTATGCCGGAAGCCACACGATGCCTTTCGGCGCGACCTCCCGCAAGCGGCGAGCGACCAGCGCCAGCGCGGAGCGACCCGTGTCGACCCAGATCTCCTGTGCTGCTCCGAACGTGAGCGACGGCGCGCCGGGGTCGGCGCCGCCGGCGAAGTCATCCATCGCCAGCTCGAACTCGCCGCCGATGCGGCGCGCCTCAGTGCGCGAGGTCATGGAACGCCTTGCGGAGATGGCGGCCGAGCTCGACCTGCTTGAGGACCTCGCGGATTCGGGTCGAAGCGTCGCATTGCCCGTACAGGGAGACAGTTTCGGCGAGCGTGCGCTCGAACCGGCGCGTCGCAATGTGGTCCAGCGCCGCGGCGATGGCGTCGCACTCGGCCGCACAGTCGACGATCGATGTGGCGCGCAGGCGGCCGTCCTGGCGCGTGCCGATGTTGACCGTGGGCCGCCGGAAGGCCGGCGCCTCGACGATCCCGGACGACGAGTTCCCGACGACCGCCGCGCAATGCTTGATCGCGCTCAGGTAGCGCAGTTGCCCAAGCGAGGTCATGGCGACGACGCGGCCGGCGTTGCGCAGCGCGTACTCGTCGACCAGCCGCGACAGCAGGCGGCCGCCGGCGTCGGCATTGGGCTTCGTGACGAGCACCTGGTGGTCGCCGTGGCGATCGAGCGCGTCCATCAGCGCCTGCATGGCGAGCTCGGGAGATTCCGACCCGAGGGTGACCGGGTGGTAGGTAACGAGGTAGAACGGTCGCGCGAGATCGAGGCCGACCTCCGCGCACAGGCTCGCCCGATCAAGCAGCGCGAGCCGCGCGACGTTGTCGAGGGCGGGGTCTCCGACGTTGAACACGTGTTCCGGTGGTTCGCCGAGCTGGATGACGCGCCGACGGTAGGGTTCCGCGGCGACGAAGTGATAGCGCGAGAGCTTGGTGATGGCGTGGCGGATCGCGTCGTCGATTGCCCCTTCCGTCACTTCGCCGCCGGAGATGTGGGCCACGGCGAGGCCGGTGAGGAACGCCGCCTGTGCCACGGCCAGCATCTCGAAGCGATCTCCGAGCACGACCACCGCGTCGGGTGCGAGCGAATCGAACGCGTCGGCGAAGCCCAGCACACCCAGGCCGACCGACTTCGCCATGCCTGTAGGGGTATCGCTGGCGACCATCATCTCGACCTTGCGATCGATGCGAAAGCCGCTGGCCTCGATCTCGCGGAAGGTCGATCCGAACTCCGGCATCAGGTGCATGCCTGTTGCGACCAGCTGGAGCTCAACGGCCGGATCCTCGCCCAGCTCGCGGATGAGCCAGTATAGGATTCCGTATTCGGCGCGGCTGCCGGTGACGACGCAGATCTTCTTGCGCATCGATCAGTCCGACAGCTTCGCACTGCTGGGCACGTTGATGACGCTCGCCTCGAGACGTTCGGCGACCGGCAGCGGCATGCGCGGGCAGTTGGTGTACATCGGCAGCTTGTGCATCAGCGTCCAGACAGGGCGCGACATGTAGCCGGCATCGTTCAGCGCTGCGAGCACGGTGTCGCGCTCGGCTTCGGCGGGCGTGTCGAGGATCAGGGTGTTCAGCCAGAAGTTGCTGCGCGTGCCGTGCGGCTCATGTAGGAAGCGGACACCGGCGAGCGGCGCGATCCGCTCGCGGTAGCGGTTCGCGAGCACGCGCTTGCGCTCGACCATCGATGGCAGGCGTTCGAGCTGCGCACAGCCCAGCGCCGCGTTGATATTGGGCAGGCGGAAGTTGTAGCCGACCTCGTCGTGCAGGAAGTTCCAGCGGTGGCTGGTGCGGGCCGTGGTCGTCAGGTGCTTAACGCGGCGACTGAGCTCGGGGTCGTTGGTCAGCACGGCTCCGCCGCCGCCGGTCGTCACGACTTTGTTGCCGTTGAAGCTGAGGGCAGCGAGCCGGCCGACGTTCCCTGTGTGGCGTCCATGGTAGTACGAGCCCAGCGATTCGGCAGCATCCTCGATCAGCGTGAGCTTCCAGCGCTGCGCGAGGGCATCGAGCGCGTCGAGGTCCGCGGGGTGGCCGAACACGTGCATGACCACCAGGCAGCGAATGACGGCGCCGGTGCGGCGGTTGACGCAGTCGTCGCCGACGACCTCCGCGATGTCGGAGAGATAGCTGTCGAGCCCGGGCGCGTCGACGCCGAGCGAACGCGTCTCCGAATCGACGAAGTGCGGCACTGCGCCGACATAGGACGCGGCGTTCGCGGTCGCAACGAAGGTCAGCGCGGGCACCAGCACTTCGTCGCCCGCCTGCACGCCGGCCGCCAGCAGGCACATGTGGAGCGCCGCGGTGCCGTTGGAGGTCGCAACGGCGCGGGCGCAGCCGGTGAAGGCGGCGAGGTCGCGCTCGAAGCGATCGACATACGCGCCGACCGACGAGACCCAGCCGGTGTCGATGCAGTCCTTCACGTACTCCCATTCGCGTCCGGCGAATTCGGGTTCGTGTAGCGCGATCATAGTCGGTGCATGCCCGAGCACATCGGTCACGGCGGCGACGATGTTGCCTGCCAGCGTCGAACCCGTCATTGCAGCGGTGGCGTCCAGGGGATTCATGGCACTCAGATGTTGTAGACGCCGGCCTTGTACCGCCGCAGGTTCACGGGCTCAGAAAACCAGGCGATGGTTTCGGCAAGGCCGCGGCGCAGGCCTTCGAGTTCACCGAACTCCGGCTGCCATCCGGTCAGCTTGCGCACGAGCGTGTTGTCGGCCCAGAGTCGTTCGACCTCGCTGCCGGCTGGGCGCAGGCGCTGCTCGTCGCTGACGAGCTCGATGTCGCGGCCCATCAGGTTGGCGATCATGCGCGCGGTATCGCCGATGGACACTTCGAAGTTGCTTCCGACGTTGACGACGCGGCCAACCGCTGCGTCGCACTCGGCGACCGACACGAAGCCGCGCACCGTGTCCTGCACGAAGTTGAAGTCACGCGTCGGGTGCACGGCGCCGAGCTTGAGTTGGCGCGCACCGCCGGCGATCTGAGTGATGATGGTCGGTATCACCGCGCGTGCGGACTGCCGCGGGCCGTACGTATTGAAGGGCCTCATTGTTGTGACCGGCGTGTTGAACGACCGGTGGAAGCTCTGTGCGATCTGGTCCGCGCCAATCTTGCTGGCCGAGTACGGGGATTGACCCTGCAGCGGGTGTTCCTCGGTGATAGGTACGAAGCGAGCGGTGCCGTAGACCTCGCTGGTGGAGGTATGAACCACGCGCTCTACGCCCAGGTCGCGCGCCGCCTGGACCACGTTGAGTGTGCCCTTGACGTTAGTGTCGACATATGTGTCTGGTGAATGATAGGAATAGGGGATGGCGATCAGCGCCGCCAGATGCAGAACCACGTCGCACCCCTGCATGGCGGTGCGCACGCCATTTGGGTCGCGAATATCGCCGGCGAAGACGTCTAGCGAGCGCTTGATGTCGTCGCTAGCGTCATCCAGCCAGCCCCACGAGTTGAAGCTGTTGTAGTAGACGAACGCGCGGACATTGATGCCCTGCTGCACCAAATATTCGGTCAAGTGAGAGCCGATGAAGCCATCAGCGCCAGTGACAAGCACCTTCTTCCCTTTGAGTCGCACGATGTATCGCCTTCTTCTGTCGGTTTATTCGTGATGGTCGTAAGCCGCGAAGCCCGCTTCTCTGACCATGCTGTCGCGCTGTGCGGCGATGTAGTCGGCGCGAGTCATTTCTGCCACGAGATCGCGCAGGGACGTCTTCGGCGTCCATCCCAATTTCTCCCGTGCCTTGCGAGCATCTCCTAGTAGCGTCTCGACCTCGGTCGGCCGAAAATAGCGCGGATCGACCTTGACGATCACGTCACCGGGCTTGCATGTCGCCTTGTCGCCCTCGACCTCGACGACCGTCCCCGCCTCAGCGTCACCCTTGCCGCTGAAGGCCAGCGTAATGCCGAGTTCGCGTGCCGCGAATTCGACGAACTGCCGCACGCTGTACTGCACGCCGGTGGCGATCACGAAGTCTTCCGGCTCATCCTGCTGCAGCATCAGCCATTGCATTTCGACGTAGTCCTTGGCGTGGCCCCAATCACGCAGTGCGCTGAGGTTGCCGAGATACAGACGGTCCTGCAGTCCCAGCGCGATACGGGCCATCGCGCGGGTGATCTTGCGCGTCACGAAGGTCTCGCCACGCAGCGGGCTCTCATGATTGAACAGGATGCCGTTGCACGCATACAGGCCATAAGCCTCGCGGTAGTTCACGGTGATCCAGTAAGCATAGAGCTTGGCCACCGCGTATGGGCTGCGCGGGTAGAACGGCGTCGTCTCCTTCTGCGGCGTTTCCTGCACCAGACCGTACAGCTCGCTGGTGCTGGCCTGGTAGAAGCGGGTCTTCTTCTCGAGTCCGAGGATGCGGATTGCCTCGAGGATGCGCAAGGTGCCGATGCCGTCAGCGTTGGCCGTGTACTCCGGCGTCTCGAACGATACCGCCACGTGGCTCATCGCCGCGAGGTTGTAGATCTCGTCCGGCTGTACCTGCTGGATGATCCGGATCAGGTTGGTGCTATCGGTCAGGTCGCCGTAGTGCAGCTTGAAGCGCTGGTGGTCGACGTGCGGGTCCTGATACAGGTGGTCGATGCGGTCGGTGTTGAACAGGCTCGCGCGGCGCTTGATGCCGTGCACCTCGTAGCCCTTGTCGAGCAGCAGTTCGGACAGATACGCGCCATCCTGTCCGGTCACGCCGGTGATGAGGGCAACTTTCGGTGATGTCATGGTCGGGGGTTGCTCTTGTTTGGGGACGTTGCATCGTGAAACGGCGCGGCGGCGTATGCGGTGGCGATCCCGTCGCGCAGCCCGGTGCGGGCGCGCCAGCCGAGCGCGGCGACGCGGCTCACATCGAGCAGTTTCTGCGGCGTGCCGTCGGGCTTGCTGCTGTCGAACACGATGCGGCCGTCGAAACCGACGACTTGCATCACGGTCTGCGCGAGCTCGCGAATCGTCACGTCTTCGCCCGTGCCGATGTTGACCAGCGGACCATCGTACCCGGTCTCCATCAGATGCACGCAGGCCTCGGCCAGATCGTCGACGTACAAGAACTCGCGCCGCGGAGTGCCGCTGCCCCAGACGACGTACTCCCGGTCACCGCGTGCCTTGGCTTCATGCGCCTTGCGGATCAGGGCCGGCAGGACGTGGCTGGTGGCCAGGTCGTAGTTGTCGTTCGGGCCGTAAAGGTTGGTCGGCATCGCGCACACGTACTGCCGGCCGTACTGTCGGTTGTAGCTCTCGCACAGTTTGATGCCGGCGATCTTGGCGATCGCATACGGCTCGTTGGTCGCCTCGAGCGGCCCGGTCAGTAAGTACTCTTCCTTGATGGGCTGCGGGCAGTCGCGCGGATAGATGCAGCTCGAACCGAGCAGCATCAGGCGCTGCACGCCGTGCAGGTGGGCACCATGAACAAGGTTCGCTTCGATCATCAGGTTCTGATAGATGAAGTCCGCCCGAAACTTGTTGTTGGCCTGGATGCCCCCGACCTTGGCGGCTGCGATAAAGATGTAGTCTGGCTGCTGCGACCACAGGAATTCATTCACCGCCCGCTGGTCGAGAAGATCGAGTTCGGCATGCGTGCGCGTCACGACATTCTCGAAGCCCATCGACTGCAGTCGGCGCACGATTGCCGAACCGACCATGCCACGATGACCGGCGACGAAGATCTTGGCGTCGCGATTCAAGACTGCCTCTTGGCCTGCGCGGCCAGCTCTTCGCGCAGCGTCACGATCTGGTGTTTCAGCATTTCGTACTCGCGCTCCTTGCGAACCAGGAACGCCTGAGTCAACTGGAGACGTTGCCGCACGCCCTGCGGCGTCAGCACATACAAATAGCCCAGCTTGCGGTCGCTGCGCTGGAAGTTCTGCGCTTTCACGTAGCCCTTGCCGAGCAGTGCCTTCAGCAGGTAGTGCGTCTTGCCCAGGCTCACACCGAGCGCGCCGGCCAGCTGACGCTGCGAGTATTCCGGGTGCTGCTCCAGCAGGCGCAGCAACTCCAGGTGCGCCGAAGGGCTCGGGTCAGGGGACGGATTGGCGGGCTGCGTGTTCATGGGTTGAACGCAGCATTCTACAGGGGCAAATTGCGGCCGACCAGCCGTCGTTTCGAGATGGGCCAGGCCGCGTCAGGCGCCGCTCGCCGCGAACGATCAGCCGGACCTCAGGCGCCGGATTTGAACAGTGCCTGCGACAGCGGCGGTGCGGCCGCATCCTTCTCGGCCAGGCGCGGCGCTACTCCCACGTCCGGCCACGTGATCCCCAGCGCCGGATCCGACCACAGCACGCAGCCCTCAGCCTGCGGCGCGTAGTAGTCGGTCGTCTTGTATAGAAAGTCGGCGCTGTCGCTGGTCACCAGAAACCCGTGTGCCATGCCGGGCGGTAGCCACATTTGCCGATGGTTCTCACCGCTCAGTTCGACGCCCACCCACCGCCCGAACGTCGGGCTTCCCGCGCGGATGTCCACCGCAACGTCGAACACGCTCCCCTGCGTGACCCGCACCAGCTTGCCCTGCGCATACGGCGGCGTTTGGTAGTGCAGGCCGCGCAACACGCCCCTGCTCGACCGGGAATGGTTGTCCTGAACGAAGACGACTTGATGGCCCACGGCTGCATCGAAGGCCTTCTGGTTGAAGCTCTCCATGAAAAACCCGCGCGCGTCGCCGAACACCTTGGATTCGAGGATGAGCACGCCTTCGATGGCGGTCTTGATCACGTTCATTGGCGTGCCGGAGGGAGCATGCAGAGCCGGCATTCTAGTGAGGCCACCCGGTGTCTCGGCACGCGCCAGCCGGAAGCGCGATAATCAATGGATGACCGAAAACATGATAGAGAGCAGCGCAGCGCGCGCTGATGCCGTGCCTCACGGCGATACAACGACCGATCTCGCACCGGCGGTTTCCCTCGAATTCAACAGCGTCGGCCTGTCCGAGAGCCTGCAGCGCGCCGTCGCGGCGCAGGGCTACACGGTGATGACGCCGATCCAGGCCAAGGCGATCCCGATCGTGCTGGCCGGCCGCGACGTGATGGGTGCGGCGCAGACCGGCACCGGCAAGACCGCGGCGTTTTCGCTGCCGCTGCTGCACAAGATGCTGCGCCACGAGAACGCGAGCATGTCGCCGGCGCGGCACCCGGTGCGCGCGCTCGTGATCGCGCCGACTCGAGAACTGGCCGATCAGGTCGCCGCCAACATCAAGGGCTACGCGGCGCAGACCAAGCTGCGCGTCGCGGTCGTCTACGGCGGCATCGACATGAAGCCGCAGACTCTGGAACTCAAGGCCGGCGTCGAGGTGCTGGTGGCCACGCCGGGCCGGCTGCTCGACCACATCGAGGCCAAGAACTGCGTGTTGAATCAGGTCGAGTACGTGGTGCTCGACGAGGCCGACCGCATGCTCGACATCGGCTTCCTGCCCGACCTGCAGCGCATCCTGAGCTACCTGCCGAAGGCGCGCCAGACCTTGCTGTTCTCGGCCACCTTCTCGCCCGAGATCAAGCGCCTGGCCGAGAGCTACCTGCAGGATCCGATCCTGGTCGAGGTGGCGCGCCCGAATGCGACGGCGACGAACGTCGAGCAGCGCTTCTACAGCGTCGCCACCGATGACAAGCGCCGCGCCGTGATGAAGCTGATCAAGGAGCGCGCGCTGACGCAGGCGCTGGTGTTCGTCAACTCCAAGCTCGGCTGCGCGCGGCTGGCGCGCTCGTTCGAGCGCGACGGCCTGCGCACCAACGCGCTGCACGGCGACAAGTCACAGGACGAGCGCCTGAAGGCGCTCGAGGCCTTCAAGCGCGGCGAGGTCGACGTGCTCGTCGCCACCGACGTGGCCGCGCGCGGCCTGGACATCGCCGACCTCCCGGCGGTGTTCAACTTCGATGTGCCATTCAACGCCGAAGACTACGTGCACCGCATCGGCCGCACCGGTCGCGCCGGCGCCTCGGGCCTGGCGGTGACGTTGGTGTCCTCATCCGACACGCGGCTGGTCGCCGACATCGAGCACCTGATCAAGAAGAAGATCGAACTCGAACCGCTCGAGCTCGACGACTCGCCGCCGCCGCGCGAATACCGCGACCGTGCGCGTCATGACAGCCCGCGACCGGAAGGGATGGAAGACAGCCGCCCGCCGCGGCCGGCCGTCGCGCCACGCAGCTATGCGCCGCCGCGCGCGCCGAGCGATCCGTTCTTCGACAAGCCCTACGAGCCCAGCAGCACGGCCGAGCCCGCGTGGGAGAGCAAGGCGCCAGCGGCCCCGCGTGGCCTGTCGCCGAACATCAAGCCGAAGAAGCGCGTTGCGGCGCTGTTCGGCGCCAAGCGAGCCGAACCGGTCACGTCGTGACCTTGGCCCGGCGCCTCAGCCGGCCAGCATCGAAAACACCACCGGCACGTCGGCCGGCAGCCTGATCGGGCGCGCCTTCCAGCCGCGCACGTCGTCGGTGCGCGTGAAGCCGCTCGGCAAGGTCAGCCCGCAGCTGACCGAGACGCGCGTGGCGGGCTGCAGATTCGCCAGCAGTGCACCCAGCAACGTTTCGTTGCGGTAGGGCGTCTCGATCATCAGTTGCGTCTGGCCGGCGCGACGCGACAGCGCCTCCAACTCGCGGATGCGCGCGGCGCGTACGCTGGCGTCCACCGGCAGGTAGCCGACGAACGCGAAGCTCTGACCGTTCAGACCGCTGGCCGCGAGCGCTAGCACCAGCGAGCTCGGCCCGGCGAGCGCGATCACCTTGATGCCCGCGGCGTGCGCCGCCTGTACCAACGTGGCGCCCGGGTCGGCCACGCCGGGCAGGCCGGCTTCGGAGATCAGGCCGATGTCGAGGCCCTGGCGCGCCGGGTCGAGCAGCGGCGCCAGATCGACGGCGCCGCCGTGCGCGCCTTTCGCCGGCCGCGGCAGCTCGACGATCGCCAATGTCTGCAGTGGCTGAACGAGCGGCACCACTCGATCGACGCGTTTCAGGAACGCGCGGGTCGTCTTCGCGTTCTCGGCCACCCAGTGCGTCAATCGCGCCGCGGTGCGAAGCACCGAGGCCGGCAGCACGTCATCGATCGGGCCTGCCGCGGCGTCCGTGCCGAAATCTAGCGTGTTCGGTATCAGGTAGAGCGCTCCGGGTGGCGTGCTCATCGCGGGGCCGGTGCTGCCAGCGGATCGATGCCCGCCGCGCGCAGCAACGCGCTGGTGCGGATCAGCGGCAAGCCCACCAGCGCGGTCGGGTCGTCGGAGTCGATCGCCTCGAGCAGCGCGATGCCCAGCGTCTCGCACTTCGCGCTGCCGGCGCAGTCGTAGGGCTGCTCGGTGCGCAGATAGTGTTCGATCTCGGCGTCGGTCAGCGCACGAAAGCGCACCGTCACCGGCGCCAGGGCCGTGCCCACGTAGCCGGTCGACGCGTGCAGTACCGCCACCGCGGTCTGGAACACGACGCTGCGCCCGCGCATCGCGCGCAGCTGCGCGACCGCGCGCTCGTGCGTGCCGGGCTTGCCGATCGGTTCACCGTCCAGGTCGGCGACCTGATCCGAGCCAATCACCACGGCATCGGGGTGCGCGGCCGACACCGCCTGCGCCTTCGCCAGCGCGAGCCGCTGCGCGAGCGCTGCGGGTCGTTCGCCGGGCCGCGGCGCTTCGTCGACCTCCGGCGCGCGCACCTCGAACGGCAGGTGCAGGCGCTCGAGCAATTCGCGCCGGTAGCGCGAGGTCGAGGCCAGGATCAACGGCGGTCGCGTGCTCATGCATCAATTGTCCCATCGCGACGCGGCGCGTTGCCCGAGACGCAGCTCCTGCGCCGTACACTGAGGCCATGAGTTCGCGCGAGTTCGACCCCTTCCGCCTGGACGTCGCGGCCTTCGCCAAGGCCGCGGGGCAGCTTGACGGTCGCTGGCCGCTGGCGCAATTCGACCGACTGACCGAATCGGCCGTCGCCGGAGCGCGCGGGCTCGAAGCCGGCGCGGTGAGCTGGAGCGCGCGCGGCGAGTCGCGTGCGATGCGCGGCGGCGAGTCGCAGGTCTGGCTGCACCTGACGGCCGCCACATCGGTGCCGCTCGAGTGCCAGCGCTGCCTGAAGCCGGTCGACACGGCGCTGCGGCTCGAGCGCAGTTTCCTGTTCGTGCACGGCGAGGATGCCGCCGCACAACTCGACGCCGACAGCGACGACGACGTGCTCGCGCTGACGCGCGCGCTCGACCTGCGCGAGCTGATCGAGGACGAGTTGCTGCTCGCGCTGCCGATCGTGCCGCGCCACGACGTTTGTCCCGAGCCACTGGCGGTGGCGGCCGACGTCGAACTCTCCGACGAGAGGCCGAATCCGTTCGCGGCCCTGGCCGCGCTCAAGCGCACCGACCTGAACTGAGAAGGCATCGGCCAGAGCCGTGCTAGAATCGCGGGCTTCCCAGCAGGCGTAGAGTTTTTCGACGCCCGGCAATATTCGGAAAAAGCTGCGTCGCGAGCGGGTCGTTCCCCTTCGCGCTTGCCCCCC
>Ga0070667_100000607_pt1 | contig 34977 bp, 24 predicted proteins | sample KBSS33metaG_FD_64659 | JGI IMG/M metagenome (GOLD analysis project Ga0070667, IMG submission 64659) | Switchgrass rhizosphere microbial communities from Kellogg Biological Station, Michigan, USA - KBS S3-3 metaG | ecosystem: Host-associated > Plants > Roots > Rhizosphere > Soil ...
TCTCGATCCGTTCCGCCCAGCCGCCGAGCAGCCCGTCCCCCGCTCCGGCCGTGATCCCGTAGACGCGCCGCTTCGGACACCGGTTCGGCGCGCGCGCGACCGCGCACTGCCAGCAGGCGCCACAGGCGCCGAACACGTCGTAGAAGGTCACGAGCGTCCCGGGGGCGATCGTGCTTCCCTCGACGTCGACGACGGATCTGCCGGAACCGTCCGACTCGAGCAGCCGCCCCACGCTGACGTGCCCCGGGATGATCGGGTACGGCACGCCCGCGAGGCGGCCGTGCCAGAGGTGAACGTCGGTTCCGCAGACCTCGCTCGCGACGGTCTCGAGGATCGCGCCGCCCGCGCGCGGGCGCGGGGCGTCCACGCGCCGCCGCTCGAGCGGCCGTCCGGGCGCTGTCATGAGGACCGCCTCGACGGTGTTGCCCATGAGGGCAGACATCATAGATGTCCTTCCGGCGCGTCTTTCGCGGTGTAAGAATCCGACCCATGCGTTCCCGGACCCTGGGCGAAGCTGTCGTCTTCGTGTTTGCGCTCGGGATCGCCGCGGGCGCGGCCGCGCAGGATCCGGTCCCGACCCCGGCGCCTCCGATCGAGGCACCGACACCCGCTGTCCCGAGCGCGGCACCGACGCCCGCGGCCGGCCCACCCTCCGGAGCTCTGGCTGTCGATACGGCGCAGGCTCTCGACAACATCGGGAAGCTCGTGAAGGACGGCCGCATCGGCATCGAGGCCGACCTCCAGGCGGGCCACATGCCCGTCATCCCGAAGTACCGGCTCGAGGTGGAAGGCGCGCCCACGACCTCCGTCGACGTGAACGCGCGCGACGGCAAGGTCGACAAGTTCAAGTTCGCCGTCAAGAACGGCCGGCTGATCGTCCGCGGACAGGGACTGCGTCCGCGCCTCTGGATCGAGGGGCTCGCGTTCGAGGACCCGAAGGGCCTGACCGAGATGAAGCTCCACGGCATCGGCATCTGGAGACCGATCATCGCGGTCTTCGGGGGAATCGCGCGCGCCGCGGTCCGCAAGCTTCCGCTGAACACCGACATCCCCTCCGTCATGAAGGGCGAGATCATCGGCGCGAAGAAGGAGCCCGTGGCATCCCCCACGCCGGCGCCCTCGCCGACGCCGCCCCCGGTCGAGACGCCCGCCCCGGGCGCGACGCCTTCCGGCGCGCCGACGCCGTCGTTCATGGATCTCGTCCGCGAAGTGCGCATCAACGAGATGGTCGTGACGGCGTGGCCGGGAAGGCCGATGGCGCTGCGTCCCTTCGTCTCGTTCGAGACCGCCGCGCAGCCGAAGGGCGAGGCGATGAAGGTGTCGGTCGAGAAGGGCATCTTCCGGCCGGGCCACGGAGGCGCGCCCAATTTCATGGACTTCCATGGCCATCTCGACGGCGAGATCGAGAACGGCGACATGTCCTTCCAGGACAACTCCTGCGCGATCGCGCACGGTGAGATCCGCAAGGGCGAGTTCGAGGCGAAGTCCGGGGAGGACGGCAAGCTCGCGACCGAGCTCTCGGCGGCGACGCTCGCGTTCGAGCTCTCCTCGGGCAAGTTCACGGTCCCCGGCGGCATGAGCGTCGAGCTCGACGCGGGATCGACGTTCCAGGTGGACGCCCTTCACGTGACCTCGGACGGTCTCTTCTCCGGCGTCGCGAAGATCGACATCGCGGGCAAGACCGGCGAGCTCTCCCGCAGCGGCGCGACGATCTCGGCGTCCGACATCAAGGTCAAGACGTCGGGTCTCAAGATCGTCGAGAACAGGGCGACGGGCCCCGTCGAGGTCACCTTCGACTACAAGCTCGAGTACCCGTTCGAGGTCAAGTACCCGATCAAGGAGATCCCGGTCAAGCATCTCGACCTCGACTTCCACGGTCCGTTCGCGGTGAATCTCAGGCTCGAGGGCGCCGGTAAGGACGTGGGAGAGGTCACCGGCACCTACGTGTTCAAGGCGCCGTGGGACCCCATCGAGCAGGCGGCCCTCGTCGTACTCGAGGCCAAGTGGCAGCAGGACCTGGCGGTGAAGAACGTCGACTTCGCGATCGTCCCGAAGATGTTCCGCCCCTGCGGCGAGACGTGCTTCACGCTCGGGATCGAGGTCACGGCGGAGAAGCGCTCCTCGACGAACCGCCTGAAGAAGCTCTTCTCGCAGTTCTGCGCGCCGGTCGGCAAGGCGAGCCTGTTCATCGACAAGGACGAGCGCGCGTTCGTGCTGAAGGACGTCAAGATCGAGACGCACTGCAAGGGCGTCGTCGGCTGGTTCCTCAACTTCCTGACGCCGTTCCTGACGAAGACGTACGGCGACATGAAGATCTTCCAGATGCCGCCGGACCTTCCGCTCACGGTCGACTCGGTGCGCGGCGGCGCGCACCTGGTCGAGATCGCGGGCTCGATCGACTACAACGTGGCGCAGCAGGCGAAGCCGAAGGTCCCGCCCGAGCCCCAGCCGGTCGTGGTCGAGCCGGAGAAGGCGCCGGGGAAGTGACTCTGCGATGCTCCTTCCAGTGTCATCCTGAGGAGCGGAGCGAAGCGAGCGACGAAGGATCCCGGACTCGACTCGCCGACGATGCCACGGCGCTCCGGCTCGAGGCCTGCCCGTGACGGGATCCCTTGCTATCGCTCGGGATGACGGCGTAATGCTCGGGAAGACGGCGTGATGCTCGGGAAGACAGGCTCGTGAGGGCGAGCTCTTACGGCGCCGGGATCTCCCTCTTGTACCGCTTGAGCATCCCCTCTTCCTTCATGACCTTCTCGATCGCGTCGACGTCCCACGGGGCGTCGGTCGAGACGACCTCGGCGGTCTTGTCGCCGATGAAGAGGACGTCCTCGAGGCGGACGTAGATCTTCTCGTCCGGCACGGTCAGGGCGGGCTCGATCGTGAACACCATGCCCGGCTTGAGCGGCCCCGTGTGCGGCCCGACGTCGTGCGTCGCCATGCCCACCCAGTGGCCGAGCGCCGCGTTCTCGCGCCCGGCGCCCGCCTTGTAGTCCTCGACGAACTTTTCGGCGCCCTTCCGGTAGGAGTCCTTCGAGAACCGGGTGGCGGCCAGGATGCCGTCCATCTTCGCGGCCGCCTCCTGCATGATGGCCTTCGGGGTCTCGCCCGGGCGGATCGCGTTCAGGATCGCGCGATAGCACGCGAGGTAGAAACCGTAGAGCTCACGCTGCCACGGCGCGAACCTGCCGTTGACCGGGAACATGCGCGTGACGTCGCTCTCGTAGTAGCCGTAGTCGGGCGCGTAGTCCATGAGGAGGAAGTCGCCGTCCTCCATCCTGCGCTTGCCCGCGTTGTAGTGCGGCCAGTAGGCGTTGTGGCCGCTCCCGATCAGCGAGTAGTAGGCGTCGCCCTGCGCGCCGTTGCGCCAGAAGACGAACTTGCCGACGGCGTCGAGCTCCCGCTCGTATTGGCCGGGCCGCACCGAGCGCATCCCCTCGAGGATCGCGAGCCCGGCGAGGTGCGTGGCCTTGCGGATCATCGCGAGCTCGCGCTGGCTCTTGATGAGCCGGAGACCGTCGAGCGTGGGAGACAGGTCGCGGATCTCGAAGAACGGGAAGCGCTCGCGCACGAGCCGCACGAAGTTGCCCTCGCGAGACGGCTGCCCGTCGAAGGGATCGGAGGCCGCGTCGGCGGTGAACCGCAGCGCGAGATCGCGGCTCATCGAGGCGCCCTCCGCCGGAGCGAGAGGCGTGAAGAGGAGGCGCTTGCCGCCGCGCAGGTATCGGCCCTCGATCTGCTCCGCGAGGACCTGCGTCGAGGCGACCGCGTCGACGCCGGACAGCTTCTTGATCTCCTCGGCGTCGTCGGCCGACAGCATCTTGCCCTCGCCGCGCTCGCGTCCCTCGTTGCGGTTGGGAAGGTAGAGCGTCGCCTTCTGGGTCGCTCCGTCGAGGAGCAGGTACGCGTGCGGGACCTCGACGCCGCAGAGGTAGTAGAAGTCGTTGGACTGGCGGAAGCGCGTGTAGCCGGGCGGGGCCGGAGCGCCCTGCACGACCGCGAAGGCGTCGGCGCCGATCGCCTCGTAGACGGCCTTCCTCCGCGCGGCGAACTCCTCGGGCGGAAAGTCGGCGGTGAAGAGCGGGAAGCCCTCCTGGCCGAGCGTCGGAACGGCGAGGGCGAGCGTGAACAGACCCCAGGCGAGCAAACCGCGGCGCATCGTCATGCGCCGCAGTCTACTCAATCCGGGTTCCCGGGAAATCCCGAAGCGGGAGCCGGAGCTCAGGACACCGTGAAGTTCACCGTGCCCGCGGGCTGTCCGTTCAGGAAGAGGTCGACCTTGTAGGTCCCCGGAGCCCAGCCCGACTTCTTGGCGGCGTGGAACTCGGAGTATCCGGAGCCGGCCTTGTCCGTGACGACCTTGTCCTCGGTGAGCTGCTTGCCCTTCGGATCGCTCCAGCGCGCCTTCAGCTCGGTGCCGGCCGGCGCGTCGGCGACCCAGAACGAGACGTAGACCGTGTCCTTCTTGCCGAAGCTCGCGGCGGTCTCGCCGGGGCTCTTGTCGGCGTTGACCGACTTGGTCACCGTGATCTTGTCGAGCCGGGCGGCGGGTACCGGCGTCGGGACTTCGACCGTCGGCATCGCGGTGGGCGCGGGCGGCGGCGGTGGCGGCTCCTTCTTGGCGCATGCCGAAGCGGCGACGACGACGGCGGTGAGCGCGAGGGCCAGAAATGAAACGAGTCGGACGCGGACCGTTGCCTTCATGATTCTCCTCCCTCTCAATGCCTGAGGCGCGTTACTTCGGAATCCGCAGAACCTGGCCGGGACGGATCAGGTCGGGGTTGGGGACCTGGTCCTTGTTGGCGGCGTGGATCTTCGGCCACGCGTTCGCCTTTCCGTAGAACTTCTTCGCGATCCCGGAGAGCGTGTCTCCCTTCACGACGGTGTAGCTCTGGTCTCCGGTGTCGTCTCCGAGCTGGCTCGATCCGCCGGAGATCATGTCGTCGTCCCCTCCCTGGAGCTGGCTGGATCCCCCGGAGATCATGTCCGGGTCCTTGGGGTCATCGGGCATGGCCTGACCTCCTGTCTTAGCCCGGAACGCTATGGCAGGGGAGGACGGCAGATCCACTGCCCGAAGGGGAAGGGGGGAGAGCCGAAGGCTGGAGACCGAGAGGAAAGGGGTCAGGCCGGCTTCGCCTCCGGCGGGATCCTGTACGCGCCGAGCACGACCGTCACGTTGTCGCGGCCGCCCGCCTCGAGCGCAAGGTCGATCAGACGCCCGCACGTCTCGTCGCAGGAGGCGCCCGTGGCGAGCGCTCGGGCAATCTCCTTCTCCGGGACCATCTCCGTCAGTCCGTCCGAGCAGAGCAGCAGCCGGTCGCCGTCCTCGAGCCGGAGCCGGCGCAGGTCGACGCGGGCGAACGCGCCGCGCGAGGCGAGCGCGCTCGTGAGCACGTGGCGGGAGGGATGGTGCGCGACGTCTTCCTGCGGGATCGCGCCCGCATCCGCGAGGGACTGCGCCAGCGTCTGGTCGTGGGTCAGCGCCTGGAGCCGCCCCTTGTGGAAGAGGTAGGCGCGCGAGTCGCCGACGTGCGCCGTCAGCAGCTCGGGACCGAGGCTCGCCGCGATGGTCAGCGTCGTGCCCATGCCGCGGAGGCTCGGCTCGGCCTTGGCGCGCTCGACGAGGACCTCACGAATCTTCTGGAATCGGCTCTCCATGCGCTGGAGTACCCGCTCCGCGAGGGGCTCGTCGAACGGCATCGTCCAGTCGGGCGTGTCGAGGACGAGTTCGATCAGCGTCCGGATCGCCGTGCGGCTCGCGACCTCGCCGCCCGCCGACCCGCCCACGCCGTCGGCGACGAGCATTCCATACGCGGACTCCGCGTAGCGCGCCTCGACCTCGCCCTCCGGCAGATTGCTTCCGAGCGTCTTCATCGTGCGCTCGAAGCGCGCGATCAGGAAGTGATCCTCGTTGTTGGCGCGGACCCTTCCCGGGTCCGACCGCCCCGCGAGCTCGACCTCGACGAGCGAGGAGGTCCCGCGGCGCAGCGACTCGTCGGACTGAGGCAGCCGGAGCTCTGCCGTGTCTTCGCTCTCGCCAGCCATCGAACCTCCCCGCTTCCCGCGTCGCCCGATCGTGGCGGCGGGCCGTCCCCGCATCGCCGGCGGCGCGGCGCCGCCAGGCGCGATGCTACTCCCGGCGAGTCGAGAGCGTGCAGCAGTCCGTGGGCTCGACGAGCATGCCGTCGCCGAGCACCGTCACCGTCTCGATGTGGAGGCAGACCGAGCCCTCGAGCGTCTCCTCCTGCAGGAGGCCGTTGCGCCCGCAGGCCGGGCAGTGGACGACCGTTCCCTCCGCCGCCACTTCGGCGCCCTCGGGCAGCAACGTGAAGTCGTCGTAGGTAATCACGATCCCCTCCTCGCTGGGGAGTCCTCAGGGCGCCAGCTCTGAAGCACTCGCATGTAATGCACTCGCTCGAGGGCGGGAAGGGCCGCCCCCCGGCCGGCGCTCATGCTTCCCTGCATCTGCCGGAGCGACTCGTACCCGTGCTCCTCCAGCCATCGTTTCAGGTCCGCGCGGATCCGGCGGAGCGCCTCCGGGCCTCTCCGCAGCAAGACCGAGGCCATCTGCACGGCGTGCGCGCCGGACATGACCGCCTTGACGGCGTCGACCGCGTTGTGGACGCCGCCCGTGACCGCGAGCGACAGGCGCCGCTGGCTCGAGAGGATGGACAGCCAGCGCAGCCGCAGCTGGAGCTCGGAGGGATTGGAGAGACGCGCCCGGGGCACGATGTCGAGGTTCTCGACGTCGATGTCGGGCTGATAGAAGCGGTTGAAGATCACCAGCCCGTCGGCGCCCGCCCGCTCGAGCCGTTCCGCGAAGTTCGCGAGCGCGGAATAGAAGGGCGAGAGCTTGACGGCGAGCGGCAGGAAGACGGCCTCGCGCAGCGTCGTCACGACGTCGAGGACGCGGCGCTCGACGTCCTCGGCGGTCTCGCGAGGATCGGTCGGGAGGTCGTAGACGTTGAGCTCGAGCGCGTCGGCGCCTGCCTGCGCGATCAGCCGCGCGTACTCGAGCCAGGAATCCGGCGTCGTCCCGTTGAGCGACGCGATGACCGGAACCGAGACCGCCGCCTTGATCCGCTGCAGCTGCTCGAGGTACTCGTGGGTCCCGAGGGCGAACATCCCCGGCTCGGGCAGGTACGAGAGCGCCTCGGCGTAGGACGCCTCGGGAGCCTCGTGCGCGTAATAGGTCGTCAGCTCATCGCCGACGATCTGCTCCTCGAAGAGCGAGCGCATGACGATGGCGGCCGCGCCGGCGTCCTCGAGCCGGCGGACCACGTCCAGGTCGTCGGCGAGCGGCGAGCTCGCCGGCATCAGGGGGTGCGGAAGCTCGAAGCCGAGATAGCGCGTCGAGAGGTCCATCGTCACCTCGAGGCCGGTTCGCCGGGAGTCGCGTCGGAGACGCCGCCGGCCGGTTTCCATTCCGCGACGTGTCGGTAGAACGCGAGCCGCCGCTCCGCCTCCGACTTCGCCTCCTCGGCGAGGCGCTTGAAGCGGGCGGGGTCCGCGGCCTCGACCATGCGGAACCGGCTCTCGTTGCGCATGAAATCGACCGCGGGAGTCCGCGCGTCGCCCGAGTCGAGCTGGAGCGGCGACAGGCCCTCCGCCATCCGGCGGGGATCGAATCGATAGAGCGGCCAGAGGCCGGAGTCGACCAGCCGCTTCTGCTGCTCGCAGCCGAGCGCCATGTCGTAGCCGTGCGCGATGCAGTGGCTGTAGGCGATGACGAGCGACGGCCCGGGATGAGCCTCCGCCTCCTGGATCGCCTTGACGGTCTGATGGTCCTTCGCGCCCATCGCCACGCGGGCGACGTAGACGTGCCCGTAGCTCATCGCCATGAGGCCGAGGTCCTTCTTGCCGGTCTCCTTGCCGCGGACCGCGAACTTCGCCGCGGCGCCGAGCGGCGTGGCCTTCGACTGCTGGCCGCCGGTGTTCGAGTAGACCTCCGTGTCGAGCACGAGGACGTTGACGTCGTAGGGCAGCGAGAGGACGTGGTCGAGCCCGCCGAACCCGATGTCGTAGGCCCAGCCGTCTCCGCCGACGATCCAGACGCTCTTCTTGACGAGGTCGTCGCAGAGCGGCGCGAGGGCCTGGGCCGCCGGAGAGGGGAGGGGCGCGAGAGCCCTCCGCAGCCGCGCGACGCGCTCGCGCTGCTCGGCGATCCCCGAGCGCGTCGCCTGGTCGGCCTCGAGGATCTGTCGTGCGAGTCCCGGCGCGAGCGCCGGCCCGACCTCGGTCAGCAGCTGCTGCGCGCGCGTCGTCCGGAAGTCCAGCGCGAGGCGCATGCCCAGGCCGAACTCCGCGTTGTCCTCGAAGAGGGAGTTGGACCACGCGGGCCCGCGGCCGTCGCGGTCGACCGCGTAGGGCGTCGTCGGCAGGTTGCCGCCGTAGATCGAGGTGCAGCCGGTGGCATTGGCCACGAGCGTGCGGTCGCCGAAGAGCTGCGTGACGAGCTTGATGTAGGGCGTCTCCCCGCAGCCGGCGCAGGCGCCCGAGTACTCGAAGAGCGGCCGCGCGAACTGTGAGCCCTTGACGTCCATCTGGCGCAGCCGCGAGAGGTCCGGGTCGGGAAGATCCAGGAAGAACGCGTAGTTGTCGCGCTCGGTCTCGCGCAGGGGAGGCTGCGGCGCCATCCCGATCGCCTTTCGCTTCGGGTTCGCCTTGTCCTTGGCGGGGCAGAAGGCGACGCAGAGGGAGCAGCCCGTGCAGTCCTCCGGCGCCACCTGGATCGTGTAGCGGAAGCCCTCGAAGTCGGCGGCCCGGAAGGAATCGGACTTGAAGGTCGCCGGCGCCTTCGCGGCGAGCGAGGGCTCGAACACCTTGGCGCGGATCGCGGCGTGCGGGCACACGAGCGCGCACTTGTTGCACTGGATGCAGAGCGAGGGCTCCCACACCGGGATCTCGGCGGCGATGTTGCGCTTCTCCCACTGGGAGGTCGCCGTGGGCCACGTCCCGTCGACGGGGAACGCTGAGACCGGGAGTGCGTCGCCGCGGCCCGAGGCGATCATCGCGGTGACCCGTTGCACGAAGTCCGGCGCCTCGCTCGGCACGACGGGAGGGCGGCCGCGTTCCGCCGTGGCCGACGCGGGGACCGCGATCTCCGCGAGGCCCTCGAGCGCCCGGTCGACCGCGGCGAAATTGCGCTTCAGGACCTCGGGCCCCTTCTTCGCGTAGGTCGCCTCGATCGACGCCTTGATCTTCGCGATGGCGGTCTCGCGCGGCAGCGCCTCGGACAGCGCGAAGAAGCAGGTCTGCATGATCGTGTTGATCCGGCCCTTGAGCCCGGACTCCCGCGCGACGCGGATTGCGTCCACGGCGAAGATCCGGAGCCGCTTCGCGACGGCCTCCTCCTGGACCTCGCGCGGCAGCCGGCCCCAGACCTCCTCGGGAGTGCCGGCGGCGTTCAGGAGCACGATGGCGCCCTCGCGCGCGAGGCCCAGGACGTCCTGCCGGTTCAGGAGCTCGAACTGGTGACAGGCGACGAGACCGGCCCGGCGCACCAGGTAGGCCGAGCGGATGGGCCGCGGCGAGACGCGGAGGTGGGAGACCGTGACCGCGCCGGACTTCTTCGAGTCGTACACGAAGTAGGCCTGCGCGTAGGCGTCGGTCTCCTCGCCCAGAATCTTGACCGAGTTGCGGTTCGCCCCGACGGTGCCGTCCGAGCCCAGCCCGAAGAACACGGCGCGCCGGACGTCGTCGGGCTCGATGTCGAGCTCCGGATCGTAGGGGATCGAGGTGTGGGTGACATCGTCGACGATGCCCACGGTGAAATGGTTTTGCGGCGTCTCGCGGGAGAGGTTCTCGAAGACGCCGGCGACCATCGCCGGCGTGAACTCCTTGGAGGAGAGCCCGTACCGGCCCCCGACGATCCGCAGCTCCCTCGCGCGGCCGGTCTCGCAGAGCGCGGTCAGGACGTCCTGGTAGAGCGGCTCGCCGACGGCGCCGGGCTCCTTGGTCCGGTCGAGCACGGCGACGGCGCGGGCGGTCGCCGGGAGCGCCGCCGAGAACCGCGCGACGTCGAACGGGCGGTAGAGGCGCACCTTCAGGACGCCGACTCGCTCGCCGCGCGAAACGAGCCAGTCGACCATCTCGTGGGCCGTCTCGGCTCCCGATCCCATCAGGACGAGGACGCGCTCGGCCTGCGGGTGCCCGGCGTAGTCGAAGAGCGAATACGAGCGGCCGGTGCGTTCCGCGAAACGGCGCATCGTGGCCTCGACCGTGTCGGGACAGGCCAGGTAGAAACGGTTGGCCGCCTCCCGCGCCTGGAAGAAGGTGTCCGGGTTCTGGGCAGTGCCGCGAAGCACCGGACGGTCCGGTGTGAGCGCCCGCGCCCGATGCATCGCGATGTCCTCGGCGGCGAGAAGCGCGCGCAGGTCGTCGTTGCCGAGCGCGTCGATCTTGGCGACCTCGTGGGAGGTGCGGAAGCCGTCGAAGAAGTGCAGGAACGGGATGCGCGAGGAGAGCGTCGCGGCGTGGGCGATCGCCGCGAAGTCCTGCGCCTCCTGGACCGAGCCGGAGGCGAGCATCGCGAAGCCGGTCTGCCGGCAGGCCATCACGTCCGAATGGTCACCGAAGATCGACAACGCATGCGTCGCGATGGACCGGGCCGCGACGTGCATCGCGAAGGCCGTCAGCTCGCCCGCGATCTTGTACATGTTCGGGATCATCAGGAGCAGGCCCTGCGACGCGGTGAAGGTCGTCGCGAGCGCGCCGGCTTGCAGCGCGCCGTGGACGGCGCCCGCGGCGCCCCCCTCCGACTGCATCTCGATGACGCGGGGAACGTCGCCCCAGAGGTTCGTCTTGCCCTTCGCCGACCACGCGTCCGAGAGCTCGCCCATTCCGGACGAAGGGGTGATCGGGTAGATCGCGATGACCTCGCTCGCGCGGTGGGCGACCGAGGCGACGGCCTCGTTCGCGTCGAGAACGAGTCGAGAGGCCTGTCCCATGGGATGACCGTAGCGGCCGGAACCCGGCCCGAGATGATGCAAATGCATCAAATCGTGGCAAACGGACCGGGAAGTCGCGCGCCGGGCCCTAGCTCGGCATCGAGGCGATCGCCTTCTCCGTGGCCGTCAGGAGCGCCTTCGCGCCGACCGGCGCGCCGGTGGCCTGCTCCATCCAGACGTCGGGGACGACGTTGCCGATCTTCGCCATCCGCTCGAACTCGGGACCGATCGCTCCGGCCCGGCCGATCTTCTGCTCGATCTGGAACGCGATCAGGTGCCCGAGCGGGTAGTCGGGCAGGTACAGGAAGGAGTCGATCATGTGCGAGTAGATCCCGAGCGTGTAGACGACGTCCTTCTTGCCGAAGACCGGCGCGTAGTACTTGTTCCAGGTGTCCTTGCAGATCTGGAGAGTGGCGGCCTTGAGCTCCGCCGGCGTCGCGTTGGGGTGGTCGTACATCCAGTGCCAGACCGCCATGTCGACGAGCGCGACGCCCGCGATCTCGTAGGTCATCCAGAAGTCGTTGAGGGTCTTGAGCGCCTCGCTCTTCGCGTCGGGCTTCCCCAATCCGAGCAGCTCGAGGTCGTGCGCCTGGAAGACGAACGCGAGCGCCTCGGTGAACGCGGTGTTGGGCACGCCGGCGAGCAGCGTCGAGTCGACCTCGTTCAGCGAGAACGTCTGCTCGACGTTGTGGCCCATCTCGTGGATGGCGATGTTGTAGCCCTTGTAGTTCATCCCGTCCTTCTCGACGCGGGTACGCAGATGCGCGTGGTCGCCGCGGCGCTGCGCGCCGAGGGCGTGGCCCGAGCCGCGCGCGGGATCGACCTCGATGCGGTCGGCCAGGTACTTGGCCTTCTCGTTCGAGAAGCCGAGCCCGGTGAGGAGATTCGGGATGTCGTTCTTGTACGCCTGGGCGTTCGGATACTTCTTGCGGACGATCGCGTCGAGCTGCTCCTCGGTGTACTTCCCGCGCGGCTGGAACCCGTTGTACCAGACGTCGAACGGCTCCAGCGGGCGATTCAGCCGCTTCGCAATCAGTCCGGCGACCCTGGGCACGAGCGGCGACGAGAGGACCTCTTCGAGCATGGCCTTGACGCGCGCCTCGGGGATCTGGCGGTTCTCGTCGAAGCGGCGCGCGATCAGCGTGGGTGCGTTCGGCGAGTACGGGTCCGCCTTGCGCGCGGCCTGGAACGTCTTCAAGAGCATCGCGTACCGCGTGTCCGGCTCCGCCGCGTTGGTGGCCTTGACGTTGCCGGGGTCGGCCTTGTCGGAGTCGCGGACCGTGGTCGTCGTGACCGCGTTCGTGGAGGGGTTCCAGTCCAGGTACGGGTTGTTCACGACCGCGCCGGGAATCGTCTGCGTGACGATGCGGTCACACACCTGCGCGATCTCGCGCTGCTTCGCGAGGCCGTCCTTCGCGTCGGAGTAGTCGGCCCTGATCTCGTCGCGCAGGTTCCAGTGCGACAAGAGCCGCAGCCCCTGCGGGAAGAGCCGCTGGCCCTTGGCGTCGACGAGGTGGTGCATCCAGACGTTGTACTGCGCGATGTAGCGCGCGGACTCGGCGGCGGCGTCGCTGATCGCGAGGTTCACCTCGGCCGGGATGCGCTTCGAGAAGCGCTCGGCGAGCCGCGCCTCCGCCCACTGGCGTCGCGACCAGCGCGGTCCGTCCTGGAGGCGCTGCTCGAGCGTCGTGAGCGGGAAGTTCAGGAGGACGGCGAACGCCAGCCGATTCTGGAAGAAGTCCTCGGTGACGTGGGCCGAGGGGTCGTAGCCGGCGAGGATCTCGTCGAAGGGGTAGATGTCGCCGAGGTCGAGATCCGACTGGCGCTTGAAGTCGCGGGAGATCTCGTTCATGTGCCCGTCCAGGGACTCGAGCGCGAACTCCATCCGGGAGAAGAGCGCGTTGTGCGCCACGGAGTCGGCGGTGATCTGCGCGCGGGCCATGTCCGCGAACGCCTTCTCGTCGCCGTCCTCCTTGCGCCAGTAGGAGGCGGCCTGTTCCAGCCCCAGCCGGATCCGCGGCCGCTCCGATTCCCCGTACTTGGCGGCGAGCTCGTTCTCGACCCTGCTGATCGTCTGCTTCATGGCTTCGGGCGGACCTCCCTGCGGCGCGTTCGGGGCGGTTTCCGTGGCCGCCGTGGCCAGCAGCCCGGCGAGCGCCGCGGTCAGAAGGGCGAGGGGGGACCGGCCCCGGCGGCGATGCGGAGACGGCATTCGTGTGTCCTCCCGATTTGGAGTCTATCGTCGGAGCGGCGCTGCGAAACTTTTCGCGAGATCCTACGAATCAGAAGGCAAGTCGGCGTGTGTTCGAGGGAGGAAGGGTATGCGGAAGCGGAATCCTCGGCTTTTTCTGGCCTCGGTCTCGTTCGCGGCGGCCGCGACGGCAAGTGCCCTGGGCGCTTCGGGTGAGGATCCCGGCGCTCCGCCAATGCCGCCGCCTCCACAAGCGGCGACGGCTCCGGCCGACCCCGCGCCGCCGACGCTTCGCCTCCCCAATCTCGCCGCGCCCGTGTCCTACGCCCTCGACCTGACGATCGATCCGGCGGCCCCGGGCTTCCACGGATCGATCGACATCGAAATCCGCGTCCCGTCGAGGACGGGAGTCCTCTGGCTCAACGCGAAGGAGCTCAAGATCGCGAAGGCTGCGGCCGAGCAGGGCGGGCGTTCGTCTTCCGCGCGGGTCGTCCCCGGCGGCACGGAGTTCGTGGGGCTCGCGTTCGACCGGCCGCTCGAGCCCGGAGCGCTCCAGCTGCGCCTCGAGTTCGAGGGCGTCATGGACGAGACCTCGACGCAGGGACTCTTCCGGCAGAAGGATGGCGGAGACTGGTACGCGTTCACCCAGTTCGAGTCGACCGACGCGCGCCGCGCGTTCCCGTGCTTCGACGAGCCGTCGTACAAGGTTCCCTGGACCGTCACGCTGCGGATTCCGAAGGGAACCTCCGCGGTCTCGAACACGCCGGTCGCCAGCGACAAGGGCGAAGACGGCGGCCGAATGCGCGTCGTCCGATTCGCGAAGACGCCGCCGCTGCCGAGCTACCTCGTCGCGTTCGCGGTCGGGCCGTTCGACTACGTCGACGCCGGAAAGGCCGGAGCGCGCAAGGTCCCGATCCGCATCGTGACCCCGCGCGGCAAGGCCTCGCAGGCGACCTACGCCGCGCAGACGAGCGGCCCACTCCTCGAGAGGCTGGAGGCCTACTTCGGCGTCCCGTACCCCTACGCGAAGCTCGACCAGCTCGCGATCCCGCAGACGGTGACCTTCGGAGCCATGGAGAACGCGGGGCTCATCACGTGGTCGGAGCACATTCTCATCGCGCCGTCCTCCGAGGAGACGATCCGCTTCCGGCGCGTCCAGGCCTCGATCAACATCCACGAGATGGCGCACCAGTGGTTCGGCGACCTCGTGACGCTCGCGTGGTGGGACGACGTCTGGCTCAACGAGTCGTTCGCCACCTGGATGGCGGACCGGACGCTCATCGAGTGGAAGCCGGAGTGGCACGAGGACGCGCGCCGCGTGCAGGACACCTCCAACGTCATGTTCGAGGACGTGCTGGTCAGCACGCGAAAGATCCGGCAGGAGATCGCGAGCGACGACGACATCGTCAACGCCTTCGACCCCATCAGCTATCAGAAGGGCGCCGCCGTGATCGCGATGTTCGAGTCGTGGATCGGCCCCGAGAAGTTCCGTTCCGGCGTACGCGCCTACCTCCAGGCGCACGCCAACGGCAACGGGACCGAGCGAGACTTTCTGCAGGCCGTCGAGGCCGCGAGCCGCCCCGGCGTGTCGGCCGCGTTCGAGACGTTCCTGGACCAGCCGGGCGTGCCCGTGCTCGACGTCGCGCTCGACTGCGCGAGCGGCACAGGCGCCTCGCTCGCGCTGACCCAGAAGCGGCTCCTCCCCGTCGGCTCGGCCGGTACGTCGGAGGAGACCTGGAAGGTCCCGGTCTGCACGCGCTCCGGCGGCACGACGGCCGACGCGCGGCGATGCGGGCTGCTCGAGAAGCCGTCCGGGTCGCTGCCCGCACCGGCCGGCGCCTGCGGGAGCTGGCTCTTCGCGAACGACGGCGAGCTCGGCTACTACCGGACGATCTACCGCGGCGACCTCCTGCCGAAGCTGCTCGAGGTCGCCGACGCGAGGCTCACGATCGCCGAGCGCGTCGGCCTGATCCGCGACGCGAATGCGCTCGGCGAGGCCGGCGCGATCCCGATGGCGCAGGCGCTCGCGATGGTTCCGCGCTTCGGCGGCGATCCGGACCGGGACATCGTTTCCGCGACGCTGCGCTCGGCCGCCGACATCCGCGAGCATCTGGTGCCGCCGGATCTCCAGCCGCACTACGCCCGTTTCCTTTCGAAGGTGTACGGCGCGAGGGCGCGCGCGCTCGGTTTCACCCCGAAGCCCGACGAGACCGACGAGACGCGGCTGCTGCGCCATCTGCTCGTCGCGTTCGTGGCGCGCGAGGGTGACGAGCCGCAGCTCCGCGAGGAGGCGAAGAGGCTCTCGCTCGCGTGGCTCGAGGACCGCAAGGCGATCGCGCCGGAGCTCTCCGGCGACGTCCTCGCGGTCGCGGCGCACTTCGGCGACGCCGACCTCTTCGACAAGTACGTGGCCGCGGCCCGCGCCGCCAGGGAGCGGCGGGACCGCGTGCGGTTGCTGAGGGCCCTGGGCGACTTTCCGGATCCGGCTCTGGTCCGGCGCGCGCTCGATCTCTACCTGACCGACGACTTCGATCCGCGCGAGGCGGACGTCGCCGTCTACACCGCCGCGGAGGCCAACAATCACCCGGACCTCGTGTGGGGATTCTTCAAGGAGCACTACGACGCGATGCTCGCGAAGGCGCCGCGCGAGATCGCGGGCAACGCGCCCTCGGTCGGCGGCGGCTTCTGCGACCCGGCGCACCGCAAGGACCTGGCCGACTTCTTCCAGGACCGCGTCGGCAAGCTGCCGGGCGGCCCGCGCACGCTCGCACAGACGCTCGAATCGATCGATCTCTGCATCGCCCTGCGCGCCTCGCAGGAGGGGAGCGTGGAGGAGTTTTTGGCGGGATACTGAGGGAAGTTATTAGTTATTAGTTATTAGTCATTAGTGGTTGACCCAGCCGACTAACGACTAACGACTAACGACTAACGACTAACGACTAACGACTAACGACTAACGACTAACAAGCCTCACGCCTTCGCCGTCGCCTTCGAGAGCGAGCCGAGCAGGTCGTCGAACTCCTTCGCCGCCGCTTTTACGACGGCGTCCGGGCCGATGCACTTGAAGAAGACGAGGCCGTCCGGGGCCTCGACGATCGCGCCGCGCAGGCTCCAGCCCATCTTCTTCCCCTGCGGCTGCATCATGGGCCCTCCCGTGGCGAGGTAGGTCCCGGAGGCCTCGAGCAGATGGACCTTGAAGCCGTGGACGGTCTTCTCGGAGCGCTTGGGCGCGGGTCCGCCCTCGAACTGCTTCTCCCAGCGGGCGAGGTTGTCGTCGACCGATCCGCCCTGTCCCTTCCCGAAGAAGAAGACGCCGCACTCGCCGGGCTCGCCGCCACCGGAACCCGCCGGGAGCGTGTACGTCGCCATCCGCATCGGCTTGGGCGGCGCTACGGTCCAGCGCGCGGGCATCGTCCAGCGCAGTCCCCCTGCGGAGCCTTCGACGGCGGCGAGGAGGACGGTCGCGGACGCCATGGAGAGGAGGGCGGAGTAGAGCTTTCTCATGGCGAGAGCATAGTCCACCATCGCCTCAAGTAAGCTTCCCCGAAGCTCCATGAGCCGCTGCCCCAACTGCGCGTCGGAAGTCGAGGACGGCGCCGCCTCCTGCTCCTGGTGCGGGCAGCCGATCTCGTCCGTCTCGCAGCTCCCGACCGGGCTCGCCTCGCCCTCCGTCGCCGCGAAGGCGCAGCGGCGGCCGGTGTCGTCGGTCGTGGGGCGGCTCGCGTCCTCCGACGCGATCGCCGCGGGCGGGTTCACGCCCGGCGCGATCCTCGCCGAGCGCTACCGGATCATCGGCCTGATCGGCCGCGGAGGGATGGGCGAGGTCTACCGCGCCGACGACCTGAAGCTCGGCCAGCCGGTGGCGCTGAAGTTCCTGCCCAAGCACCTGTCGGGAGACAAGGAGCGACTCGAGCGCTTCTTCGGCGAGGTCCGCAACGCACGCCAGGTCGCGCACCCCAACGTCTGCCGCGTCTACGACATCGCCGAGGTCGACGGCGAGCACTTCCTCTCGATGGAATACGTCGACGGCGAGGACCTTGCGTCGCTCCTGAAGCGGATCGGGCGGCTCCCGCCGGACAAGGCGCTCGATCTCGCGCGCCAGCTCTGCGCGGGCCTCGCGGCGGCGCACGACCGCGGCATCCTCCACCGCGACCTGAAGCCCGCGAACGTCATGGTCGACGGCCGCGGCCGCGCGCGGATCATGGACTTCGGCCTGGCCGTCGCGGGAGGGGAAGCCGGCGCAGACGAATCCTCCGGCACCCCCGCGTACATGGCGCCGGAGCAGTTCGCGGGGAAGCCCGCGACCGTCCGGTCCGACCTCTACGCGCTGGGCCTGGTGCTCTACGAGCTCTCCACGGGCCGGCGCGCGTTCGACGCGGTGACGATCGCGGCCTACCGCAAGAAACACGCCGAGGAGACGCCGACGCGGCCCTCGGCGGTCCTGCCCGACTTCGATCCCGCCGTCGAGCGCGTGATCCTCCGCTGCATCGAGAAGGATCCCGCGCAGCGGCCGTCGTCCGCGGCGAAGGTCGCGGCCGCGCTTCCCGGCGGCGATCCGCTGGCCGCGGCGCTCGCGGCGGGAGAGACGCCGTCTCCCGAGATGGTCGCCGCGGCGGGAGAGCGGGGCGCGATCTCGCCGTCGACCGCGCGGCGCCTGCTTCTCGCGCTCGCCGCGGTCGTCGGGCTGTCGATCTTCCTGACGCCGCGCGCGAACATCGCCGCCTTCGTGGGCCTGGAGAAGTCGCCCGAGCTCCTGCGCGAGCGCGCGCGGGAGATCATCGCGGGAGCGGGTCTGGCGCGGAAGCCGGCCGACTACGCCAACGTGTTCCTGACCGACGCCGACCTTCTCCGGTGGGCCGCGGAGAACCGCCGCCTCGGCGCGGACCTCTCGCGCGACGCCGTCGCCTTCCACTATCGGCAGGCCCTGCTTCCGCTGCGGCCCTTAGCGGACAACGGGCCATTTCCGCTGCCGCGGGTGACCCTGGACGAGCCGCCCCCGCCGCAGGTGGGCATGGCCGAGGTCAAGCTGGATCCTCGAGGCAGGCTCCTGATGCTTGCCGTCGTCCCTCCCGAGCTCGAGCGGGACTCGTCGCCCGCGCCCGACACCGACTGGGGATATCTCTTCCGTCAGGCCGGGTTGGACATGAACCGCTTCACGCCGGTGGATCCGCGCTGGACTCCGCGCAATTACGCGAGCGTCCGCGCCGCCTGGGAGGGTCCGCATCCGGAGCATCCCGGCGTCACGATGCGCGTCGAGGCCGCCTCGTACCGCGGCCGTCCGGTGAGCTTCCGGTGGATCGGGCCCTGGACCAAGCCGAGCCGGGATCCGGAGGGCCAGGCCGGTGCGGAGGCCGGACAGCTCGTCTTCGAAGGGTTGCTCCTCTTCTTTCTCATCGGGGGAGCCCTCGTCGCCCGCCACAACCTGCGTGCGGGCCGGGGCGACCGGCGCGGAGCGATTCGAATCGGCGCGGCGGTCGTGATTCTCCAGGGGGCGATGTGGGTCCTGGGCGCGCACCACGTCGCCTCCGCCGACGAGGGTTGGATCCTCATCGCGGGCTTCACCAACGCCGTGGGGATGGGAGCGGGGTTCTGGGTCGTCTACATCGCGCTCGAGCCGTTCGCCCGCCGCCGGTGGCCGGAGATGCTGATCTCGTGGACCCGGGCCCTCTCGGGGCGCTGGCGCGATCCGCTCGTGGGCCGGGACCTCCTCATCGGGGCGCTCGTGGGCACGGCGCTCGGACTGCTCATGGGCCCGATCCGCGTGCTGCTTCCCCTGAGACTCGGGATTCCCGCAACGCCCCATCCGCTCGACGCGACGACGCCGACCACGCCCGGGCTCGCGGTCGCCTGGCTCATTTCCATCTTCGTCTTCTCGGCATTCTGGGTTCTCGGGCTCGTGTTCCTGCTGGCGCTGGCCCGCCTCCTGGTGCGCCGCGGCTGGCTCGCCGGCCTGATCGTCACCCTGCTCTACGCGGCCATCTACGCGGTCGGATACGGCCTCGCCATCACGATCCCGCTGGCGCTGATTTCGGTTGGAATCCTCGTCGCGACGACGGTCCGCTTCGGCATCCTGGCGGCGATCGCCATGGAGACTTGCCGTCGCATCTTCGGTTATCGCATCTACAGCAGCGATCCGTCGAATTGGATCTTCTACGCCGGGATGATCGCCGTGGCGGGCCTTCTCGTCCTCGCGTGGTGGGCCACGAAGACGGCCCTCGCCGGACGGCCGCTCTTCGGAGAGCTCGCCCTCGAGGAGAAGCCGGCGGAGGGTTGATCGGGTAATAGAATTTCTCTCGGACGAAAGGAGATCCCGATGCGATTCACGTCACTTCTCGTGGGGCTCTGTCTCGTGGCGGGCGCCGTTCTGGCGCAGCAGGGACCGCCTCCGCCGGGCCCGGAGGTCAAGCGGCTGGCAGTCTTCGAGGGCAAGTGGACGGGCGAGGCGGAGATGAAGCCGAGCGCGTTCGGCCCCGGCGGAAAGATGGCGAGCACGGACGACTGCTCCTGGGCCGACGGCGGCTACCAGCTCGTCTGCAGGGGCAAGTCGACCGGCGCGATGGGCAACATGTCGGGCACGAACGTCATGGGCTGGAACGCCGAAGAGAAGGCGTACAAGTTCATGGGCTACGACAGCATGGGGATGATGACGACGGCGACGGGCACGCTCAAGGACAAGACGTGGACCTGGACCTCCGTCGACAAGATGAACGGCAAGACCGTGCACTCGCGCTACACGATCGTCGAGACCTCGCCGACCTCGTACACGTTCAAGTGGGAGGCGTCCGAGGACGGCAAGACCTACAACACGCTCGCGGAAGGGAAGTCGACGAAGGCGGCGAAGTAGCCCGACCCCGTCGTGGAGGCCGCCGGGAGGGGCATAGAATCCCCTCCCGGTGACTCCCTGTCCGGCCTGCTCCTCGGAAGTCCCGACCTCCGCCCGCTTCTGCCCCTCGTGCGGCGAATCGGTGTCGTCGGTGTCGCAGCTGCCGACGAACGTGGCGTCGCCGTCGGTGGCGCGGAAGGCGCAGCGGCCTCCGTCGTCCTCGCGCGTGGGACGGCTCGCGTCGTCGGACTCGATCGAGGCGGGCGGGTTCACTCCGGGCGCCGTCCTCGCGGAGCGCTACCGGATCATCGGTCTGCTCGGCCGCGGTGGGATGGGCGAGGTCTATCGCGCCGATGACCTCAAGCTCGGGCAGCCCGTCGCCTTGAAATTCCTGCCTCGGCGGTTCGCGGACGAGAAGGACCGGCTCGACCGCTTCTACGCCGAGGTGCGCATCGCGCGGCAGGTCTCGCACCCGAACGTCTGCCGCGTCTACGACGTCGGCGAGATCGACGGCCAGCACTACCTCTCGATGGAGTACGTGGACGGGGAGGACCTCGCTTCGCTCTTGAAGCGCATCGGCCGCCTGCCCCCCGACAAGGCGCTCGAGATCTCGCGCGAGCTCTGCGCGGGGCTCGCCGCCGCGCACGATCGCGGCGTGCTGCACCGCGACCTGAAGCCGTCGAATGTGATGGTCGATGGCCGCGGCCGCGCGCGGATCACGGACTTCGGGCTCGCGGTGGCGGCGTCGGAGGTCCCGGAGGGCGAGATCTCGGGGACGCCGGCGTACATGGCGCCCGAGCAGCTGGCCGGCAGGGGCGCGACGGTCCGGAGCGACATCTACGCGCTCGGCCTCGTCCTCTACGAGCTCTCGACGGGCAGGAAGGCGTTCGACGCGTCGAGCCTCGACGATCTCAAGCGCAAGCACACGGAGGAGACGCCGACGGCGCCGTCGAGCGTCGCGCCGGGATTCGACCCCACGGTCGAGCGCGTGATCCTGAGGTGCCTCGAGAAGGACCCGGCGCAGAGGCCGTCGTCGGTGGCGAAGGTGGCGGCGGCCCTGCCGGGAGGCGATCCTCTCGCGGCCGCCCTCGCCGCGGGCGAGACGCCCTCGCCCGAGATGGTCGCCGCCGCGGGAAGCAAGGGGGCCCTCTCGCCGCCGACGGCCCGCATGCTGCTGCTCGCTCTCGCCGTGACGCTCGCTCTGGTGTTCGTGTTCGTTCCTCGCGCGAACATCGGCGCGTTCGTCAACCTCGACAAGCCCCCCGACGCCTTGCGCGAGCGCGCCCGCGACATCCTCCAGAGCCTCGAGGTCCCGAAGCCCGCCGATTCGGCGAGGTGGTTTCAAACCGATCGGTCGTTCCTCGAATGGGCTCGCAGCCATGGCGGGCTCGGAGGCGATCTCTCGCGGGACGCCGTGGCGTTCGTCTATCGACAGGGTCCGTCGTCGCTGGTTCCCTGGCTGGCCATCACCGGACCCTTCCCGTCCCCCACGGTCAGCTCCGAGAATCCGGCTCCGATCGAGGCGGGGATGGCCGAGATCGGGATCGATCCGCGCGGACGGCTGGTGCGCCTGTCGGTCGCGCCGCCCGCCGTCCGAGAAAACGCCGCGCCGGCGCCGCCGACCGATTGGAGCCGGCTCTTTCGCGAGGCCTCGCTCGACATCGGCCGCTTCACCCCGGTCCCACCCAAGTGGTCGCCCCGCGGCTACGCGACCGAGCGCGCCGCCTGGGAGGGACCGCATCCCGACCGGCCCGGCGTGACGATGCGTGTGGAGGCGGCCTCCTACGAGGGGCGCCCGATCAGCTTCCTCTGGCTCGGTCCCTGGACGGAGCCCGAGCGCCCCGGGATCGACTCGGCGTCGACGACCTCCGGGCTCGTCTTCGAAGGGATCCTCTTTCTGTGCATCGTCGGCGGAGCGATGCTCGTGCGCCGCAATCTCCGCTCCGGACGCAGCGACCGTCGGGGGGCCCTGCGCCTGGCGGCGGGAATCGGAGGTCTCACCGTCGTGATGTGGGTCTTGGGCGGCCATCACGTCCGGGATCCCTGGGAGGGCTGGGTCTTCCTCGAGGCGTTCAGCAACGCCGCCGGCAACGCGCTCATCTACTGGATCCTCTACGTCGCCCTGGAGCCCTTCGCGCGGCGACGCTGGCCCGAGATGCTCATCTCCTGGCAGCGGGCCTTGTCGGGACGGTGGCGGGACCCCCTGGTCGGGCGCGATGCCCTCATCGGCGCCGTCGTGGGCATGCTGTTCACTCTGCTGATCGGCCCGGCGCGTTTTCTGATCCCGATGAAGCTCGGCTCTGCGGGAATCCTTCCGCGGGCGATCGGCGAGGAGTCGCCGATGAACCTCGGCGTCACGATCGCATGGTTCCTCTCGGGCGGCGTGATCGCCGTCTTCGTCGTTCTCGGAATCGTGTTCGTGCTGATCCTGGTGCGCCGTCTCGTCCGAGTCGATTGGCTCGCCGGGCTCATCGTGACGCTCGTGTTTTCGAGCCTCCAGATCCGATCGGCCAGTGTCGTCACGGGACTGCTGACGTTGCTCGCGGTGGCGGCGCTCGTGTTCACGACCGTCCGCTTCGGCGTCCTGGCGGGAGTCGTGTCGCAGGTGAGCTTTGGATTCGTCGCGTCCGGCCTCCGGAGCGGCGATCCCTCGAGCTGGATGTTCTACGCCGGGATGATCGCCCTCGCGTTGATCGCCGCGATCGGGGGCTGGGGCGGGAAGACCGCGCTCGCGGGGAAGCCTCTGTTCGGAGAGGCGTCGGTGGCGCGGCTGGACGAGGCCTAGGAGGCGCGGAGGGTCCGCTTACCTCATCGCCTCCATCGGCGAGAGGCGCGACGCGCGCACCGCGGGATACATGCCGAAGACGATCGCGAGTGCGAGCGCCGTCAGCCACGCGATGAGCAGTCCCATCGGGTTGACCACGAGGCCGTAGGGGAAGTTCGCGGAGAGCGCCTTGCAGACTACGGTGCCGAGGAAGGTGCCGAGCGACGCCCCGACGGCCGCGAGCACGCAGGCCTCGAGCAGGAACTGCACCAGGATCTCGGAGTCCGACGCCCCCATCGCCTTGCGCAGGCCGATCTCGTAGCGGCGGTCCGAGAACGAGATCAGCATCACCGACAGGACGCCGACGCCGCCGACGAGGAGCACGGTCGCGGCGAGGCTCGTCAGCACGACCCTCCAGCCGCGCATCTGGTCCATGAAGTTCGCCCACGCCCGCACGGACTCGGCCTCGAGGTCCACGATCTTGGCGTCCTCGATGCCGTGGTGCGCCTGCTTGGTGCGGCCGATCATCATCGCCGAGACCTCGGCGTTGTCGCGCTTGCGGACGAGCTTGACGGTGACGCTGGACAGCTTGTGGTCCGGGTCGATCCGGTCCATGTAGGTCTGGAGCGGAATCGTGATCCCGTTGCTGTCGTACCAGAGATCCTCGCTGAAGATCTGGCTCGGCGCCTGCACGCCGACGACGCGGAAGCGAACGCCCTCGACCGTGATGTCGCGCCCGATCGGGTCGGCGCCGCCGAAGAGCTTGGAGCCGAGCGTCCCGCCCACGACCGCGACCGTCGAGCGCCGCCGCTCGTCGTCGTCGGTCAGCCCGCGACCCATGGCGATCGTCCGGTTCATCCAGCGGGCGTAGTCGGGCCAGACTCCGTTGACCCAGCAGCGCTCGGTGCCGCCGGCGATCTTGACCGCCGACTCCTTGGTCGCGCGCGGGAGGAACGCGAGCACCTTCTCGTTGGGCGCCGTGAGGCGGGGGAGATCCTCGAAGCGCAGCCCCGGGCTCATCGCGAAGCGTTTCTGCTCCTCCGTCGTCTCGGGCGAATCGGGCGCGACCATGATCGTGCCGTCCCAGGACATGCCCGAGAAGCCCGTCGCGATCTTGTCCATGACGCCGTCGAGCACGGAGCTCATGACGACGAGCGCGAAGACGCCGAGCATGAGGAGCGTCAGCGTCAGCGTCGAGCGGAGCTTGTGCGCCCACAGCTCGACGAGTCCACCCTTGACGATCTCCCAGCCGAGCGAGAGCTTGGCGCCGAGCGACAGGCGGCGGGGCTCGCGGATCCGCGTGCGCGGAGCCGTGGCCGCGATCGGGAGCGCGGTCTCACTCATAACGCAGCGCCTCCATCGGCGAGAGGCGCGAGGCCTTCCACGCCGGGAAGAGCGCGAAAAGGAACCCGAAGACCGCGGCGAGCAGGTAGGCGAAGACGAAGCTCTTCGGATCGATGTGAAGCGGGACGCCGATCGAGGCGGTGATGATCCACGAGAAGCCGACTCCGATGATCAGCCCGGCGAGCGAGCCGACGCCGGTCAGGAGCATCGCCTCCGTCATGAACTCCTTGAAGATCTCGCCGCCCGGCGCGCCGATCGCCATCTTGACGCCGACCTCTCGGATGCGCTCCTTCAGCGTCGCCATCTGGATGTTGACGTTCACGATGCCGCCGCCGATCATCGACAGGAATCCCGAGAGCAGGAAGATGATGTCGTAGACGTCGCCCTGGCTGTGCTGCTTGCGGACGCGCGCGCCCACGTCGTCGAGCCGGAAGTCGTCCTGCTGGCGGTGGTTCGCCTTGAGCACGCCGGCGAGCGCCTTCGAGAAGGTCGCCATCGCGTCGAGGCTCGGGATCTTGAAGGTGACGCGGTCCACGCGGTGATAGTTGTCGCCCTCGAAGCGGCGCGTCACGAGCGTGTTCGGAATCGCGATGATGCGGTTGCGCCAGCGGAACATGTTGTGCTGCCCGTCGCGGAACCGGAAGATGCGCTCCTTCAGGGTGCCGATGACCGTGACGGGCGTGTCGCCGATGCGGAGAGTGCGGCCCACGGCGTGGCCGTCGGGGAAGAAGACCTCGACGGCCTCGGTCCCGAGGATCGCGACCGGGGCGGCGGTGTCGATGTCGTGCTGGCTGAAGCCGCGCCCCTCCGCGACGTCGTAGCCGTCGAGGGCCAGGAAGTCGCCGCCGGCGCCCCGGATGTCGCGCTCCCGGTCGGCGTAGGGCGAGCGCACGCGCGCCCGCGCGTCCTTCCGGACGGAGACGCCGTGGACCTGGGAGGAATCGATCTCCTCACCCTCCACGGCGTCCGCCGTCCGCAGGCCGAGGTTCGCCGTCTGGAGCGCCGTCGGCGCGCCCTCGCGGACGACCGCCGACTGCCGCACGTTCAGCTTGTCGAGGCCGCCCATCTTCACGTAGAGCTCCATCGAGCGCTTGCGCATGCTGTCGGAGATCGAGAACCCCCCGAGCACCGCGGCGACGCCGAGGATCACCCCGAGCGACTGCAGCGTCGAGCGGGTGAAGTTCTCCCGCATCTCCACCCAGGAGTTCTTGACCCGCTCGCGGAAGGCGCCGTTGAGCATGATGAGGACTGGCCCTACGGTCGGGGGCGCTAGGCCGCCTCCTCGACTTTGATCAAGCCGTCCATGATCTCGACCTGGCGCCGCGCCATGGCGGCGATCGAGAGGTCGTGCGTGACGATGATGATCGTGTTGCCGCGGCGGTTGAGATCCACGAAGAGCTCCAGCACCTCGTGGCCGGTCTTCTGGTCGAGCGCGCCCGTAGGCTCGTCCGCGAGGAGCAGCGCCGGCCGGTTCGCGAGCGAGCGCGCGATCGCGACGCGCTGCCGCTGGCCGCCGGAGAGCGCCGCGGGAAGGACCTTCGCCTTCTCCGGGATGCCGACCATCTCGAGGAGCTCGAGCGACCGCGCTCGGCGCTCCTTGCGCGAGACGCCGGCGTAGAGCATGGGCAGCTCGACGTTGCGGGCGACGGAGGCCTTGGGCAGCAGGTTGTACTGCTGGAAGACGAACCCGATCTTGTCGTTTCGGATACCGGCGAGCTCGCGGCCCGACAGTCTCTCGACGCGCTCGCCGTCGAGCGCATAGGTCCCGGCCGTCGGCTTGTCGAGACAGCCCAGGATGGCCATCAGCGTCGACTTGCCCGAGCCGGAGGGCCCGATCAGGGCCACGAACTCGCCGCGCTCTACCGTGAGATCGATCCCGCGCAGCGCGTGCACGGCGGCGCCGTTGGAGCCGAAGACCTTGGTGAGGCCCCGGGTTTCGATGATGGAAGTCATGCTCAGCACCCCTCGACTAAGACGTCATCCTGAGCGAAGCGAAGGATCCCTACTCGAAGCGCCGTACCAGACATTGAGGGATCCTTCCTTCGTCGCTCCGCTCCTCAGGACCGCTCCGCTCCTCAGGATGACGTGTGTCCGCCGCGTTCCGCGGCGACACACGTCAATTGTCCTCTTCGTCCTTCTCCACCCGCTTCTTCGTCGGGTCCTCGAGCGACACCTGCTCGCCCGACTTCAGCCCCGAGAGGATCTCGACGCGCTCGAGCGTCGCGATGCCGGCCGCGACGGGGACGACGTCGAAGTAGTCCTTCCAATGGTCCGACAGCCAGACGAACTTGCTGCGGCCCGAGAGCCCGTCCTTCGCCGCCTTGAGCTGCTGCGGCTTCAGGTCCGTCTTGAGCCGGTAGGCGACGGTCTTGCCCTCGCGCTTCTGCAGCGCCTCGAGCGGGATCGAGACCGCCTTCGCGCGCTTCTCGCCCAGGATCTCGACGTTGGCGCTCATGCCCGTGCGGAACGAGTCCTCGAGGTCGTCGAGCGTCACCTCGATCTTGAAGACCTTGATCTTCTCGACGAGCTCGGCCGACGGCGCGACGAAGGTGACCTTGCCGGTGAAGACCTTCTGCGGGTAGGCGTCGAGCGAGACGCGGACCGGCTGGCCGACGTGGACCTTGGCGATGTCGACCTCGTTGAGGTTGACGCGGATGATGAGCGACTTCAGATCCGCCACCGTGAACAGCACCGTCCCGGCGTTGAACGAGGAGACGCCCGAGGTCACCGTCTCGCCGAGCTCGACGCCCTTCTTGATGACGACGCCGCGCATCGGCGCCGTCACGCGCGCGTTCTGGGAGGACGCGTTGCCCGAGATGGGGATGCCGCGGTCCTCGACGATCTGGTAGCGCATCTTCGCCGAGCGCAGGATCTCGGAGGCCTGATCGCGCCGGATCTCGGAGGCGCGGAAGGGGTCCTTGCCGAGAAGGCCCTGCTCGAAGAGGCTCTTCTGCAGCGCGTAGTCGCGGTCGGCGTCCTGCAGCTTGAGCTCGGCGTCCTTGACGCTCGCCTGCACGTCGGAGAGCGACTGCGCCTGGTTCACGTCCGGCTCGATCTCGGCGAGCACGTCGCCCTTGTCGACGACCGCGCCCTCGCGGACCTTCAGGGTGAGGACGCGACCCGAGACGACCGACTTCACGTCCACCTTGGTCACCGGATCGACGACGCCGACCTCGCGGACCGAGACCTGCAGGTCCTCGGCCTGGACCTTGCCGAGCCGGAAGGGGGTCGTGTCGGCCTTGGGGTCGGCCTTGTCGCGGCCCTTGGCGGCCACCAGGGCGACCCCGGCCAGGACCAGGACCACCGTCGACAAAACGACCCACTTCTTCTTTCTCACGACAAAACCCCCTAAATTACCGAGCATCCGAGCCACGCCCACTTAATACGCACCCCCTCTGAAGAATGTTCGATGAATAAGGGTACGAAGGGGTGGTGATGCCCCTGCGATCAGCTTAACAGGCGCTCCGGCGGCCCTCTTCCCGGACCCTCGGAAACTCCTCGGCGGAGTCTGCGTTTGACTGGCACAGGAGGCCCGATGCTCCAGATCCGCTCCCTGGGCAAGCGCTACCCCGGAGGCACGGTGGGCCTCGCCGACTTCTCCCTGGAGGTCGGGGAGGGCGTCCTCGGCCTCCTCGGGCCCAACGGCGCGGGCAAGACGACCCTGATGTCGGTCCTGGCGACCGTGACCCGTCCGACTTCCGGCACGTTCCTCTGGCAGGGCCGGGACGCGGTCCGGGAGCCCGGGTTCCTGCGCCGGCAGCTCGGCTACCTGCCGCAGGACTTCGGCGTCTACGAACGCCTCACGGCGCGCGAGTTCCTCTCCTACCTCGGGCGGCTCAAGGGGCTCTCGGGGCAGGACCTCGACCGGCGCGTCCGCGAGCTCCTTCAGCTCACCAACCTCCACGGCTCCGCGGACCGCCGCCTGTCCGGCTACTCCGGCGGCATGCGCCAGCGGGTCGGCATCGCGCAGGCGCTGCTCGGCGATCCGAGGCTCGTGATCGTCGACGAGCCGACGGTCGGGCTCGACCCGGAGGAGCGCGTCCGCTTCCGCAACCTGCTCTCCGAGATCGCGCAGGGCCGCGTCGTGATCCTGTCGACGCACATCGTGTCCGACGTCGAGGCCGTGGCGTCGCACATCGCGGTGATCCGCGCGGGCCGGCTCGTCGCGCACGCGACGCCCGAGGCGTTCCTGCACGCGGCCGAGGGCCGGGTCTTCTCGGCGGTCGTCTCCTCCGAGCAGTTGGCCGACGCGCAGCGCACGAAGGGCGTCCACGTCTCGAACCTGATCCGCCGCGCCGACGGCGTCCACGTGCGGTACGTGACGAACGGGACGGGCGCGAGTCTGCCGGGCGCATCGCCGGTCGAGCCCGGCCTCGAGGACGCCTACCTGATGACCAACCTGTCGGCGCGGGCTGCGTCCGAGTTGGCGGCGTCGAGCGCCGCCTCGGAGAGCGCGCACGGCCTCGACGCGGCCGCGGGAGCCCGTCGGGAATGAGCCGGCTCGCTCCTCTCCTCGCGCAGGTCGAAGCCGAGGTGAAGATGCGGACGCGCTCCTTCGCGACGCCGCTCGCGCTGCTCGCGCTGTGCGTGGGCGCGTACCTCTGGATCCCGGACCCTTCCGGGAACGTCAGCTCGATCTCGTGGGACCTGCCGGGAGGCCGGGTGCAGGGGCCGGTCTACAGCGCGGCCTACGTCGGCTTCGCCGCCTCCGTCCTCGTCTCGATCTTCGTGCCGCTCGTCGGGTTCTATCTGGTGGCCGGGTCCGTCCGGCGCGACCGGGAGCGCGGAGTCGGCCGGATCCTGGCCGCGACGCCACTCACGAAGGCGGAGTACCTGACCGGCAAGTTCGCCGCCCACGTGGCCTACCTCCTGGTCATCGCCGGGCTCGCGCTCGCCGTCGCGTTCGCCGCGTGGCTGCGCTTCGGCGTCGGCCCGTTCTCGGTGGGAGGCTTCCTCGTCCCGTTCCTCCTGTTGTCGCTGCCGACGATCACGATGACCGCGGCGCTCGCCGTCCTCTTCGACGTCATCCCGGGCCTGCGCTCGCGCGGAGGCCTCGTCGTCTGGTTCTTCGTCTTCATGATGCTGCTGATCGCGCTGCCGATGGAGCTCGCGGGCGGGGGCGAGAAGGGCGAGCCGCACCGCTTCCCGGCGATCGATCCCGCGGGCGCGGCGACGCAGGTCTGGCTCGCGCGCCAGACCGTCCCGGACGCACAGGGCTTCTCGACCGGCTACACGATTCACGACCGGCCGATCGAGCGCGTGCCCTGGAAGGGCGTCCGCGTGACCGGCGCGCTCGCCGCGGCGCGCGCCGCGAACGTCGGGCTCGCGGTTCTCCCGCTCCTGCTCGCGGTCCTCGTGTTCGACCGGTTCGACCCGGCTCGAGGTCGCCGGCGACGCCGGAGGAGCGGCGCCGCCGAGGAGAGTGCCGGCCCGACCTTCGCCGCGCGGCTCGCCGGGCGATTCCGCTCCGGGGCGGGCGACGCCGACGCGCCGGAGCCCGCCGCGGCGGAGCCGGTCTCGCTCACACCCGTCGCCGTGCGGCCCTCGGCGGCGGGCGCGGTTCTCGCCGAGGTCCGCCTCCTCTGGACGAGCGCGTCGTGGATCAAGTGGCCGCTGCTGGCGTCGGCCGCCGTGGCCGGCGCGGTGCCTCACCCGATCGCGGGCGCGGCCTTCCTCGTGCTGCTCGTCCCGGTGATCGCCGAGGCCGCCGCGCGCGAGGAGCTCGCGGGAACGCGGGCGCTCGTCTTCTCGCAGCCCTCGATCCCGGCGCGGCCCGTCCTGTGGAAGAGCGCGGCGGTCGCCGCCTTCGTGCTGTCTCTGGGCGTGCCCCTGACCGTCCGTTCCTTCCTGGCGTCGCCGGAGCGCGGAGCGGAGTGCGTCGCGGGTCTCCTCGCCATCGCGGGGATCTCCGTCGCGTTCGGCTCGCTGACGTCGGGGGGCAAGCTCTTCTCCGGCGTCTTCCTCGCGGTCTGGTACATGGCGGTGTCGGGGCTCCCGGCCGCCGACGTGACCGGCGTCCTCTCGAAGGCGCCGTCGCTGCGCGTGAGTCTCGCGGCGCTCGGGCTGGGCGTGCTCCTCGTCGCCGTGGCCTCCGCGCGCGAGAGCCTGCGCGCGGCCCGCGCCTGATCGCAAGCCGGGGAAGTCCGCGCGGAGCGCGTCTCCCGGCGCACGCCCGGCTATAATTCGCTGGTGAAGGCGCGTCCGATTCCGGTCCTGCTCGTCATCGGTCTCGGCGCATTTCTCGCCGCGTCTCTTCGATCCGCCGAGTCCGCCCCCGACTGGCCCGCCTGGTTCGCCAAGAACACCGTCGTGACCGACAAGAAGGCCTACGTCCACTTCTTCTGGAACGCCAACGACGCGAAGGACCGCTTCTCGACGAACGGCAGGGACAAGGACGCGCTGCTCGCCGAGGCCGCGCGCCAGCTGGTCGCGCTCCAGTACCCCAAGGCGGCGACGGCCGACGCGATGCGCGTGGACGTCGTCTTCGTGGCGGAGCGCGACGAGTACGGCATGCCCAAATGGGACACGATGAAGCGCGTCGCGCACCTCGAGTTCTCGAAGAAGACGCTCTCCGCGACGCCGCCGAACGCGAGCGAGCCGCGGCGGGGATTCGACAAGTTCGAGGTCTTTCCCTGAGGCTCAAGCCCCGGGCGCCCGGGTTCGCTTTCGCGCTCCTCCTGGCGTTCTCCGGGACCGCCGGTTCGTGGGCGCCGGGGGCCGAGGTCCGGAAGGCCTCGACGGCGCCGCCGGCTTCGCCGGCTTCGCAAATTGCCCCGATGTCGCTCTACCACGACCTCGTGGCCGGCGACGGGATGGCGGGCTTCCGCGACGGCGAGTTCTACCGGGCCCGGTTCCGGGATCCGGCCGGGATCGCGGTGCTCGCGGGCGGATCGATCCTGGCCGTCTCCGACCGGAACAACAACCGGATCCGCGCGATCCATCTGGACGACGGCAATCGCGTCGACACCCTCGCGGGCACCGGAGTCGGGGGCGGCGACGACGGGCCGCTCCGACAGGCGACCTTCCATCAACCCGGCGCGATCGTCGCGATCTCGGATCACGCCGTGCTCGTCCACGACGACGGCAGCGCCCGCTTCCGGATCGTGGATCTCCAGTCCGGGCGCGTCGAGACGGTCGCCGGGAGCGGCGAGCGCGGCCTCGTGGACGGCGAGGGGCGCCGCGCGCAGCTCGGCGAGGTCATGAGCCTCGCCTACTCCCCGGCGGAAGACGCGGTCTACTTCTCGCAGCCCGAGCGAGACGCGGTGCGCCGCTTCGACCTGAAGACGCGCACCGTCGCGACGGTCTTCGCCAGCGACCCGCGCATTCCGGGCCCCGGCGCGCTCGCGTTCTTCAAGGACAAGCTCTGCGTCGCCGACCGCAACGGCCGGGTCCTTCGCGTCGAGCAGACGGCGCCGGACTTCGTCGGCGAGCGGACGATCGTCGACGTCGGACGCGGCAAGAACATCCGGGCGATGGTCGAGTCGAACGGGCAGCTCTACGCCGTCCAGGGCGGAGCCGAGCCGACGTGGCTCGTTGTGACCGAGGGCCGCGTCTGGACGCCGCCGTCGGTCCTGGCCGAGAGCACGAAGATCCCGTACCTCCGCTTCGAGGACACCGAGCAGGTCGGGCTCGTCGTGGATCCCCGCTCACCGCGCACGTTCTACCTCTCCTCGTCGGTGCAGCAGGAGGTCCTGTGCGTGCGGGACTACCGCTTCGCCGAGCTCTGGGGGAAGGGGACGCCCGCGCAGAGCGGCCTCATGGACTTCGACTTTCCGGTTCCCAAGCCGCCGCGGACGTTCCGCATCCTGTTGCTCGGCGACTCGCACGTCGACTTCTTCTTCGAGCCGGGCTATCGCACCCCGGAGTTCCCGCCGACGCGGATCGAGGGGATGCCCAAGCGGCTCGAGCTGATGCTGAACACGCTCGGCGCCGTCGACGGCTCGCGCATTCGGTACGAGGTGCTGACGCTGACGCGCGTGAGCTGGAAGCCGCTGCTGGTCTGGACGGCGCACGAGGCCCCGCCGGTCGCGGAGAAGTTCGGCGTGGACCTCGTCCTCCTGATGGTGCCGCCCGGCGGGAGCGGAACGCTGCAGGCCTACCTCGAGCGTCCGATCACGCCGCGCGGGATCCCGGCCGGGGAGCTCGACATGGAGTACCTGCTGAAGCCGCTCGCCGAGCGCCTGAAGAACAACCCGGCGGCGGCGTTGATCGCGCGGGCGAAGGCGCGGGGGTGGATCCAGGAGATCCCCAACCCGAACGCGAGTCAGCCGGCGATCAGCATCGAGCGCATCGCCGTCCTCGAGACCGACGAGAGCCTGCGCAAAAACCTCCTCGACCTGCACACGCGGCCGGTCGCCGAACTGCGCCGGGGACTCGACGCGAAGTTCCCGAAGGAGTCCGGCAAGACGCGGCCGCGCTTCGGCCTCTGCCACTACCTGCTCGGGGGCCGCGCGCCCATCGGCGGCGAGTCGGAGTTCTGGAGGCAGGTCGCGGAGGGCGCCGGGGCGGACTATCTGGATCTGACCGACCTCTTCACCGCGCTTCGCGAGAGCTGGTACCCGCTCTCCGAGGCGGAGGCGAACGACCACTTCACGCCGGGAGGCCACGCGTTCTTCGCGTTCCTCCTCTCGCACGAGCTCGTCAGGAACGGCTGGGTGCCGATGACGGCGCCGGCGGCGGAACCGGCACCGCAGAGGAAGTCGGCGGAGCCGCCGGCGGCCCTGAAGCCGAAGCCGAAGCCGAAGGCGAAGACGGAGACGGAAGCGGCGCAGCCCTAGACCAAGCCGTCATCCTGAGGAGCGGAGCGCAGCGACCGACGAAGGATCCCGCGCTTTCTGAGAGAGTGGCAATCGAGTCAGGGATCGTAAACGCCTCGCGCGGCGCGAGGCGTTGCCTACTGCCGAGGGTTTACCTCTGGTGGTCGGCTCGCTTCGCTCAGGATGACAGCCTGATCACTTGACGTTCTCAGACCCCGAACTCCGCCGGCAGCGTGACGCCGTCGCGCTCGTTGTCCCACATGATCGAGGCGACCCACCACCGCTGGCCGTCGTTATAGAGCTGAATGCTGTTGATCCCGCGCTTCAGGATCTTCCCGTTAGGCGCGTCGCGCCCCTCGTAGACCGACAGCACGTGCGCCATCGCGCCGAAGTGGAACTCGCGGCGCGCGATCTCGACCTCATAGAAGGAGTTCGCGGCGAAGAACGGCGAGCGAGACTTCTCGTAGCCGTCCACGTCGAGGATCTCGGCCGCGCCGCGGCCGTCTCTGGTGACGCTGGGCGGCCGCATCGGGATCAGCAGCGCCCCCGGCGCGTAGAGCGCGCGGTCGCGCTCCCACTGACGCGGCGCCCCAGCGGGACCCGAGATCGATTCGTATAACGCTTTGATGATCGCGTCGATCGAGACGGCGTCGGGGTTCGGAGCACTCATGCGCGCACCTCGGCCGCATTATCGACGACCTCGCAAACCCGCACTCCGAGGGGACGTATACGATGAAGCCATGTCGGCCGAGGCGCGCGCGAACCCCTTCGTCCCCCCGACCGGCGAGTTTCTGCGCGAGCTCGCGATCTCGACCCTGATCGGCCTCGGCGTCGTGTTCCTCGTCCTGCTCGGCGAGTCTGCCCGCCTGACCGCGGGCACGGCGGCCTACGGGGCGATGATCGGTTCGTTCGCGTACATCGCCTGCCTGCTGCTCGGCGCGAGCTGCGGTGGCTGGATCGGCCGCGTCCAGATCGTCCCCCAGCGGGTGGTCCGGTCGGTCCTCTACTTCGTGGGCGGCGCGCTTGGCTGGCTGCTGGCGAGTCTGGTCGCCAACGCCGCCGGGCTGGTGCACGTCCGGATGACGGCCGAGTCGCTTCGGGTCACGCTCCCGGCCGCGGGCGCGATCACGCTGATCGCGGGCCTGTCTCTCTACACCTACTCGATCCTGCGCGACCGTCTGGAGCAGAGCGTGTCACGATTGAAGGAGGCCGAGTTCGCGGAGATGGAGCTGGAGCTCGCGCGCTCGATCCAGCAGCGCATGCTGCCGCCGACCGAGATCTCGGGCGACGGCTATCGGATCGCGGCGGGCAACCTGCCCGCGCGCTTCGTGGCGGGCGACTTCTACGACGTCTTCCGGCTTGCGGACGGTGCGGTCGGCATCGTGGTCGCCGACGTGGCGGGAAAGGGAGTCGGCGCGAGCCTGATCATGGCGACGGTCAAGACCGCGCTGCCGTTTCTGGCCGCGGGCCGTTCCGTCGCGGAGACCCTTCGGGAGGGCAACCGGCGCCTGCGTCTCCGGCTCGAGTCCCGCGAGTTCGTGGCTCTGGCATATGCCCGTTACGATCCCAGCACCGGCGCCTTCGAGCTCGCCAACGCCGGGCTGCCGGATCCGTACCAGGTCGACGGGAGCAGCTCGGCAAGAGCGATCTCCGCGCCCGGACCGCGCCTTCCCCTGGGCGTGCGTGAGGAGGTCGCCTACGAGAGCGTCGGCGGCGTGCTCGCTCCCGGCGAACGCCTTTTGTTCCTGACCGACGGCCTCCCGGAGGCGCCGACCGCGTCGGGCGAGCCGCTGGGCTACGAGCGATTCGAGGCGCTGCTGTCGCGCGCGGCGACGCCGGAGGCGCTCTTCGAAGCCGTACGGTCGGTCACGGGTCCGCTCCTCGCAGACGACTGGACCGCGCTCGTCCTGGAGCGGCTCGCGTGAACCTCGCCGATCTGCTCGCCGCGCTCGAGGGCCACACGGCGGCGACGGAGGAGGAGGTTGCGTCGCTCGTCCGCATCCTCCGCTTCCTGCAGGAGCCGGCGGACCCGTTCGCGCGTGCGAACCCGAAGGGCCACGTCACGGCGAGCGCGGTAATCGCGCGGCCGGACGCGTCGGAGTTCCTGCTCGTCCATCACCGCAAGCTCGCGCGCTGGCTGCAGCCCGGCGGCC
>Ga0070667_100000608_pt1 | contig 34969 bp, 35 predicted proteins | sample KBSS33metaG_FD_64659 | JGI IMG/M metagenome (GOLD analysis project Ga0070667, IMG submission 64659) | Switchgrass rhizosphere microbial communities from Kellogg Biological Station, Michigan, USA - KBS S3-3 metaG | ecosystem: Host-associated > Plants > Roots > Rhizosphere > Soil ...
CGCGCGCTGACCAGCACGATCAGCAATGCCGTGGCCTGCATCGTGGTTTCCATCTGGGAGAACGCGTGTGATCGCACGGTGCTGCAGCGCGAACTCGGCGTCGACTATGCGCGCACCGAGGAGGCGCTGGAAGAGGACGCCGCAGGCATCCACGTGCTGCCCGCAAGCGCGCAGCCTGCCAGTGCGCTTCACTGAACGGGGCACGTCGATCTCAGGTGGCGCGCGGAGCAGGACGCTTTGCGCGCCGCCGGCCCTTCATCTCGGTGAAGAACTCGTAGAGCTGCTGAGCCGCAGGCGACAACGAACGGCCCTTGCGCCGAATCAAGCCGATATGACGCGTGATCACCGGATCCACCAAGGGTACGCTGACGAGCAGCGGATGGTCCGCGCCCGGCATCGCCATCGACGGTACGGCTGCGACCCCAAGGCCCGCTTCCACGAGCCCCAGCATCGTCGTGACGTGCTGGGTTTCGTAGAGGATTTGCGGGCAGCCCGAGACGCCGGACAAAGCCTGGTCGAGCAGCAGCCGATTGCCCGAGGCCTTGCCCACCGAGATGTAGTCATAGGCGCCAAGTTCGGTCCACGACACGCGCTTCTTCTTCGCCAGAGGGTGATCGCGGCGGCAGGCGGCGACGAATCGCTCTTCCAGCAGCCGCTTGAATTCGATGTCGGGCTCCTGGCTGCCGATGAAGTTGAGCCCGAAGTCCGCCTCGCTGCGCGCAACGGCGGACAGGACTTCGTTGGCGCTGGCATCGAACACCTTGACGCGGATCTTCGGGTAGCGCTCGTGATAGCGCGAGATCACCTGCGACAGGTAGTAGTACACAGTGGACGGCACGCATGCGATGGTCACTTCGCCCATACGGGTTGCGGCCACGCCTTGGATGCCCAGCAGCGTGTTGTCGAGCTCGTCCAGCAACTGCTGCACCTTGCGGTCGAAATCCCTTCCGACCGCGGTCAGGCTGACGCGCCGAGTGGTGCGGTCCAGGAGCCGTACGCCCAATGCCTGCTCGAGCTTCTCGATGCGCCGACTGAAGGCCGGCTGCGACAAGTGGATGGCTTCGGCGGCCTTGCGGAAGTTGCTGCTGCGAGCCACCGCGCGAAATGCCTGCAGGTCGTTCAGATCGAAGTTGATCGCCATGTCCGAAGGTCCTCCAAGAGTGATCGACAGTGTGCATCAATCGATCCTAATTGAGCAATTCTCAAGCATGGATGAGTCGCCCATGATTCGGTCAATGAGCAAGAGCCTTCACTGCGTCCTGATGCGTGCCGGAACGTCGCGGGGGCCGTTCTTCCTGCGTGACTGGCTGCCCGCGGACGACGCGCTGCGCGACGAAGTGCTGATCGGGGCGATCGGCGCCTCCGACCCGCTGCAACTCGACGGCGTCGGCGGTGGCAGCACACTCAACAGCAAAGTCGCGATCGTGTCGCGCTCCGCGCAGCCGGGGTGCGATCTCGACTACCTCTTCGCGCAGGTCGGCGTCGGGCAGTGCTCGGTCGACACGCGACCCAACTGCGGCAACATGCTGTCGGGCGTCGTTCCCTTCGCGATCGAGCAGGGCTTGATCGAGGCGACCGAAGGCACGACGACAGCGCGCGTCTTCAATGTCAATACCGGCTCGCGCATCGACGTGACCGTGCGCACGCCGAATGGCCGCATCACCTACGACGGTGATGCGCGCATCGACGGCGTGGCCGGGACGGCGGCTCCGATCCACCTGAGTTTTCTGGATGCGTGGGGTGCGGTGACGGGAAGTGTCTTCCCGACCGGTTGCCGGATCGACGTCATCGACGGCACGCCGGTCACCTGCATCGACGCGGCGATGCCGCTGATGATCGTCCGCGCGGCGGACATGGGCGTGAGCGGCAGGGAAACGCCCATCGAACTCGACGCGAACGTCGCATTGCTGCAGCGCTTGGAAGCGCTGCGCCGCATTGCTGGCGAGCGGATGGGCTTGGGCGATGTGGCGAACAGCGTCATCCCCAAGCCTGTGCTGGTCAGCGACGGCGAGGACGGCGACAGCATCAGGTCACGCTATTTCACGCCGCGCCGCTGCCACGACTCGCATGCGGTGACGGGCGCGATCGGCGTGGCCACCGCGTTCGCGTTGCCTGGCACCGTGGCCAGCGGCAGGTTCGGCATCTCCGGGCGGCGGGCACTGGCGGTCCTGCATCCGGCCGGCCGGATCGACATCGAGGTCGAAGTCGAAGGCGCGGGCGGGGCGGCTGCGATCCGCAGCGCGTCGCTGGTGCGAACCGCCAGAAAGATCCTGGAGGGTGAGCTGCACATCCCGGACTACGTCTTTTCCAAACCAGCAAGAGGAGACGACATGGACCTGAAGCTGCTCGTCGCGCCGGCGCTCGCAACCGGGATCGCGGCGGCCTCGCCTGCGGCGTTCGCGGCATTTCCGAGCAAGACGATCACGATCGTCGTTCCCACCGCCGCCGGCGGCGGCAACGACGCGATGGCGCGCACGATCGCGCAGAAGCTCGGACCCCTGCTGGGGCAGACGATCATCATCGACAACCGCTCTGGCGCGAACGGTTCGATCGCCAGTGAGTTCGTCGCCCGCGCAACGCCCGATGGCCACACGCTGATGCTCGGCTACATCGCGACGCACGGCATGAACCCGGCCCTGCAGAAGCTGAAATACGACCCCGTGGCCGACTTCGAGCCGATCGGGCTGGTCGGCTACTCGCCCACGCTGATGGTCGCGAACGCCACCGTGGGCGTCAAAGACGTCAAGGACTTGGTCGTGCAACTCAAGGCCAAGCCCGACCGCTACACCTACGCTTCGGCCGGCAACGGCACGGCGCCGCACTTCGCGGCCGAGCTGTTCAAGCTCAACGCTGGCGTCGTGATGCTCGGGATTCCTTACAAGGGCGCCGCGCCCGCGGTCAGCGACACGATCGGCGGCCAGACCCAATTCATGTTCCCGAGCTTGTTCACCGCCTATCCGTTCATCAAGAGCGGCAAGCTGCGAGCGCTGGGAGTGGCCGGCCCCAAGCGCGTCGCCAGCTTGCCCGAGGTGCCGACGCTCAAAGAGGCCGGTGTCGACGGTGTCGACGTGACGCAGTGGTACGCGGTCTTCGCGCCCGCCAAGACTCCGAAAGCCATCGTCGACCAACTCAACAGGGCGCTCAACCAGGTGCTGTCGGACAAGGAGGTCGTCAAGCGCATGGAGGACCACGGCGCCGATGTCGAAACCGGCACGCCCGAGCAACTGCGCGCTCTGGTTTCCAGCGAACTGGCCAAGTGGAAGGGCGTGGTTCAGAAGGCGAAGTTGATCGCCGAATGACGCGTCACGCGCGCCACCTGGGCCCCCGAAAAACGAATCACTCAAACGGAGACCTTCTCATGATGCATCGCCCCCTCGCCCTTGCCGCCGTTCCCTTCGCACTGACCTGGTTGAGTCCCACGGCGGACGCGCAATCGTCGGTCACCTTTTTCGGCGTCGCCGACGCCGGCGCGCGCAGCGTCAGCAATGAAGGCACTAGCGCCGCGAAGTCACTCATCAGCGGCGGGAACTCGACCAGCCGGATCGGCTTTCGGGGCATCGAAGACCTGGGCGATGGTTTGAGCGCAGGCTTCCATCTCGAAGCTGGCACGCTGCTGGACACCGGTAGCAGCGTGTCGACCACGCAATTCTTCGACCGCCGTTCAACGGTCAGCCTGATGAGCCGGACGCTGGGCGAGGTCCGCGCCGGGCGTGACTTCGTTCCGTCCTACGTCAGCTGGACCCGGTTCGATCCGTTCAGCTATGTAGGCGTCGCCGGCTCGAACAACATGATCAGCGCCACGCCGCTCGGCCCGATCCGTTCGACGTTCGGCAGCGCCGGGAACACGACGGTGCGTGCGAACAATTCGATCCAGTACCTGTTGCCCGGCGATCTGGCGGGGATCGACGGTGGCGTGCTGGTCGCCTCCGGCGAAGGCGCGGTCCCCGGCAGCGGCAATCACAAGGTGATGGGGGCAAGGCTGGGCTATTCGACAGGCGCATTCTTCGTCACCGGTGCGTTCACCCGCACCGAGAACAGTCTGACGGTTTCCGACAAGTTCAACGACACCGTCGTTGGCGCGTCCTACGACTTCGGGCTTGTCAAGGTCAGTGGTGCTTGGCGGCGTTTCAGCTTCGGTAGTCCTCGACAGTCCAATCTCCTGGTGGCCGCGGTGGTGCCGATCGGGCTCGGTGAACTGAAAGTTTCGTATGTCAAGGCCGACTTCGACGGGAAGGTTGGTGCGACGGACATCAGTACGGCCGACGCTACGCAGATCGGGTTGGGATACGTCTACAACCTTTCCAAGCGAACTGCCTTGTATGCCACTGCGTCCCGCATCGCCAACCAAGGCGCCGCTGCGCTGTCAGTGCCGGGTGGGTTGTCTGCCCCGACGCCTGGGGGTAAGTCGCGTGGCTACGAAGCAGGTCTGAGGCACAGCTTTTGATCGGCAACGGATTCCGTGATCGAGTCAGTTGATCCCCGAATGCCAACGATCGCGTTGGCAGCTGACGCCGACCCCAAGCAGTTGCTGTGCGCGGTCGGCAATCGCATCGAGGTTCCACGGATTCATCGAATTCGAGGAACTCGTCCCCGGTGGTGTCTTGAAGCGGATGTTGAATCGCGCGGTCGGTGGCGACGTGACGCTGGGGCAATGCGTGCGCGGCGGCAGTGCTGCGAAGCTGCCGCCTCAATCTGAGCGGAATTCGGCAATCGGCCGTGCTTTGAGGCTCTCAAGTCTGGCGTTCGCTTGCCGAAGTGTTGTCCGAGAGACCCTGCAAAGTTTGGGGTCAACTACTCCGCGCCAGCCATGAAGTGGTGGGCGCGCCACATGGCGACGGCAACACCGGGATGCTCAAGAATATGAAGCTAGCCACCAAATTGATAGCCGCATTCGTTGCGGTGTGCGCCCTCGGTGCCGTTGTCAGTGCCATCGGCATTCGCAACATGGCGTCGATGAACTCGTCCAGCGAGACGATGTACAAGAAGGACATGATTGGCTTGTCCTTGATGAAGGAAGCAAACATCGACCTGCTCTACATCGGCCGATCACTCAGAAACGCTCTTCTCGCCACGACAGCGGAACAACGCAGTTCCGCCCTGGCAAAGGCTGACGAGAATCTGGCGCTGACGCGCAAGAACCTCGATCAAGCCAAGCCCTTGTACTGGTCGGAAAAGGGCAGGGCTGGCTTCGCAGAACTGGAAGCGCAGTGGTCGGAGTACACCGTGGCAGTGGGCAAGCTGCGCTCCATGTCGGCGCAAGCCAAACTGAACGAGCAACAGGAGGCCACAAAGTACCTGTTCGGTGACTTCGCAAAACTGGTGAACAAGGTCGACGACCAGATGACAACCTTGTCCGAGATCAAGGAGGCCAATGGCAAGCTCGCGTTCGAAAGCAACGAGCGCGCCTATGAAGGCGCGCGGAATCTGATGATCGGCCTGGTCTTCGCCGCCGTGATTCTGGGTGTGAGTCTGGGCGTTTGGCTGACCCGCGGGCTGACCCGCCAACTGGGAGGCGAACCAGCAGAGGCCGCTGACCTGGCCCGCCGCGTCGCTTCGGGCGATCTGAGCGGCCGTGTCAGCCTGCGACCGGGCGACACCCGAAGCGTCATGGCAGCGCTCAGCGACATGCAGGGCAGCCTGGCGCAGGTCGTCTCCCACGTGCGCCAGAATTCCGAGAGCGTGGCCACGGCGAGCGCGCAGATCGCGCAGGGCAACCAGGACCTGTCGAGCCGCACCGAAGAGCAGGCCAGCGCGCTGCAGCAAACCGCTGCGACGATGGAGCAGCTCGGCACCACGGTGCGCAACAACGCCGACAGCGCCAAGCAGGCCAATCAACTGGCGCAAGGCGCCTCGGCCGTGGCCGGGCAGGGCGGCGAGGTGGTCGGCAAGGTCGTCACCACGATGCAGGGCATCAGCGACAGCAGCCGCAAGATCGGCGACATCATCGGCGTCATCGACGGCATCGCCTTCCAGACCAACATCCTGGCGCTGAACGCCGCCGTCGAGGCGGCGCGGGCCGGTGAGCAGGGCCGCGGCTTTGCCGTGGTGGCCTCCGAGGTGCGCAGCCTGGCGCAGCGCAGCGCCGAGGCCGCCAAGGAGATCAAGACCCTCATCGGCCGCAGCGTCGAACAGGTCGAGCAAGGCACCGTGCTGGTCGGCCAGGCCGGCAAGACCATGGGCGAGATCGTCGGCTCGATCCAGCGCGTGAGCGACATCGTGGCCGAGATCACCGCGGCCAGCGAGGAACAGAGTTCGGGCGTTCAGCAGGTCGGCGAGGCCGTCGGCCAGATGGACCAGGCGACGCAGCAGAATGCCGCGCTCGTCGAGGAGAGCGCCGCCGCTGCCGAAAGCCTGAAGGGCCAGGCCCAGCAACTGGTGCAGGCCGTGGCAGTGTTCAAGCTCTCCGATGTTGGACATGAAGGCGCATCCTTCGTTGCAACACGGACAGCCAACGCGCCCACTGTTGAGCGTCGCGGTCCGCAACGCCCGAAGAACGTGACTCGACCGGCGTTCAAGGCCAAGCCGGCCACCGCACCGGCGCCGGCTTCGGAACCGAGCCAGATCGCCAGTGTCTCCTCGAAGACCGGAACCGACGACTGGACATCGTTCTAAGCGCGGGCTAGCTGTGAAGGCCCAATAGGGTGTCCACCCGGACCGAGTTTGAGAGACTGGTAATCGCCAAACCACCAGATCCTTCAGAGGCTCAGCACGCCGTTTCGTGAGATGCAATCGCGGCGCCGCACCGGACGCGGGCGCTACTGAGGATCATCGCAAGTGCCGACCCTCTTGCCGGAAAGCCTGATCGTCATGTTCATGCCCTGCGCCGTGGCTTGGATCGCGCCCCCATAGGAATCCGAGCCCTCGAAGGTCATCTCGCCCGTGCCCTGCATCGGCATTTGCCCGCTGCACTGCATCGTCCAAGTCGCCTTGTTGCCGACCATCTTGTAGTCCGATGAAACGCAGGACTTGTCGCCGCCCGGTGGAGGCTTCGTCCACTTCTTCGCCAAGCAGACCTTCGTTGTCCGCGCCGGCATCTGCATCGGCATGCCCGCCATCGCCATCTGCGAAGTCGTTTCCCACAAGACGCCGGCTGGGTCAGCTGCGCGAACGGGCCCAAGCACCAGGAGAAAAGCCAGCGAAGCGGCCGCGGTAAGACGGCCCGTCAATGTCGTGATCATGAATTCACCTCCTTGGCTGATAGGTGGATCGAGGTGCACGTGGTATGCGCTGCAAGCAGGAGGCTGTCAAGACCAACGCGCTGTTTTCCCAGTTCACGGCCGTTTTTCAACCTCCAGGAGCTCTCATGAGCTATTCGATCATCGGCTCGGACAACGTCGCTCTCTAGGGAGCCTTCGCGACATCCTGGTGCGACTCGAAACGAGGCGAGCGACGATGACGGCACCGCAGCGGAGAGTTCTCGGCGGCCTCAATAGAACCAGTGAGCTGGGATCATCACCAACTGCGGGAACAGCACCATCGCGAACATGATGACGAACTGGGCGATCATGAAAGGGATCACCCCTTTGGTGACCGCGTCCATGCTGACGCCACCCACGCCGGCGACGGTGTTCAGCACGACACCCACCGGCGGCGTGATCAGCCCGATCGCGTTGTTGATCATGAACAGAACGCCGAAGTAGACCGGGTCGATGCCGCCGGCAACCACGAGCGGCATCAGCACCGGCGTCAGGATCAGGATGGTTGGTGTCATGTCGAGCGCCGTGCCAACGATCATCACCAGCACCATGATGGCGATCATCAGCAGGGTCGGACTGCCGAGCAGCGGCTGCAGCAGTCCGACCACCTGCGCTGGAATGTTGGCCACGGTGATCAGCCAGGCGCTGACCGCAGCCGCAGCAACCAGGAACATGACCACCGCGCTCGTGCGCGAAGCCGCCACGAAGACGCCGTAGAGCTGCGTCAGCTTCAGTTCGCGATACACCACCGTCGAGACGAAGAGCGCATACACCGCGGCCACCACACCTGCTTCGGTTGGCGTGAACACGCCAAACTTGAGGCCGACGATGATGATCAGCGGCAGCACCAACGCCCAACCTGCCTTGCGCAGAGCGGTGAGGACCTCGTGCACGGACTTGCGCGACGGCGAAGCAATGGTCTCGCGCCGCGCCAGCCACCACCACGTGAACCAAAGCGACGCGGCGAGCATCAGCCCCGGGAAGATGCCCGCAAAGAAGAGCTTGGAGATCGACACGTTGGCTGCAACACCGAATATGACGAAGCCGATGCTCGGTGGGATGACCGGCGCGATGATGCCGGCCGAGGCGATCAGTCCCGCGGATCGCGCCTTGTCGTGACCGGCGGCGACCATCATCGGCAACAACAAGGTCGACAATGCCGCAGCGTCGGCCACCGCGGAGCCGGACAGCGCGGCGAGCAGGCACGCCGCAAGGATCGTGACGTAGCCGAGGCCGCCCTTGATGTGGCCCACCAGCGCCAGCGCAAGGTCGACGATGCGCCGCGACAGGCCGCCGACGTTCATGATCTCGCCGGCGAGCAGGAAAAACGGCACCGCCAGCAGCGGATAACTGTCGGCGCCGTTGATCACGTTCTGCGCCAGGATCTGCGCGTCGAACATGCCCAGGTGCAGCATCAGCGCGGCGCCGCACACCAGCAGCGCGAACGAGATCGGGATGCCAAGCGCCATCGCGGCAAGCAGCGAGCCGACGAAGACCAGGATGGTCACGCCTGGTCCTCCGATTCCTTGATGATGATCAGGTCGGCGTCGGTCGCGCGCCCTGTCAGCAGCTTGAACAGATCGTTCAGCAGAATGCCCGCGGCCGACACGCTGAACACGAGGCCCGCGCCGTAGAACCAAGCCATCGACGCGCCGCTCGATGGCGCCGCGACGTCCCAGTTGATCTTGGTCTGCTCGAGCGCGCCGCGGAAGAGCATCCAGCAGGTCATGAGCATCAGCGCGTAGCCCACCACGAGGCAGACCTTCTTGCCAAGCGGACCGAGCCGGCCGACCAGCATGTCGGTGCCGAGATGGCCGTGCTCGCGCAGCGCCACGATCGCGCCGAGAAAGGTCAGCCAGACGAAGAGCCAGCGCGAAATCTCTTCGGAGACGACGATCCCCGAATTGAAGGCGTAGCGCAGCACGACGTTGCCGAAGACCAGCACGACCATCACGGCCATGCAGGCGGCCATCAGCGCTTCCAGGGTCCGGCAGTAGCGGCGAAGTAGGCTATCCACGCGCCGGCCCGCGATCAGGTCGGCGCCTGTGCGTCGCGCACGGTCTCGACCAGCGCGCGCAGGCCCGCGGTGTACGAGCGCCAGCCCAGCCCCTGGATCGTCGCCTTCACGGCCGGCGAGATGATCGAGTGGGCGCGCCACGTCTCGCGCGCAGCGATGTTGCTCATGTGGATCTCGAGGACGGGAAAGGGCATCGCCTTGATCGCGTCGTGCAGCGATACGCCGTGCTGCGTCAACCCGGCAGGGTTCAGCAGCGCTCCCTGTGCCGCGTCGATGCGCTCATGAAACTTGTCGATCAGAGCACCTTCGTGATTGGACTGAAAGATCTCGAGATCGACCTTCAGTTCGCTCGCGAGGCTTTCGAGCCGACTGTTGATCTCGGCAAGCGTGGTCGTGCCGTAGATGTGCGGCTCCCGGCGCCCGAACAGGTTCAGGTTGGGTCCGTGAAGGACGAGGATCTGCATGGCATGGCTCACTTGCTGACGCGGGCCAGTTCGTTCACATAGAGCTTCGCGAGCGTCGGGTCGTAGGTGGCCAGGAACTTGTCGGTCACGGGCTTGGCGATCTGTCGCATGCGCGCCTGCTCGGCCGCCGTCAGCTCGTTGTACTGCATGCCCTTGCTTTGCAGATCGGCGACCGCCTTCTGCGCCGCGGCACGGCTGACCTGACGCTGATAGCCGCGCGCCTCGTTCGCCGCGTCGTTCATGATCTTCTGCTCGACCGGCGAGAGCTTGTCCCAGAAGCGCTTGCTGACGAGCACGATGTTCGCGGCGTAGACGTGGTTGGTCGCGCTCACGTACTTCTGCACCTCGAAGAACTTGTTCGAGAGGATCACCGCGAACGGGTTCTCCTGGCCGTCGACGGCCTTCGATTCAAGTGCGCCGTAGAGTTCGGCGAAAGGCATCGGCACCGGGTTGGCATGGAAGGCCTTGAACGTGTCGAGGAACACAGGATTCGGGATGACGCGGATCTTCAGGCCATCGAGGTCTTCGGGCTTGGTGATCGGGCGCTTGCTGTTGGTGACGTTGCGAAATCCCAGGTCCCAGTAGCCCAGCGCGACGAGACCCTTCTCGGGCAGTTTGGCGATCAGCGCCTGGCCGAGCGGCCCGTCGAGCAGGGCATCGGCCTGTGCGAAGCTGCCCACCGAGAAGGGGAAGTCGATCAGGCCGAATTCCTTGACGATGCCGGCCAGCGAGGTCGTCGCGGGCGCCGACATCTCCTGCACGCCGCCTTGCAACGCGGACTGCTGCTGCAGCTCGTTGCCGAGCGTCGAGGCCGGGAACTCCTGCACCTTGAGCTTGCCGCCGCTCTTCGCGGCGACCAATTCGGCGAAGCGCTTGACGCCGAAGCTCACCGGGTGGTCGGCGTTGTTCAGATGGCCGAACTTGATGGTCCGCTCCTGGATGTCCTGCGCAAGGGCCGGCGCGCCGAGTCCGAGAAGCAGGCCGGCGAGGGTGAGCGAGCGGCGGGGCAGGTTCATGGAAGTTCGTCCTTGGGTGGAGCGCGCGAGCGGTGCGGCGTGGGAGGCATGATAGAAAAAAGTGGAAACGCTTTCCATAGTGGAATACGCTTGCTATCCATTCACCGATCGCGCGCGCAACATTGAAACCATGAGTGGTCTACTGGAACGAAGCTTCAGGATCCTGGAGCAACTGGCGGCGCATCCCGAGGGCCTCGCGATCTCGTCGATCGCGTCGACGCAGAACATGCCGCTGAGCGGCACGCACCGCTTGCTGGCGGAGTTGGCACGCTGCGGCTATGTGCGTCAGTTGAGGGAGCAGGGCGACTATGTGCTGACCATCAAGCTGGTCTCGCTCGGCCTGGGTTTTCTGAGTGCCTCCGGCGTGGTCGATGTCGCGCAGCCGCTGCTTGACCGCCTGGCGGAAGAGTCTGGCGAGCTGGTTCGTCTGGCGGTCGTCGACGGCGACGACCTGACCTTCGTCGCGAAGGCGCAGGGTGCGCGCCGCGGCCTGCGCTACGACCCGGACATGGGTCTTTCGGTGACCTTGTCGTGCAGTGCGGCCGGCCACGCATGGCTCTCCACGATGACCGACGAGGAGGCGCTCGCGCGCGTTGCGAAGCAGGGCTTCGGATCGCCGCGAGACTTCGGGCCGAAGGCGCCGACGACGGTCAAGGCATTGCTCGGCTACCTGCGCGCCGCGCGCAAGCGCGGGTTCAGCACTATCAGCGAGGTCTTCGCGCCGTCGATGTCGGCGATGGCCGCTCCGGTGCGATCGCGTGCATCCGAAGCAGTCGGCGTCGTGACAATTGCAGGGCCGCTGGTACGGCTGACCGAGTCGCGGATGGAGGAGCTTGCCGACGCCTTGCTGCGGACCGCGGGAGAGATCGAAGGTGCGAGCGGCGCTTCGGCGATGTTCAAGAAGGCCTGGCGCGCCCCAGGTATCGTATTGCCATGAGCACCCCATACTCTGTTCCCGGCGCCGTGTTGACCGAGCGCGAGCACGACGTTCCGCTGGTTCACGGCGACCCGCAGCGCGGCAGGATCGGTGTGTTCACCCGCGAGGTGGCAGCCCCCGACGGCCGCGACCGCCCCTACCTGGTCTTCTTGCAGGGTGGACCCGGCTTCGAGGCCACGCGCCCCACGAGCCCGCCCTCCGGCTGGCTGGCGCGGGCACTGGTCGACTTTCGTGTGCTGCTGCTGGACCAGCGCGGCACCGGCCGTTCCACGCCGGTCGGCCCCGTCATTCCCGGTGCAACTCCGGCCGATCAGGCCGAGTACCTCACTCACTTTCGCGCGGACTCGATCGTGCGCGACCTCGAACTGATCCGCGCCGAACTCGGCGTAGAGCGTTGGAGCCTGCTCGGCCAGAGCTTCGGCGGCTTCACCTCGCTCACCTACCTGTCGCTGGCCCCGGAGGGCCTGCGCGAGGTGCTGATCACCGGCGGCCTGGCGCCGGTGACAGGCCGGCCCGTCGACGAGGTCTACGCGGCCACCTGGGTGCGCACGCGCGAAGCCAACCAGCGCTACCACGCGCGATACCCGGGCGACCTCGATCGTTTGCGCACCATCCTGCGCCGCCTCGACGACGAGAACGTTCGCCTCCCCAACGGAGACCGCCTCACGGCGCGCCGGCTCCGCCAGACCGGGATGTGGCTGGGCGACAGCGCCGGGTTCGAACGACTGCATCACCTGTTTGAGCTGCCCTTCGCGTCGGCGGCATTCCTGTGGGACGCGCAGCAGGCGTCGGCCTGGGAGCGCAACCCGATCTACGCGACGCTGCATGAGTCCTCGTATGCCGATGGCGGCGCAACACGATGGTCGGCGCACCGCTTGGCCCCCGAAGACGCGTTGACCGGTGAACTGCTTGGCGGGGAGCATGTCTTTCCCTGGATGTGGGACGACTACGCAGGGCTGCACGCCCACCGTGAGGCAGCGCAGTTGCTGGCCGAGCATCCCTGGCCGCGCCTGTACGACACCGACCGGCTGGCGCGCAACGAGGTGCCGGTCGCCGCGACGGTGTACGTCGACGACATGTACGTGGAGCGATCATTTGCCGAGGACACCGCGCGTCACGTGCGTGGGCTGCGTGCGTGGATCACCAACGAGTACGCCCACAACGGACTGCGGGCCGATGGCGAGCGCATCGTGGGCCGCCTGCTCGACATGGTGCGCGCAAGGGCGTGAACCCGTAACCGCGCGAGTATGCAGGCGGCAATTTCAGGTCTCGTCGTCCATTGCCGGCGACTCTGACTCCGGGCCCCTTTTTGGGCCGCACGTCAAGGAACGAAGCGATAGCCAATGCCCGCCTGCCAGTCTTCAGCTGAAGGCGTGTTCAGTTCGCGGCCGCGGGTATCGCCGCCGGGTCCATCCAGAGCGCAGCCCACATGTGACCGTCGGGATCGGCCAGGTCGCGGGTGTACATGAAGCCGTGGTCCTCCATCGGGTTTACATCGGCCTGCCCGCCATGGGCCGCGGCAGCCTCGTTCATCGCGTCGACGGCGGCGCGGCTCTCCAGGGCCAGGGACAGCATCATCCCGCACGACCCGGCCGGCGGGAACGGTCGCTGCGTGAAGGTCCGCCACTTGGCGTGCGTGACCAGCATGACGTGGATCGCCTCGCTCCAGACCATGGCGGAGCCGTCCTCACCGCTGAATTGCGGGTTCTGGCTGAAGCCGAGGGCCTTGTAGAAGGCGGTAGAGGCGCTGAGCTCTGTTACCGGGAGGCTGATGAAGAGGGTCTTGGTCATGGTGTGTTCCGTTGGCTGGTTGGGTCCGGAGTCCTGGCGCGTGCAGGACACCTCCGTCAGCACGACGATCAGGCAGCACCTGGATCGACAAAACCCCGCCGTTGGGAAATGGAGCTACCCCTTTGGTCGCTTCGCCACCGAACGTGACTTCCATGAGCCATTCAACGAAGTATCTGACGAGCGATCGCTGGGCGTCGCCCTCGATGCCGCAGCGCTGTGGGAGGTGCTTCGTGATCGGGCCGTGAAGTATCTGGATTGGATGCGCGCCATGTTGGATGTGTGGGAGCTGTCTCGACGCGCCACGCCGGCCCTGGCTGGACGCGCCGCGCCGGCTCTGACTCGCTCGATAAGCGGGACAAGGTGGTCACACTTCAGAGCCTGCGTCGTCACGTGGACAACGATACTGGGCACGATTCCAAACCTGGAGAATGCCGATGAGTGCGACGTTCGATGAGATTCACAACCTTCAGGAACAGGCTGTATTCTCGGCCATCGCCGAGATCGCTCCGATGTACCCACACTTCGACGTGGACCTGATGGCCGACGTGGGGTGCGTTGCGCTGAACCGCGTTCCGTCGCGCTACGTCCGTCACACGGTGGATTTCACCTTCTACCAAACGGCGTTGGAGCGCGAGAACGACCAGCGGGTGATCGATGAGGCGGTTCGCTACGCGTTCGAATTCGTGCAGGCGCGAAGCGCGATGCGCGCCCGCACCTGACACGCCTCGACGGGCTGCAACGGGTCGGGGAGCGATCAACCAAGGAGAAGCGAGCGGACATTCGTGTCCCGGGCCACTCGGGTGCCCGCTGTCGGCGGAAGCAGACGGTCGAAAGGCGCGAGCCGACTGCCTGCAGTCCTAAGGCCGGGTTCAACGGCGACTACGTCTTCGCAGATGCACGATTGAGATCTCGCTGCAGCCGCCAAAGCAACAACAGAGAGGTCAACGTGCTCGCGACGACGACGAATCCGACCGTGTCGAAGTGCCGCAGCTTTTGGTCGGAGTCCACCACGACGATGTGGCCGGCGACGACTGATGCGAGGCCGCCCGACAACTGCTGGACCGACGCGCCGATCGCACTGAATGCGCCGCGCTGGCTCGGCGTGGGCACCGACGACATCAACGCCTGGGCCGGGATGATGCGCGAGAAGATGCCGACGAACAGCACGGCGTTGACAAGGATCAGCGTGGGCAGCGACACCGGGCCGAGGTGCGTGTAGATCAGCACCATTGCGATCGACAGCGTGCAGCCGAAGGCGAACACCCGAAGCTTGCCGAAGCGATCGGCGGCCCTGCCGATCAACGGCCCCATGAACACCGTGCACAAGCCCGTGATCACGTACACCACCGGCAGGTCGTGCAGAGAAATGCCCACGTTGTTGACGATGAAGGCACTGCTGAACGGCATGAGCATGAATCCACCGGTCGACAGGAGCGTGGTCGTCGCGAACGCGAGGAGGTTGCGCGGAACCTTCAGCGTGTGCAGCAGGTGCGCCCACGGGCTCCGTTCCTGCGGGGCCTTCAGGTGTTCGGCCACTGGCAGCATGCGCCAGCCGACGACGAGGCCGCCCAGCAAACCAATTGCCGCAAGCGCGAGAAACGGGACATGCCAGTTCCAGTGGTTCGACAGGTACAGCCCGATCGGGATCCCCAGCACCTGGCTCGCTGCAAACGCGGTCTGGATCGTGCCCATCACGCGGCCACGCATCTGCGGCGGGAACAGATCGGTCGAGATCGCGATCACGACCGAGCCAATCACCCCGCCGAACAGGCCGGTCGCGATGCGCGCGGCCAAGAGGCTCTCGAAGCTCTGCGCGAACCCGCACCACATCGTTCCCAGCACGAACCCGCCATAGAAGAACAGCAGCAGGTTCTTCCGGTCGAAGCGATCGGCGAAGCCCGCGGTCAGCAGCCCTGACGCCGCGGCGCTGAACGCATACGCAGAGACCACCAGCCCGAACTCGTTCGGCGCCAGATTGAGCGCGGGCATGATCAGCGCGCCCAGCGGCGCCATCAGCATGAAGTCCAGAATGACCGCGAATTGCAGGAACGCGAGCATCGCGACCACCGTCTTCTGATACGGCGAGAACGGTGCAAGGGCGGGGGCCGCTGCGGCGGCCTGGTTGTGGCTCATGGGCTGTGCATTGTTTGGACCGCTTGGCGGGCCTTCGCCGACGTGGGAGTTGACGTCATGCGCCACCGATGGTCGAACCGTCCTGCATCAGGCGCGAGGGCCAGCCGATACGGACCAGCAGGCCGTCCGGCCCGCAGACGCCGACCTCGTAGAGGCCCCACTCGCGGTGACGCAGGATGCCCCCGGGACGGATGATCAGATCGTCCACCCGCGCCGCGATCGCATCCACCAGCGGCGAGCGAATGAAGACGCCGAACGGATTGTGGTCTTCTGGCACTTTCCAGGGACCGCTTCCCGCCTGCGTGAGATGCACTTCGCAATCCCAGCCGGTCATGATGATGTACTCGGCGTCACCACCCGTGCGCTCAAAGCCCAAGCGTCTCCAGAACGGCACGGCGGCGGCCAAATCGTTGCTCGGCACGATGGCGAAGGCGCCTACGGTGGCAGGGATGGGCATGCGTCGCTCCGGTGGTTTATGTCTGCCTCACGAGCTTACGTCCGCACGTGGCGATTGACACGCCGCCGCCTCTTGGTCGGGGGTCCTTTTGACGAAGCGCGGAGGCGAGCGATCAACTGCGAACGGTGAGCGGTAGTGCGTCAGATCGGCCCTGCGGACGGCGGCTGCGGTGCGGTTGTGCTGCCACTGCGGGCGCGCCAATCGCCGCGGCAACGGCGCGAGCGACGGAAGAGGAGGGCCACGCCGAGTGCGATGAGCAGGAGGGGGCCGATCAGGTGGAACATGCCGACGGGGATGAGGCCAAGGTACTTGGCGATGCCGAGCGAGCCAATGACGATGAGTGCGACAGGAAAGATTCTCATGATGTGCTCCGAGTTGAAAGGGTTGGTGTGACGGTTTGAAGCCAGCAAGCGTCAGCGCTGCTCACCGGGCCCGGGTGGTTGAGCGGACGGCTTCGGGGATGAGCCCTCATTCGCAGGTGTTGGTGCGGATGAGGTCCCACCACCGCCACGACGAAAGTGAGATTGCCACTGCTGCATGCCCGCGCGAAAGCGCTCGCGCTCTTCTTCGCTCAGGTTGGCCCAACCGGGGCCAAAGTGGCGGTTCATGCGGCGCTCCCAGCGGTCTTGCATGCGTTCACGCATGTCCGCGCGCCAACGCGGACCACGCGCAAGCATGGCCACGCCGATCCCGATGAGAATGACGGGCCACAGCAAATGCACAAACGCCGGGTCTATGAGGCCATAGTGCTTGAGCACCCCAAACACGCCAATGGCGATGAGGGCGAGCGGAAATATGCGCATGGTTCTCTCCAAAAAAGCCGGGCGCAGGCGCGCTAGACAATGAGGTCGCCGTATTCGGCTTGCAGCCGTGCGCGCAGCGCGAGCACGGCGTAGCGCTTGCGCGCGAGCAAGGTGTTCTGCGGCACGCGCCAATGCGCCGACATGTCGGCGAACGAAAGGCCTTCGATCTCGTGCGCCACAAAGACGTCACGCTGCTCTGGTGGCAGCGTTTGCAGCGCGGCTTGTATGGAACCGAGCAACACCGCGCGGGCATAGGCAGCATCAGGGCCGGCGGCGGGGTCGGGCAAGTTCTCTTCGAGCCAGCTGCGACCGTCTTCTTCGTCAGCGGCCGGGAGCGGCTCTTCCTTCTTCTTGCGCGCGCGGTCGATGATGCGGTTCCTGGCCACTCGAAACAGCCACGCGCCGGCTTGCTCAAGGGCGTCCGTGGCGGCGTAGAACTCGAGCAACACGTCTTGCAAGATGTCTTCGGCCTCAGCCGCGTCGCGCACTTGGCCACGAATGAATTTGCCCAGGCGCGAGCGCTCACGGGCAACGATTTCGGTGAACCGCGGGGCGTTGGCGGCCATGGTGGGGTGGGCGGGCGGGGGCAGGCCGGCGAGGGCGTCCATAGCAGGTAGACGTATGGACACGGGGAATATTGTGGGCGGCGATGCGTGACAGCCGAAGAGCAGCCGGCTGGAGCGACCGGCCGAGGAGGCGAATCGCCTCGGCCACCATCATCGCAGAGCCGCTGGCTCCACGAGCAACCGCCCAAATGGCGTCGCGGTATGGCGCGCGGTGTCTGCTGCGACGAAATGCGGGTTTGGTGGAACGAACTGCGGCGGGGATTCGCTGGGCACTCGTACGATCCGTGGCATGAGACACAAGGTCCGTGAGCTCGAAGGCACGCTCCTTGACGCCGCGGTAGCGAAGGCCGAGGGCTGGCGCCGACAGGAATGGGCAGACTCCGCTGACTTTGAATGGCGCGGGGCGCCGCTCCCTGGAGGCAGACTCGGTCCGATCAAGGCGGGGCCAGAGTACTCGCCGTCGGCCGATTGGGCATGCGGTGGCCCGATCGTCGAGCGAGAAGGGATTGGCGTCGCACGCAGGCCTTGCGGCACTTGGGTCGCGTGTCGCGCCGAAAGTGGATCGCAGGACCGTCCCCCCGAAACGTCGGTCTACACCCTGGGGACGACATTCCTGGTCGCCGCGATGCGCGCCTACGTCAAGGACAAATTCGGCGATGAGGTCGACCTGACCTGAGGGGCCTGCTTGTGCCCTCGGGGGACGGTCATCGTGACATCGACGAACCGGGTGTCGAAATCGGCGGCACCGTCGCCTGTGCTTGCACTGCCGCCGACGAAGCATCTTCCGAAAGCTTGGTGCAGTGCGCGTTGCCGCACAGACGCCGACACCTGCTTGCGGGAGGCTGGCTCTGAACAGCAAGCGAGTCCTCATGACGTCCCGCGGCGTTGAAATTGAAGCCCAAGCCCCTCCGTCGGCTGGCACTTCCGCGGAAGAGAGCGAATGGCTCGAGCGCTGTTGCGCGAGCATTCTCGAAAGGGATCCGACGCTCGCCGCGGGGGACATCCTTGATCTTGCTGTCACTCTTTGGGACCGCCAGAGTTGCCGGTTGGAACTGCCCGAATGCGCGGCCGGCCGCCTCTTTGCCGGTCAGTTGAGCCGCTCTGGCTGAGATGCTCCCAGCGGACGCCAACGTTCATTGCAGGCGCGAGCGTGCTCAACCCGGCGGCGTCCTACATCGACCCCGGTGCTGCTCCGGTGCTAAGCTGTTGAAATCGGCCTATGGTCCGGCTGGCAGAGTTACCTCTGCCATTTGTGGGAGGACACAGCCATGACCACGGAAAACAGAGCGGAAGTTGGGCCCTCGGACCACGAGGCGCCGGCCATCCTTGAACGGGACGACAGCACAAACGGTGCGTCGCGCCAGGCAATGATCGCGGCAGAAAGGGTGAACTCCTTCCATCGTCGACGCGCCGCGCCAAACGCGAGCGAGGTCACATCTTCCGATTCATCCGATGGCCCAGCGAGACACGGCGAACGATGACCCCGCCGCCAGAGTTGCGACAGCTGTGCAGTGAACTGGAAAATCGCGAAATCAAGCGAAGTGTTTTCCTGAAGAGATGCGTTCGATTGGTCGCGTCTGAACTGGAATGCTCCAGGGCCGGCATCTGGATGTTCGAGGGAGGAAACGAGGGACGCAGGCTGACCTGTCTGGCGATGTTCGATAGAGCGCGCGCGAGGTCGACGAACGTTCCTGCCGAAAGCGGGCCCCAGGTCGCCACCTACTTTGCCGCGCTTGAGAATTCCGGGTTTGTGGTTGCCGACGACGCGCGCGGGCATCCGGCCACAGCGGGATTCTTCGAGGACCACCTCAACGTTTCCGGAGTGAGGTCCCTCCTCGCTGTCGCGTTCTCCGTCAACGGACGCCTCTATGGGGCATTCACGTGCACCCAGGTCGGTGGGACGTCCAAGTGGACCCACCAGCAACTTGCCGCGCTTCGCGCCATCGCCGGTCGTGTGAGCTTGGCGATTGCAAATGCCGAGCGACACGAAAGCGATACCCAGCCCGCCCTGCTCGGGAATGACTCTGCGCGTTAGCAGCGGGCCGTCCGCATAACGCTCAATCACGCGTCTCCAGCGCAGGCTCGAACGCAAGGCCGCTGCAACCTTCAGGGCTCAAGGCGCCAAGGGTCAGAGGCGCCAAGGACTTGGCAGGCCTTGACGAGCGATTGAGCTTCCTCAGTGCTCTAGCGCACAGACGATAGCGAGCAACGGCAGCAGGCTACGGCATCTGGCGTCGACTCTTGGGTCAGGGCGCATCACAACCGGACTGCCTATGGCTACGTTCCTAACACCCGACAAGGCACAAGTGTTCTTTCATGTCAGAGACATGACGAGCGAGCGCTCGGCCGATGTCGTCGTGGCCGCACTCAAGAAGCTGGACGACGGCGCCACCGTGCGAGTCAACCTGCCGATGCGCCGGGTGGAAATCGACCCGAAGACCGCCGAACCGGCCGCCTTCAGGGACGCCATCAGCAATGCCGGGTACAGCACCGTGCGGCAATGGCCGTCGGACTTCGCTTACCTCTGGGCCTGAAATGCGCGGCATGGGCCGCAAGTTTCCATCCAAGCCACTGAAGGAACCATCATGCACATCAAGTCCACCACGACACCTGCCACTCCCGCTGGCATTCCCGACACGAAGCCGACGGGGCAGAAGCGAAGCCTCGAGCGCGGGAAGGCGACCCACAAGAAGAATCCCGGCAAGCGAGCCAAGTCGGGCGGTTGAGGCGTTGCCTCGACGAGTTTCGCCACCCGCAGCCTGCGCATGCGTATCCCCAGGACAAGGTCACGACGAACTTCGGGCCCTGCCGCGTGAGCACATCGGATGCGCGCGCGCAAACGGAGGCTAGGCTGGCATCGTCCGGGAACTGGGTCTTCCTGGCCTTGCCGACGGCGATGGTTGTCGTCGGCGTGGCCAGCCTCGCCTCCACGCTGGTCTTCCGGATGTTCCTCGGCCACGTTGACGAACTTCGAGAAGCCCAGGCCTATGGGCTTGCCCTCGCCTCGGTCGGACTCGCATTGGGTGGCGTCACCTGGTGGCATCGTCAGCGCGACGCACTCGGAAGAGGGAAGGCCGCGGAACGGCTGAACGGCTTCCATGCGGTGATGTCTCAGATCAATCGGCTCATTCTCAGGCGCCCCAACCCCTGCGAACTGTTGGAGGGCGTCTGCCGGGTCTGCGTCGACGCCGGTCACATGGACCTTGCTGTCGTCGACATGCTCGACGTCCGGGAAGCACATCGCGCAGCCGCCGACGTTTCTGCGGAAGGCGTCAAGACAACTTCGCGTCAGCTTCTGCTCGAAGGCGCGCGCCTGCAGACGCTGATGACAACGCTGGTCATGCGCACGGGACGATGCGTCGTCGTCGACGACGCGACGATCGACGACCGCCTGCAGGAGGCGAACGCCTGGTGTCTGGCCAAAGGGTTCCTCTCGCTCGCAGCGGTTCCCCTGGGGCGAGGGGGTGTCCTGGTCGGAATCCTCCTCCTGTGCTCCCGCACCAGGTCGTTCTTCGGCGATGGCGTGACGCCGCTGCTGTCCGAACTCGGTGCCGACCTTTCCTTTGCGCTCGACAACGCGGACCGCGAGCGAGAACGGCATTCCGCATTGCTGGCCGACCACGCGCGACTGACGGCCGAAGATGCCAACCGAGCGAAGACCGAATTCCTGGCGCAGATGAGCCATGAGCTTCGGACACCGCTGAATGCCATGCTGGGTTTCGCACAGTTGCTTACGACTGACAAGGTCGAGGCGCTCTCGACCACCCAGGCCGAGCGGGTGAGACTGATAACGCACGCCGGATGGCACCTGCTCGGATTGGTCAACGATGTCATGGACATTTCCCGTATCGAGTCGAGGCGCTTCGAGGTCATCAACGTTGGCAACGACGTCTCCTCCGTGCTCGACGAGGCGGTGGCGCTGAGTCAGCCCATTGCCAGGGCCAACCGGGTTGTGCTGTCAGAGCGGACGCCTTCACAATTTGACATTGGCGTCGTGGCCGACCCGCGCAGGTTGCTGCAGGTACTGTTGAATCTCTTGAGCAACGCTTGCAAGTACAACCGGCCCGGTGGCCACGTGCGGGTCGAGGTGACGCACGCGGGCGCGGAAGTTCTTCTCGATGTGGTCGACGACGGTCTGGGCATGACGAAGGAGCAGCTGTCGCACCTTTTCGAGCCGTTCAACAGACTGGGCAACGAGGGCAATGCAATCGAGGGGTCCGGCATTGGGCTGACCTTGACCCGTCAACTCGTTGAACTGATGAAGGGAAGGCTGGAAATCGAGAGCAGTCCGGAGTCGGGAACCCGAGCGCGGCTTGTTCTGCCGTCCTGCGCCATCCCGCTCAAGGTCTCTGCCGAAGACTCGGGCCATCGAGCGAGGGAGGTGCGGGACGCCGCCGTCGTCCTTTACATCGAGGACGACCCCGTCAATCGAATCCTTGTCGAGCAAATGCTCTTGCGCTGCGACGAAGTCAAGCTGCTTCTGGCGGAAAACGGCAAGGACGGAATCGCAATGGCCAGACGGCACAAGCCTGGCCTGGTGCTGCTGGACATGCATCTACCGGACATGTCCGGTCTGGATGTGCTCGACGCTCTTCGTGCCGATCTACGCACCGAAGCCTTGTCCGTGGTGGCAGTGTCGGCCAACGCGATGGGGGGCGACGTGGCCAAGGCATTTGAACACGGGGCCGTGGACTACTGGACCAAGCCGTTGAAGCTGGACGCGTTCCTGGCCGGAGTGTCAGCGCGACTTGGAGTGGCCGTCCTCGTCAGCTAGGGCGGACTCCGAGGAGTCGCTACCGAGCCGAGCCGCGTCATGGCCGAGCAGGGACATCTGCTGCGAAGCTCGCTCGCCATACGGGGCGGGGCGGTTGCGCAGGGAGTAGACATGCATCGCCAACAGCTCTTCCTTGATGAGCGCGGGAAACCCCAGTCGGTCTGGACGGGGGCTGAACTCCTTCTCTCCGAAATAAAGGTCGAGCGCAGCCGTCTCCGACCAGAGCCTGGACAGGTCATTGGCGATTCGGGGAAACGCCACCAGCAGGTGGACGGGTCGCACGCCCCTGGGCAGCGCGTTGAGCCAGTTCCACGTGTGCCCGAGAACCTGGTCGTCCTCGGGGCTGGGGGAGCGCCGCTCCCAGGTATGGCCCGCGGCCTCGGCGTCGATGAAGGATTGGGTACTCTCGTGCATTGCCAGCAGTCGCTACTCATTCGCTGAAGGACGAGCGGCAGCGTCAGTCTTTCACATCAGGGGACACCCGTCCGGGCGGTGGCGCACATTCGCCGTCTGGCAAACCTCCGCGCCACGGCTCGACACCGGCCCGCGCCTGCGCGCGGCTTCATTGGACCGAACGCTGGAGGCAGGCCAGGGGCCTTGGCTCGCGTCGGCCCGACTACGCGAACTTCGGGTAGCTCGTCGGAACCCATCCCGGCTTGGCGTTGTACATGGACTTGTCGCTGCGATGCATGATGGTCTCGACCGTGTCGCCGGGCTGCGCCTCACTCACGCCAATGGTGACCGAGACGCGCAGGCCGCGCGCGATGGAGTTCCAGTCGAAGTCGGCCACAGCGCCCCGGATGCGCTCGCAAATCTCGGCGGCCTCGTCGACGACCGCATTGGTGAAGAGCACCACGAATTCATCACCGGCCAGACGCGCCGCCAGGTCGTTGCCGCGCACGGAGTTCGCGAGCACCGACGCAACCGTCTTGAGCACCCTGTCCCCGATCTGGTGCGTGTACGTGTCGTTGATTGCCTTGAAGTTGTCGAGGTCGACCATCGCCACCGTGAGCGGACGTCCGTCCGCAACCGATGCTGGCAGTCGCTCTGCGAGCGCCTGCTCGAACCGACGCCGGTTGGCGATGCCGGTGAGGGCGTCTTCGAACGACCATCGCTCGAACTGCTTCGAGGCCAGGAGGGCCTGCTCGAGATGCCGTTCGCTCTGGCGTGCACCGAGTTGCCACTTCACCAGGGCTTCGCGCCCGTTCATGCTTTCCGCCGCGATGCGCCGCTCACGTGCGCGCAGGGACCGCGCCTCGACCTTGGCCATCTCGGTCTTGCCCTGCAGCTCGAAGACCTGAATCAGCAGCAACTGCGCGAGGCAGGCCAACTGCTCGTGCTCGACCTCGATGGCGCAGGTTCGCATCTCGACGAGGGAGGCTTCGGCCCCGGCCCAGTCACTTTGGGCCCAGGCAAGTTCGGCGAGCACCCAGCGCACCAGGGCGTCGAGCCACGTCATGGTCCCACCGAGTGACCCGATGGCACGGTCCGCGTAGATGCGCGCGTTGTCGAGCTTGCCCTGCCAGGCCGAGTACAGGCCCTTCATCGAGACCGAAATCGTGCCGGCAATCGGCAGCATGCCGGGCATGAACGTCAGCTGCTCGCCCGAGCGCTCGTGTCGTCGGCACTCGCGCACGAGGCTTTCCATGCGCGCCAGGCTCAACATCGCACCGGTCTGATACCGCTCGTCCGCGAGGCGCGCCGCTTCGACCCAGAGCTGATTGAGCTTCGGCTGGTACGGACTCATCGGACGCGCGCATCGCGAGGCCAGGTGGATGGCGGTCTCGAGTGAAGCATTCGCCTTCTCGAAATTGCCGCTCCAGCAGTAGGCCATCCCGAGGCAGTTGTGCGCGACGACCGTCGTCGGCGTCGGTGCGGTGGAATCGCACAGGGTCACCGAAAGCATCGCCGCCTCGACCGACTCGTCGTTGCGCCCGAGCAGCATGCAGGCGTGAGACAGCGTGTTCAGCGCCATCGTTTCGCCTTCGGTGTCGCCCAGCCGCTGAAAGAGCTGGGCCGCGCGGCGTGCCGTCTCGCTCGAACGGCGCAGGCGCTGCGTGACGCGGTCGCAATGCGCGAGGCACGCGAGGGCCGTCGCCTCGAGGTGCAGGTTCTGGCTCGCCTTCGCGGTGATGAGGACGGACTGCGCGAGGCCGCGGGACTCCTGGTACCTGCCGTGGTCGAGTGCGCGAAAGGCCTGGCGAAGCGCCAGCTCGACGGTGTCGCCCGACTTGTCCCGAAACTCGGCGAGGTCGGTGTCGCCGCTGAAGACCGGCAGGCGCGCGCTCACACAACGCCCCTGGGGGTCATCATCACGTCGATCGCCTTGCATCCCCATGCACCGCACCCCGCCAAACCTACGACCTGCGTCATTGCAGATGGCCAGCGCGTGCGCGCGGAGGTCGTGGAGCTTCGGGAGTTGCCGCCTCGATGGACCGTCGAGACTTGGCGTTCGGCCGTTGGCCTGGCGTCCTGGAATTCGGCAACCCCGCTGTCATGGCGTTCTGTTTCGGACCCGGAGAGTCACCTCCCGGAGTGCCAGCACAGATCCACCGAAGACCGGTAGCTTTGCGACCCCGAGCTTTCGCTCGGGCTAGCCCTTGTCGTGAGCGACCATCCTATTCGAAACCCAAGCCGTTGAGAATGCTTTCGCGTTGCAAACGCCAATTTGTGTAAGAGTCGACGAGGAAGCGATTGGTCATCCGATTGGCAATCGCCATCGCGGCCTGCCCGCGACGTGCCGCCCACAACCTGAATCGTTCGAGGAGCCGATGAGCAAACACTGCACGCACACGAACCAGATTGCCCGCGTCGTGCCCAGCGCCCTGGGCTGCGAGGAGTGCCTGAAGATCGGGAGTGAGTGGGTCCACCTTCGGCTGTGTCGGACTTGCGGTCATGTCGGTTGCTGCGACGATTCGCCGAACCGCCACGCCACGAAGCACTTCCACGCGACTTCTCACCCGATCATCGAGGGTTATGACCCACCCGAGGGTTGGGGCTGGTGCTTTGTCGACAAGGTCATGCTGGACCTCGGCACGGACACGACCCCGCAGCGCGGTCCGATCCCACGCTACTACTGAGTGGCGCAGAACTTGACGAGGAGACGCGACTCGCGCACGCCTCATTCCCACTCGTAGCGCAAGCCGACCCACGCGCCACGAGGCGCACCCAGTCCGTAGAAGGGTTCCGAGACGCCATTGGCAGGGTCGAACACCTTGGCCGGGTTGGCGAAGGCATTCACGCCAAGTACGCCAAAGTTCGCGTACTTGCGGTTGAAGGCGTTGTCGATGCGACCGAAGAACTCGAGGTTCTTGGTCACCTTCCAGCGTCCATCGAGGTTCAACACCGCGTACCCCGGCACTTGGCCGTTGATGTCCTGATTGTTCTCGTCGCCGCGCAGGCCGCTGCCGCTGTTGGCGACGAGGTTCGCGCCGAACGAAACAGCATCGTTGAACTCGCAGTCCAAACGGATTCTCAGGCTCTGCCGCGGAATGCTCGGGATCCGGTTGCCCGGGCTGACGACGATGTCGCCGTTGGCATCGGCGGCGGAGTTCGCAGGGCTGTTCTCGACGTAGCCGGTTCGGAACGTCGCATCGATCAGGCTGTAGCGCACGGCGAGACCGAGGCGGCCCCACTTCGTCGCGGCGCTCAGTTCGAGTCCCTGGCGGCGCGTTTGGCCGACATTCTGGAAAAAGCCTGCGTTGATGGCGCTGCCACCACTGCTGACGAACTGGATGTCGTCGGAGAGATCGGTGCGGTAGATCGCCGCACTCCATGACGTGTCGTCTGACTTGCCCCGTGCGCCGACCTCGATCGTCTTGGCGACCACCTTCTTGAGCGGTGGATCGGCAAGAAAGCTGTTGGGCAGCTTGCACGGCGCCGCTGGATCGGCACAGGTCAGTTCTGCCGCGGTCGGTGCGCGCATGCCCTGGTTGTAGCTGCCGTACGCGGTGAGGCCAGCAATCGGATTGAAGGTGATGCCGATCGCGGGATTGAGACGTTGGAAGCGATGGTCGCCGTCGAGGTCAGGATTGATGCCGCTCTGGTCGCGGATCGAGACGCGCGCGTCATTGAAGCGGCCACTGGCTGTCAAGGTCCACCGCTCGTCGAGCGTGAACGTGTTCATCGCATAGACGGCGGCGTTTCGTGTCTCGGTCTTCGCGTCGGTGTCCGGCGTGAAGTCGCCGGTGGGCACGGTGCCGCGCGATGCGTCGAAGTCGGCGGGTTGTGAGCCCTGCAGGAAGCGCGCGCGCCCCGCGTCGGCGCTCGCACCAATCACGAACTGGTTCTTGTGACCGGCAAGCGGCGTCGTGACGGTGAGCTGACCTGAAAGGCCGTAGCTGGTCTGATCGATGCTCGCCCGGTCGTTGAGGGCCTGTACCGCGTCGGCCGTGCCGGTGACGGGATCGAGCTGACCGAAGTTGTCGTTGACGTTGCTCGAGACGTTGTTGTTCCGGAAGCGGCGCAGGTAGGCGTTGCCGCCGAGCACCATGCCTGTCGACAGGGTGTGGCTGCCCTTCAGCGACAGCATCGCGAGCTGGTTCCTGTTGAGGTCCGGATAGGTGTAGGCCTGCGTGCGGTCATCGAAGAAGGACGCCGGCAGCGTCTGCGTCCCTTCGAGGCGGTTGTTCGCGGCAGTCAGCGAAAGGTCGAACTGATCGTCCTTGGTCTGGTAGCCGACCTTGCCGAAGAGCTGCTCGACGCGGCTGGGGTTGTGCTGCGCCCAGCCACGATCTCTCGAGAGGTTGGTGGTGACGAAGTAGTCCCACGGCCCGAAGGCGCCACCCTGCTCGAATTGAGCCGTACGGCGGCCGAAGGACCCGCCAGAGAGTTCGAGTGAGCCGCCCGAATAGGCGCTGCCGCTCTTCGTGTAGATGGCCAGCGCGCCCCCGAGAGTGTTCAGCCCGAACAGCGGATTCGATCCGGGGATCAGTTGCAGACTCGCGATCGCCGATTGCGGCAGCAGGTCCCAGTTGACGACGTCGCCGAAGGGTTCGTTGATGCGCACACCGTCCTGGAACACCGACAGACCCTGCGGCACGCCGATCAGCGGCGAGGCCGTGAAGCCGCGAAAGCTGATGTCGGCTTGGTACGGATTGCCTTGCGCGGCGTTGACAGTGATGCTGGTCGGATTGTTCTCGAGGAACTCGGACAGGTTGCCCTGGCGCTGCTTGCCGAGTTCTCGGCCACTGTAGGTTTGAACGTTGGCCGGCACGTCGCGAAGCGGGGTCCCCAACCCTGGTAGCGGCGTGGTGCCAATGATCTCGATCTTGGGAAGGGTGCTGGGCGGTTCGCCTTCGGCCGCAACGGCCGGCTGACCCAGCAGGGCGGCACCGGGAGCGGCCAAGGCCGGGAGGCTCAAGACAAGTGCACGCCATCGAGGAACGGGGTATTGCCGGGAGCAGGATCGAACCACGCGAAGCCTTTAGAGACAGTGCTCTGAGAGTAACGCCCAAAAGGTAGCCGGACGACCTCGGCTCGCGCCAGGGAAATCCTCCCGACATGTGCTCCGCAGGGGTTTCTCCCGACTCGCATTGAAGCGACGAAGCAACACCCCCCGGCTGGCAAGGCTCGAATCGCCATTCCCGATTCGCCGAACGGACCTTGTCAAGGTTCTAATAGATGAATATAATTCAACTATAGGAATCCTCCTGCGCCAATCCTCTGGGGCGCGCAAGGTGGCCGCAACCAGGAGACGGCATGAACGCGATGGGCACAGAAACGGACGCGACGCTGCTCGCGCTTGTCTCCTTCAAATGGCTCATGGCGGGGCGGGGATGGTGGGTGGATCTCCCGCGTCTGCGCAAGGACGCCAGTTACGCAACGGCCTGCATGCAGCGGGGCCTGGACAGCGACCTCGAACCGCTCAGGCAACGCAGCGTCGAGTTGCAGCCCTTGCTCCCAGCAGGCTCCAGTGATGTTCGCATTGTCAAATGATGTTCGTATAAAATTGTGTGGCGAGACGGGCCGGGCCTGTCGCTGGCCTCCTGACGCATGAGATCAAACGAGCTGCTGGTGGTGATGGGTGCGGGGCACGCCGGTGCCGAGCTGGCCGTGCAGGCGCGCGAGGGTGGCTGGTCGGGTCGCATCGCGCTGGTCGGCGACGAACCGGCCTTGCCTTACCACCGGCCGCCGCTGTCCAAGGCCTATCTGGGCGGTGCGGCGTCGCTCGAGGCGCTGGCGCTGAAGTCGCGCGCCGCCTATGACAAGGCCGGTGTCGACCTGATGCTGGGCCGGCGCGTTGCCGAGGTCGATCGGACGGCGGCCCGGCTGCGCTTCGAAGACGGGCACGCGATGGACTATGCGCATCTGGCCTTCGCCACCGGCGGGCGGCCGCGCCGCCTGCCGGCCGCCGCCGCGGGGGCCGACGCGGCGGACAACTTCCACTACCTGCGCACGCTGGCCGATGTCGATCGCATCCGGCCGCGCTTCGTGGCCGGCGCGAGGCTGGCCATCGTCGGCGGCGGGTACGTGGGCCTCGAGGTCGCAGCGGTCGCGGTCAAGCACGGGCTGAAGGTCACCGTGCTGGAGGCGGCGCCGCGCGTGCTGGCGCGCGTGACCGCGCCACGCGTGTCCTCGTTCTACGAGCAGGTGCATCGGGAGGCCGGGGTCGATGTGCGCACCGGTGTGCAGGTGGACGGTTTCGATCTCGACGCCGAAGGCCGCACGGTCACCTGGGTTCATTGCGACGATGGCGAACGCATCGCATGCGATCTGGTCATCGCCGGGATCGGCCTCGTGCCCAACACCGAACTGGCCGCAGCCGCCGGCATCGCGGTGGACGACGGCATCCTGATCGATGCCGCGTCGCGCAGCAGCGATCCTGCGATCGTCGCTGCCGGCGACTGCACCCGTTTCCACAGCGCCTTGTATGACCGATCGATCCGCCTCGAGTCGGTACCCAACGCGCTCGAGCAGGCGCGTTGTGCGGCCGCCGCGGTGAACGGCAAGGAGCGCCTGCACGACGGCGTGCCGTGGTTCTGGTCGGACCAGTACGAGCTGAAGCTGAAGATGGTCGGCCTGTCGCAGGGCTACGACCGACTGCTGTTGCGGGGCTCGCCGGAGCAGCGCTCGTTCTCGGCGTTCTACCTGAAGGGCGACCGGGTTCTGGCCGTCGACACGGTGAACCGCGTGCCAGAGTTCATGCTCGCCAAGCGCCTCGTGGCCGAACGAATCGCGGTCGACGCCGACCGCCTGGCCGACGACGGTGTCCCCCTCAAGAACCTGCTGCCGCCCGCGTGACGCGAGGCCGTGCGACGACCCAGAACAAGGAGACTCAAGACATGCCTCATCTGACGATCATCGAGTGGAGCGGCAAGGAGCATCACCTCGAAGCCGAGACCGGCCAGTCGGTGATGCAGACCGCGCTCGACGCGCTGGTTCCCGGGATCATGGCCGACTGCGGCGGCTCGTGCAGCTGCGCCACCTGCCATTGCTACGTCGACGAAGCCTGGCTGGCGCGCCTACCGCTGCCCGAGACGGCCGAGCGCGACATGCTCGAGTGCGCGCTCGATCCGCTCGCCAACAGCCGCCTGAGTTGCCAGCTGCGCATGACGCCGCAAAACGATGGCCTGGTCGTGCGCCTGCCCAAATCGCAAATCTGACATTCATTCGACCCCGACCGGAGAGACCATCATGAGCGCGAGCGCGACCACCCCCACATCCCTTGCGACCCCCGTTTTCAAGGGCTCGATCTTCGACGGCGACACGCATCTGTACGAGACGCCCGACGCCTTCAGCCGCTATCTGCCCGAGCAGTTCAAGAAGGACTGGGGCTACGAATGGAAGACCGGCGCGGACGGCGAATTCGCGCTCTACGTGGGCAAGCAAAAGGTCGAGGTCAGCGCCGGCTACACCGCAGCCGACGGCCGCGTGCCCCCGCCCGGCAAGCTGCACGAATGGCTGCGCGCGCAGAAGGAGGGCAAGGAGAACATCGACATGCGCGTGCCGATGACGCCCGACATGGTCGGACGCGACGCACGCCTCGTGAAGATGGACGAGTTCGGCGTCGAGGGCTGCTTTCTCTACTGCGGCCACATGGTCGCGACCATCAGCTACCTGAGCGAACCGAAGGCCGCGGCCGCGGTGATGCACGCCTACAACCGCTGGATGCTCGACGACTGGGGCTTCAACTACAAGGACCGCATCTATTCGGCGCCGCTGGTGTCGCTCGACGATGTCGACGCTGCTTGTGCCGAGGCCGAGTGGGCGATCAAGAACGGCACGCGCCTGTTCCTGATGCCGATGGGGCCGTTCGGCGGCCGGTCGCCGGCGCACCCCGACTTCGACCGCTTCTGGGCGCTGCTCAACGAGGCGCATTGCCGCGTGGTCTATCACGTGAGCGAGGCGATCTACATGAAGGACCACATGGCCGTGTGGGGCGAAAAGGTGCAGCAGTCGCGCCAGCGCCAGACCGCCTTCATCTGGATGCACGGCTACAGCGAGCGGCCGGTGGTCGAGACGCTGTCGTCGATGATCTTCTGGAACTTCTTCGCGCGCTTCCCGAACATCCGGCTGCTCTCGGCCGAGAACGGCAGCGAGTGGGTGCCCAGCATGCTCGTGAAGATGGACAAGTGCCGCGGCATGTCGAAGAACGGCTACTGGCCGGGTGGCCAGCTGAAGGAACGGCCCAGCGCGATCTTCAAGCGCCACGTCGGCGTCATCGCCTACCCGGAGGACGATCTGAAGACGATCATCGACCAGGTCGGTTCGCACGAATGGATGATCATGGGCTCGGACTACCCTCACGCCGAGGGCGTGCCCACGCCGCGCGATTTCGCCGACGAGGCCTGCAAGGTCATCAGCGCCGAGCAGACCCAGGGCGTGATGCACGACAACGGCCGGCGCTTCCTGGCGCCGGTCTATTGAGCTCTCAATGAGCATGAGAACACGCATCACCGAACTGCTCGGCGTGCGCTATCCGGTCGTGCAGAGCGGCATGCGCTGGGTCTCGCGTGCCGAGCTCGCCGCGGCCGTCTCGAACGCCGGTGGGCTTGGGGTGCTGTCGGCCCATACCCAGCCCGATGCGCCCGCCTTGCGCCGCGAGATCGAGCGCACGCGCGCGCTGACGGCGCAGCCCTTCGGCGTCAACCTGACCTTGCTGGCGGCCAACGCGGGCGTCGATATCGACGGCTTCGTGCGCGTCGTCACCGAAGAGCGCATCCCGGTCGTCGAGACGGCCGGCGGCAGCCCGGCGAAGTACCTCGACGCGCTGAAGACCGCCGGCGTCAAGGTGCTGCACAAGGCGACCAGCGTGCGCCATGCGCTGAAGGCCCAGTCGCTCGGCGTGGACGCGGTCATCATCGACGGCTTCGAATGCGCGGGCCACCCGGGCCAGGACGACGTGCCCGGCCTGGTGCTGATTCCGGTTGCGGCGCGGGCGCTGACGATCCCGCTGCTCGCTGCCGGCGGCATTGCCGACGCGCGGGGCCTGGTGGCGGCGCTCGCGCTCGGTGCCGACGGCGCTTGCATGGGCACGCGCTTCCTGCTCACGCGCGAGTCGCCGCTGCATGCCGACATCAAGGCGCGTATGCTGGCCGCACGCGAGACCGACACCACGCTGGTCGGCCGCCGCTTCGGCGACAGCATTCGGGTGATGCGCAACCGCGCCGTCGAAGAAGCCACACGGCTGGAAGCGCAAGCCGCGAGCACCCACCACGACCTGCTGCCGCTGATCGGCGCCGCGCGCTGGATGGGCGCGATGGAGCGCGGCGCACCCGACGACGCCGCGTTCCCGCTCGGCCAGTGCGTCGGGCTGATTGACGACCTGCCGAGCTGCGCCGCGCTGATCGAGCGCCTGATGCGAGAAGCGAAGGCGCTGATCGAAGGTCGGCTGACGCCGATGCTGGCCGCTTCGTGAACACGGGTGCTTCCCGAAGAGTTTCATCAGGCTCCCCGTGCTTCGCCGGCTGTTCCGATTCGGTTCCGTCGTGCTTCCTCATCGCGCATTTCATGTCGACGGTTCGGCCGTTGGCAGCCAATCTCGGATCCATTGATATGGATCAATTGCAGGATAGAGAGCCGGCCGCGCAATTCTGTACATGGCCCAATATTCAAAGGGTCAGACGGGCCAATCGGTACAGAGGAAGAGCGGGTATGACAGACACGATGCGCGCGCGGCAAGCTTGCTTGATGGAGACCGCCATCGTGAACTGTCCCGACCTCGTCGGATGCAAGTGCACCCCCAGGCGGAGGCCGACGTGGCTGATCGGCGTCCGGCAACGCTGAACGCCGACCGCGCGTAAGGGCCGGGCGCAGGAGGCGGGGCATCGTGCGCGTGCTGGTGGTCGAGGATGACGTGCTGCTGCGCGACACGCTCAAGCGCGATCTCGAGCGGAACGGATTTGCCGTCGACGTCGCCGTCGATGGCATCGACGGCGAGTTCCTCGGCGCCAGCGAGGCGTACGACGCGGTGGTGCTCGACCTTGGCCTGCCGCGACTGCCCGGGCTGGAGGTGCTGCGGCGCTGGCGCAGCGCCGGGCACCTGATGCCGGTCATCGTGCTGACTGCACGCGACCAGTGGCACGAGCGCGTGGAGGGACTGAAGGCCGGGGCCGACGACTACCTCGGCAAGCCGTTCCACCTCGAGGAGCTCCTGGCCCGGCTGCAGGCGCTGCTGCGACGCGGCCAGGCCGGGCATGCGCCGCGGCTCAGCCGGGAGGGCGTCGAGCTCGACGAAGAGCACCAGGCAGCGATCGTCGATGGCGCGCGAACCGAGCCGCTGACGGCGCTCGAGTTCCGCCTGCTGCGCTACCTGATGGTCCACAGCGGCAAGGTGGTGTCCAAGTCGACGCTCGGTGACCACGTCTACGAGCGCGACATGGACCCCGACAGCAACGTCATCGAGGTCTACATCAACCGGCTGCGCCGCAAGATCGGCAAGAACCTGATCCGCACGCGGCGAGGCCAGGGCTACGTGTTCGACGGCGCGTCATGACGTCGCTGCGTCAGCGCCTGCGCCGCGTCGTGGTCGTGATGGTCGTCGGCCTGCTCAGCCAGTGGTTCATCGCCGACCGGATGATTGTCCACGTCGACGAGAGCGAGATGACCACGCGGCTGCAGCACGACGCCGACGCGCTGGTGGCGGCGTTCGCGGTCCGACCAGACCAAGGCGTCAGCGTGGACTACTTGCGGGTCGGCCAGATCTACGGGCAGCGCGGTTCCGGCCACTACTTCGTGGTCAGGTCGGCAAGTGCGGTGCTTGCCTCGCCGTCGTTCGGCGACGCGCCGGCGTTCGCGGTGCCGGCCATCGCGAGCGAATCGGTCACGCGTATCGACGGCCCGTTCGGGCAGCCGCTGCTGGTGCTGCTGCGCCGCCTGCGGCTGGGCGATGCGGCCGTCGAGCTCGCGGTGGGTGAGGATCTCAGCGTGCTGCAGAAGCAACTGCTGCAGTTCCGCCTGCTCTTCCTCGCGGCGTCGGTGGTCGTCCTGCTGGCGTCGGCGGCCATCCAGCGCCGCGAGATCGGGCGCGCGCTGGACTCGGTGGAACAGGCGCGCGATGCGATCCTTCGCCTGCCCACAGGCATCGTGCGGGTCGCCCGCGGCGATGCGCCCGAGGAGATCCGGCCGCTGCTCGAGGAGATCGATCGGCTCATGAACTTCGTCGAGCGGCGCCTGCACGAATCGCGCACCGCCATCGGCAACCTCTCGCACGCGGTGAAGACGCCGCTGGCTGGTCTGCTGCGGCTCGCGGAGGATCCGCGGTTCGAGGCTCACCCTGACCTGCGCAGCGCCCTGCACGAGCAGATCGAGACCATCCGCCTGCGCATCGAGCGCGAGCTGACGCGCGCGCGCATCGCCGGCGACCGGCGCTCGGGTCCGGGCTTCGATGCCCACACCGAGTTGCCGGCCCTCGTGCAGATGCTCACGCGCATCCATCACGACAAGGCGCTCGACATCCGCTGGCAGGCGCCCGAACGAGTGCTGCCCTTCGATCGCGAGGATCTGCTCGAGGTGCTCGGCAACCTCGCGGACAACGCCTGCAAGTGGGCCGCGTCGCGAGTGCACATCGCGATCGAGGAGCGCGATGGGCTGCGCATCGTCGTCGCCGACGATGGCCCAGGTTGCGCTCCGGACCTGCTCGACTCGCTCGGTGCGCGCGGCCTGCGCGCCGACGAGACCCGCCCGGGCCACGGCATCGGGCTGGCCATCGTGCGCGACATCGCCGAGGCGGCCGGCGGCAGCCTGCGGCTGCGTCCTTCGACGGCGCTCGGCGGGCTCGAGGTGGAGGTCCGGTTTCCCCGTTGACGGCGTGTGCGCCGCCCGTTCAGCTTGAACTTAGGGTCGCCCGCTACAAACGTGGCGTTGCGTCCCGCTATGCGGACGCTCGGACTTTCAACATGAGGGCATCGCACATGCAACCCAGAGACTTCCTGCTTAGCGCCGCAACCGCGTTCGTCGCGACCGCGGCGGCCACATCGGCCTACGCCGCCACTACCACCGTGCAAGTCGGGAGCAGCGGCAAGACCTTTGCCTCCAGCGCCGTCCAGTGCCGCACCCAGCCGGCCACGGGCGTGATGGCGCCGATAGTGCAGGCCGGGCTCTTCAACCCCAAGCCGAGCGCGAGCGCGGCCGTGACGCTCAACGGGGCCGTGGTCAAGGACGTCGTGGCCGCCGATCCCGTCGCCGACGTCTGGCTCGCCACCGGCAGCAACACCGTCGTCGTCGCGCTCAGCAAGAAGTCGGCAGACACGTATGCCTACGCTGTCGCCGCGGGGCAGTGCAGCCTGCCCGACACCTCGCACAACACGTTCAGCGCCGATGGCACGCTCGAATACGCCGCCAGCGGCAAGTCGTACGCGACCGTGACGCCCGGT
>Ga0070667_100000620_pt1 | contig 34660 bp, 29 predicted proteins | sample KBSS33metaG_FD_64659 | JGI IMG/M metagenome (GOLD analysis project Ga0070667, IMG submission 64659) | Switchgrass rhizosphere microbial communities from Kellogg Biological Station, Michigan, USA - KBS S3-3 metaG | ecosystem: Host-associated > Plants > Roots > Rhizosphere > Soil ...
GAACCGACGAAGACCGTGTCCACCGCGATGTCCCGCATCGGCGTATTGGCCTGAAGGTCCATGTAGGCCAACGCTTTTTCGGCGGCCTGCCGGTCACCCTCATCGAACATTTGTTCTGGGTCCGGCACATTCGCGGACAGCGGCACGCCTTGACCCGGGTTGGTACCCCAGGTGACGAAGGGGCTCAGGCCGGCCGCATCGAGGTGCACCTCGGTGTCGAATTCGGCACCCTCGTCAGTACGTAACGCCGTCCAGGACGCCACGGCCGCGTCCCAATCCGCACCCTGTGGCGCGTGCGGGCGACCCTTGAGGAATTCGAACGTCGTCTCGTCAGGCGCCACCATGCCGGCGCGGGCACCGGCTTCGATGCTCATATTGCAGATCGTCATGCGACCCTCCATCGACAGCGATTCGATGGCGCTGCCGCGGTATTCGATGACGTGGCCCTGTCCGCCGCCGGTACCGATCTTGGCGATCACCGCGAGGATGATGTCCTTTGCGCTGACACCGGGCGGCAGTTCGCCGTCGACATTGACCGCCATGGTCTTGAACGGCTTGAGCGGCAACGTCTGGGTGGCCAGCACATGCTCGACCTCGGACGTGCCGATACCCATCGCGATCGCGCCGAAGGCGCCGTGCGTCGAGGTGTGGCTGTCACCACACACCACCGTCATACCGGGCTGGGTCAGACCCAGCTGCGGTCCGATGATGTGCACGATGCCCTGCTGCGCGTCACCCATCGGGTGCAGGCGGATGCCGAATTCCGCACAGTTGCGGCGCAGCGTCTCAACCTGGGTGCGTGACACGGGATCCGCGATCGGCTTGTCGATGTCGATCGTGGGGACGTTGTGGTCCTCGGTGGCAATGGTGAGGTCCGGGCGATGCACCGGACGACCGGCCATGCGCAGCCCGTCGAATGCCTGCGGGCTGGTGACCTCATGCACCAGATGCAGATCTATGTAGATGAGATCGGGTTCGCGGGCGGCGCCTTCGCCGGCACCCTCGACCACCACATGGTCCGCCCAGACCTTCTCCGCCATGGTGCGTGGCTTGTTTGTCATGACTGTGCAGTTCCTTCCGCGATACCCGGGGAGGCTGACCTACCGTCTCACAATGCGAGACGCTAGTATCTCCCTGTGAGACAGGATAGCGGCATCGGCGTCCTCGACAAAGCGGTGGGTGTGCTGCATTCGGTGGCCGAGTCACCGTGCGGACTGGCCGAACTGTGCGCCCGCACCGGGCTGCCCCGGGCGACCGCCCACCGACTGGCCGCGGGCCTCGAGGTCCACCGACTTCTGGCCCGCGACAACGAAGGACGGTGGCGGCTCGGCCCGGCATTGACCGAACTCGCCGGCCAGGTCAACGACCCGCTGCTGAGCGCGGCGGGCGCGGTGCTCCCCCGGCTGCGGGAGATCACCGGCGAGAGCGTGCAGCTCTATCGCCGGGAAGGCCTGGCCCGCGTCTGCGTCATGGCCCTCGAACCGCCATCGGGCCTGCGCGACACCGTGCCGGTCGGCAGCCGGCTGCCCATGACCGCCGGCTCCGGCGCCAAAGTCCTGCTGGCGTACAGCGATCCCGCGACCCAGCAGGCAGTGCTGCCGACAGCGAAGTTCACCGACCGGGTGCTGGCCGAGGTCCGCCGGCGCGGTTGGGCACAGAGCGCGGCCGAACGCGAACCCGGCGTTGCCAGCGTCTCGGCGCCCGTGCGGGACAACCGCGGCGCGGTGATCGCGGCAGTGTCGGTGTCCGGGCCGATCGACCGCATGGGCCGGCGCCCCGGCGTGCGCTGGGCGAGTGATCTGCTGACGGCCGCCGAAGCGCTCACCCGCCGGCTGTGACACCAACCAGCAAACCTTTGAATCCGCTGCATACCGCGACGACGGTGGCGCTGATCACCTAAGTTCGTTAGTGCTCCCGGCCGCACCGGGACGTACCGCTGTCGGAAAGTAGGTTTCATCGTGTCGCAGCCACCGCAGTGGCTGGCAACCGCACGGATGCTGCGCCGCACGGGCTTCGGAACCACCGGAGCCCAGGTGGACGCTGTCGTCAAGCAGGACTGGTCGGCCTACCTCGACTGGGTGCTGAGCCTCGATCCGAACGCCGACCCGGGCGCCGTCGCGACCCCGATGCCGAAATCCGCCATCCCCCAATACCCGCCGCCGGGTGCGTCGGCCACCGAGATCGCCAGCTTCGGACAGGAGCTCGTGGCCCGCATGCAGGAGCTGTCGGGCTGGTGGTTGCGCCGCATGGCAGCGGTGCAGCAGCCCGTTCACGAGAAGCTGACCTTGTTGTGGCACAACCACTTTGCCACCTCGGCCGAGAAGGTCAACGCCGCGCAGCTGATGGGTGAGCAGAACGAGAAGCTGCGCACGCTCAAACTCGGCGACTTCGGCAGCCTCGCGTGGGCCATGCTCACGGACGGGGCGATGCTGCACTGGCTGGACGGCGACGTCAACACCGCCGCCGCCCCCAACGAAAACTTGTCCCGGGAGTTCATGGAGCTCTTCACCATGGGGCATGCCAACGGCTACACCGAGATCGACGTTAAAGAGGGCGCCAAGACCCTCACCGGGCGGCACCTGCGACCCGACGGCAGCACCGCCGTTTACGCCGAACATCACGACGAGTCCGTCAAGACCGTCCTCGGCGTCACCGGCAATCTCACCGACACCGACTTCTGCAACATCGTGCTGCGGCAACCCGCGTCCGCCGCGTTCGTCGCCGGAACCCTCTGGCGCCTACTGGCTTCGGACCAGCCGGCCGCCCCCGACACCGTGTCGCGCCTGGTCGCCGCCTACGGTCCGAACCGAGATCTCAAGGCGCTCACCAAGGCCGTCGTGCTCGATCCCGAATTCACCAAGGCCGCGGGCACCGTCGTCAGTACACCGGTGGAATGGTTGATGGGCATCGTCCGCTCGCTGGCGGTTCCGCTCGACGACGAGCACGTCCTCGCCGACCTCGACCAGGTGCTGCGGGTCATGGGCCAGCGTCCATTCTATCCGCCGGACGTCGGTGGCTGGCCCCGCGGGCAGCTCTGGTTGTCGACGAACAGCGCCGCGGCCCGGGTCTGGGCCGCGAACCGGCTGCTGGCCCTCAGCGATATCAGCGCGGTCGAGAAGATGGCGTCCAGTGAGCGGATCGACGGCGTGGGTTACCTGTTCGGCATCGGCGCCTGGTCGGATCGCTCGGCAGCCGCGCTCAAACCGTTGGTCTCCGATCCACACCGGCTTGTGGCAGCGGCCGTCATCACCCCCGAATACGTGACGTCCTGAAGAGATCCCGATGCCCGAGTTCAATCGCCGCAAATTCCTGATCGCCAGCGCCGGGGCCGGCGCCGCCGGTCTGCTCGGCGGTGTCGCCGCGGTGACGCTGCCCGACCTACTGCGCGAGGGTCAGGACCGCCCGCTGCAAACCAACCAGGGCATCGTGGTGATCGTCACGCTCTATGGCGGCAATGACGGCCTCAATACCGTTATCCCCTACGCGGACAACGCCTATCACGACGCCCGCCCCGAGCTCGCCTACAAGCCCGAGGAAGTGCTGCACCTGGACCCGACGTACGGGCTCAACCCCGCGCTCACCGGGATGTCGAAGCTGTGGCAGTCCAACAAGCTCGCGATCGTGCGCGGCGTCGGCTACCCGAAGCCCGACCGCAGCCACTTCCGCTCGATGGACATCTGGCAGACCGCCAATCCCGTCGACGCGGTCACCAGCGGCTGGATCGGCCGGTGGCTGGACACCACCGGCGATGATCCGATCCGGGCCGTCAACATCGGCACCGTGCTCCCGCCGCTGGCCGTCGGCCAAAAGCACGTCGCGGCATCGCTTTCCGACTTCGTGCCGGCCATCCCGCCCGATGTCGCACGGACCCTGGCCGCGCTCAGCGCCGACGACCCGAACGACACCACCGCCATGAGCCAGGTGTGCGAGTCCTACCGGGCCAACCACTCCACCAACAGCCGCTTCGCACCCGTGATCAACGGCCGCCTGCAGACCATCGGCCAGGCCGACAACCAGTTGGCCAGCGACCTCGAGCTGGTGGCCCGGTGTATCCGCGCCGGGGTGCCCACGCAGGTGTACATGACGCAGCTGCTGGGCTTCGATACGCACGCCGACGAGCGCGCTCCTCAGCAGGCGTTGCTCAAAACTCTCGACGACGCCCTGACGCCCTTCTTTCACAAGCTCCAGGGCACGCCGTACGGCCGCAACGTCGTGGTGCTGATGTACTCCGAATTCGGGCGGCGCGTCGCGGCCAACGCCTCACAGGGCACCGACCACGGCACCTCCGGTCCCGTGTTCATCGCCGGCACTCCCGTGAAGGGCGGCTTCTACGGCGACGCGCCGAGCCTGACCGACCTCGCAGACGGTGATCTGAAGACCACCGTCGACTTCCGTGACGTTTATCACGAACTGCTGTCCCGCACCCTCGGCGCGGATCCGGAGCCGTCGGTCGGCCGTGGACGGCGGGATATCGGATTCCTGACCGGCGGCAGCTAGTACCCCGAGAAAGACAAAACGCCGGACCTGTTGTCAGGTCCGGCGTTCGTACGTACCCCCGATGGGATTCGAACCCACGCTACCGCCGTGAGAGGGCGGCGTCCTAGGCCGCTAGACGACGGGGGCCAGAACTTCCGGAGCGTCAGCTTAGCTCAAGTGCGCTTGCTGACCTAATCGCTCCGGCAGCTGGGGTACCAGGACTCGAACCTAGAATGAGGGAATCAGAATCCCTAGTGTTGCCAATTACACCATACCCCATTTGGTGCCTATCACCGCAGGTCACAGGCACCTCCGGACCGAATCGCTCAGCGAATGTTCGTCGCTTTTGCTTTCCGGGCCGACGAGCAGACTACCAAAGAGTTGGCGCTGAATTAAATCGCCCGCTCACAGCCCGTTCCGGGCCGCCTGCAGCCGCGCCAGACTGCGGTCACGGCCCAGCAGTTCCATCGACTCGAACAGCGGCGGACTGACGGCCGCACCGGTCACCGCCACACGGATGGGACCGAACGCCTTGCGCGGCTTCAGTTCCAGGCCGTCGAGCAACGCCGCCTTGAGCGCGGCCTCGATGTTGGCGGTGGTCCACTCGCCGACACCCGCCAAGGCGCTCAGCGTGGCGTCCAGGACCTCCGCGGCCTCGGGCTTGAGCTCCTTGGCCGCTGACTTCTCGTCGATCACGTACGCGTCGTCATTGAAGAACTTCACGAGGTCCCAGGCGTCGCCGAGGACGACGATGCGCGTCTGGATCAACTCTGCAGCCGCGGCGAAACCTTTGTCGTCCAACGTCGTGTCGTGGCCGTGCTGCTTCAGGAACGCGTCGAGTCGTTGCGCGAAGTCCTCAGGTGCGAGCCGGCGGATGTGCTCGGCGTTGATGGCGTCGGCCTTCTTCTGGTCGAATCGCGCCGGGTTCGAGTTGACGTTGGCCACATCGAAGGCGACCACCATCTCTTCGAGGCTGAAGATGTCGTTGTCGTCGGCGATGCCCCAGCCCAGCAATGCCAGGTAGTTCAGCAGGCCCTCGGGGATGAACCCGCGATCGCGGTGCAGGAACAGGTTGGACTGAGGGTCACGCTTGGACAGCTTCTTGTTGCCGTCGCCGAGAACGCTCGGCAGGTGCGCGAATTGGGGCACCGCGTCAGCGACGCCGATGCGGATGAGCGCCTGGTACAGCGCGATCTGCCGCGGCGTCGACGGCAGCAGGTCCTCGCCGCGCAGCACGTGGGTGATCTTCATCAGCGCGTCGTCGACCGGATTGACCAACGTGTACAACGGATCTCCGCTCGCGCGGGTGATCGCGAAGTCCGGCACCACGCCCGCGGCGAAGGTCGTCTCGCCACGCACCAGGTCGACCCACGTGATGTCCTCGTCGGGCATCTTGAGGCGAAGCACCGGCTTTCGGCCTTCGGCCTCGAAGGCGGCCTTCTGCTCGGCGGTGAGGTTGCGGTCGTAGTTGTCGTAACCCAGCTTGGGGTTGCGGCCGGCTGCGAGATGCCGCGCCTCGACCTCTTCGGGCGTCGAGTAGGCCTCGTAAACCTCGCCCGCGGCAAGCAGTTTCGCGATCACGTCCCGATAGAGGTCACCGCGCTGCGACTGCCGGTACGGCTCATAGGGTCCGCCGACCTCGGGGCCCTCATCCCAGTTCAGTCCGAGCCAGCGCAGCGCGTCGAGGATCGCGTTGTAGCTCTCCTCGCTGTCGCGCGCGGCGTCGGTGTCCTCGATCCGGAAGACGAAATCGCCACCGGTGTGTCGCGCGTAGGCCCAGTTGAAGAGCGCGGTACGGACCAGACCGACGTGCGGGGTGCCGGTCGGTGACGGACAGAAGCGAACCCGGACAGGTGTGGTCACGTTATTTCCCTTTACGTACAACAGGATTGGAGAGGGTGCCGATGCCTTCGACGGTGACGCTGACGGTGTCGCCGTCCTCGATCGGGCCGACACCCTCGGGGGTTCCGGTGAGGATGATGTCGCCGGGCAGCAGCGTCATGACGGCCGAAACCCATTCGACGATGGCGCCGACGTCGTGCAGCAGCAGCGCGGTGTTGCTGTCCTGGCGCTTCTCGCCGGCGCCGGCAGTCCCATGAAAGACCTCGGTGCGAATATCCAAATCACTTGGGTCCACCGCGGTCTCGATCCACGGACCGACCGGGCAGAACGTGTCGTGCCCCTTGGCCCGCGTCCACTGGCCGTCCTTCTTCTGCTGATCACGTGCCGAGACATCGTTGGCGATGGTGTAGCCGAGGATGTAGTCCTTGGCCTTTGCGGCCGGGATGTCCTTGCCCGGCCGTTCGATGACCACCGCGAGCTCGCCCTCGTGATGCACCGGGTTGGCGTCGGCGGGCAGCTGGATCGGAATGTTCGGCCCGATGATCGCGGTGTTGGGCTTGAGGAAGATCACCGGGTCCTCGGGCGGTTCGCTGCCCATCTCACGGGCGTGCGCCGCATAGTTCTTGCCCATGCAGACCACCTTGCTGGCCAGGATCGGCGCCAGCAGCCGGACGTCGGCCAGCGGCCACGAGCGCCCGGTGAAGGTGGGGTTGCGGGACAGGTACTGTTCGGCGATTTCCTTGCAGACCGCATCGGAGTTCGGGTCGCCCTCGATCACGACAAAAGCGACACCGTCTGGACTGGCAATTCGACCTAGACGCATCGGTCCAGCCTAGTGAAGGCCCCTGGTCAGCCTGCGAACTGGGCTTGAAGGAACGGAGTGGAGTCCGCCATCGAGGTGAGCACAGTGCTGGCGTGGTCATCCTCGGGATAGACGTACAGCGCCACGTCCTGGCCGTTGGCTTTCAGCTGATCGGCGAACTTCAGCGTCGACGAAGGCGGCACATCACGGTCCTTCAGGCCCACGCCCAGGAAGATCGGCCGGTCGTAGCCGGCGACCGGCGTGCCCATGAAGTCGGCCAGCGCGCGGCGCATGTCCGGTAGCGACGCAAGCGGGGCGGAGAAGAACTCCGGCGGCGTGATTCCTGACACTGCCGCACTCAGAGGTGCGGTGCACAGTGTCTCGGCCTGGCCCGCAGCCGCCAGGCCGGCCGGCGTGAGCACACTGTTGACGTCCGGACGGAGCTCCCGGAATCCAGCGAGGATGTAAGCCGTGTAGGCCGACGCGATGGGCCCCAGCCCGGGCGGCAGCACCATGTCGGGACCTGCCGTGATGACGACGTCGTCGATATTGGCCGGCGTTCCGGTCGCCACCACGCCGCGATAGTCCAGACCCGTCCCCTTACTGAATTCGGTGGCCCACCGCGCGCTCGCGACCGCGGCCGCGCCGCCCTGGGATTGACCGACCAGCGCCCATTTCGGTGACAGCGGGAGGTCCAGGTGATGCGCGGCGATCACCGAGTCGATGATGGCGTGCGCGGTGGCGACGCTGTTGAGGTAGCTCATCAGGCCCGGGGTGCCGAGACCCGTGTAGTCGGAACCGACGACGACGTAGCCCTGATCCAGCCAGTGGGACAGGTATTCGTTGTCGCGCGCACTGCGGGTTTGCGCCGAGGGCGTGCAGTCGTCGCCGAGACCGACGGTGCCATGCGCCCAGGCGATGACGGGCCAGCCACCCTGCGGCGCTTGGCCTTTGGGTACGAACACCGCTCCGGTACTGACCGCGGGCGAATTGTGTTGGTCGGTGGTCGAATACAGGATTCGGTAGGCGCGTGCTGCCCCGGTGACCGACAGAGCCGGATCGAGTGGGACGGTCCGGATGAGCGCGCCCGGCGCCGGAACCCGATCCACGAATGCCCGGGCGTCCAGCCCCGACCAATTGGGGGCGGCCGCCGATGCTGTGGGCATCGGTGCCGTCACCAGCGCCAAGCCGACGGCGAAGGCCGCCGTCAGCCGAGCGAGGTTCGCCCGCAGAGCCATATCAGGACTCCAGCCTTCTCATATTATGAGATATAGATTCATATCTTGAGAACTGCGGTGGCACCATGAAGTCATGGTTACCGATGTCTCAGCCGCCCGCCGCTGGTCGATGCTGGTGATCGCCCTCGGCTCGACGATGTGCGCCAACGTTTTCATCAATGGGGCCGCCTTCCTGATCCCGACGCTGCACGGCGAACGCGGGCTCGACCTGTCGCGTGCCGGCCTGGTCTCCGCCATGCCGAGCTTCGGCATGGTCCTGACCCTCATCGCGTGGGGCTGGGTGGTCGACCGGGTCGGTGAACGATTCGTGCTCACGGCCGGCGCGATGCTGACGTCGATTGCGGCGTTCGCGGCGGCCTGGGCCGACTCGTTGGTGACCGTCGGAGCCTTCCTGTTGTTGGGCGGTATGGCGGCCGCCAGTTCCAATTCCGCCAGCGGTCGGTTGGTGGTCGGCTGGTTCCCGCCAGAGCAACGCGGTTTGGTGATGGGTATCCGGCAGACCGCGCAGCCACTCGGAGTTGGCCTGGGCGCCTTGGTGATTCCGCGACTGGCCGAGTCGTCAGGTGTGTCTGCGGCGCTGTTGTTCCCCGCGATCGCCTGTCTGGTCGCCGCGGTCGTGACCGCCGTGGGCGTCATCGATCCGCCCCGGCCGCCCCGGTCCTCCGCCCCCGCAACCGATCTGGCCAACCCCTACCGTGGATCGTCGGTACTGGCGCGTATCCATGCCGTGTCGGTGCTGCTGGTGGTGCCGCAGTGCCTGGTGTGGACCTTCTCCTTGGTGTGGCTGATGACGTCGCACGGCTGGTCGGCAGGTGCGGCAGGCGCGATGGTGACAGTGGCCCAATTATGCGGTGCCGCAGGGCGAATCGGCGCCGGCCGGTGGTCGGATCTGACGGGTTCGCGACTGCATCCGGTACGGGTGATCGCCGTCCTGGCCGGCGTCACGATGGGACTGCTGGCGCTGTGCGACTACCTGCACTGGCCGGTGGCGGTTTTCGTGATGGTCGTGGCGTCGGTGGTGACCGTGACCGATAACGGGTTGTCCTTCACCGCGATTGCCGAAATCGCCGGACCGTTCTGGAGCGGACGGGCGTTGGGGGTGCAGAACACGACGCAACTGTTGACGGCAGGCATCGTGCCGCCGGCGTTCGGCGCCTTGATCGGGATCTTCGGGTTCCCGGCCGCATTCGCGGTGTGCGCGCTGTTCCCGGTGCTGGCCGTGCCACTGGTACCGGTCGCCGCGGACCCGCTGCGCGCCAATCCCGTTCCTGCTCCGTCGCCGAGCTGACCAGGCCCGGACAGCGCGGCGGGGCGTCGTCAGCGCAGCCTTCGGGCGCAAACGTATCCGGAACGCGATGTCGCCGTTGACATCACGTTCCGGATACCGGCCCCAACCGAAACCGACGGCAGAGGTTTATCCCGCTGGGCACATCGGCGGCGGGCACGTGGCACCCCGCGGCGCGGGCGCCGGACGCGGCGCCGGAGCGGGCGGCGCCTCGTGCACCGGGGGCGGCGGTGCCTCATGGACCGGCGGCGGCGCCTGCCGGACCGGCTGGGGCGCCTGCTCCTGCGGCGCGGGAGCCTGTCGGTCGGGCGTCTGCCGGACCGGAGCCGGGGCTTCGCGCACGGGGGCTTCGGACGCCGGGGGTTCAGGCACCGCCGCACGCTTCACGGGCGGCCCTGACACCGATTGCTGCGGGGCTTGTCTCACCGGGTTCGCCGGCGGCTCTGAAACCGGTTTCGGTGGAACCGGATTGGCCTGGTGTGGCTCCGCGTCCTGGCTCGGCGGGGCTGCTTCCGGCGCCGGCCGCGTCAGCGCTTTCGGCTCGACCGACGGCGAGACAGCACCATTCGGTGGCAGGATCGCATCCGGTGTGTCTACCTTCGGCGCGGGCACCGTCGCGCTCGGCGCGGCACTCGGCCCGGGCCCAGGCACCCGATCATCCGGTGCCGCGCTCGGCTTTTCTTGCGACTTGGCCGGCGCGGGCAGCGGCACCGGGGCCAGCTTGGGTGCGGTGAACCCGGCCGGCACCTTCGATGGCGGTGGCGTCGGCGCCGATGCCGTCAACGCCGGTGGCGAGTGGTCGGCCACCGCACCGGCGGAGTGCAGTCCCGGTGTCGACGGCGCCTGCGTCCCGGCACCTGTGGTGGTCGAGTCGAGGACTTTGGTGACATCCCGGGCCGGCTTGTCCGAAAGGTCTTTCAGCAGACGACCCGCGGTGCTCGTCGCTTTGTCATTCGAGATGAACTGTGCCAGTGAGACATTGAGATTCACCACCGGAGACGACACATGGGCGGTCACATCCGTCATCGAGTGCGTGGCGCTGACTGCGGTGGCCGGCGGCGCCCAGTCACGGTTCCGCGGGTCGTGCCAGTCCCGGTTCATGTTCCAGTTCTGGTACTGATTCGGATTGAAGCCATGGGCCTGATCCCACTGCGCGCGTCCGTACACCGGATCGTCGTGCCGGAACTTCCACTGGTAGTACTGCACGTAGGGGTGGTGGTCGTTGTACCAAGCCTGGTTGCGCGGATCCCCGGGATGGTCACGGCGCTGGCCCCATTCGTTGCAGCCGCCCCGATCCCAGCCGTCGCGGTCATAACCTGACCAGTTATAGCCCGCCCAGTTGTAACCCCAGCGGTCGTAACCCCACCGGTCGTAGCCCCAGCGGTCGTAACCCCACCGGTCGAAACCGAGGAAGTCGTACCCGTACTGGTTGTAGCCACCGGGATCGTAGTTGTACCAATCGTCGGAGTTGTAGCCGTAGAGCTGCCCCCAAGACGGGTCGTAGTAGCCGAGGTCCTGCAGATTCGGTGTCGCCGGAGGAGGGGCGGGCGGCGACCAGTCGCCCGCCGGGGCGGCGGGCACATCGGGTGGCGGCGGAACGAAAGTGTCGGACATCTGGTCGATGGGGGCCGAGCCTCCGGCTGAGTCCTGGTATCCCCACGTGGGCGCGGAAGCGCTCATCAGGGCCACGTCGGGTGCCTGAGGTGCACTGCCCGGATCTGCGGCCTGAGGCTCGGCGGGCGGTGCCGGTAACGCCGGCAGCTGCTGGGCCGAATCGGGTGTGTACTGCAGAAGCTGTTGGGTCAGCTGCAAATAGAGGTTCTGCAGGCTGGTCCGTTGAGCTGAGGGCGACAGGTAGTCCAAACCCTGCTTGGCTTCGTTGAGTGACGTGCGAGCGGCCGTCAGCTGACCGGGCGTCGGCTGTTGCCCACTGCCGAGGATGTCCTGTGCCGCCTTCAGATCGCTGACGACTGCGGTCAGCGCGACATCCTGCGCATGCCCGGGAAACACGGTCTTGTCGACACCCCAGAGGATGCCGCCCGGGGCTGCTTCGTACGACGCGCCCAGCACACCCGCCACGAGCACCACCGCCACACCAGCGGCCACGGCCGCCTTTCGCCGGCGGGTCCGTAGGATGAGCCTGCGCCACCGCGAGGTGGGTGCACGGGGCGGAACAACGTGAATGGGCGGGGAACTGAAAGTCGTCATGTCGACCTCCTCAACTACGACGGGTGGCCGTCGTCGCGGCGCTCCCGACCCGCGCGATTCCGGATACAAGTACCCGCTGGTTCCGGCCGGCATTCAGGCCCACCAGAACTACTAAGCACAACTAAAGGCTACGCAGTCTCGGCACCCCCGCCAGGCCAAGAACGGCATTCTCATCAACCCATAGCCCGTACATAGCGACGCACAGAAAGCACTGACTGCCAGTCACTTTCAGCGCATCCGTCACAGTAGTCCCCGTCACAGACGCAGCCGAATCTGGCCGGGACGCGTCTCGTGCCCGGGCATTGAAACGCATCTCGACTATTGGAGGTGTAACCCCTTACCCACCCTCGTTGTCGCGGACCTGCACGTGGTGATGCGTTGTGCCTCGTGCTCTGTCACCTGTGCGCATTGCTGGGCTGCGATGTGACGCGGGAATTGAACCCATTGCACTGCCCTCCGTGCGCCTGAACGGTTGGAGCCGTTTGAGGTTTTGTGCACGCCTCCGCGACAACTACCTGCTACACCATGCTGCTGTCAGTCCAGCAGTTCGATCTCCCAGTTCGCCTTCTGGATCCGGACGTCAAGCTCGCGCAACTCCTGCGCCACCTGATCTGCCTGCGACCGCAGATCGCCAACAGACAAGGCGGACAACATCTTCAGCTCCGATCGCAGCTGCCGCGAGTAGCCGTACTGGTTGGCGCCCGCGCCCGCGGCCGCATCCGCAGCCGTGCTCAGGACGTGGTACCGCAGCCGCAGCGCGTCACGCCGGCCGAGCGCGTCGGTCAGCGTGCCGTCGACCCCGGCCGAGCTGGCCGCGTTGGTCCGATTGATCCGCCGGATCAGGGATTCGTAATCGCCCAGCGCGCTGTCAATCTCGACGAGTAGCGCTGCGGCGTCCTCAGCGGGCTCTTCACCCTCCTGGAACCGGGCGTTACCCACGACGCGCACACGCAGCTGCTCGATGCGACGAACTGCGCTCGCGCGCAACGACAAAGCTTCCGCCAATTTCATGATTCACCTCGCTTCTGGCGACACCGGCCAAGCAGACACTCCCTTGGCCCGAACCATGATGAGAGGAATACAGTTGTCCCGCAACGTATTTTGCCTTGGCGCGCCCGCCGGGCGTCGGTCAGCGCTGAGCGACGACGAACGACAACACGAGTATCGCGACGGCACCGAACAGCGCTGCGAAGAACGCACCGCATGCCGCGTCGTCAAATCGTGGCTGCACCGTCGCGACCAGAACTGCCACCGCGGCGACAAGAAGCGCGCCCGCCGGCGCGAACAGCCAGTAGAACATCAGGGGCGCGAGCGACGTCGCGAACAGCCCGAGGACATAGCCACCGAGCAGGTACCGCGGATCGACCTGCCGCTCGGTGAGCGGGTCGAGCAAGCTCTCATGCTCGTAGGACATGCGTATCCCCTCCGGACGTCGGCGAGCCGCCGCTCACCGCCCTATCGCCACTATCGCGACGGCCTGCAGGTACAGCAGCCCGACCACGAACCAACCGCTTACGGGTGCCACAACCAGCGCCACGGCCACCGTGCGCGACACCCGCGTAGGGGGCAGCACCACGGCGACCACCAGACATAGCAATGAAACAACAACCGCAACAGGTAATTTCATTCCGCCACCGCCGCCCACATACGCGTCATCGCTGGACACGCTCACCGCGTCGACGGCCAGCAGCCCCCAACCGATGCCCCCGGCGACCGCGCCGGCGAGCACGCCGCGGGTCCAGTCCCTACCAGTCAAACTTCTCCCCGATCCGGTGCACTCATATCCCCCGTCGCCGGCACGCCGCCAGCCAACCCGTACTGCAGGTAGACAATTCCCGCCGGGCTCGACACCGCCGGCGCGAGCAGCGTCAGATTCGACGGCACCGCACCGCCGTCGAACACCTTCTTGCCGACCCCCAAGACCACAGGATGCACCCAAAGGTCGATGCGATCAAACAGTTTTTCTCGCAACAAGGTCTGTACGAAGTTCAAACTTCCGACCACTTTGACGTGCTCGTGCCGCTCGCGGATCGCGCGCACCTCGGCCACCAAATCCGCGCCGATCTGCGTCGATCCGGACCAGGACAGGTCGGGCTTCCCGCGGGAAGCGACGTACTTGGGGATGCGATTGAACATGTCGCCGAATTCGTCATCCTGATGCGGCCAGTAGCCCGCGAAGATGTCGTACGTCCGCCGGCCGAGCAGCAGCGCGTCGGTGCCTTCGTACGCGGCGCCGACCTGCTCCCCCGACACCTCGTCGATCAGCGGCGCCTGCCATCCTTCGAACGGAAAACCGCCGTCGGCGTCCTCGCCGGGCCCGCCGGGCGCCTGCCCGACGAGGTCGAGAGTGGCGAACAACGCGAGGTGGATCTGGCCCATTTCTAGCTCCTGACGAGTCGTTGGTGTCTGTCAGTGAGGTAGACCGTCGGACGCGGCGAAACTCATCGGAGCGGCCGGTTACTTCCCGGACAGCACCCGGTACTGCGCCGAAATCTGTTGGTCCACAGCGGTTTCGTCGTCGGCGAAGACCTGGAACACAAATCTGTCGGTGCGCGCGAGGCAGCTGTAGTGCCACCCCAGGATGCGCCACGTCACGGTTGCGTCCGAGCGCGCGAAGTCGTGAAGATGCTCGAAACACCGCGCGCCGGGGAACCCCGGCACCGGTCCGGCCAGCTGCACGTCTGGATTCTTCATGATCAGGGCGCTCGTGGCGTCCAGTAGCTGAGCGGCCGAATCCGCATTGGGCGCCTGATAGACCCGCCCCCACCGCTGCGTCACCCACTGGACGCCGGCGCGCTCGAACTGGGTGGTCATGCTCACCGGATCGGATTCGAAATGCAGCCACGCCCGCGGTCGCCAAGTCCCGATCAGCACGCCCTGCTGCCGATCAGGAGTGGTGATCGTCTTCGACAGCAATTGGTCGTCACTCGGATCTTTGGGCAGGTCAGCTAGTTTCGCCGGTTCGGTCGGCACAAAACTCTTGATCAGCGACTGCTGCCTGCCGAGCAGGTCGGACATCAGCAGCTCAACCCGCAGTGGCGCCTTGGTCGACTTGGTCGCTCTGGCACTCACGAACTGGTACAGCACAAAGCGCCCCTGCGCGGTGTACGCCGCGACGCCACTGGCCCCGGTGCCGTAATCCGTACCGACCGCCGGCACCGTACCGACGCCCACCGAAATTTGGACGGGATATGTCGGGAACGGAGCGGCCACGATGTGGCCGAACTGCGCGGTGAAATCACCCGCGGCCGCGGCCGCTTGGGCGTCATCGGGGAACATCAGGACCGCGTTCTCGATTTCCAGGTCCGAGTCCCGGGAACCGGACGAGCGGTATGACCCGAAACCGGCGACCAGGTTATGCGCCCTGGCAATGCCCTGCATGACGTTGTCTTTGGACACCCCGAGGATGTTGTCGACGCCGAACTCCGACGTCATGGTGCCGGTCCCGATCGCCCCGGGCCTCGTCACCGACGCGTCGATTTCCCAAGGCCCGACGACGTATTCGGCCATGCGGGTCGATTCGACGATCGACTGCGTGAGCGGGTTGGGCCCGGCGCTGAAGAACGGAGTGCTGGGCTTGATCTGGTAGTTACCGGTCCTCAGCTGGCTGACGTCCGGCTCGGGGTCGCTCAGCGAGCCCCCGAACCGCGAGGTGCCCGTCGTGGTCGTCGAACAGCCCGCCACCACGCACGCGCACGTCGCCACGGCGAGTGCCAGCTTCCGGATCCCCACGATCCAACACTAACTGTGGCCGAGGCGCGCCAGCACTGATCGCACGCACTCCGCCACTGCCTCGTTGAACGGCCCGGCGTCGCGCCGCAGCGTGCGCGTACGGATCAACACCGTGAGCATGACGCGCTCACGTTTGGGGCCGATGAGCATGCCGGCGTCATTGGTCGACCCGTAGTCACCGCTGCCGGTCTTGTCCGCGCTGGTCCATCCCTCGGGCAGACCCGCGCGAAAACGCCTGGTCGACGTGGTGGTGTCGCTCATCCACCGTTGCAGCTGAAACTGGCCCGCACCGGACAACGCGTCGCCGACGAGAATCGCGCGATAACCGCCGCACAGCGCCCGTGGCGTGGTGGTGTCGCGCAGGTCGCCGGGCGCCGCGTCGTTGAGATCCGGTTCCCAGCGATCCAGTCGCGTCTGCGAATCACCGATCGAACGGGCGAAATCCGTCAGGGCGGACGGCCCACCGATGGTCCGCAACATGATGTTGCCTGCGGCGTTGTCGCTCTGGGTCAGTGCCGCGGCACAGATCTCCCGCAACTCCATCCGCGCCCCCACCGCCGGTCCCAGCACCGGCGAGTTGACCACGATGTCCGCAGCGGTGATGGGCACCATGGCATCGAGGTTCGCGTGACCGTCCTTGGCCATCTGCAAGATGCGCGCCGCCGCATACGCTTTGAATGTCGAGCAGATCGCGAACCGTTCGTCGGCACGGTGCTCGACCGTCGCCGATGATTCCAAATCCACTGCGTAGACGCCAATTATCGCCTGATAGCGATCTTCCAGATCCGCAAAGCTTGTCGGCTCGTCCGCCTTGGTGGGCTGGCACCCGGCCAGCACACCCGTCGCGGCCAACCCGACGATGAAATCCCGTCGGCTCAGCGATACCCCCACGCATCCCAGCCAACCACGTATTGATGTGAGTCGCCAACGCGGGGTGTTCTCCTGTCCCCCCGCTGGCCTGCGGGGCGTTGGGCCCCAACAGATCCCACTACGCCCGCGGAGTAGACGTCAGCCGACGTACTTGTCGAACCAATCGGTGGCCACCTCAGGGTGCACACCGAAATAGTTGTAGCCGTCGAAGCGCCTGGTGGTTCCTTCGATCCAGTGCAAGCTCTTGTCGGCGACCGGGATCGCATCGTAGATGTCCTGCACGTCCTGCGGGCGCGTCATGGTGTCGTCGTGCACCTGCGCGACGAGCGTCGGCACGGTCATGGCTTTGACATGTTCGAGCGGTGACTGCTCGGCGATCCGGAACCCGGTTCGTTCGTGCACGGCCTGATCGAACCTCGCGTAGCCGTCGGCCATCCCGACGGCCTTGACGAACTCCTCGACGATGTAGCGACCCGACACCGGCTGCAGCATCACCATGGCCTGGATTTCCGCGAACTCTTCGGGATGCCGGGACCAGGCCACGGCGGTCGAATCAGCGCCCAGACACACCGACAGCAGAGCCTTCTTCATCGCTCTCGTGTCCGGCCGAGCTGCGGCGTAGCGCAAGGATCCGATGACATCGCGGTACTCGGTGAGGCCGATGCCGGCGATGCCACCGTTGCCCTGGCCGCTGAGACCGTGGTTACGCATGTCGTACGCGAGAACGTTGTAGCCGGCGTCATGCAGCGCCTTGTACTCGGGCAAGAAATTCACCTCGAAGCCGCCGAGCCCGCCGAACTCCGGCAGGTGCCCTGGATAGCCGTAGCGGTTTCCGGGAAGAAAGTGGTTGTGGATGATCAACCGGTCGGAGTCGGCCGGGATGAACCAGCCCTCCAGCGGGACACCGTCCATCGACGGGAAGAACACGTCTTGGTAGTCCAGCCCGACCTCGTCGGGGCGCCGTAGCACCGGCGCGCGCCGACCGGCAGTGGTCCCGGTGGTCCACATTGCGACAAAGCCGTCGAATGCTTCCTGAGCTGCGGTGTCGTCGGACATGAGCGGTTCCTTCCGTCGAGAACTGGTGTCGAAACCGACGGTAGGCCGCTGGTGATCGCGCGGGGAGGGCCGAATTTTCCAGGGTCCAGCAAACCCCCTTTCCCGGCCGGCACGCCCTCTACTGTGGAAAACGTGGACCAGCGCAAGGACATCCGGGAGTTCCTCACGTCCCGGCGCGCTCGCCTGACTCCCCAGCAGGCCGGCCTTCCCGACTACGGCGCCAAACGACGGGTTCCCGGGCTCCGCCGCGAGGAAGTGGCGCTGTTGGCCGGTGTCAGCGTCGACTACTACACCCGACTCGAACGCGGCAATCTCACCGGCGTGTCCGACTCCGTTCTCAACTCGGTGGCGCCCGTCCTGCAACTCGACGAGACCGAGCGCGCGCACCTATTCAACCTGATCAAAGTCAGCCATGGTCGACGGCGCACCCCACGCAAGGCCGGCCCCAGGATTCGGACGAGTGTGCGGCTGATCCTGGACGCGATGGTCGGCGTGCCGGCCTGGGTCAGCAACGACCGCCTCGACATCCTGGCCACCAACGTCCTGGGCGCCGAGCTCTACCGCGATGCGATCGACGGAGCCGAAGGACGGGCCAACATCGCACGGTTCCTGTTCCTCGACCACCGGGCCCGGGACTTCTTCGTCGACTGGAATCAGCAGGCCGACAATGCCGTCGCGATCCTGCGCAGCGCCGCGGCCCGTGATCCGCACGACGACCGGCTGACCCAACTGGTCGGCGAATTGAGCACGCGCAGTGACGAATTCCGCGTGCGCTGGGGTGCCCACATAATCCGGGCACACCACTCAGGCCCGAAAGCGTTCAACCATCCGGATGTTGGTCAGCTCGATCTGACCTTCGACGGTCTGGAGCTGGCGGCCGATCCGGGTCTGACGCTCTATGTCATGACGGCAGAACCTGATTCACCGACCATAGACCGGTTGAAGCTGTTGGGCACGCTGGCGGCCACGCATCGGTCGCGCGGCTAGTTGCCTGTCTGGCCGTCGCAGATTTCCCGGCCCCCAACGGGTTACGACCGTGTGCGCGGATCGATGGAAGGGAACGGCGCAAGCAGGAATTCGTCGACGAATCTGGTGAACGTGTCGTCGACGAACGCCGGGTCGGGCGCGGTGAAGTACTCGATGATCAAGCCCTGGAACGTGGCCAGCGCTATCCGCGAGCGAGTTTCGGCGACGTGGTCGGGCATCCCGAGAGCGAGCAGACGCGCCTTTGAATTGCGCGTCAGCAGCGACAGGGTGTCCCACGTGTAATCCCGGTAGGGACTGTCGACCCCGCAGGCGGCGCCGAAGATTTGTAGTACCACGCGCAGGCTGTCGCGGCGGTCTCCGCGCGTGCACTCATACCAATCCTCGAAGCACCATTGACGATGTGCGGCAACAGAATCCGGCAGCTCCAGCTCTGCGGTGTCCGGTATCGCCGCGCGCTGTTGGCGGTTCAAGACCTCGAGCATGAGATTTTCTTTGGTACCGAAGTAGTACACCAGCATCCGCGCACTCGTCCCCAGCTGAGATGCAAGCTCGCGCAGCGAGGTGTCGACCACGCCGGTGCGCGCCAAAATGGTGCCGGCAGAGACCAATAGCTCTTCGCGTTTTGCGTGGTCGAATGGCCTCGGCACGCTTGACTGTAACAGTTGCTTCGGATACTGATGGTGTGGTGGTTGTGAACACGAGGGCGGGGGGCGCTCGGTGAGCCTGATTCGGGATGACGCCGACCCGGTGACCCATGACGAACAGCCTGAAACACAGCTGGCTGGTGTCGGTCGGCCGATGCGCAGAACCCGGTGGGTGGCGATCGTCGCAGGCCTGGTGGGATTCGTTGCCAGCGTCACGATTCCGGTGTTACCGGTTGTGCAGACAACCGCGACGCTGAACTGGCCGCAAGGTGGGCAGCTGGGCAACGTCACTGCACCGCTGATCTCGTTGACGCCGGTATCGCTGACCGCATCGGTGCCGTGCACCGTGATTCGCGAAATGCCCACCGCGGGCGGACTGGTTCTGGGAACCGCACCTGCGGCAGGTAAGCAGGCGATGCTCAACGGGCTCTTCGTCACCGCCACCGCGCAGCGCGTCGACGTGATCGCGCGCAACATCGTCATACTCAGCGTGCCGCTCAGCCAATTCAGCGACCGGCGATGTCAGCAGCTGCACCTCTCATCGTCGACGGCAGGCACGTTCGCCTCGATCATCGGCCTGAGCGATCCCGACACCGGCACGCCGCTGCGCGGCGGCTTTCCTGATCCGAACCTGAGGCCGCAGATCGTCGGCCTGTTCACCGACCTGGTCGGCCCGGCCCCTGCCGGACTGTCATTCTCTGCCACCATCGATACCCGATTCACCAGCTCACCCTCGTCGTTGAAAGCGGCCGCGATGCTGGCCGGTATCGCGGGCACAATCGTTGCGTTACTGGCGTTGTGGCGCCTCGATCGTCTCGACGGCCGCCGCGCCCGGCGCCTCATACCCGTGCGTTGGCGAGTGTTCACCGGAGTGGATGCCACGGTGATCGCGGTGTCCGTGTTCTGGTACATCGCCGGCGCCGGATCCTCCGACGACGGCTACCAATTCGGCATGTCCAACACGGCAAGTCACGCCGGGTACATGGCCAACTACTTCCGGTGGTTCGGCAGCCCCGAAGACCCGTTCGGATGGTATTACGACCTGATCGCCGCGATGACCCGCGTCAGTCACGCCAGTCTGTGGCTGCGCCTGCCGGACCTGATCTGCGCGCTGGTGTGCTGGTTGCTGCTTTCCAGAGAAGTGCTTCCTCGACTCGGCCCCGCTGTCGCCAGAAGCAGGCCGGCGGTGTGGGCGGCCGCGCTGGTCTTCATCGCGGCGTGGATGCCATTCAACAACGGATTGCGTCCCGAAGGACAGATTGCCACCGGCGGCCTGATCACTTACGTCCTGGTCGAACGGGCTATCGCCACACGTCGCCTAACACCCGTGGGGCTGGCGATCATCGTGGCTGCTTTTACCCTGGGCATCCAGCCCACCGGGATCATCGCCGTGGCCGTACTGTTGGCCGCCGGGCGCCCCATCGTCCAGATCATCGTCAGCCGGGCACGAACAATTGGGATCTGGCCCGCTCTGTTGCCGCTTGCCGCAGCCGGATTCGTCGTATTGACAGTCGTCTTCGCCGACCAAACCTTGGCGGCCGTGCGCGAGGCCACCGCGGTGCGCACCGCGATCGGCCCCGCTCAACCCTGGTATACCGAGAACCTGCGGTACTTCTATCTGATTCTGCCGACCACCGACGCCGCCCTGTCACGTCGCTTCGGAATCTTGATGACCATTGCTTGCGTCGTTCCCTCGATGTTGATGTTGCTGCGCCACAAACGAATTCCCGGTGTCGCCACAGGACCTGCGTGGCGGCTGATCGGTGTCATCTTCGCCACCCTGTTTCTGCTCACCTTCGCCCCGACGAAATGGATCCATCACTTCGGGCTGTTTGCCGCCGTGAGCGCCGCGATGGCGGCGGTAGCGACCGTACTGCTCGGGCCGGCGATACTGCGTTCGCCGCGTAACCGGATGGCATTCCTGTCGGCCGTATTGTTCGTCCTGGCTTTGTGTTTCGCCTCCACCAACGGGTTCTGGTACGTCTCCAGCTATGGTGTGCCATTCAACGACAGCAGCCCTCATCTGGGTCCGGTCACCGCAAGCACCGTCCTGTTCGCGCTGTCTCTGCTGACCGCAGGCTACGCGGGGTGGCTACATCTGGCCCCGCGCGCCGACCGCGAACCTCGCATCACCCGGCTACTGACCATCGCCCCCGTGCCCATCGCAGCTGGGTTCATGGTGCTGGTCTGTGTCGGGTCGATGCTCGCCGGCGCCATCAAGGAGTACCCCAGCTACTCCAATGGCTGGGCCAATCTGCGCGAGCTCGCCGGCGGCTGCGGGCTGGCCGACGACGTCCTGGTCGAACCTGACGCCAACAGCGGATTACTAGCGCCGATCCCCGGAAACTACGGGCCCTTGGGGCCATTGGGCGGCACCGATCCGATCGGCTTCGATCCCAATGGTGTACCCGAACACACACTGGCAGAGTCAGTTTGGCAGGACCACGCCAAATCAGGCACCGATTACGACTGGGACGCCCCCACCGCTCTGGACACTCCCGGAGCCAACGGCTCCAGCGTCGTGCTGCCCTACGGCCTCGATCCCGCCCGGGTGCCGGTCGCCGGCAGCTTCATCTACGGCCCTCAACGGATCAGTACGCTCGCGTCCGCCTGGTACCGGCTCCCCGCCGCCGACTCCGCGCACCCACTGGTGGTCGTCACCGCTGCCGGCACCATCACGGGTAACAGCGTCCTGTCCGGACATACCGCCGCCCAAACCGTCGCACTGGAATACGGTGCACTCGGGCCCGATGGCGCACCAACCGCCCGTGGCCGACTCACGCCGTACGACATCGGCCCACAACCAGCCTGGCGCGACCTCCGCTTCCCCCGCGCCCAAATCCCCGCGGACGCCCGATATGTCCGAGTCATTGCCGAGGACCGCTCGCTCGACATCGGCGACTGGGTGGCCGTCACCCCACCCCGTGTCCCCGAATTGCGTTCAGTCCAAGAGTATCTCGGCTCTACTCAGCCGATCCTCCTCGACTGGGCAGTGGGCCTGGTGTTTCCCTGCCAACAGCCCATGCTGCACGCCAACGGCGTCACCCAGATACCTGCTTATCGCATCTCCCCGGACTACCCCGCCAAAATCGAAATGCCAGACACCTGGCAATCCGGCGAAAACGGCGGCCCGCTGGGCATCACCGACCTGCTACTGCGTGCCCATGTCATGCCCACCTACCTCTCACGCGACTGGGGACGGGACTGGGGCTCACTGCGCCGATTCACCCCGATCGTCGATGCCCCTGAAGCGCATCTGGACCTGGGTACCGCGACCCGCAGCGGGCTATGGAGCCCTGCCCCTATCCGTATCGGACCGTAAGGCAAGTCAACCGGGAGAATTTGGCGATTGGAAGGACCGGCGCGGCCGCACCAACAGCGCGGCGACCAGGAAGCACAACGCCCCGATGAAGGTCCCGAAGTTGGCCAGCCACTCGTCGACCGTCACGCCGGTCGTGCGGACGAACGCCGCCAGCGCCGAGACCTCGAACGCGACACAGCCCATCATGTTGACCCAGGTTGCTTGCCAGTCAAGGGATTTCGGTGACCACAAGCCGACAACCATGACCGCCAGCAGGCCACTGAGCAGAAAGGCCAGCGAGCCGGCGGCATCGGGCGCCCACACGTAGCGACGCTCGGCGACCACGGCATGCGCCCACACGGATGCCCCGGTGCTGACGTTGAACAACAGGGTGCCCATGAATTGGACTGCCGCCGACCACCATTGGATTCCCGGTGGCGCCAGCACGTATTGCATCAGCGCCGCCGTGGTGAAGAACCACGACCCGATGAAGCACAGCAGGTTCGTCGCACCCGCCCCGGCCAGCGAGGGAAACCCCGGGACCGTGGCCAGCGCAAAGAACGTCGAGCCGGTGGCGAACAGCCAGCACTGCCTGGTGAGGGTGGCGAAGCCGGTCACGGCACTACAGGAAGCTACGGATCCGCTCGCCGGTCTCCGACGTAGACAGTTTGGCGTCACCGCGCGTCGAAAGATGCTCGGCCACAGCTTTGTCCACGCGGGCCGCGGCCTCGGTCTCACCGAGGTGAGTCAGCAGCAGCGCAACGCTCATGATGGCCGCGGTCGGGTCCGCCAGCCCCTGTCCGGCGATGTCGGGCGCACTGCCGTGCACCGGCTCGAACATCGACGGGTTGGTGCCCGTCGCGTCGATGTTGCCCGACGCCGCCAAGCCGATACCGCCGGCGACGGCCGCGGCCAGGTCGGTGATGATGTCGCCGAACAGGTTGTCGGTCACGATGACGTCGAAGCGGCCCGGATCGGTCACCATGTGGATGGTCGCGGCATCGATGTGCTGGTACGCGGTTTCGACGTCCGGGTACTCCGTGGCGACCTCGTCGACCGTGCGCTTCCAGAGCGAACCGGCGTACGCCAGCACGTTGTTCTTGTGCACCAGAGTCAGGTGCTTACGCCGCGTCCGCGCCTTCTCGAACGCGTAGCGGACGACGCGCTCGACGCCGAACCGCGTGTTGGTGGACACCTCGGTGGCCACCTCGTGCGGGGTGCCGACACGGATGGCGCCACCGGTGCCCGTGTACGGCCCCTCGGTGCCCTCGCGCACGACGACGAAGTCGATGTCCGGGTTGCCGGCCAGCGGACTGTCGACGCCCGCGAACAGCCGCGACGGCCGCAGGTTCACGTGGTGATCCAAGGCGAACCGCATGGTCAGCAGCAGGCCGCGCTCGAGCACGCCGCTGGGCACCGACGGGTCGCCGATGGCGCCCAACAGGATTGCGTCGTGCGTCTTGAGCTCGTCGACCATGCCGTCGGGCAGGGTCTCGCCGGTCTCGTGATAGCGCTTGGCACCGACGTTGTACTCGGTGCGCTCGACACCCGGCAGCACGACGTCGAGGACCTTCAGCGCCTCACCGATGACCTCGGGGCCGATGCCGTCACCGGCAATGACGGCGAGCTTCACGACAGGTCCACCAGTTCCAGCGTGGTCGCGCCGACGGCGTCGCCGATCGCGCTGAGCACGTCGGCCGGCACCTCGCGGTCCAGCCGCAGCATGACCGTCGCACCCGAACCGTCGGAGTCCTGCGACATCTGAGCGGCCAGGATGTTGACGTCGGCCCCGCCCAGCAGGGTGCCGATCTTGCCCAGGGCGCCCGGCTGGTCGCCGTAGTTGAGGATCAGGTTGACGCCCTCGGCGCGCAGGTCCAGGTTGCGGCCGTTGATCTGGACGACCTTCTCGACCAGCTGCGGGCCACTCAACGTGCCCGACACATTGAAGACCGAACCGTCGGCGGCCACGGCGCGCACGTCCACGACGCTGCGGTGGTTGGGGCTCTCGGACTCCGTGGTCAGGGCGGCCTCGACGCCACGCTCGGCGGCCAGCGCCGGTGCGTTGACGAACGTCACCTGGTCCTCGATGACGGCCGAGAACAGGCCGCGCATCGCCGAAAGCTTCAGAATCTCAACGTCTTCCGATGCCAGCTCGCCGAGCACCTCGACGTTCAGGGACGCCGGCAGCGCCGGTGCCAGGGCACCGACCAGCAGGCCCAGCTTGCGCACCAGATCGAGCCACGGGGCGACCTCTTCACCGACGACACCGCCGCCGACGTTGACGGCGTCCGGCACGAACTCGCCGGCCAGCGCCAGCTTGACGCTCGCGGCGACGTCGGTGCCCGCGCGGTCCTGGGCCTCTTCCGTGGAAGCGCCCAGGTGTGGGGTGACGACGACCTGCGGCAGCTCGAACAGCGGGCTGTCGGTGCAGGGCTCGGTGGCGAACACGTCGAGACCGGCGCCACGGACGTGGCCACTGGTGATCGCGTCGGCCAGAGCCTGCTCGTCGATCAGGCCACCGCGCGCCGCGTTGACGATGATGACGCCCGGCTTGGTCTTGGCCAGCGCTTCCTTGTTGATCAGGCCGGCGGTTTCCTTGGTCTTGGGCAGGTGCACCGAGATGAAATCAGCGCGGCCCAAAAGCTCGTCGAGGGTCAGCAGCTCGATGCCGAGCTGGGCGGCACGAGCCTGCGACACGTAAGGGTCGTAGGCGACGATGTGCGCACCGAACGCGGCCAGGCGCTGCGCGACGAGCTGGCCGATGCGGCCCATGCCCACGACGCCGACGGTCTTGCCGAAGATCTCGGTGCCCGAGAACTTGGAGCGTTTCCAGGTGTGCTCGCGCAGCGTGGCGTCGGCCGCCGGAATCTGGCGGGCCGTCGAGAGCAGCAACGCCAGCGCGTGCTCGGCGGCGCTGTGGATGTTCGAGGTCGGGGCGTTGACGACCAGCACGCCACGCGCGGTGGCGGCGTCGACGTCCACGTTGTCCAGGCCGACGCCGGCGCGGGCGACGATCTTGAGCTTGGGTGCCGCGGCCAGCACCTCGGCGTCCACCGTGGTGGCCGAGCGCACCAGCAGGGCGTCGGCATCCGGCACGGCGGCCAGCAGCTTTTCGCGGTCGGGTCCGTCGACCCAACGGACCTCTACCTGGTCGCCGAGGGCGGCGACGGTCGATTCGGCGAGTTTGTCAGCGATGAGTACGACAGGAAGGCTCACGCGCACAGACTAGTGGGCGGCATGGCCGCGCTACCAATCGCGGTTGCCTTGATCTGGGTTGTCGCCGGCCGTCTCTACCATCGAGTGGTGGACGTCACCGTCGTCGGTAGTGGACCCAACGGACTGGCCGCGGCCGTCATCTGCGCGCGAGCGGGGCTGTCGGTCCGGGTCATCGAAGGCCAGCCAACGCCCGGTGGCGGTGCACGCAGCGCCCCGGACCCGGAATACCCAGGCGTTTTGCACGACGTCTGCTCGGCGGTGCATCCGCTGGGCGTGGCATCGCCGTTCTTCGCGGAGTTCGACCTGGCCGCCCGCGGGGTACGGATGGTGACGCCGGAGATCTCATATGCCAATCCCCTGCCCTCGGGCCGTGCCGCCATCGGCTATCGCTCACTGGACCGTACCTGCGCGGAGCTGGAACACGGCTCGTCGTGGCGGCGGCTGCTGGGCCCGCTCGTCGAGAACGTCGACGGTGTCCTCGGCTTCTTCCTCGGTGACAAACGTTCGCTGCCGCCGGACCTGCCGAGCACCGTGCGTGCCGGACTGCGTGTGCTGACCCAGGGCAGCCCGGCGTGGGGCCTGCTGCGCGGCGACGATGCCCAGGCTCTGTTCACCGGCGTCGGTACGCACGCCATCCACCCGATTCCGTCGCCCGTCAACAGCGGCGCCGGCATCATGCTCAGCACCGTTGCCCATACGGCGGGCTGGCCCGTCCCCATCGGGGGCACGCAGACAATCACCGATGCGTTGATCGCCGACCTGCGTGCCCATGGGGGCAAACTGATCACAGGCTCCCCCCTAGGGAGTCCACCCGACGGCGTCGTCATCTACGACACCTCGCCGACCGCCCTGCTCGACATCTACGGGCCTGCCGTTCCCCGCCGCTACGCAGAAGCGTTGCGCCGCTACAAGTTCGGTCCCGGCGTCTGCAAGGTCGACTTCGTCCTGTCCGGTGAGATCCCCTGGCGCGACCCGCGGATGGCGTCCGCGCCGACCCTCCACCTCGGTGGCACCCGGGCACAGATGGCGCACGCCGAGCGCGAGATCTGGCGGGGTCGCCATGCGGACCACCCCATGACGCTGGCTGCACTGCCCCACCTGGCCGACCCGTCGCGCATCGATGCCCAGGGACGCCGGCCACTGTGGACGTACTGCCACGTCCCCGCCGGCTCGACCGTCGACCAGACCGAGACGCTCATCGGGTTATTCGAAGACGCCGCACCGGGTTTCCGCGATCTCGTGCTGGCGGCGCGCGCGGTGCCGGCGGCCGAGATGTCTCAGCACAACGCGAACTACGTGGGCGGCGACATCATCGTCGGCGGCGCGACGCTCAAGGCTGCGATGATCGGGCCGACGCTGCGGGCCAACCCGTGGGCCACCCCGATCCCGAAGGCCTACCTCTGTTCGTCGGCCACCCCGCCGGGTACCGGAGTGCACGGCATGGCCGGCCTCTACGCCGCGCGCACCGTGCTGCGTCGTGAATTCGGAGTGAAGACGCTGCCGTCGCTCGCGCCATAGTGTTGGCTTGGCTCATGGCCAAGCTTTCTGTGATCTATTACTCCGCAACCGGACACGGCAGCTCAATGGCGCAGCGGGTCGCGAGCACCGCCGAATCGTGTGGCGCCGAGGTGCGACTGCGGCCCGTCGCCGAGACCGCAGACCCCGAGTCGTTCGCCCACAACTCGGCGTGGACCGCGAATTACGAAGCGACCAAAGACCTTCCGGCCGCCACCGGAGACGACATCGTCTGGGCCGACGCGGTGATCTTCGGTTCGCCGACCCGGTTCGGCTCGGTCGCGTCGCAGCTGCGGGGATTCCTGGACTCCCTCGGCGGCCTGTGGTCGCACGGCGCGCTGGCGGACAAGGTGTACGCCGGATTCACCTCGACCAACACCGCGCACGGCGGGCAGGAGACGACGCTGCTGTCCCTGTACATCACGTTGATGCACTGGGGCGGCATCATCGTGCCGCCCGGTTACACCGACCCGCTCAAGTTCGCCGACGGCAACCCGTACGGCGTCAGCCTGCTGGCGAATCACGACAACATCCGCCAGTTCGACGACAACACCTACGCCGCGCTGGACCACCTGGCACGACGGGTCGTATCGGTCGCAGACCGGTTGGGCGGGTAGTTCGCGGGCGGACGGGGCTGACGGGTTCGCGACTGTGCGATCAGATCGCCAGAACCGTTGGGAGGACGATCTGTGTGCACCGTCGCGGCACGTCCGCATTCATTCCGCGCTGAGGGCGACGAATGCCGAGTACCTGCCGCCGTCGCCGCAGCGTCAATCGCGCCGGCCGGGTTGATCCTGCGGCTGCGGCGGGAAAGGTCGAGGCAACGCCGCCGGCGCAGAGCCAACGCAAGTGTTGGTGATTCCGCGGTCAGGGTGCACCCAGAATTGGCGTCGGGACGCCCCACGCGAGCGGCTTAGCGTGAAGAAGTGATCTTCGGAGGCACAGCCCGCCTGGTCGGTTCGATACCCAACGCCGAGCTGTTCGCGGTCGGTGACCGCGAGCTGTATCAGATGCGCCCGCCGTGGTGCGGCTATCACGTGGTCGCCGCCGAGCAGAGCATGTGGGCGATGCGGGCACAGTGCATCTACCCGGGCGGACGTCTCGAACCGCCCGAACCCGATGACCCGGTGTCGACCGGGATCTACGCAGTGGCGGGCGAAGGACTGACGATCGACCGGACCCAGAAGCTGCCGGGCAGCGCGAACGGGCGGAACGTGACCCGCGCGCTGGCCGCCATCGGCTACGCCGTCCGCTGAAACGACGAAAGGCCGGTTGCCGCACGCTGTTTCGCGTGCCGCAACCGGCCTTTCGGCAACTGACTAAGCGGTCTCGGTGATCGGCCGGTCGACCCAGCTCATCAGGTCGCGCAGCTTCTTGCCGGTGACCTCGATCGGGTGCTCGGCGTTGGCCTTGCGCAGACCCTCGAGCTCCTTGTTTCCGCCCTCGACGTTGGCGACCAGGCGCTTGACGAAAGTGCCGTCCTGGATGTCCTTCAGGATGGCGCGCATGCGCTCCTTGGTGTCGGCGTCGATGACGCGCGGGCCGGACAGGTAGCCACCGAACTCAGCGGTGTCGGACACCGAGTAGTTCATGCGGGCGATGCCACCCTCGTACATCAGGTCGACGATCAGCTTCAGCTCGTGCAGCACCTCGAAATAGGCCATCTCCGGGGCATAACCGGCCTCGACCATGACCTCGAAACCGGCCTTGACCAGTTCCTCGGTACCACCACAGAGCACGGCCTGCTCACCGAAGAGGTCGGTCTCGGTCTCTTCCTTGAAGTCCGTCTTGATGACGCCGGCGCGGGTGCCACCGATGCCCTTGGCGTAGGACAGCGCCAGCGCCTGGCCCTCACCCTTGGGGTCCTGGTGCACGGCGATCAGCGCCGGCACACCCTTGCCGTCGACGAACTGGCGACGCACCAGGTGACCCGGGCCCTTCGGGGCCACCATGCCGATGGTGACGTTGGCCGGGGGCTTGATCAGGCCGAAGTGGATGTTGAGGCCGTGGCCGAAGAACAGGGCGTTGCCGTCTTCCAGGTTCGGCTCGATGTCGTTGGTGAAGATCTCGGCCTGCGCGGTATCGGGCGCCAGCAGCATGATGACGTCGGCCCACTTGGCGACCTCGGCCGGGGTGTCGACCTCGAGGCCCTGCTCGGTGACCTTCTCGCGGGACTTCGAGCCCTCCTTCAGACCGACCTTGACCTGCACACCCGAGTCGCGCAGCGAAAGCGAATGCGCGTGTCCCTGGCTGCCGTAGCCGATGACGGCGACCTTGCGCCCCTGGATGATCGACAGGTCCGCATCGTCGTCGTAGAACATCTCAACTGCCACTTGCTTTTCCTTACCCTTGTTTCTCTTGTTCGAAGATCTGTTGTTCGAGTTTTGCTTGGGGCCCAGCTCGGTTACTTGGCCGCGCCGATGCCACGCGGACCGCGCGCCAACGAAACCACACCGGACTGCACCAGCTCGCGAATACCATACGGCTCCAGCACTCGCAGCAATGCGTCGAGCTTCTCCTGGGTGCCGGTGGCCTCGACGGTCAGCGATTCGGTCGACACGTCGACGACCTTCGCGCGGAACAGATTGACGGCCTCGATCACCTGCCCACGGGTGGTGGCGTCGGCCCGCACCTTGATCAGCGCCAGCTCGCGGGAGACCGAGTTGTCCGGCTCCTGCTCGACGATCTTGATGACGTTGATCAGCTTGTTGAGCTGCTTGGTGATCTGTTCCAGCGGCAGCTGCTCTTCGACCGAGACCACGATGGTCATGCGCGACATGTTCTTCTGCTCGGTGGCACCGACCGCCAGCGACTGGATGTTGAAGCCACGCCGGGAGAACAGCGCCGCCACGCGGGCCAGCACACCCGGGGTGTCCTCGACGAGAACCGACAATGTGTGAGTAGTCGTCATGGCCTTACACCTGATCTTCGTTGTCGAACAGCGGACGGATATCGCGCGCCGCCATGATCTCGTCGTTGCTGGTGCCGGCGGCGACCATCGGCCACACCTGGGCGTCGGCGCCGACGATGAAGTCGATGACGACGGGGCGGTCGTTGATCTCGCGGGCCTGCCGGATGACGTCCTCGACGTCCTCGGCGCGCTCGCAGCGCAGGCCGACGCAACCGAGCGCCTCGGCCAGCATCACGAAGTCCGGGATGCGGTGCGAGTGGGTGGACAGGTTGGTCTGGCTGTAGCGCTCTTCGTAGAACAGCGTCTGCCACTGCCGCACCATGCCCAGGTTGCCGTTGTTGATCAGCGCAACCTTGATCGGCGCCCCTTCGAGGGCGCAGGTGGCCAGCTCCTGGTTGGTCATCTGGAAGCAGCCGTCACCGTCGATGGCCCACACCTCGGCCTCCGGGCGGGCGAACTTGGCGCCCATCGCGGCCGGGATGGAGAAGCCCATGGTGCCGAGACCGCCCGAGTTCAGCCAGGTCTTCGGGTTCTCGTACTTGATGAACTGCGCGGCCCACATCTGGTGCTGACCGACGCCCGCCACGTACAGCGCGTCCGGCCCGGCGATCTGGCCCAGCTTCTCGATGACGTACTCCGGCGAGAGGCTGCCATCGCTCTGCGGGCCGTAGCTCAGCGGGTAGGTCTCCTTGATCCCGCCCAGGTACGTCCACCAGTCGGCCAGGTCGAGCGTGTCGGCGGCAACACCGTCACGGCGCAGCGCCGCGAGCAGGTCGACGATGACGTTCTTGATGTCACCGACGATCGGCACGTCGGCGTGGCGGTTCTTGCCGATCTCGGCGGGGTCGATGTCCGCGTGGATCACCTTGGCGTCGGGCGCGAACGACGACAGCTGACCGGTGACCCGGTCGTCGAAGCGGGTGCCGAGGGCGATCAGCAGGTCGCTCTTCTGCAGCGCCGCCACGGCCGAGACCGTGCCGTGCATGCCCGGCATACCCATGTGCTGCGGGTGGCTGTCGGGGAACGCGCCGCGCGCCATCAGCGTGGTGACGACGGGGATGCCGGTCCGCTCGGCGAGTTCCAGCAGCTCCGCGGACGCCTCACCGCGGATCACGCCACCACCGACGTACAGCACCGGCTTGTGCGACGCGGCGATCAGCTTGGCGGCCTCGCGGACCTGGCGGCTGTGCGGCTTGGTGTTCGGCTTGTAGCCGGGCAGGTCGATGACCGGCGGCCAGCTGAAGGTGCACTGACCCTGCAGCACGTCCTTCGGGATGTCGACGAGGACGGCGCCGGGACGGCCGGAAGCCGCGATGTGGAACGCCTCGGCGATCACCTTGGCGATGTCGTCACCGTTACGGACCAGGAAGTTGTGCTTCGTGATCGGCATGGTGATGCCGGAGATGTCGGCTTCCTGGAAGGCGTCGGTGCCGATCAGGCCACGACCGACCTGGCCCGTGATCGCGACCACCGGGATCGAGTCCATCTGGGCGTCGGCCAGCGGCGTGACCAGGTTGGTGGCGCCCGGACCCGAGGTGGCCATCATGACGCCGACCTTGCCGGTGGCGTGCGCGTAGCCCGACGCGGCGTGGCCGGCGCCCTGCTCGTGCCGCACCAGGACGTGGCGGACCTTCTTAGAGTCGAACAGCGGGTCATAGACGGGCAGCACGGCACCACCGGGGATGCCGAAGATGGTGTCGACGTCGAGTTCCTCGAGCGACCGAACGACGGCCTGAGCACCGGTCATCTGTTGCGGGGCAACGGCTTTGGAAGAACCGTTGGCCGTACCGCCGAGGCCGCCGGGCCCCTGGGGCTGCTGCGTCGACTCTGGCGGTCGCGTGGTGGGTGCGCTCACTCTTGTCCTCTTGATCTCGTTGCGGTTTTCGGCGTTCTCGGGCAAACAAAAAACCCCCGTCAGCGTGGGTGGCTGTACGAGGGTTGCGCGTCGATGCTTGTAGTCGGCTTAGTCAGCCTGGTCACGCACCAACGCGCCCAGTTACTACAAGCAATCCCGAGTTCTGCATAAGCAAGGACGGTAGTCCTCGCGGTGCGCGCAGGTCAAATCAGTTCCCTTGCTGGACACACCCGGCAACCCGCCGACACGCCGCCTGGGAAGATGACTGATGTGAGCCGCCGAACCGCTTCGACCGCAGCCCAACCCGTCGTGATCAAGATCCCGGGGGTCGCCCATCTGGCGGTGGGTTTCTTCGCCATCGGGCTGCTGGCCCTGGTGTTCGCCGGGCCGGCCTGGTGCGCGGCGCTGCTCGTCATCCCGATTCTGTTGTCGGCAATGGTGATTCGCTACCGCACCGTGGCCGACAAGAAGGGCGTCACCGCGCGGTCGCTGCTCGGCAGCCGGACTGTGACGTGGCAGGACATCAAGGGCCTTCGTTTCGACCGCTCCAAATGGGCCAAGGCCGAATTGACCGACGGCACCGACCTGCGACTGCCCGGTGTGACGTTCGCGTCATTGCCGGTGCTGACCGCCGCCAGCGGCGGCGTCGTGCCCAACCCGTACAACGAGTGAGCCGGCCGCGTTTCGCATCGATCAAGCGGAGACGCTCAGTGCAGCGGGTTTGATCCGTTCAGCAGCAGCCACACGCCGACGCCGGCGCCGACACCGATCAGCATGCACAGGAACGAACCGACAAAGGGGCGTCGGGCCCAGCCGCGTCCGGCATCGAAACCGTAGAGCCCCGGCCCCGTCAAGGTCAGTCCCGCGGCCAGCACGATCATGGTCACCAGGTACTCGTGGCCCTCAGGCAGGAAATACGGGAAGTAGCCGTGCACAGGTTGCGCGGCGACCTCCACCGCGAGGGCGTTGACGAGGTAGCCCAGCGCGACGGCGGCGGCCACCGGAGTGAACAGCCCCAGCACCAGCAGGACCCCGGCACCGATCTGCGCCCCGGTGGCGAGGTATGTGAGTATCCCGGCGTGCTGGAAGCCGGCGGCGGCCAGCGAGTGCTGATACCCGTTCAGCCCCTGGCCGCCCCACCACCCGAAGGCCTTCTGCAGCCCGTGGACCACCAGCCACGCGCCGAGGCCGACGCGCAACACCATGAGCCCCAGGTCCTGGGTGCCACGGCGCTTGGCCACCCGCACTCGGGCATCGGTCTCGGGATCGGGCTCGATCTCGGCGGGCTCGACGGCCTGCTGCGAGTTCCGTTCCCGGGGCTGCACATACGGCAGCGGCTCGGGTTCGTGCATGAGATCGAATGCCATGGCGGACGGCGTCGCCGGTGCAGCCGTCACCTCGGTCGCCTCATCGGACGACTCGGTGTCGAACCGCGGGATGGCCGTGGTCGCGGCGGTCTCACCGCCGTCCGCACTGCTACCGCCCCGGTAGGTCGTGATGGGCAGGTCGTCTTCGGGATCGACCAGGCGTGCCGACGCGGGCCTGGCGGCCGACTCGTCGGGCCGTTGCCATGCCCGCGAGCCATGGGAAGTACTGGTCATGGTTGCCAGGGTAAGTGCAATTGCACTGCTGACCGTGGATTTAAGGGGTGGTTTGAGCGGCTTGTTCACGGGATTTGCCCGGCCCGGCGCGCGGCCCCGACGTGGCGAGCATCGTCGAACAGTCCGTAACCTAACGGGCATGACATTGCGGCGGTCGACGCGGACTGCGCTGACGAGGCCCGGACACCGGCCTGAGCGTTCCAGCTCTGCACCCGCTCGACGGGTCCTGGCGTTGTGCGCCATCGCTTTGCTGGCGCTGCCCGCTTGCGCCCGTTTCGATTCGGCGGCATCCGAGCCGTTCACCATCGAACCGGACCTGGGCGGGGCACCCAGCTCGCCTCCGCCGCCCCCACCGCCGCTGCCGCCGAACCCGTTCCCGAAGGCATGCCCGGCACCGGCCGTCATGCAGGGCTGCCTGGAGAGCACCAGCGGCCTGATCATGGGCGGCGACAGCAAGTCGGCGATCGTCGCAGAACGGGTCACCGGCGCCATCAAGAACATCTCCACAACCGCGGAACCCAAGGTCAAGACTGTGATTCCGGTCGACGCGTCCGGCGACGGCGGGCTCATGGATATCGTGCTGTCACCGAGCTACCAGCAAGACCGGTTGATGTACGCGTACATCAGCACGCCCACCGACAACCGGGTGGTCCGGATCGCCGACGGCGACGTGCCCAAGCCCATTCTCACCGGCATCCCCAAGGGCCCCACGGGTAACACCGGGGCGCTGATCTTCAGCAGCCCGACGACCCTCGTGGTCCTCACCGGCGACGCCGGTAACCCCGCCGCCGCAGCCGATCCGGCTTCGCTGGCAGGCAAGCTGCTGCGCATCGAGCAGCCGACGACGGTCGGCCAAGCGCCCCCGACCACCGCACTGTCGGGCATGGGCTCCGGCGGCGGGCTGTGCATCGACGGTGCCAGCGGCTCGCTGTATGTCACCGACCGCACCCCGACCGGCGACCGGCTCCAGCGGATCACCAAGGACTCCAAGGTGTCCACGGTGTGGAGCTGGCCCGACCGGCCCGGTGTTGCGGGCTGCGTGGCGACCGACGACACCGTCATGGTCAACCTGGTCAACACGAAGAAGACGGTGGCGGTCCGGCTGTCCAAGGAGACCGGAG
>Ga0070667_100000623_pt1 | contig 34501 bp, 32 predicted proteins | sample KBSS33metaG_FD_64659 | JGI IMG/M metagenome (GOLD analysis project Ga0070667, IMG submission 64659) | Switchgrass rhizosphere microbial communities from Kellogg Biological Station, Michigan, USA - KBS S3-3 metaG | ecosystem: Host-associated > Plants > Roots > Rhizosphere > Soil ...
GGTGCTGCTGGCGCTGTTCGGCGCGATGGTTCTCTCGGTGACCTTCGTTCCTGCGGCGATTGCGCTCTTCATCGGCGACAAGGTCGCCGAGAAGGAGAACCTCCTGATGGCCTGGGCCAAGCGTCGCTACGAGCCTGCGCTGAAGGCGACCCTCGGCAATGCACCGGTCGTCCTGACGTTCGCCGTGGTGGCTGTCGTGTTCTCGGGCGCCGTGGCCAGCCGCCTGGGCAGCGAGTTCGTGCCCAACCTCAACGAAGGCGACTTTGCGATCCAGGCGCTCCGAATTCCGGGCACGAGCCTGACGCAATCGGTCGAGATGCAGAAGCAGCTCGAATCGGCGCTCAAGGCCAGGTTCCCGGAGATCGAGCGTGTCTTCGCGCGCACCGGCACCGCCGAGATTGCGGCCGACCCGATGCCGCCCAACATCTCGGACGGCTACATCATGCTGAAGCCCGTCGACCGGTGGCCGGAGCCGCGCAAGACACGCGACGAGTTGCTGGCGGCCATCCGCATTGAGGCCGCGAAGGTGCCCGGCAACAACTACGAGTTCTCGCAGCCCATCCAGCTGCGCTTCAACGAGCTCATCTCGGGCGTGCGTTCGGATGTGGCGGTCAAGCTCTTCGGCGACGACAACGAGGTGCTGAACCGCACCGCCACGCAGATTGCAGCGGCCCTGCAGAAGGTGCCGGGTGCGACCGAGGTCAAGGTCGAGCAGACGACGGGTCTGCCGATGCTCTCGGTGAACATCGACCGCGCGAAGGCGACGCGATACGGCCTCAACATGAACGAGGTGCAGGAGGCGGTGGCCACGGCCATCGGGGGGCGTGAGGCCGGCACGTTCTTCCAGGGCGACCGCCGCTTCGACATCCTGGTTCGACTGCCGGAGGCCGTCCGACAGGACGTGGAGGCCTTGCGCCGCCTTCCGATTGCCCTTCCCAAGGGCACGGGGCCGACGGCCTACGTTCCGCTGGGCGAGGTCGCTTCGCTCGACATCGCACCGGGACCCAACCAGGTCTCGCGCGAGGATGGCAAGCGGCGCGTGGTGGTCAGCGCCAACGTCACGGGCCGTGACCTCGGTTCCTTCGTGGCCGAAGCGCGAAAAGCTCTCGAAAGCGTCGAGGTACCGTCGGGGTACTGGACCGCGTGGGGCGGCACCTTCGAGCAATTGGAGTCCGCCTCGAAGCGCCTGCAGATCGTGGTGCCGCTCGCGCTGCTGATGGTGCTCGTCCTGCTGTTCACGATGTTCGGCAACGTCAAGGACGGTCTTCTGGTGTTCACGGGCATCCCGTTTGCGCTGACGGGCGGCGTGCTGTCGCTCTGGGTGCGAGGCATTCCGCTGTCGATCTCTGCGGCGGTAGGCTTCATCGCGCTTTGTGGAGTGGCGGTCTTGAACGGGTTGGTGATGCTGTCGTACATCCGAACCCTGCGCGAGGAAGGGAAGTGCCTCGACGATGCGATCTGGGACGGCGCGCTCACGCGACTGCGCCCGGTGCTCATGACCGCACTCGTCGCGTCGCTTGGATTCGTCCCGATGGCCATTGCCACCGGCACGGGCGCCGAGGTGCAACGCCCGCTCGCGACAGTCGTCATCGGCGGCATCCTGTCGTCCACTGCACTGACACTGCTTGTGCTGCCGGTCCTGTACCGCATGGCACACCGACGAAATGAAGATGAGGTTCCGGATCGGGGTCCGGCCATGAACTTGAAAGCAGGATGAGTGCCGAACCTGACCAAGAGCTCGGTCATTCTGAACCGTGACTACACGGGGAGCGACGGCCTCGGTGTTGCTTCTTCTTGGCCGGAGAGGCCTATTGAGGTCGGAATTCGGGTCGGGGTGATCCGATCGCGACCGGCGCGTGACCCGAGGAGCAGTGCGAGACCAGCGGCCGTCAGCAGGAACGTGCTGGGCTCGGGCACGACACCGGAATAGGTCTCGGCGTTCCAGCCGACATACACGGTAGTCGGGAGCGACTCGAACTGATAGGGCGGGGTCACATAGATGTTGGAGAACAGGGTGATCGATCCGGTCACTCGGTCCGCGACTGTGTTCAGGCCCAACAGAATGGGCGGGTAGCCAGTGCTGCCCCAGATGGAGAGGGCGGGATCTTGGTTGCAGTAGCGGCTGCCCACGCATGAATTGCTTGTCACGTAGAGCGCTCCCCCTTCGAAACTGGTCGTTTCCCAGGAGAATCCGTTCGCATCGAGTTGGAACGACCCCTGGTCTTCCAGCGGGAGCCCGTCGTCGGTGTAGGTGTAGAGCAGGGTCGCCGTCACCGTTGCGCCGCCGCCGCGCGGAATGACGACGTCGAAACCGATCGCGTTGCCAATATCGGGCAGCGGCGAGCATTCGACGGACACGACGGTCGAATCGGTGCCCAGAAGGCACGTTGCGTTGGTGAACCGGGCAGTCAGCGTAGCCTTGGCCGCAGCGGTCGAGGACAGGGCGAGGAGCAGCGCGGTCCAGCCCAAAGTTGCCCATGATCCTGAACGGTTCATCCTTTTCTCCCCTGCAAGCCCCAAGACGGGACCGCGTGTGTCGGCCCAGTATGGTTCATGCGGAGTGCAATCGCCAGCAGCGTCGGGGTCTCGCCGCCAGTGCCTCACCGTACGTTGCGCTGGCGCAAGTCTTTTGGTTTGAACTCGGAACAGAGTCGCCTGATGAACCGGAATCTGCTTTGGCTGGTGCCTGTAATCGTCGCCATCAGCGCGAGGCCAGCCAGCATCGTCGCGGCCGTCGCCGGCATGTGAGTCAACGCGAGACTCGCCGGCAATCTGCCTGCCTGCCCCAAGGAATCACCATGTGTACGTGCATCCTCGTACCGATCGACGGTAGCGGCGTCGCCGAGCGCGCTCTCGATGAGGCCATTGCTCTTGCGCGGCACCTCGGTTCGACACTTCACGTGTTCAACGTCGTCGACGTTCGGATGCTCGTTGCCGAGGTCTTGGGCTACGCAGCGCCCGAGCAGCTTGTCGAGGACTGGCGGATCGCAGGCGAAATGCTCGTGCCCGAGGCGATCAAGCGGGCTCGATCGCACGGTGTAGCCGCGCAGGGCAGGGTGAGTTGCGATCCCAGCCTGCAGGTGCACGAGGCGATCCTTCGTGAGGCCAGGAGCACCGCTGCCGAGCTCGTCGTCATGGGGACGCACGGGCGCCGGGGGTTGGCGCGCCTCACGCTGGGCAGTGATGCGGAGCTCGTGTTGCGCGAAAGCCCGGTGCCGGTGCTGCTCGTGCGGGCGCCTGGACTTGCGGAGTGAGGTCGAACGGAGGATGACAGGTCGTGTGGTCGCCTCGACACTCACCCATCGGCGCCCGCCTTGAGCGCGGGCGTTCGCGATGGCGATCCGGACATGCGCTGGGTACGCTGCCTTGCTCGTGCGCGTTCTTGATGCCGGTCAATTGAAGGCAGATCGATGTCGCGCAGCATCGCGGAACATCCCACTTGGATCGGAGCACGCATGAAGATCCTCTTGCCCGTCGACGGCAGCGACTACACGAAGCGCATGCTCGCGTATGTCGCCGCACACGATGAATTGCTGGGCGCGATTCACGACTACACGTTCTTCACCGCGGTTGCGCCCATTCCTACGCACGCGACGCGCTTTCTCGAGCGCGGCATGCTCGACGGCTACTACGACGAACAGGCCGAGCAGGTGTTCAAGCCTGTGCGCGCGTTTGCGGACCAGCAGCATTGGACCTATCGCACGGCGCACGTCCACGGCCACCCAGCCGAAGAGATCGCGCGGATGGCCGAGGCAGGCAAATACGACCTCATCGTGATGGGGTCGCATGGGCACACGTCGCTGGGCAACATGATTCTCGGTTCGGTCGCGACTGGCGTGTTGGCACGCAGCAAACTGCCAGTCTTGCTCGTTCGATGAACGATGCTCGGCCGTCGACGACGGCGACATCGGATGGTCCGAGCGACGTGCGCACCCAGGAGCGAACGATCCCGGTTCGCCCCTCTGATCCCTCGGGTCTCAGCGAGGCCGAAGCCCGAGTTCGCCTGGCAACGGCAGGCGCGAACCGGTTGCCGCCGCCCGAGCACAAGACGCCTCTCGCCATGGTGCTGTCGGTCGCGGTGCAGCCGATGGTGCTGCTGCTGCTCGCCTGCACAGTGCTGTATGCGACGCTCGGCAGCCTGTTCGACAGCGCGGCGCTCGGGCTCTCAATCGTCGCAGTGGCAGTCATCTCGGTCTATCAGGAACTGCGCACCCAGCGCGTTCTGGAGGCGTTGCGCGACCTGTCGAGTCCGCGCAGCACCGTGGTCAGAGAGGGCGTCGTCAAGCGCATCGCAAGTCAGGAGCTCGTGCCGGGCGATCGGCTCATCGTGCAGGAGGGCGATCGGCTGGCGTGCGATGCGCTGCTCGTCCAATCCCATTCGATGCGCGTCGACGAGTCGCTGCTGACCGGCGAATCCATTCCCGTTGACAAGGACGGCGCAGCGCCCAACGCGTCGAGCGCCCGCTTGCACGCCGGCACGCTCGTTGTCCAAGGCGACGGCGTCGCCACGGTGACCGAGACCGGCGTGCATACCGCCATCGGAAAGATCGGCAAGTCGATGGCCTCGGTGCCGCCGCGCAGCAGTCGGCTGCACCGCGAACTGACGCATCTGGTACGAGCCGTCGCGGTGCTCGCGTTGATGATCTGCGGGGGCGCCGCCTTGGTATTCGCGTGGCGCGAGGGGTCGTGGACCGCCGGACTGCTGGTCGGGTTGACCCTCGCGATGTCCATCGTGCCCGAGGAGTTTGCTGTCGTCTGGACGGTGATGCTGGCGCTCGGGGCGTGGCGCCTGGCACAGGCCCAGGTGTTGACCCGCCAACCGCAGGCGATCGAGACGCTGGGCACGACGACCGTGCTGTGCGTCGACAAGACCGGCACCTTGACGTGCAACCGCATGGAGGTCGCGGCCTTGCACAACGGGGAGGGTGGTGCGCTTCGGGGGCGGGGCACTGCGGTTTCAGCCGAATTTGAAAGTCTGTTGCGGACGGCTGCGCTGGCAAGCGTGAAAGAGGGCATCGAGCCGATGGATCAGGCCATCTTCAGGCTCTTGTCGGCGCCGGAGTTGCTGACCGATGCGGCGCGCTTGGAACGACGCGAGGGCGTCGTTCCCGGGCGGCCCTTCATGCGCCAATCCTGGCGCGTCGATGGCGACGATCGCATCCTCGTCGTCGTCAAGGGCGCTCCGGAGGAGGTGCTGGCGCGATGCGTGGGTGGGTCGACGCGCCTGCAACGGCTGGCCGAACAGGCCGAGTCGTGGGCCCGGCAAGGGCTGCGTGTGATCGCGGTTGCCCGCGCGCGTTCTCCCGACGGCGTTGCGACGCCGGAGGCGGGGTACGAGGCGGTCGGCCTGGTCGCGTTCCAGGACCCGTTGCGTGATGACGTCGCGAGGGCATTGCAGGAATGCCGACGTGCCGGCGTGCGTGTCGTCATGATCACCGGGGACGCGGCCGCCACAGCGCTGGCGATCGCCCGCGAAGCCGGGCTGGTGCAATGCGAGGGCGGCGAGGCGGTACTGAGCGGCACGCAGCTCGACGCGTTGAGCGAGGCGCAACTGGACCTCGCCATCGTTCGAGTCGCGGTCTATGCGCGGGTGACACCGGCACAGAAGCTGCGGATCGTTCAGGCGCTGCAACGCCGCGGCGACGTCGTCGCGATGACCGGGGATGGTGTCAACGACGGACCGGCCCTGCGTGCCGCGGACGTCGGGGTGGCGATGGGTAGACGCGGCACCGATGTCGCACGCGAGGCCGCGGCGATCGTGCTGCTGGACGACCGCTTCTCGTCGCTGGTCGATGCCGTGCGCGCCGGCCGACGCATCTTCTCGAATCTGCAAAAGGCGATGGGCTACCTGTTCGCCGTTCACGTGCCGATCGTCGGGCTCGCATTGCTGCCGCTTTTGGGCGGGCCGGTGTTGCTGCTGCCCATCCACGTGGTCTTGCTCGAGTTGATCATCGACCCGGCCTGCTCGCTGGTCTTCGAGGCCGAGCCGCTGGCGCGCAATGGGATGCAGGTGCCGCCGCGCCGGGCCGATTCGCGCCTGTTCAGCGTCGGCGCAGTGGTGCGTGCGCTGGCGGTCGGCGGTGTAGCGCTGCTGGCCGTCGTGCTTGTGCAGTGGCTCGGGCGCCGGGGCCTGTGGTCGGACGAGGCGCTGCGCCTGGCCGGCCTGGCGACCATCGTGATCGGAAACATCGCGATGTTGCAATGGTTTCGAGGCGGGTTTCGTCGGCCGCCTCGCATCAATGCGGCCTTCGAGGCGCTGCTGCTCGGCGTCTGCGCGCTCAGCCTGGCGGTGCTGCTGATTCCGCGGCTGAACCTGGCTTTCGGCTTCCCGCCGGCGCTGGATGCTCGCTGGGTGCTTGCATTGCTGAGCGGGCCCGCGGTCTGGGCCTTGTGGCGCCTGGCCGCTTCGCGCGCAGGGCGGTCGAGCCTCGCGGGTTGACGCGCGTCAAGCCGTCGGCCGCCCATCGTCCTATCGTCAGCCGCAGCCAGCGATCGAAGGAGACTGCAAATGCGCCTGACGTTTCTCGGCGGCACCGGCACCGTGACCGGGTCGAAATACCTGTTGGAGCACCAGGGCCGACGCTTGCTGGTCGATGCCGGCTTGTACCAGGGACTGAAGCAGCTTCGGTTGCGCAACTGGGACAGCTTTCCCGTGGCACCGTCGGAGATCGACGCGATCGTCCTGACACACGCACACCTCGACCACAGCGGCTTCATCCCTCGGCTCGTGCAGCTCGGCTTTCGTGGCCGCGTGCACTGCACCTCGGCCACCCGCGACCTGTGTGCCCTGATCCTGCCCGACTCGGGGCGGCTGCTGGAAGAGGAGGCCGACTTCGCCAATCGGCATGGGTTCTCCAAGCATCATCCGGCGTTGGCACTGTACACCGAACAGGACGCGCAGGCAGCGTTGCGCCGTTTCACATCGCGTGAGTTCGACGAGGGCTTCGAGCCGATACCGGGGGTCCGAGTGCAGTTGCGCCGCGCCGGCCACCTGCTCGGTGCTGCCAGCGTGCGGGTCGAATGGGAGGGCCGCTCGATCCTGTTCTCGGGCGACCTGGGCCGTGCCGAGGACCTGGTGATGGTGCCACCGGCCCTGCCCGAGGCGGCCGACACGGTCATCATCGAATCGACCTATGGCGACCGTGCACACGCGGACGCGGATCCGCTGACCGAACTCGCCACCGTGATCAATCGAACCGCGGCGCGCGGTGGCATCGTCGTGATTCCGTCGTTTGCGGTCGGCCGCGCGCAGGCGGTGATGTATTGCCTTCACCTGCTTCGGCAGCAACACCGCATTCCTGACCTCCCGGCGTTCCTGAACAGCCCGATGGCCGCCGACGCGACCCATATCTACCGCGAGCATCGCGCCGAACATCGCCTGACGCCCGAGCAGTGCGAGGCGATGTGCACGGCCGCTCGCATCGTGAACAGCGTGGAGGAATCCAAGCGACTAAACGACATGCGCTTTCCCGCGGTCATCATCTCGGCCAGTGGCATGGCGTCGGGCGGGCGCGTTCTGCACCACCTCAAGGCGTTCGCCCCGGACCAGCGCAACAGCATCCTCTTCGCCGGCTTCCAGGCGGCAGGCACGCGCGGCGCGGCCATGGTCAGCGGCGCGCGCACCGTGAAGATTCATGGCCAGCAGGTCCCGATCCGGGCCGAGGTGGCGCAGCTCGATTCGCTGTCGGCCCATGCCGATCGAGGCGAGTTGCTGGCGTGGATCGGCGCACTGCCGAGCGCACCGCAGCGCGTGTTCGTGACCCACGGCGAGCCGGTTGCGGCCGACGCGCTGCGCCAGGCGATCGAGGAGCGGCACCGCTGGCCCTGCTCGGTGCCGGAGTACCGCGACACGGTCGAGCTGTGATGTCCAGCGTCGCAGAGCCCGCCGCGACGGCTGCCGTTCTTGGGCCTCTGCTGGCCCGCCGGGCCCGGATCGACACGTACCAGCAACCCGTCGTCTACATGCGAAGCGACTGCGCCGTGTGTCGTGCGGAAGGGTTCGAGGCCCAGGCGCAGGTGGAGGTGAGCGCCAACGAGCGCGAAGTACTCGCGATCCTGCACCGCGTCGAAGCAGACTGGCTCGGCTGCGACGAGGTTGCAGTGTCCGACGCCGCGTGGAACCTGCTTGCGCTGCAGGGCGGCGAACAGGTGATCGTGCGCCACGCCAGGCCGCTCGAATCGCTGAAGTTCCTGCGCGCGAAGGTCTACGGGCGCAAGCTCGACTACCCCTCGATGCGTGCGTTGGTCGACGACGTGGGCAATGGGCGCATGTCCGATCTGCATCTGGCGGCCTTCATCACTGCGTGCGCGGGCGGTCGGCTCGACCAGGAGGAGGTCGTGGCGCTGACCCGGGCGATGGTCGATACCGGCGAGCGAATTCGCTGGCCGATGTCGCCGGTGATGGACAAGCACTGCGTCGGCGGTCTGCCCGGCAACCGCACGACGATGATCGTCGTGCCCATCGTTGCCGCCTGCGGGGTGATCATGCCGAAGACATCGTCGCGCGCGATCACCTCGCCTGCGGGCACCGCCGACACGATGGAGACGCTCGCACCGGTGAACCTGGACGTGCCGACGATGCGCCGCATCGTCGAACGGGAGGGCGGCTTCATCGCCTGGGGCAGGGCCGCACGCCTGAGCCCGGCGGACGACATGTTGATCCGCGTCGAGCGGCCCCTGGACCTGGACAGCGAGGCACAACTCGTGGCGTCGGTGATCTCCAAGAAGCTTGCGGTCGGCTCGGAGCGCGTCGTGATCGACATCCCGGTGGGTCCGACCGCGAAGGTGCGCAGTTGCGCAGCGGCGCAGTCGCTGGGCGCCAGCCTGATCGCGGTCGGTGCCGCCGTCGGGCTGCAGGTGCGCGTGATCCAGAGCGACGGTCGGCAACCGGTGGGTCGAGGAATCGGTCCGGCGCTCGAGGCCATGGACGTGATGGCGGTGCTGAGGCGCAGCGGCGAGGCTCCGCAAGATCTGCGGGAACGCGCCCTCGTGCTCGCTGGCGCGGTGCTCGAGATGGCCGGCCGTTCCCCGGCGGGCGCCGGTCATGCGCTGGCCGTGCGCACGCTGGACAGCGGTCAAGCGCTGAAAAAATTCGTGGCGATCTGCGAGGCGCAGGGCGGCATGCGCGAGCCACCGCGGGCGCCATTTCAACAGGCTGTGGCGGCAGACCGAAGCGGCAGGATCGGAGCGATCGACAACCGCCGGTTGGCGCGTGCCGCCAAGCTGGCGGGGGCTCCACAGGATGCCGCTGCCGGCGCCGTGATCCATGTCCGGCTCGACGACAGCGTGGCAACGGGCCAGCCGCTGTTCACGCTGCATGCGCAGACGTCGGGCGAGCTTGCCTATGCGCTGGCGTACGTGAATGCGCAGCGGCCCATCGTGGAGATCGATCGGCCATGAGCCTTCAAGTCGTCTCCTTGCCGGGTTCGGAACCTTGCGGCGATTCGATCGCCCGGCGGCTCGGCGCGTCGCGCTGTCGTCTGGAGAGTCGGCGCTTCCCTGATGGCGAGATCTACCTTCGGGTGGTTGATGACGTCGGGGGACAGCACGTGGCGGTCGTCGCGCAACTGCGCGACCCCGACCCGCAGTTGCCCGGCCTGCTCTTCCTCGCCGATGCGCTGCGCGAGTTGGGTGCCGCCAGCGTCGGCCTGGTCGCGCCGTACCTGCCCTACATGCGGCAGGACATTCGCTTTCGCCCGGGCGAGGCCGTCGCTTCGCGCAGCTTCGCGAAGCTCGTCTCGACGGCGTTCGCCTGGTTGGTTACCGTGGACCCGCACCTGCATCGCATTGCTTCCCTGGATGAGATCTACCGCATCCCGACGGCGGCGGTCAGCAGCGCGCCGGCCATCGCTGCATGGGTGCAAGCACAGGTCGAGCGGCCCCACCTCGTCGGGCCGGACGAAGAGAGCATGCAGTGGGTGTCCGAGGTCGCGGCATTGGCCGGTTGCCCCTACACCGTTCTGCGCAAGCACCGCAGCGGTGATCGCAGCGTGGAACTCGTGCTGCCAGACCTGCGGGCGCTTCGAGGTCGTACACCAGTGCTCGTCGACGACATCATTTCAAGCGGGCAAACCATGGCGGCGACTGTCGGCAAGCTTCGGGCCGAGGGGCTCGCCGCACCGGTTTGCGTCGCGGTTCATGCCGTGTTTGCCGGGGACGCCCCCGTGCGGTTGCAGGCGGCAGGTGCGGCTCGCACCGTGAGTTGCAACACGTTGCCCCACCCGAGCAATGCCATCGATGTGACGGACGTGTTGGCCGAGTCGGTGAGGGTGGTGACGGGGGGCATGGTGCAGGTGCGCTGACGGTGCGTCGTACGCCCCTTGACGCGCATCAAGCACCGGCGCCAACCAGGATTCGAGAATGTTCACGAACTGCTGGAGGAACCCATGGATCTCGCCACCCAAACCCACTTGGCGTCGTTGCGTGACGCGTTGAACTACCGGCTCTCGGAACTGCGCGCCGAGGTCCACGCCGCTCGGCAGGCCCGACTGGCATCCGGTGATGCGGGCACGCGTGAAGTCGCGGATCGCAAGGACGAGGCCGCGCAGCAGCAGTTCGAACGTCTCGGCGATGTGCAGGAGCAACGCGACGTCGATGAACTTGCCCAGGTTGAATCCGCGTTGAGGCGCCTCGACGCCGGAATCTATGGCGACTGTGCGGACTGCGGCGACCCGATTCCGCTGCAGCGTCTGCTAGCGCAGCCGGCCGCACAGCGCTGCGCCGGCTGCCAGGTCATCGCCGAGCGGGCGCTGGCTGCCTCACGATAGAAACGCGGCCAAGCGATCCCGGTGGCAACGAGATCGAAGGGTGGTTGGGTCGAATCCATTGGCCGCGCTCGTGACAGGCGCTCTTGTGTGGCCGGAAGCGTAGCGATGCGCACGTCGCCCGGTCGTTCACGCCTATCACCGACACGCGCCAGACACGGACTGTTTACGCACGGTTGCCGGGCGACGCGCGCCATTGTCACGGCGTTGCCTGACCCTTTCTAGGATTCACTGCATCGGAACGTCCCCGCCACCAGGAGATCAAGATGCTCAGTGCTTCCCTTCCAGTCGCTGCACCGATTCGTGTTCGCCACTGCGCCGACGTTCGCGATCCCACGCCAGAAGCCGGCCACGGTGACGATCATGATGCCGGCCAGCGCATGGTCGGAACCTTGAAGCTGCTGAACGACGCGCTCGCACCGCAGCGCCGCGTGGTGCATGCCGGCGACGCGATCTACCAGGCAGGCGCGCGCTTCGGGAACCTCTATGTCCTGAATTCGGGCTTCAGCAAGATCGTGAATATGTCGCCGGACGGGCGCGAGCAGGTCGTCGGACTGAAGTTTCGTGGCGACTGGCTTGGCTTCGACGGCATCGCCAATGGTCACTATTCCTGTGACGCGATCGCGATGGACACAGGGGAAATCTGGACGATCCGATACGACGCGCTGCTGGCGGCGTGCTCGAAGCAACCCGCGTTGCTGACCGCACTGCACGAGGCGATGAGCCGAGAGATCGCTCGTGACCGGGATTCGCTGATGTCGGTTTGCACCTTGCCTGCAGACGCGCGCGTGGCCGACTTCCTGCGGTACTGGGCCGACTCGCTTGCCAAGCGCGGCCTGCGTACCGACCAGATCACATTGCGCATGACGCGTGCAGAGATCGGCAACTACCTGGGCATGACCTTGGAGTCGGTAAGCCGGGCATTGTCGAAGCTTGCGCGCGGAAACGTCATCGCGTTCGCCGAGAAGGGGCGTCGAGATGTTCAGATACCGGATGTGCGTGCGCTGTCGGCCTTCGTGCAGCAATGTCTCGCGCCCGTGCCGACGCTTCAGTGACCGTCCGCGGGAGGGCTGCCTCGAACCGCCTGACCCACCGGTTCACAGGTTTCCTCCACCAGCGCCGCACGCTCAAGCACTTCGGTCGGCATCCGCTGGTCGATGCGCTTGCCGGCCACGGCCCGACCGCACCGGCCCCCGAAGAACTCGCTCGTTCGCTGCTGCTTGCCGCGGACGGCACAGCCTCGGCGGCAATCGCTCGCCTCGAATCGCACGCTGACGGCCTGAGCGCACGGGAAGCGGCTGCGCGCCTGACACGCGCGGGCGCCAACGAAGTCGAGCGTGAGAAGCCGGTGCCGTGGTGGATGCATCTGTGGCATTGCTACAAGGACCCGTTCAACCTGCTGCTCACTGCGTTGGCGCTGGTCTCGTACCTGAGCGCAGACACCAAGGCCACCGTCGTCATCGGCGTCATGGTCGGGCTCAGCACCCTGATCCGCTTTGTTCAGGAAGGACGCTCGAAGCGGGCCGCCGAGAGTCTGATGGCGTTGGTGAGCAACACCGCCACTGTCATTCGGCGAAGCGCGGGCGCGAAAGGCGCTGCTGCGCCAGGGGAGCCCAAGCCACTGGAAATTCCGATCCGCAAAGTGGTACCCGGGGACTTGGTGGTGCTCGCCGCAGGCGACATGATTCCGGCCGACTGCCGGATTCTCATGGCAAGAGACTTGTTCGTCGCCCAGGCCGCCATGACGGGAGAGTCGCTGCCGGTCGAAAAATTCGCCGATCGCCGCGGCGATTCCGGGGAGCCTCTCGAACAGTGCAATCTGGCCTTCATGGGCACCAACGTCGTCTCCGGGTCGGCGACGGCGCTGGTCGTCGCGACCGGCGGCCGCACCTACTTCGGCGCATTGGCTTCAAAGGTCTTGGCGCGCGATCCCGAGCCCAACGCTTTCCAGGCGGGTGTCAACGGCGTGAGCTGGCTGCTGATCCGCTTCGCCATGGTGATGGTGCCGATCGTGCTGCTGATCAACGGCTTCACGAAGGGAGACTGGCTGCAGGCGCTGCTCTTTGCGCTTTCCGTCGCCGTGGGCCTGACGCCCGAGATGCTGCCGATGGTCGTGACCTCCACGCTCGCCAAAGGTGCGGTGCTGCTGTCGCGCAAGAAGGTCATTGTGAAGAGACTGGACGCGATCCAGAGCTTCGGCGCGATGGATGTGCTGTGCACCGACAAGACCGGCACGCTGACCCAGGACAAGGTCGCACTGGCGCGCAAGATCGACGCCTTCGGAGATCCATCGAATGAGGTGCTGAACTTCGCGTTCCTGAACAGCTACTACCAGACGGGGCTGAAGAACCTGCTCGACCATGCCGTGCTCGCGCACGTCGAGATGCCCGCCGAGCTGAAGCTCACACAGGACTACCGCAAGATCGACGAAGTCCCGTTCGATTTCGAGCGTCGCCGCATGTCGGTTGTCGTCTCCGAGCGCGACGAGCATCACGAGTTGATCTGCAAGGGCGCCGTCGAAGAGGTGCTCGCGGCGTGCAGCCGCGTGCGCTCCGGCATCGGAGCGCACGCGACCGACCTGCCACTCGACGCCGCCATGCTCGTGCGCGTGCAGGCCGTGACGCGGGGGCTGAATCAGGACGGCCTGCGCGTCGTCGCGGTGGCGATGAAGGAGATCCCGCCCGCGCAGACGACGTACTCGGTCGCCGACGAGGTCGACCTGACCCTGATCGGATACGTCGCGTTCCTGGATCCTCCGAAGGACTCGGCCGCCCCCGCCCTGAAGGCGCTGGCGAATCACGGGGTGACCGTCAAGGTGCTGAGCGGCGACAACGAACTCGTGACATCGTGCGTCTGCGGCCATGTCGGACTTTCCTCTGGCAACGTGCTGCTCGGCTCGCAGATCCAGGCCATGAGCGACGCACAACTTGCGATCGCCGTCGAGCAACATCAACTCTTTGCCAAGCTCGCGCCGATGCACAAGGAGCGCATCGTGCGTGCACTGCGCTCCAACGACCACGTGGTCGGCTTCCTGGGCGACGGGATCAACGACGCACCGGCACTGCGCGCCGCCGACATCGGCATCTCGGTGGATTCGGCGGTGGACATCGCGAAGGAAGCGGCGGACATCATCCTCCTCGAAAAGAGCCTGATGGTGCTGGACGACGGTGTCGTCGAAGGCCGCTCGACGTTCTGCAACATGCTGAAGTACATCCGCATGACGGCGAGTTCGAACTTCGGCAACGTGTTCTCGGTGCTGGTTGCGAGCGCCTTCCTGCCGTTCCTGCCGATGCTGCCGCTGCAGCTGCTGACGCAGAACCTCCTCTACGACATCGCCCAAACCGGCATCCCGTTCGACAACGTCGATCCGGAGCTCGTCAACAAGCCGCTGAAGTGGAATCCGGCAGGGATCGGGCGCTTCATGATCTTCTTCGGGCCGATCAGTTCCCTGTTCGACGTCGCCACGTTCGCGTTGATGTGGTGGGTGTTCAAGGCGAACACGATCGGCAGCCAGGCCCTGTTCCAGTCGGGCTGGTTCGTCGTGGGCCTGCTCACGCAGACGCTGATCGTGCACATGATCCGCACACCGAAACTGCCGTTGCTCGAGAGCCGCGCCGCGACAACGCTGACCGTGACGACGCTCGCGATCGTGGCCACGGGCATCTTCTTGCCGATGGGGCCGCTGGCTGAGTACTTCAAGTTGCAACCGCTACCCATTGCCTATTTCGCGTGGCTCGCGGCCATCGTGCTCGCGTACGGCGCCTTGACCACCGTCATGAAGCGCTTCTACATCCGTCACTATGGTTGGCAGTGAAGTGCGGTCGATCCTTCTCGGAGCATGCCTGCTGGCGCGCGGCCAATCAGTGGTCCGTCAATGCGACATCAGCACCGGCACGGTCATCGACGCAAGCAGGCCTCTCGTCGCACCGCCGAGCACGCGTTCGGCCCAGCGCGAGTGGCCGTAGGCGCCCATCACGATCAGATCCGCATCCGTGTCCGCGGCATGCGAGAGCATGGCGTCGGCAATGTCCGCGCCAATGGGCTGCGCACGCATCTGCGCCGAAACGCCGTGCCACATCAACCATTTGTGCAGCGCGTCGAGCTGCGGGCGCACGGCCTTGTCCTCGGTCGTGGAGCCTTCACTCCAGGACGCAACCTCCACCTGGCTGGCTCGCTGCAGCATTGGCAGGGCGTCCGACACTGCACGGGTCGCCTCGCGACTGTCGTTCCAGGCGACCAGGACACGAGTTCCGACACGTTCGAATCGGCCCGCGTAAGGCAGGACGAGAGTCGGTCGCGCGCTATGCAGAATGACGCTCTCCACCAGGTCCTTGGCCGCGTAGAAGTTGGAAGTGGCAGGGTCGGCCTGTGTGAGAACGGTGAGGTCACTGCAGCGTGCGTGGCGCACCAGTGACTCGATCTTGTCGGCCTCATCGATCACCGCTTCGAACGACTTGACGGCGGCTGCATGGCATGCGTCGCGGAAGGTGTCCGCGGCTCGTTCGGCCTGTTCGCGCAGCGCGTCCCACACCAGCGCGGCGCATTCGATGAGCGAAGCCGCGGCGCTCGGCACGGCCGGCAGGTCGATGAGGTCCGTCGGCGCCAGCCCGACGAGGTGGCAGTCGAGCTCCTTGGCCAGGCGCATCGCATGCGCGGTGCGAGCGGCGCAGGACGACGTGTGATCGAGCAGGACGAGAAGGCTGCGATAGGTCATGGCACGCTCCTGAGGGTTGTCGACATTGTTCAGGCGTTCGATCGGGGGCGGATTGATGCGGCGCAAGGCGACGAAGCCACACCAATTCAAGGCTCCAGTACGGCGGCGCCTTCCAATCTGCCCGCGCGCAGATCGGCCAGTGCGTCGTTGGCGCGCGCCAAGGAATAGGTCGTGGTCCGGACCCGCAACGGCATCGAACCTGCAAACTGGAGAAATTCCGCCGCGTCGGCGCGCGTCAGGTTGGCAACCGAAACGAGCTGTCGTTCTTCCCACAGCAGGCGATAGGGGAACGACGGTATGTCGCTCATGTGGATACCGCCACAGACAACGCGGCCGCCCTTGCGCACCGCGCGCAGCGCGAGCGGCACCAATGCACCCACGGGTGCAAAGATGATGGCCGCCTCCAGCGGTTCGGGCGGCAATTCTTCGGAACCGCCGGCCCAGGTCGCCCCCAGCGAGCGTGCGAACGATTGAGCCTGTGTATCGCCCTGACGCGTGAACGCAAAGACTCTTCGTCCTTGATAGCGAGCGACCTGTGCGATCAAATGTGCAGCGGCGCCGAAGCCGTACAAGCCGAGGGTCGTCGAGTCGTCGCCGGCCATGCGCAATGCACGCCAACCGATCAGGCCGGCGCACAGCAATGGAGCCAGCTGGGCCGGTTCTCCCGGAAGATCCAACGGCAGGCAGAACGCGGCCTCGGCCACGACATGCGTCGCGAAGCCGCCGTCGCGGCCGTGCCCGGTGAACAGCGGCGTGTCGCAGAGGTTCTCGCGGCCGAGCCGGCAATAGGTGCACTGCCCGCAGGTGTGTGCGAGCCATGGCACCCCGACGCGCTGGCCCAGGCGCAGGCCGCTGACGCCGGCGCCGAGGCGGTCGACCATGCCGACGATTTCGTGCCCCGGCACGATTGGCAGCCGGGGCAACGGCAGGTCGCCGTCGACCACATGCAGGTCCGTCCTGCAGACCGCGCAAGCCAGCACACGCAGGCGCACCTCGCCCGCTGCAGGCTGCGGGTCAGGGCGCTCCTCCAGGCGCAAGGCCTGGCCGGGTGCGTGCAGGACCATCGCACGCATGAACGGATGCGCCCCGCGGGTCAGTTCACTGGATCTCGATGGCCTTGGCGCCGCCGCCTTCGCGCTTGGGCAGCGTCAGCTTCAGCACGCCGTCCTCGAGCTTGGCGACGACAGCCTTGGCGTCGATCTCGTGCGCCAGCGAGAAGCCCCGCGAAGCGCTGCCGTAGTACGTTTCCTTCAGCACCACGCGGCCGGCGGACTTCTCTTCCTTGTCCCTTTTGACCTCTGCCGAGATGGAGACGAAGTTTCCGTCCACCTTGACGCGGATGTCCTCCTTCTTCGCGCCCGGGATCTCGGCGCGGACTTCGTAGTCCTTGTCCTTCTCGGTGACGTCGATGCGGATTTCGCCGGGTGCGTCGCCGGCGAAGCGTGTCGGCCAGCCGAAGCGGCGGAACAGCTCGGGAAACATCTGGTCGATCGGGTCGAAGCGGGTCAGTGCAGTCATGTGTCTTCTCCTTGAAGCATCGGGTGGGAGGGACCGATTTCTCGTCGCCAGCTGGGCCGACACAACTCAGTCTAGTAAGCCATGCGCCGGTCGCCTTGCGCTGGCTCAACGGCGGCGTCGTCAGCATGGAATTCATGCGGGCGCATCGGTGAAAGAGACGAACTCGTGCGTCGATCACGGTTGTGAGCGTCCGCGCGGATACCGAGCCGTCATGGTCGGTTGACGCAACGTTTCCAAGCGATGTGCCGCGTTGACCGAACGGATGAATGCCTCGCCTAGATTTGGATGGCGCTTCATCGTTTCCTCGACATCGTCGTCGCACCAGGTAGCACCACATCGGGAGAGCACCATGAACACCTTGCATCTGTCGCATCAGTACGAACTGCGTTTCCGGTCGCTGTTCAACGAGGGCCGTGGCTACGCCTTTCCGTGCGACGCGCAAGGCCAGGTCGACATGGACGCTCTCGGGGAGCGCTCACTCAACAACTACCTGTACGCGCGCTCCGTCATCGGGCGCGAGTTCGCGACGCCCGCAGTGCGGGCCAGCCAGACTCACTGAGCGTCGCATCGAATCCGGCTGTCGTGCACCATCCTGGTCGGTATCCCGCGGTGACTGCGGATGCACGGCGTCTGATGGGGTGCGTGCTCAGCTCAGGCATGCGCCCGCTCCAACCGACCCGGCATCGCGATGAAGTGCAGCAGTACGATCGCGCTCAGCGCAGCCGCGAAATAGCACCACACCGAAATGAACCAGGTGGTGTAGGCAACGTATGCCGCCCCGAAAGACAGCAACGCGAGCAGACCGAATGCGCGCACTGCGCCGTGCGTGGACAGCAGCTGGCTCGCGCTTGTCGACAAGAGATACAGCGCCATCGTCGCGAGGGCAAAGTAGTGGGGCGTGACATATTCGATGTGATGCCCGGTCGCCTGCGACACGATGCCGCCGTCGGCGATCGAGAACAGCAACGACGCGCTGACCACCGCCCCGATGGCGACGCAGGCTGCCAGAGCCTGGCGGCGCCAGCCCGGCGGTTCGATCAGCAGCACCGCCAACGGGACGAACACCGGCCACAGCAGGTGCGAGAACACCGCATACGCATAGGTCATCACGGTCTTCAGAGCCGTGGCCTCGTGGCCGAACGTCAACCAGATCACGCCTTCGATGAACTGCTGGGTCGCGAACAGAAGCGGAATGGCGGCGAACGGCCGCTCACAGGGTCGCCGGGCCGCCTTCCACGTCAGCGTTCCCAGACCGAGCAAGAGGGTACCGGCGGCGAAACTGGCGGAAGCCGAGAAGCACATGGGTGTTCAGTCCGATGAGGATGACCGGGACGATGTCTCGGCGTGGGCGAGCCAGCGTTCGCACAGCGCGACCGCATTCACGGGGTCGTCGGTCGCGATCTCGAGCGTGTGCACGCGTTCCTCATCTGACAGCGACTCGCCATGCTCCCGTTGCTGCTCCAGTACGGCCAAGTCGGCCTCCGAGGCATCGGTGCCCGATGCGCGGCGCGCCGCCACCCGTTCGCGCAGGCGCGCCTCGTCTGCAGTGCAGTGCAGGATCGTGAAGGGCACGCTCAGGTCGGCAGCGAGCGCGCGGAACGCGTCGCGCTCCGCGTGACGCAGGAACGCTGCATCGACGATCACGGGATAACCTGCGTGCAGTGCCGTTCGTGCACACTCGGTGAGCCGTTTGAAGGTTCGCGCGGTCGCGTCGGGCGTGTAGATCTCGGCACGACCGGTCGATCGTTCCAGCGCTGTCATGCCGAACAGGCGCTTGCGCTCCACGTCCGAGCGCAGCCGGATCGCGCCGGCCGCCGCCAGCAGTTGCAACGCGACCGTGGACTTGCCGGAACCGGACACGCCGTGCGTGATGAGCAATCGCGGCGTGCCGCCTGCCTCCTGTACCAGCCGCTCGGCACTGGCGAGATAATCCGGGTCCGAGTCCGGTGGGCGAGCTCCCTCGCTGCCTGCGCGCAAGGAGCCGACCAGCGCCCGCACCAAGGCGCGGTAGACCTCGTAGAAGCGAAGCACCGGCACGCCGGTATAGTCTCCGCTGCATTGCAGGTAGGCGTCGAGAAAGCGGAACGCCAGGTCGCTGCGGCCGTTCGCCTTCAAGTCCATGGTCAAGAATGCGACATCGCTCAGCACGTCGATGCGACGCAGTGCAGGGTCGAACTCGATGCAGTCGAAGGCCGTCACCTCACCGTCGACCAACACGGTGTTGGCAAGATGCAGATCGCCGTGGCAGTCGCGCACCCGGCCGTCGTGTTGCCGTGCAGACCATGGCTCGCGCAAGGCCTGGGCCTGCTCGCCGACCCACGACTCGAGTGCACCGATGCGCGCAGCGTCGCGATGAACCCGGAGCTGTCGCAGCACCCCGAGCACCGGTGCAACGACGCGCTGCTGGGTGTCGCCCGCCGGCTCCGCAGGGGCGATCGACGCCTGCTCGTGAAACGCCGCCACCCTCCCGGCAAGGTCTTCGAGGTGTTCCGGCAACAACTCGCCGGCCGCGAGTCGTTCGCTCAACAGTGCGCCGGGCGCGAAGCGACGCATGCACACCGCGTAGTCGATGGGCTCGCCGGGGCCATGCAGCTGCGGCGCCCGCTCGGTACCGCACACGGTCACCACACCGAGGTATAGAGAGGGTGCAAGGCGCCGATTGAGGCGCAACTCTTCCTCGCAGAAATGCTTGCGCAGCGCGAGGGTACTGAAGTCGACGAAGGGCAGGTGCACCGGCTTCTTCAGCTTGTAGGCCAGGAGTTCGGTGAGCAGGACCCATGAGATGTGCGTCTCCACGAGAGACACCGGCTGACCCGTCTCATCCTGCAAGCGCTGGCGCAGTGCATCGATCAGCGTTCGGTTCGCGATCGCCCGCGGCGTGGTTTGCACGTCCATGCGGGCAGTCTGACGCCGGGAGGAGGTTGACGGCTTGATGCTGCGCAAGGGGCGTCCCGTGCCGTCCCGCGCTCGGTTGGGCCGGCATGCGGCATGTCGCGCGCATCGCCCGCAGCGTCAATGCACGGAGCCCGGGTCCACCAGCAGGCCGTCCACGACCTTGATGATCCGATCGCAACGCGTGGCCAGTGCCTCGTTGTGGGTGACGAACAGGATGGCCGTCCCGTGCTCGCGGTTGACACTGCGCAGCAACTCGAACACCGCATCCGCCGACTTCGTGTCCAGGTTGCCGGTTGGTTCGTCGGCCAACAGCAGCGGCGGGCTCATCGCCAGCGCGCGCGCCACCGCGACACGCTGTTGCTGGCCGCCGCTCATCTCTCCGGCCAGGTTGTCGCGCCACTTCGTCAGACCGACGCTGTCGAGCAGTTGTGCGGCGCGCGTGGCCATCGCATCGTTCGGAAATCCGGCCTCGCCGAGCAAGGGCATCATCACGTTCTCCTGCGCGGTGAAGGCCGGCATCAGGCAGTGGTGCTGGAACACGAAGCCGATGCTGTGTCCGCGCAGTCGCGTCAATGCCCGGTCGTCGAGCGCGGTGGTCTCCTCGCCGCAGATGCTCAGTGTGCCGCTGGTCGGGCGGTCGAGCAGTCCGACGATGTTGAGCAGCGTGCTCTTGCCCGAGCCCGACGGGCCCATCACGGCACAGAACTCGCCGCGCCGCAGCAGCAGGTCGATGCCGTGCAGCACCTCGGTCTCGTTCGGCAGTCCGACGTTGAAGGACTTGTGAACGCCGCGCAGGTGAACGACGGCGTCATCCACGGATCGCCACCACCGGGTCGAGGCGCGCGGCGCGCAGCGCCGGCGCAAACGCCGCCACGAGGCCGGTGAGCGTCGCCAGCAGCAATGCCGCGATCACCAGCCCCGGTTCGATCGCCAGTGCGAACAGCGGCGTGCCGTCGGGATTGCGTGCATAACGCTGCCACAGCACGAGCGCCAGCATGCCGATGGCCGAGCCGCCGATCGAGCCGGCCAACCCCAGCAGGCCGCCCTGCAGCAGGAACACGCGCAGAACCTGTCCGCGCGAAACGCCCATCGCGCGCAGGATGCCGATCTCGCGCGACTTCTGCACCACCGAGACGACCAGCACGCTGGCGATGCCGAACGCCACCGACAAGCCGACGAAGAAGCGGATCGTCGTGTTGGCCGTGGTCTGCGCCTGCACCGCGCTGAAGAACTGCGCGTTCGTCGTGATCCAGCTGTCGGCTTCGACGCCGGTGGCTGCGGTGATGCGTCGGGCGACCGTTTCGGCGGCGTAGATGTCCTTGATCGTCACGTCGATGCTGGACACGCCACCGGTCAGGCCCAGCAGACTCTGTGCCGTGTGCAGCGCGACGTAGGTCGTGCGCTGGTTGGCGCCCTTGTTGCCGAGGTCGAAGATGCCCGCCACGGTGAGCGTGTTGGCCCCGCCGTTGGCCGAGGAGACGCGCAGCTTGTCGCCCACCGACAGACCGAGATCGCTGGCCAGTTCGGTGCCGACCAGGATGTCGCTGTTGGTCAGCCGGGTGCTGCCGTGCACGATGTCGTCCGGCAGCGCCACGATCCTGAAGTAGAGCTCGGGATCGACGCCAATCAGCGTGATGGCGCGGCTGGCGTCGCCGCGCACGACCAGCGCCGAGCCCGTCGCTTCCGGCGATACGACGAGCACCTCGGGCATCGCGCGGATCTCGGTCGCCACGGCCTGCCACTGATCGATGGACTTGAGGCGCTGCAGCGGCGCCTGCACGGCCGCACCTTCGAGCGTGTCCGGGCTTGCCCCAGGGGGCGGACCGAGCGCACGCGCCACCTCCTTCGGCGGCAGCAACTGGATATGGGCCTGCGCGGTCAGCACGCGGTGCACGAAGTTGGCTTGCAGACCGGTGAGCAGCGCCGACATGAAGACGATCACCGCCACGCCAATCGCAATGCCGCTGACGATGAACAAGGTCTGCACGCGACCCTCGCGCAGGAAGCGCAGCGCGACGATCCATTCGAATGGCAGCCAGGGATTCACGGGGGACGTCGGCCGATGAACTCGCTGCTCAGCGCAGCGGCGCAGCGGCCGAGACCGGGCGCAGCCGCGACCCATCGTGCACGTCGGCCGCCGCGGGCACGACCTGGTCGCCGGGTCGAAGACCGTTCAGCACCTCGCTCAGGCCGCCACTGCGCAGACCGAGTTGCACCGGCTGGCGGCGCGCGTGGTGTCCGTCGACCTTGAGCACCCAGGGACCGGCGGCATTGACATCGTGCACCGCATCGGTCGGCACAAGCACGGCGCGGGCCCGCTGTGCAACGCGGATGTCGACCGACACGGTCATGTCCTGTGTCAAGTACTCGGGTGGATGGGGCACGGCGAGCTTCACCTCGACCGAGCCGCGCTGCGCGTCGACACCGGGGTTGATGTACACCAGCTGTGCCGGGAAGCGCTGTTCCGCGAACGCGTCAGCCGACGCGTCGGCCGACTGGCCGATCTTCAGCAGGCGCAGGTTCTTCTCGTCGATCTGGACCACCAGCTGCGTCTCGCCCGACGGCGACAGCGCCATCAGCACCTTGCCGGGCTGGACCACGTCGCCGGGCTCGACGTCACGGCCGATCAGGGTGCCCGCCACGGGCGCGACGACCGTCATGTACCGCAGTCGCGATCGAGCCTCATCGGCACTCGCGCGGGCTTGCGCCAGCGCCGAGGAGGCCACCGCATAGTCACTGCCGCTGGGGCGCGCCGTGGCGAGTTGTGCCTGCGCCGACCGAACCTGCGACTCCGTGAGATCGACGGCCTTCTGCGCGTCGTCGAGCGCTGCCTGGCCGATGAACCCCTGGTTGAACAGGTCGGTATTGCGCCGCAACTGGGCGCGCGCGTTGTCCATCGCGACCTGGGCCTGCCGCAGCGATTGTTCGGCCACCGGTGCCTGGAGCTCGAGCACCTGCCGCAGCCGGGCCAGTGCCTGCAGCACGGCAACGTCCGCTTGCGTGACGGCCGCGCGCGCTTCCTGTGCATCGAGTTCGACCAAGACCTGTCCGGCCCGAACCATCTGACCTTCGGCGACCGGAATCAGCTTCACGGTGCCGACGACTTGCGCGCCGACACTCACGCGGTGTGGCGCTTCGACGTGTCCGCTGGCCACCACCGACTGGATGAAGTCGCGTTGCACCACGGCACTGACCGGCACCTGCGGACCGAGCACGGCGCGCGGGCCTACCCAGACGGCGAGCGTCGCCGTGCCGATCGCGAGCAGGACCCATGTGCGGTACGCGTTGAACGCTCGCCACGCGACGCCCAGCCACGTGGTGCTGATCCTCGTCACCGCGGAGGACATGGTGGTCGATGCACCGTGGAGATCACGCCCGACTCAGGCCGCCACTGCGTTCTTGTCAGTGACGCCGGAGACGGCGTCAGACGCCTTCGCCGGAACGGTGGCGGAGGCTTCCGTGGCCCTGACCAGCAGCACTGGAACCGGCGCGGTGCGCACGATCTGCTCGGCATCGCTGCCGAGCAGCAGGCGGCCGACGCCGCGCCGGCCATGGGTGCCGATCACGATGAGGTCGGCGTTCCAGGCCGCGACCTGATCGTTGACAGCCTCGAACAGGCGGACCGCGACGCTGTCGACGAGGACGGTGTCCACTTTCACGCCGGCGTTCTCGACGCGGGCCTTGCCTTCCTGGAGGATGCTCTCGCCCGCTTGTCTCATGAAGGGAATGATCTCGCCCACATACGCCGTGGCGGTTTCGAAGCCCGTCGCGAAGAGGAGGGCGTCGACCATGTGAAGAAGACGCACGCTGGCGCCTGTCAGGTTGGCGAGCCGGATGGCTTCGTCCAGGCCACGACTGGACGTGGCACTGCCGTCGTACGGGACAAGAATGCGTTGATACATGAGCAGTCTCGAGAGTTGAGGGGAGCGAGTGCCACGCAGTGTCCACGCACGCTCTCGCCGTGGGCTTGATGGGCATCAAGCCATTTGGCGCACGACGCGACGCGCGGGTTGTGGGCGGCAGCGTCAACCCGCGAACGAAACGATCTGTCCGGCCTGCAGGGCACCCGACTGCCGGGCCAGTTCCTGGCCCGCCTTCAGGCGCACCAGCGTCGGAATGCTGCGGATCCCGAATCGCCGGGCGGTCAGCGGGTTCTCGTCGCTCTTGACCTTGGCGAACAGCACACGGCCTTTGAGTTGCCGCGAGGCGCGTTCGAACTGAGGCGCCATGCCCACGCAGGGCCCGCACCACGGCGCCCAGAAGTCGACCAGGACCGGCAGGTCGGTGTGCTGCGTGACGGCGTCGAAGTTCGCGTCGGTCAGTTCGATCGGCCGACCATCCAGCAACGCCTTGCCGCACCGACCACAAACCGGATCGTGCGTGAGCCGCGTCACCGGAACGCGATTGGTCGCCTGGCAGTGCATGCAGGCGACGTGAAGGCTGTTCGATTCCATGTCGTCCACATGGGGGCGCGGGCGGCCCGAACTCAAGGTCGTGTCGACCTCTCGCGGTCGCCACAGTGACCGCCGCGAACGTTGACGCCTGTCAAGCGTGACGGGGTGCATCGGCCGCACGATGCTCTGCGTCAACTCATCAACCGGAGCACCCCATGAAGATCTTGCTGCCCGTCGACGGAAGCGACTACACGAAACGAATGCTGGCCTACCTTGCCGCGCACCGCGAGTTGCTTCCCGGTGATCACGAGTACACGGTGTTCACCGTGGTCGCACCCTACTCCCCCTACGAAACGAACTTCGCAAAGGCCGTCCCGATGGAGGACTTCCTGCGAGACCAGGCCGAACAGGTGCTGGGGCCGGTGCGCTCCTTCGTGCAACAGCAAGGCTGGACGTTCCAGACGGACTACGTACCCGGATCACCCTTCCAGGCCATCGTCGAGAAGGCGGAAGTGCTCAAGCCGGACCTGATCGTCATGGGAACGCACGGACGTTCGCCGCTCGGCACGTTTGTGCTGGGCTCGGTCGCGAACGGCGTGCTCGGGAACTGCAAGGTCCCGGTGTTGTTGATCCGCTAGCTCGCGCATCCGAGATGGACGAAGCATTGAGCCGCCTTGTTGCGAATCCGTGTCGCAGGCTATCCGCATGAGCAAGCGCATCTTGATTCTGCAAGGCCACCCCGATGCGTCGACCCGGCACTTCTGTCATGCGCTGGCCGACTCCTACGCCGATGCCGCCCGCGCGGCGGGCCACGAAGTCAGGTTGGTCGAAATCGCGCGCATCGACTTCCCGCTGCTCAAGAGCAAGGTCGAATGGGACGAGGGCACGGTGCCGTCGTCGCTGGAACCCGCGCAGCAGGACATCCGGTGGGCGCAGCACCTGGTCATCATCTATCCGCTATGGCTCGGCGACATGCCGGCGATTCTGAAGGGCTTCCTCGAACAGGTGGCGCGGCCCGACTTTGCCGTGTCGAGGGCCGTGCCAAACGCGATGCCAAAAAAGCTACTGAAGGATCGCTCGGCACGGATCGTCGTGACGATGGGGATGCCGGCATGGCTCTATCGCTGGTATTTCCGCGCGCACACGCTGAAGGCGCTGAAACGCAACATCCTGGGCTTCGCTGGCGTGGCGCCGATCCGCGAGACGCTCATCGGGTCGGTCGAGAGCATGAAGCGGGCGCAGCGCCTGAGCTGGCTCGAAAAATTGACCCGGTTGGGCAAGGCCGCGAGCTAGGACGGCCCCTCACACGGAGGCCGATCAATCGGCCCTCCCAGCGCGAGCGCGCTGCAGCTACCTTGTGGCCTCTGCCAGCCGAACCTCGTGGGGGGCCACGACCACTGCTTCGCTGAGCTCATTGACGAGAAACCTTGTCACGTCGTCCTTGTTCAGCATGCCTTGCAACCGCCCGAGGTGGTCAACGACCGGCACGCGGCTGACGCCGCTTCGGCGCATGTGCCAGATTGCGTCGTACACCGCTTCGGATTCGAGGATCGTGTCCAGAGGACCGCCCATCAGGTCTTCGGCGCGCAAGGCCTTGGGTTCCACGCCGCATGCCATCACGCGCAGGACGAGATCGCGATCGGTAACGATGCCAACGGGGGTCGGCGACCCGTTCACTTCATCGACCACGATGACATGTCCAACGTGGGAGCTGCACATCAACTGGGCGATTTCGAGCGCGCTCGTTCCGCGGTTGCAGGTTGCGATGGACCGCTTGCAGATATCACGGATTTGCATGGGAAGCCTCGGCGTGGTGTGGCGAGCAGCGTGTCTGGACACGACTTTGTTCGCGGGGAGTCACCAGTGTCGATGTGGCGCTTCGATATGAATTGATCGGCGTCAAGTGATTTCGATGCCGCGTGGCAACCCGCATGTGCACGGAGGCGCTCGAAGCCTGGGTGCGCATCAATCACGCGTGATGCGCGCAGCCGGGCAGGCACGGTGCACCGGCGCGCGGCCAGCGCTGATCTGGATCCGTCATTCGGCGCCAGCGACGCGGCGTCGGCACCGCGGGAGGAGAGCACTTCGGCCATCCGTTTCGAACGTTACAAGCGCCGTGTCAACACCGATGCCGGAACAGCGTTGGGTGGGTACGACGGACGACGAAGATCGATCGTCAATCAGACCCACGGAGGATCCAGGCATGGACAAATCAATGATCAAGGGAATGGCCGTCGGCGGTATCGCCATGGTGGTGCTGGGCTCCGGCGCCTTCACAGGCTACCAGGCGATGACGAAGCCGAAGTTTGCCGATGTCGTCGCGGTGAAGGAGGTCACCGAGATGGTGGTGACTCCGCATGAGAAATGCGAAGACGTTCAGGTGCAGCATCAGGCGCCGGTGAAGGACCAGCATCGCATTGCCGGCACCGTGGTGGGCGGGCTGGCGGGTGGTCTGTTGGGCAATGCCGTCGGTGGCGGCAAGGGCAAGACGCTGGCCACCGTCGCCGCCGCTGCGGCCGGGGGCTATGCCGGCAACCGGGTCCAGAAGAACATGCAAGAGAAGGACGTCGTCACGTCGACCGAGCACCGCTGCAAGACCGTGAACGAAAGGTCGCAAAAGGTGGTCGGCTACAACGTCAGCTATCGCCTCGAGGGCAAGGAAGGCCAGGTGCGGACGTCCTTCAAGCCGGGCCCGACGCTGCCGGTGAAGGACGGGCAAGTGGTCACGACCCCTCCTGTGCCCTCCGACAACAAGTCGTAGCCGCGCAGTCGCCGCGTGCCGACGCGCAGGTCGCGGCGGACCGATCCCCGATCAGGGGATCACTTTGGAGGCTTCGTTCGAATAGGCGCTTTCCGTCCCAGAGGCAGAGATGGCCGTCACGGCAAAGTAGTAGGTGTGTCCCGTGGCCAGACCGGACACCGTGGCGCTGGGCGTCTTCACCAACAGACCCGTACCACGCGCCTGGACGTAGCTGTGCGACGCCGCGCCGTAGTACACGCGATAGCCGGTGACGGTGCCCGGTGGTGCGGTCCAGCTCAGGGCCGCGGTGCCTGTCGTTGCCGGTGGCGACGTCGATCCGCTCGTCAGCAATTGGCAAGACTTGCCGACACCGACCGCCGGATCCTTTCCAAAGAATGCGTTCGTGCACTGGCCCGATCCCGTCATCACCTTCTGGACCCAACGCGTGTCGGCGCCGAAGCGAACCGTCTGCGTCCCGCTGACAGAAAAGGCGGCGCCTTCCGTGGCGATCTTCGTCCAGGTGGTTGTCGCGGTCGTGGTGCCGAGCACTTGGCAAGACTTGCCGACGCCGACCGCCGGGTCCTTTCCAAAGAATGCGTTCGTGCACTGGCCCGATCCCGTCATCACCTTCTGGACCCAACGCGTGTCGGCGCCGAAGCGAACCGTCTGCGTTCCGCTGACCGAAAAGGAGGCGCCTTCCGTGGCGATCTTCGTCCAGGTGGTGGTTTGCGCTACTGCCTGTGTACAGAGGAAGAGGGCGCTCGAAATTAGGAAAGCAAAGGACAAAGCTTTGCGATACGGCTGGGATTTGGACAGCACGAGGCATCAATCAAAAGAGGAAGGGTGACCCAAGTCCAGCCTCGAGGGCATGGACGGTGGCGCTGCGCAGAGCTTTTGCTGACGAACCGACGTTGTCGGCGCGACGCTGAGGGGACGGAATCGCCCTCTAGCACTGTTGCAACGAGCGTACCTCGTTCGATCCGCCTCCTTGCTACAGCCTGTAGCCCGCAAGGGCTCGGCGTCGGGACACGCTGTGCAATGCAGAGCCATGCCAGGTTTCGCTTCCGGCACAGTGGCCAGCGCGTTGGCGCGCTGGACCTGCGCCTTCCGCCGTAACCGACCGAAACAATTGCCGCGGGGTCGGCACGAAGTACGTTCTGACACCAGTTGGGTTCGAGAGAGTCCGCCTGCCTGGACGCTGATGAACCTCTGGACGCGACGTCGAGCGCGTCCATCCGAGCCAACGTGGTTGGTCTGAGTCGACGAACCGGATGGTGTCTAGAGAGCCTGACGAGGCGGCAGTCGTGTTCGGGGAAATCCTGGACGCTCATGTACCTCTGGACGACCTGCTGGCCACGCTGAGGACGCAAGAAGGTCCGCGCTAGGCGAAGATTCCGCATGATCCTTGTTCACTTCACGGCGTCAATCATCGCGGCCCAACCACCGAGCAGGCAGTGCAACACCATCAATCGGATCGTGCCAGATCCAGGAGTGCCGTCACGGACGCAAACTGCACCTCCTGCACAGTCAATTGACCCTGGGTCTTCGACTGAGCCTTCAATCCGCGCATCAGAGTGCCCGCGCCGAAGAAGAGGAAGAACGCTGCGAGAAGGCCCAGCACAACGAGAGCGACCGAGAGGGCGTTCCGGCGCAACCCGGGCGGAGCGAACCGTCGTGCCATTCCGCACGCACCGGCGACGAGGGCGAACACGAGGCCAACGCCGAGAAGTGAATCACTGCTCATCATCTTTTCCTCAGGGCGACCATAACCCCTTCAGCCCGTCGACCGGCCTTAGAGCGCAGCCGAGACCACATCTACGCAGATTCAAGAGCCGCGTTGCGCTGGATCAAGGTCTGGTGGCGTGCCTCCGAAGGTTGCTGGTCAATGTTCTCCGCACAAACCATACTGGCTGACACGCGCGGGACCGTCTTGGAGCTTGCGGGGGAGAAAAGTATGAACCGTTCAGGATCATGGGCGACTTCGGGGTTGGCCGTGCTGCTTCTCGCCCTGTCCTCGTCCGCCGTAGCGAAGGCGACGCTGACCGCCCGATTCATCAACGCAACATGCCTGCTGGCCAGCGATTCGACCGTGGTGCCCGTCGAATGCTCGCCGCTGCCAGATATCGGAAATGCCATCGGTTTCGACGCCGTCATCCCGCGCGATGGTTCCGCATTCGTGACGGCGACCCTTGTCTACACCTACACCGACGATGGACTCCCGGTGGGAGACTATGACGTGTTCTACCTCGATGCGAACGCCTTCACCTGGGAAACGACCTATTTCGAAGCGGGAGCGCTCTACGTGACGAGCAATTCATGCGCTGGCAGCCGCTACTGCGAGCACGATCCGACGCTCTTCATGGAGGGCAGCACTGGCTTCCCGCCCATCTTGCTGGGTCTGAACACGGTCGCGGACCGGGTGACCGGATCGATTACCCTGTTCTCCACCGTTGCGGTCACCGCGCCATATCAGTTCGAATCGCTCACGACTCCCGTGTATGTCGGCTGGAACGCCGTGACCTATTCCGGTGTCGTGCCCGAGCCCAGCACGTTCCTGCTAACTGCCGCGGGTCTCGCACTGCTCCTCGGGTCACGCGCCGGTCGCGCGCGGGGCGGGGCTGAGTCCTGCAAGCGCGGACCTATGACGATGCGGTCTTGAGAGACGGCATTGCACGGGCGGTCAACGCGCATGCGCTTTCAAGCGTGAGGGTCAACGACATGAGCATTTGGCGTTTCGCGCGATGGCAGGAATGGGTGAAAAGGGGCGTTGGCGCGTCTGTTGTCACCTGCTCGTTGCTCACACCCGCCTCAGCGCAAACCTTCGTGAATCTTGATTTCGAGCAGGCCCGGGTGCCACCGGCTGGGGAACCCAACCAGACCTGGTTCCTGCCATGGAGCGAAGCGGCTCCAGGATGGAGCCATAGCGACGGCGACAGCACGGAAGGCGTCTACTACCTAAACGGCCATCTTGGATTCAGCCAGGTCTACATCCTGATGGGGTCACCTGGCTCATTCGCCATGGGCCTGCGTAGCGGCTCTTTCCACGAACAGGAACCACGCGGGGAGTTCGTGCATGCCTTCCTGTCCCAACATGGGACGATTCCGGTTGGAACGCGGGAGTTGGTGCTGTTTAGCAATGACTGGAACTTCCGCGTGGAAATCAACGGCGAGCCCGTCTCGATGCGGCCTAAGGGTGGCGGCGTCCCCGGGGTCGACTACAGCCTTCACGATTACTCCGGCGATTGGACCGGCGATGTGTCGTCATTCGAAGGTCAAGCGGTGGACTTAAAGATCATCAATGCCTATCCGGCATCGGATTACATCTCGCATTTGCTGATCGTCGACGACATCCGGCTGGTGCCGATTCCCGAGCCGCCAGTGCATGTGCTTCTGGCGGTGGGGGCGGCTGTCCTGTTGCTTCGAGTTCGCTATGCCGACAAGCCAGCCACGCAATAGTCGGCAGCGATGCGGCAATCACACGGACGGAGGTGGGCTCCGTCAATGGTATGAACTACACAGAAGAATTCGCCGCGGCCAAGAAGAAAGCACCCAGGCTATCGACCTAAGTGCTTCGTTCATTTGGCTATCTTGGCTCCCCGACCTGGGCTCGAACCAGGGACCTACGGATTAACAGTCCGGCGCTCTACCAACTGAGCTATCGAGGAACAGCCTTAAATTATAGCCTTCTTTGCAAGGTGCTCAGATATCGACCTGGACCGACAGCCGCAGCGTCCGTGGCGCCAGCGGGTACAGGTAGACGTGGCTGAACTCGTAGGGCGATTCGCGCCAAGCACGTTTGTCGAACAGGTTGTCGATGCCGGCGCGCCAGGTCGTCGTCGTCCCCGCCAGTTTGGCCGTGTAGCGCAGCCCCGTGTCGACGCGCGCGTAGCCCGGGATCGTCGCGCTGTTGTCCGGCAGCACCATGCGCTGGCTTTCGTAGCTCACGCCGGCCTGGAGGTTCAGTCCCGGCAGCGCGGCCACGTCGTAGGCGGCCTGCAGCTTCAGCGTGCGGGCCGGCACGTTGGTCGGCTGCTTGCCGTCGACGGTGGCGTCCTGGCTGCCCTCGACACGCGCCCGCAGCCACTGCGCGCCACCGCGCAGCAGCCAGGGGCCTTGCCGCCAAGCGGCGCCGGCCTCGACGCCGCGGTGGTGCTGGGTGCCATCCAGGCGCGTGGTGCAGCTGGCGTCGACATCGCAGCTGCCGAAGTCCTGGGTGCGCGGGCGTTCGATGTCGAACCACACCAGGTTCCATTCGAAGGCGTCGCTCGCGCCCTTCAGGCCGACCTCGGCCTGCCGGCTTCTCGTCGTGAAGATCTCGCCGGGATTCGTGTAGCGCGAGAGGTTCGGCGCCGCGCTCGATTCGACACCGCTGCCCCAGCTGGCATAGACCAGTTGCTGGTTCGTCAGCGCGTAGCTGAGCGCGATCGAGGGCGTCGTGAAGGCGTTCGTGTAGGCGCTCGGTTCCGTCCCGTCGGTCAACACGCTGTCGCGTCGCAGGCGCGTGTGGCGCACCCCGAGCCAGGCGGTCATGCGGTCGGTCAGGGCGACGGCGTCGCGCAGGAACAATTCGGTGGAGCGGTTGGTGAGATCGGTGTTGGGCACGGTGCCCAGCATTGGCAAAGCCGGGATGATCGTGAGCCCGTCGACGCTGCCTTCGCCGACGATCGTGCCGTCGTCGACACGCGGCAGCAAACGGCTCTTGAACCGCGATTCGAGCAACCCGAAGGCGAGCTGGTGGCGCAACGGGCCGGTGACCGCCTTGCCTTCGAGCGACAGCTGCACGGCGTCGGTGGTGCGATGCTCGTTGTCGCTGTGGAAGTCGTAGTAGTCGAAGCTGCCGTCGGAGCAGTAGCGGTCGTAGTTCCCTTCCTTCGAGCAGCCGAAGGGAAATGCGAGCCGGTCGTCGCTGACCAGCCGCTGCGTCGCCGCGTGGGCGATGAACTTCCAGTCCGCGCCGAGCTTCTGCTGCCAGCGCAGCGACGCCGTGGTCGCCTTGAACACGACCGGCAGCGACCAGGGCTGGTTGTTCAGGCTGATGCGCGGGTCGCCCGGCGCTGGCACGCTGTTGCCGAGCATGCTGAAGCCCGGCTGGCTGGGCTGCGAACGGCGGCTGGTCTCGATCTCGGCCTCGAGCAGCGTGTCGGGGCTGACGCGCCAGTCGGCGGCGAGGGCGAACAGGTTCCGGTTGCCCTCGCTGTTGCGCACCATCGGGTCGAGGTGCGCTGCCGCGGCGTTCAGGCGCACGCCGAAGGCCTGGTCGACGCCGAAGCGCTGGCTCAGGTCGAGCGCGCCGGTCACCGTGCCGGGCTGAACCCATTCCAGGCTCACCGAGCGCAAAGGCGCATCGAGCGGCCGCTTGACGACGTAGTTCACCAACCCACCGGGCGCGCTGGTGCCGGCCTGCATGCCGCTGGTGCCCTTGAGGATCTCGATGCGCGCCTTGTTGTCGAGCGGGATCGAGGTCTCGGCGTTGATCGGCAGCCCGTCGCGCAGGAAGTTGAACTGGTTGTCGAGCACGTAACCGCGCACGGTGAGGAAGTCCCAGTAGCCCTCGGCGTTGTAGGCGTCGCTGACGGCCGGGTCGATGCGCGTCAGGTCCGACAGGCGCTGCACGCCGCCGTCCTTCAATTGCTCGCTGGTGAACACGCTGGCCTGCAGCGGGGTCTTCGCGAGCGGGGTGTCGCCCCAGCCGGCGATGCTGGCCGATGGTGACGAGCGCGCGGTCACCGTGACGGGGTCGAGTTGCGATACGGGGGGTGGCGCCGCGGGTGCGGTCTGTGCCCAAGCTGGCGCGGCGGCGAGCCAGGCGGCCGCGGCGAGCGGCGAGAAGCGGTGGTGTCGTGTGGTCAAGCGTGCCATCGTGGTTCCGTGGTCGATGGCAGGTCGGCGGGCCGGCGAACGTCACGCAGCGTGAGTTTCGCATTCGACCGTGCTTCCCTGCGCGAGGATTACCTCAATCAGGTTCAAAGGGACTTTCTCAGTCGGACGATCTGCGGCGGAAGCCGCACACCGTTCAACACCCCTAGCGAATGTCGCGCGGCGAGCCGCGCGACGGGTGCGATTATTACTCAGCCGGTGGCGCGACGCCGAGCGCCCTGTGCAGGCGCGGGCTGGTGGTCGTGTATTCGAGGTGGATTGCCCGGCCCGGAAACACGTGCGCGGCGGCGCCAAAAGCCGCCAGCGTGGCCTCGTGGAAGCCGCAAAGGATCAGCTTCTTCTTGCCCGCGTAGGTGTTGACATCGCCGATGGCGAAGATGCCGGGCTCGCTGGTCTCGAACTTCTCGGTGTCGACGACGAGCTGCTTGCGCTCGAGCGCCAGACCCCAGTCTGCGATCGGGCCGAGCTTGGGGCTCAGGCCGGTGAGCACGAGCAGCGTGTCGAGCGGCAGGCTGCGCATCGTGCCGTCGGGCGTCGTGACGTGAAGCGCGGCCAGGCGAGCTTGCGCGGTCTCGAACCCGGCCGCCTGCGCGGCGACGAACTCGATCTCGCCGGCGGCACGGAGTCGGCGCAGGGCCTCGATGGTCTGCGGCGCGGCCTTGAACTCGTCGCGGCGGTGCATCAGCGTCACGTTGGCGGCGCGCGTCGGACCGGGCACGGCGAGGTCGAGCGCGCAGTCGAGTGCAGCGTCCGCGTCGCCGATGATCAGCACGCGGCGGCCGGCGAGGGCGGCGGGTTCCGGCGCGCCGTAGAAGAGCTGCGTGCCTTCGAATGCCGCCAGGCCCTCGACCTTCAAGCGACGCGGCTGGAACGAGCCGACACCGCTGGCGATCATGACGACGCGTGCCAGCAGCCGCACCCCGGCCGAGGTCTCGACGCGAAAGCGCCCGTCGGCCTCACGCCGCACGACGTCGACTTGCTGGCCGAGGTGAAGGCTCGGCGCGAACGGCTCGATCTGCGCCAGCAAGCGCGCGACGAGCTCGCGCCCGGTGCACACCTGGGTGGCGGGGATGTCGTAGATCGGCTTGTCGGCGTAGAGCTCGACGCACTGACCGCCGGCAAACGGCAGCGAATCGATCACATCGGCGTGCATGCCGAGCAGCCCGAGCTCGAAGACCTGGAACAGGCCGACCGGCCCGGCGCCGATGACGACGGCGTCGGTCTCGGTGGGCTCAGCGCTCGCGTTCGCCGTCATGGCGGCGCTCATGTTGTGCTCAGCGAATCAGCTCGCCGAGCTTGCCGGTCTTGTCCTTCCAGTCGTCGGCATCGGGCAGGGCGCCCTTGCGCTTCGTGATGCTGGGCCAGTTCTTCGCGAGGTCGGCGTTCAGCGCAATCATGTGCTGCTGGTCGCCTGGCACGTCTTCCTCGGGCACGATCGCGTTGACCGGGCACTCGGGGATGCACACCGCGCAGTCGATGCACTCGTCCGGGTCGATGGTCAGGAAGTTCGGGCCTTCGCGGAAGCAGTCGACCGGGCACACGTCCACGCAATCGGTGTACTTGCAGCGGATGCAGGATTCGAGAACGACGTGGGTCATGG
>Ga0070667_100000625_pt1 | contig 34457 bp, 32 predicted proteins | sample KBSS33metaG_FD_64659 | JGI IMG/M metagenome (GOLD analysis project Ga0070667, IMG submission 64659) | Switchgrass rhizosphere microbial communities from Kellogg Biological Station, Michigan, USA - KBS S3-3 metaG | ecosystem: Host-associated > Plants > Roots > Rhizosphere > Soil ...
CGATCTTCCTGCTGCTCGCGGTGCTGGGAGTCGGGACCAACGTCAACGGCGCCACCCGCTGGATCGGCGGCGGCTCGCTGCAGATCCAGCCCTCCGAGATCGCCAAGGTGGTGCTGATCCTCTACGCCGCCGACGTTCTCGCCAGCAAACCGAAGCGGGCCCGCTCGATCGAGGGGTTCATGCCGGTGCTGCTGGTCACCGGTATCTCCTGCCTGCTGATCATGGCCGAGCCCGACATGGGGACGACGATGGTGATCGTCCTGGCGATCGGCGCGACCCTGATCGCTGCCGGTGCCCGGCCGCGCGACCTCGGCCTGATCCTGCTGGCGATCGGTGTCTGCGCGCTGCTGATGACGATCATCGAGCCGTACCGGATGGCGCGGCTGACCGGTTTCCTCAACCCCGGCGACGCGGCCGAAGGCGCCGGCTTCCAGGCGGCGCAGGCGAAGATCGCGCTCGGCTCCGGCGGCCTCTTCGGGGTCGGGATCGGCAACGGGGTGCAGAAGGCCTTCTATCTGCCCGAGGCCCACACCGACATGATCTCGGCGGTGATCGGCGAGGAGCTGGGGATGGCCGGGATCGTCGGCGTCGTCGGACTGTTTGCGATGTTCGGCTACGCCGGACTCAAAGTCGCGCAGAAAGCGAAGGACAACTACGGCAAGCTGCTCGTCGCCGGTCTCACTTCCTTGATCCTTGTGCAGGCAACCGTGAATCTCTTCGCGGTGATGGGGCTGGCGCCGCTGACCGGCGTGCCGCTGCCCTTCGTCTCCTACGGCAACAGCAGCCTGATGGCGACGCTGTTCGCGGTCGGGTTGATCCTCAACGTCGCCCGCGGCGGCCGGGCGAGCGCGGCGCGGGGCTCGGGGACGGGTGGCGGCGCTGGCAAACTGCGCGTCGTCGAAGGTGGGCGCGCCAACGCCCGCGAAAGGGCGGACGCCCGTGAAAGGAGCCGAGCGAGCGGTGCCAGAGGAGCCAAGGGTCGTGGTGGCGGCGGGGGGAACCGCGGGGCACGTCGTACCCGCCATGGCGGTCGCCGAAGAGCTTCGGGCTAGCGGCGCCCTGGTCACCTGGCTGGGGACGCGCGAGCGGATCGAGGCCGAGCTGGTGCCGGCGGCGGGCTTCGAGGTCGACTTCGTGCGGGTGCGGGGGATCGACCGCCGCAACCCGCTGCGCGCGGCCCGGGCCGGGATCGAGGCGCTGGGCGCTGTCGGCACGGCGCGCTCGGCCCTGCGCAAGCGCCGCGCCGAGGTGGTCCTAGGCGGCGGTGGCTACGTCGCCGGTCCGGCCGGCCTGGCGGCGGCGCTGACCCGGACGCCGCTCGTCCTCGCCGAGGCCGACAGCCACCTCGGCCTCGCCAACCGGTTGCTCGCCGGCCGGGCGCGGCGGGTCTGCCTGGCCTTCCCGATCGAGGGGCGCGAAGGCGAGCGCTACCTGGTCACCGGGCGGCCGGTGCCGGCGGCGGTGCTGGGCGCCGACCGGGCGGCCAGCCGCCAACGCTTCGGGATCGATCTCCAATCCCGATGCGTGTTGGTGATGGGCGGCAGCCAGGGAGCGCGCTCGCTCAACTTCGCCGCGGTCGAGGCTTTCGCCGAGAGCGAGACCGCCGCCGGGCGCGAGTTCGACGTCCTGCAGCTGGCCGGGCGGCGTGACTACGAGGAGCTGCGCGAGCGGCTCGCCGCGGCGCCGCACCGCGAGCGCTACACACTGCTCGAGTACGAGCCTGACCTCGGTGACGTCCTCGCCGCCGCCGATCTCGTCGTCGCCCGTTCGGGCGGCTCGGTCTTCGAGGTGACCGCGGTCGGGCGCCCGTCGATCCTCGTCCCTTTCCCCCACGCGACCGCCGACCACCAGACCGCGAACGCGCGCTGGCTCGAGCGGGGCGGGGCGGCGACAGTGGTCCCCGATGCCGAGCTGACAGCGGCGCGGCTCGGCGAGGAGGTCGCGGCGCTGTTCGGTGACGCGGCGCGCCTGGCGGCGATGGCCGCGGCGGCCCGGGCGATGGCCAAGCCCGACGCGGCGCGGCGGATCGCCGACGAGGTCCTGGCGGCCGCGCGATGAGCTCCTGGTCGGGACGAAAGCTGCACTTCATCGGCGTCGGCGGCGCTGGGATGAGCGGCCTGGCGCTGGTCTGCGCCCGGCTCGGCGCGAGCGTCACCGGCTCGGACCGCAGCGACTCCTCTTATATGGAGCGGCTGCGCGCCGCCGGGCTCGAGGTCGCGGTCGGCCACGACGCCGCCAACCTGCCCGACGGCGCCGAGGTCGTCGTCTCGACCGCGATCGCCGTCGATAACCCCGAGCTGACAGCAGCCCGCGAGCGCGGGGTCGAGCCGATCCACCGCGGCGCCCTGCTCGCCGAGCTCTGCGCCGAGAAGCGGCTGATCGCCGTCGCCGGCACCCACGGCAAGACGACGACGACGGCGATGATCGCCTGGGCGCTGCGCGGAATCGGTGCCGACCCAGCCTTCTTCGTCGGCGGCGAGGTGCCGGGACTCGGCGACGACGGTGGCGCCGCCAACGCCGGCTGGGGCGAGGGCGAGTGGGTGGTCGCCGAGGCCGACGAGAGCGATGCCAGCTTCCTCGAGCTGCGGCCCGAGGTCGCGGTGGTCACCAACGTCGAGATGGACCACCACAGCCGCTGGGGCTCGCTGGCTGAGCTGCACGCCGCCTTCCGCCGCTTCCTCGCGCCGGCCGCCGGTGCGGCGCTCCCGGCAGACGGCTCGCTTGACGAGCTGACCGGCGATGGAACAGCGCGGATCTTCGGCTTCGGACCCGAGGGCCCCGGGCCGATCGAGCTCGAGCTCGCCGTTCCCGGCCGCCACAATCTGCTGAACGCGCGCGCCGCGCTGGCCGCGATCGAGCTGGCAGGGTTCGATCTCGAGGCGGCGGGGCCGGCACTCGCGGGCTTCCCGGGCGTCCACCGCCGGCTTGAGCGCAAGGGTCGGCGCGGCGGCGTCCTCATATATGACGACTACGGCCACCACCCGACCGAGGTCCGCGCCGCGCTCAGCGCGCTGCGCGAGCTCGACCCGCCGCGCCTGCTCGCCGTCTTCCAGCCCCACCTCTACTCGCGCACCAAGGCCTTCACCGCCGAGTTCGGCGCGGCGCTGGCGCTCGCCGACGAGGTCGTGGTGCTCGACGTCTACCCGGCCCGCGAGGAGCCGGTCGGCGAGCTGGCCGGGGTCAGTGGTCTCGATGTCGCCCGCGCCGCCGCCGACCGGGGCGCCGGCCGGCCGGTCTGGTGGCTGCCGGATGCGGCTCGCGCCGAGCGGGCGCTCGCCGACCGGCTCGACCGCGACCCCGATCTGTTCCCGGCCGGCTCGGTGCTGGTGACGATCGGCGCCGGCGACGTCTATCGCCTCGGCGAGGCGCTGGCGGGGGAGGGCAACTCGTGAGCGCCGCCGCCCCGCCCCCCGGGGTCGAGCGCGACTACCCGCTGGCCCGCCTGACCACGGTCCGCACCGGCGGCCCGGCCGACTGGTTCGCCCGCCCCACCGAGGAGGACTCACTGGTCGCGATCCTGCGCTGGGCGGCGGCGGAAGGGAAGGCTGTAGGAGTGGTCGGGTCCGGCTCGAACCTGCTGGTAGCCGACGATGGATTCCACGGCATCGCGATCAAGCTGGAAGGCGAACTCGCCGCGATCGAGCGCGAGGGGGAGACCCTGCGCTGCGGCGGCGGCGCCCGCCTGCCCTCGGCGGCGGCGAAGACGGCCGGCTGGGGACTGTCGGGGCTCGAGTTCGGGATCAACATCCCCGGCACTGCGGGCGGGGCGGTGAAGATGAACGCCAACGCCTACGGCGGCCAGCTGGCCCGGGTGCTCGAGTGGGTCGACGTCGCCACCGCCACCGGGATCGACCGGCGCGGGCCGGAGGACCTCGACTTCTCCTACCGACGCTCGAACCTCGGCGAGGGCGAAGTCGTCGCTCGCGCCAGCTTCCGCCTCAGCGCAGCCGACCCGGACGAGATCCGGGCGACGCTCGCCTCGATGCGCGGCCGCCGCCGCGAGGCCCAGCCCTCGGGGATCAAGACCTTCGGCTCGACCTTCAAGAACCCCGCTCCTGACGACTCGCGGGCCGAGGGGCGCTCGGCGGGCCAGCTGCTCGAGGCGGCCGGCTGCCGCGGGCTGCGGGTCGGCGGTGCGCGTTTCTCCGAGAAGCACGCGAACTTCGTCGAGAACGACCGCGACGCGACCACCGCCGACGTGCTGGCGCTGATGGCCGAGGGTCGGCGGCGGGTCCACGAGCGCTTCGGCGTCGAGCTGGAGCCGGAGGTCCAGGTGCTGGGCGCGGCGGAGCCGCCTGGCGGCTGGAAACTGTGAGGCGCCTGCTCGCGGCGGCGGTGATCGTCGTCGTCGCCGCGACGGCGATCTACTGGTTCGTGGTCCGCGACAAGACGGTGGCGGCAACGGTGGCGGTGCCGCATCTGGCGGCCCAGATCGGCGAAAGCGAAGACGCGGTGCTGGTCGCCTCGAACGGCGAAGTGATCCGCTGGGGCTACGAGCCCGATCACATCCACCTGCCGGTGCTGCCCCTCGACGAACCGCCGAAGGGCGGGCAGCTGAAAGGGACCGCGCTCGAACAGGCCGAAGTGCTGGGGGCAGTCCCGCCGGCGCTGCGGCGCTACCTGGCCTCGAGTCGCTACGGCGAAAGCGGCGTTGACGTCGAGCTGACCTCGGGGATCGAACTGCGCTTCGGCGACTCTTCGCGGGCCGAAGAGAAGTGGCGGGCGGCGGCAGCCGTGCTCGCCGATCCGGCAGTGACCACGCTCAGTTATGTCGACCTGCACGCTCCCAGCCACCCGGCGGTCGGGGGTGAAGAACACACGCTTCCGGAATAGGGAGGTCGAGGGTTTGTTAACGCGCCGGTCGCGCCTGGCGGCCGTCGCCGATTCGTCGCCGCAGAGCGGCTGGCGCCCGCCGCTAGGGCTTTGCAGAGCGGTTCTGCAGATGTCTCAACTTGAGGGTGAGAGTTGCTAAACCCTCAAGTTGGGGTTGAGAAATCCACTTTGCAGGATGCCTCCCGGGCGTTTGACACACCCCCGAGAATGCCCTACGTTGAGCGCAATTTCCGTGCTTGAAACGATAGCTCGAACCCTTGAGCATGGCTACAGGCTCGGACAGAACAAGGGCTCAACTCAAACCAAGACTTCTATAACGGCTATCGCCCTCTTCCCCTGGCGGGCGAGCTGGAGAAATTCGGGAGATGGAATCCACTTACCTCGCGGTCATCAAGGTCGTCGGCGCCGGCGGCGGCGGAACCAATGCCGTCAGCCGGATGGTCGACGCGGGCATCCGCGGCGTCGAGTTCGTCGCCGTCAACACCGACGCACAGGCGCTGCAGGCCTGCGACGCCGACATCAAGCTGTCGATCGGCCAGGAGCTGACCCGCGGCCTCGGTGCCGGCGGCAACCCTGAGGTCGGCGCCGGCGCGGCGGCGGAGAGCCGCGACGAGATCAAGGAGGCGCTGAAGGGCGCCGACATGGTCTTCGTCACCGCCGGCGAGGGCGGCGGCACCGGCACCGGCTCGGCCCCGGTGATCGCCGAGATCGCCAAGGAAGAGATCGGTGCGCTGACCGTCGGGGCGGTCACCAAACCTTTCGAGTTCGAGGGCAAACGGCGGATGCAGCAGGCGCTCGAGGGCATCGAGAAACTGCGCAACAACGTCGACACCCTGATCATCGTCCCGAACGAGAAGCTGCTGCAGGCAGTCGAGCGGCGCACCTCCGTCCTCGACGCCTTCCGCCAGGCCGACGACATCCTGCGCCAGGGCGTGCAGGGGATCACCGACCTGATCACCATCCCCGGCCTGATCAACCTCGACTTCGCCGACGTGCGGACGATCATGCGCGACGCCGGCTCGGCGCTGATGGGTGTCGGCACGGCCTCCGGCGAGAAACGCGCCCTCGACGCAGCCAAACTGGCGATCACCTCGCCGCTGATCGAGGAGTCGATCAAAGGCGCGACCGGGATGCTGCTCAACATCACCGGCCCCGAGGACCTCGGCCTGTTCGAGGTCAACGAGGCGGCGCAGCTGGTCCAGGCCGAGGCGGACGACAACGCCAACATCATCTTCGGCTCGGTCGTCGACCAGTCGATGCGCGACGAGATCCGGGTCACCGTGATCGCTACGGGCTTCGAAGGTTTCGAGCTCCTGGCGCGGTCGCCGCAGCGGGTGCGTCGCCGCTACGAGTCGCGGCCGCGGGTCGATGCCGAGGATCGCGAGATCCGGAAACTCCGGGTCTCAGACGACGACATCGACGTGCCCGGCTTCCTCAAAGACTGACCCGCCTCCCTGCAATACGCTGCGTCCGTGAGCGACGCAGCCACCACTCTGAGGAAGACGCCGCTTCACGACGTCTGCTTTGAGCTTGGCGCGAAGCTGGTGCCGTTCGCCGGCTGGGAGATGCCGGTGCAGTTCGAGGGAGTGCGGGAGGAGCACACCGCTGTCCGCACCCACGCTGGCATGTTCGACGTCTCGCACATGGGCGAGGTCGAAGTCGAGGGGCCGGGCGGTTTGCGCTTCCTGCAACGGGCTGTCTCGAACGACGTCGCCAAGGTCGAGATCGGCGGCGCTCAGTACCAGCTGCTCTGCAACGAGGACGGCGGCGTGATCGACGACCTATTCCTCTACCGGTTGGGGCACGATCGCTACCTGATCGTCACCAACGCCGCCAACCACGACACGGATCTGGCGCAGTTGGCGCGGGTTTCGCGCGAGTTCGACGTCGCCGTCCGAGACGTCGCCGATCGCTACGCGATGCTGGCCGTCCAGGGCCCTCACGCGCGGGACGTGGTCGAGCGGACCCTGAAGGTCAATCTGCCGCCGCGGCTGCACGTCGCCGCGGTGCACGTCGGGCGGCGGCCGGCGATCGCTTGCGGGACGGGCTACACCGGCGAGGACGGGGTCGAGCTGCTGATCGATCCCGAGGTCGCGGCGCCGATCTGGGCCGAGCTGCTCGAGGCGGGGATCGTCCCCTGCGGGCTCGGAGCGCGCGACACGCTGCGGCTCGAGGTCTGCTTCCCGCTGCACGGCAACGAGCTGACCCCCGAGCGCAACCCGATCGAGGCCGGGCTCGGCTGGGCGTGTAAGGAGGAGACCGGGTTCGTCGGCGCCGAGGCGGTCGCCCGCGCCCGCTCCGAGGGCACCGCCGAGAAGCTGGCGCCGTTCCTGATCGAGGGCGCCGGGATCCCGCGCGCCGGCAACCCTGTCCTCGGGGCAGGCGGCGAGGAGGTCGGCGTCGTCACCAGCGGTACCTTCGCGCCCTCGCTCGAGCGTGGCGCCGGGATGGCCTACGTCCGCAGCGACCTCGCCGCGCCGGGCACCGAGCTCGAGATCGACGTCCGCGGCAAGCACCGTCCCGCTCGCACCGCCGCCAAACCTCTCTACAACCCCGACAGAAGGAGCTGACCTTGGCCGAGCCGACCTACCCCGAGGAGCTGCGCTACCACGATGAGCACGACTGGGCGCGGATCGAGGGCGACGAAGCCACCTTCGGGATCACCTGGTACGCGCAGGACTCGCTCGGCGAGGTCGTCTTCTACGAGCCTCCCGAAGTCGGCGCGACGATCCAGAAAGACTCCTCCTATGCCGAGGTCGAGTCGGTGAAGGCCGTCTCCGACGTGATCGCGCCGCTCTCCGGCGAGGTCACCGCGGTCAACGAGGCGCTGGGCGACGCGCCCGAGCAGATCAACGAGGACCCCTACGGCGCGGGCTGGCTGATCAAGGTGAAGCTGAGCTCGCCGGAGGAGAGCGAGACGCTGCTCAGCGCCGAGGAATACCGCAAGCTGCTCGAAAATCTGTGAGGCAGCCGGACCGGTCGTTTCCCTAGCCTTAGCCGCGTGAGTCGCTACACGTCCGTCACCCCCGACGACCGCGCCGAGATGCTGGCGGCGATCGGTGTCGCCTCGGTCGACGACCTGTTCGCCCAGATTCCCGCCGAGCTGAAGCTCGACCGCGAGCTGCGGCTGCCCGCCGGCAAGAGCGAGGCCGAGGTCTACGAGCTGCTGGCGGCTCTTGCCGAGCGCAACGCCGACGCCGATGCGCAGGTCAGCTTCCTCGGGGCGGGGATGTACGACCACTACGTGCCGGCGATCGTCGACGCGATCACCAGCCGCTCCGAGTTCCTGACCCCCTACACGCCCTACCAGCCGGAGATCTCGCAGGGCGGGCTGCAGGTGATGTTCGAGTTCCAGACCGCGATGTCGGAGCTGACCGGGCTGCCGGTCTCGAACGCCGGTCTGTACGAGGGACCCTCGTCGGTCGCCTCAGCCGGCTACCTGGCGATCGGCGCGACCGGGCGGCGGCGCTTCGTCGTCTCCCGCGGCCTGCACCCGCACAGCCGCGAGACGCTGGCGACCTACTCGCAGGGCTTCGGCGCCGAGGTGGTCGAGGTCGGGCTCGAGGGCGGGCTGACCGACGCGGCGGCGCTGGCGGCGGCGGTCGACGGCGAGACCGCGGCGGTCTTCCTGCAGAACCCCAACTTCCTCGGCGCGGTCGAGGACGTCGAGGCGCTCGGCGCCGCGGCGAAGGAGCACGGGGCGCTCCTGGTCGTCGCCTGCGATCCGATGACGCTCGGGATCCTCAAGCCGCCCGGCGAGTGCGGTGCCGACATCGCCCTCGGCGAGGGCCAGCCGCTCGGCAACCGCCTCGACTTCGGCGGCCCCTCGTTCGGATTCTTCTGCGCGACCGAGGAGCAGATCCGGCGGATGCCGGGGCGGATCGCCGGCGAGACCGAGGACGTCGACGGCCGCCGTGGCTTCGTCCTAGCGCTGCAGACCCGCGAGCAGCACATCCGTCGCGAGAAAGCGACCAACAACATCTGCACCGCGCAGGCGCTGAACGCGCTCGGGGCGATGGTCCACCTTGCCTGGCTCGGCCGCGAGGGCTTCCGCGAGCTCGGCGAGCTGCTGGTGCGGCGGACCGCCTACGCGCGCCAGAAGTTGGCCGCGGTCGAGGGGGTCTCGCTGCTACACGAGGCGCCGGTGGCCCGCGAGTTCGCGGTACGGCTCGACGCCCCTGTTCACGCGATCTTGGAGCGCTGCGCGGAGCGAGGCGTTGCCGCCGGTTACCCGCTCGGCCGCGAGTACCCCGAGTACGAGGACGGCCTCTTGGTCGCGATCACCGAGCGGCGCTCGCCGGAGCAGATCGACGCCCTGGCCGAGGCGCTCGGCGCCGCCGTCGCCGCCGAGCGGCAGGGGGTGGTGGTATGACGCTTGTCGAGACCCCGATGCAGCGCGAACGGGCGCAGACGATCTACGAGAAGTCGAAGCCGGGGCGGCGGGCTGCTGTCCTGCCCGCTGCCGGCGTCCCCGAGACGCCGCTCGAGGAGCTGATCCCGGTGAACCTGCTGCGCTCCGAGCCGCCGGCGCTGCCGGAGATCGCCGAGCCGGAGATCGTCCGCCACTACAACCGGCTGAGCCGCCGCAACTTCGACCTCGACAGTGGCTTCTACCCGCTCGGCTCGTGCACGATGAAGCACAACCCGCGGCTCAACGAGCGGGTCGCGGCGCTGCCCGGCCACGCCCGGCTGCACCCGGCCCAGGACCCGCGTCGCGCGCAGGGGGCGCTCGAGCTGATGTGGCTGCTGCAGCAGAGCCTGGCCGAGATCTGCGGCCTGCCCCACGTCAGCCTGCAGCCCTCGGCCGGCTCGCACGGCGAGCTCGCCGGCCTGCTGCTGACCCGCGCCTACCACGCCGACCGGGGCGAAGAGCGCCACAAGGTGTTGGCGCCGGACACCTCGCACGGCACCAATCCGGCCTCGGTGACGATGGCGGGCTACGAGGTCGTCAAGGTCGCGACCAACGAGCGCGGTGGGGTCGAGATGGACGACCTGCGGGCGAAGCTGGCCGAGAACGCCGACGACGTCGCTTGCCTGATGCTGACCAACCCCAACACGCTCGGGCTGTTCGACGAGAACATCGCCGAGATCGCCGGGCTGATCCACGAGGCCGGCGGCACCCTCTACTACGACGGCGCCAACCTCAACGCGGTGATGGGCCAATCGCGCCCCGGCGACATGGGTTTCGACATCGTCCACGTCAACCTCCACAAGTCGTTCAGCCAACCGCACGGTGGCGGCGGCCCGGGGGCGGGGCCGATAGCAGTGTCGGAGCGGATCGAGCCCTACCTGCCGCGGCCCCAGGTGGTTCGCCGGGACGGCTCCAACGGCCATGGCCCGCGCTTCGACCTCGACCTCGAGCGGCCCAAGTCGATCGGCCGCCTGCGCGGCTTCCAGGGCAACTTCGGCGTCTTCGTCCGCTCCTACGCCTACATCCTCAGCCTCGGCGCCGACGGCCTCGCCGAGGCCTCGGAGACCGCGGTCCTGAACGCCAATTACCTCAAGGCGCGCCTCGCCGAGGGCCGCGCCGGCGAGCGCCTGCCGGTCGCCTTCGACCGCCACTGCATGCATGAGTTCGTCCTCTCCGGCAAGCCGATGAAACGCGAGCTCGGCCTCGCCACCCTCGACCTCGCCAAGCGCCTGCTCGATTTCGGCTTCCACCCGCCGACGGTCTACTTCCCGCTGCTGGTCGACGAGGCGCTGATGGTCGAGCCGACCGAGACCGAGACGAAGGAGAGCCTAGATGCCTTCGCCGCGGCGATCGAGCAGATCCTCGAGGAGGCCGAGCGCGACCCCGAGCTGGCGAAGAACGCCCCCTACACGACTCCGGTCCGCCGCCTCGACGAGGTCCGCGCGACCCGCAAGCCGGTGGTCCGCCAGCCGCTCGGCACTTGAGCCAGCGAGTCGCCGGCGAGGCCGACCTCGACGCGATCGCGGAGACGCTGGCGGGCGCGTTCGAGGACGACCGCGCCTGGGGCTGGGCTTTCGAGGAACCGGGAGGCCCGGCCGACCCCGAACGCAAGCTGGCGGCGCTGCGCACCGTCTTTCGCTTCTGCGCGGCAGCGGCGCTGGGCTACGGCTGGGTGCGGGTGACCGACGGGGTCGAGGCGGCGGCGCTCTGGATCCCGCCTGGCGAGCCGGAGATGTCGCCGGTCGACGCCGAGCGCTTTCCGGAGGTGATCCGCACCGCCTGCGGCGAGGTCACGGGGGAGCGGCTGCTGATGGTGATGGAGGGCTTCGACCGCGACCATCCCTCCGATCCGCCGCACTACTTCCTCGATGTCCTCGGCACTCATCCCGACCACGCCGGTCACGGCTTCGGCCTCGGCCTGCTCGCCGAGAACCTCGCCGAGATCGACGCTGCGGGCGGCGCCCCTGTCTTCCTCGAGACCTCGAAGCCGCACAACGTCGGCCTCTACGAACGGTTCGAGTTCGAGGTCGAGCGCGAGAGCGAGGTCCTGCCCGGGATCGGCTCGACTCACATGTGGCGGCAGCCGCGCGTCGCCTAGGTCGCCTCGCCTAGAGCTCGGGCAGCTCCTGTTCGAGCTCGAGCACCGGGGCGAAGAGGTCGCCGTGCTGCTCGATCCGGTCGAGCACGGCGTCGGCCGCGAAGACGAGGGTCGATCCGTCGCCGGAGTCGGCGGCGGTCTCGACCTCATCCCAGGTGATCGGGGTGGAGGCGGTGGGGTGTTCGCGGGCGCGCAGGCTGTAGACGGCGATCGTCGTTTTGCGCTCGTGGTTCTGGGACCAGTCGACGAAGACCTTGCCCTCGCGTTCGACCTTTTTCATTTTCGAGACGACCAGGTCGGGGGTCTGCTTTTCGAGCAACTGGGCGATCGCTTTGGCGAACGGTTTGGTGACCTCGTAGGAGTCTTTTTTGTTCAGCGGAACGTAGACCTGCAGACCCTTGGAGCCCGAGGTCTTGGGAAACGACTCGACGCCGAAGTGGCCGAACATCTCGCGCAGGCGGAGGGCGACGCGACAGCAGTCGACGACGTCGGCGGGTGCCCCGGGGTCGAGGTCGAAGGCGAGGACGGTCGGCCGTTTCGGCGCCCGCGACCGGGAGAGCGAGGGGTGCAGCTCGATCGCGGCGAGCTGGGCGAACCAGATCAGCGTCGGCAGGCCGTCGCAGACGCAGAAGTCGATCTTGCCGGTCTCGGCCTGGACCGGGGTCGTCTTCACCCATTTCGGCCGGTGCTTGGGGCAGCGCTTCTCGAAGAAGGCGGCGTCGAGATCGTCCACCCCTTCCGGGAATCGGCGCAGGGTGACCGCGCGCCCGTCCAGGTGCGGCACCATCACCGGCGCCACGTTGGCGTAGTAGTCGACGACCTGGCCCTTGGTGAAGCCGGCCTGCGGGTAGAGGACCTTGTCGAGGTTGGTGAGCTTCAGCTCACGCCCGTCGACCTCGACCACCCGGTTTTCGGCCACGCCCTATTTCGATTTCGCTTTGGCGCGGCCCGAGCTTTTCGATTTCGATTTGGCTTTCGTTTTCGATTTGCTCGGTTTCGGGGCGCTTTTGGCCTTTTTGGAGGACCTGGTCGGGCCTTTGGCCGCGGCGATGCTTTCTTCCAGCGCCGCCATCAGGTCGGGCGCCTTGGTCGGCTGCGGCTCCTCGGTCTCGGGGGCGACGACCTCCTTGCCCTCGGCCTTGGTTTCGATCAGCTCCAGCAGCTGCTCGCGGTACTCGTCGCGGTAGCTCGACGGGTCGAATTCGGTGCTCAGGCTCTCGATCAGTTTTTCCGCCATCTCCTGCTCTTTCTTGGCGACTTTCCCCTGTTTCTGGGGGAAGGCGTCGTCGAGCTCGGAGGCGGGGACGACCTCGTCGGCGAAGCGCATCGTGGTCAGGGTGAGGACGTTGTCTGAGGCGCGGATCGCCGCCAGGTGCTCTTTGTTGCGGAAGACGAAGCGAGCGATCGCCGCCTTGCCCGATTTCTCCATCGCCGCGGCGAGCAGCGAATACGCTTTCTCGGCGCCGTCGGCGGGGCCCAGGTAGTAGGGGCTGTCGAAGTACATCGGGTCGATTTCCTCGATGTTGACGAAGTCCTGGACTTCGATCGCCCGCGTCTTCTCCGGCGCCAGCGCCGACATCTCGTCTTTGGTCAACGGTACGTAGCGCCCCGGGGTGATCTCGTACGCTTTTACGATGTTCTCGTAGGGGACCTCCTCGTCGGTCCCCTCGGCGACGCGGCGGTGTTTGATCCGGGCGCTGTCGGAATCGCGGATCTCGCGCAGCGCGATGTTGCGCCGCGCCACCGCGCTGTAGAGCCGCACGGGCACGTTCAGCAACCCGAAGCTGATCGAACCGGACCAGATCGCTCTCGCCATGGCGCGGATTGTCCCAGCCGCGGCGCTGAATCGAAAGCCGATCTCGGAGCGAGCAGGCGATCTTGCGAGACTCGATGGTCGTGTCCCGCACGCAGCGCCTCACCCTGGTTGCGACGATTCTCGGCTCGACCGTCGTCTTCCTCGACGCGACCGTGGTCAACGTCGCTCTGCCGGCGATCGGCGACGACCTCGGCGCCGGCCTGGCCGGGCAGCAGTGGGTGCTCGAGTCCTACATGCTGGCGCTGGTCGCGCTGATCCTGGTCGGCGGCAGCCTCGGCGACCAGTTCGGGCGGCGGCGGCTCTACCTGTTCGGCCTCGTCGCCTTCGGGATCAGCTCGGCACTCTGCGCGGCGGCGCCGAACGAGGAGTTCCTGGTCGGCGCGCGGGCGCTGCAGGGGATCGCCGGGGCGCTGCTGGTTCCGGGATCGCTTGCGTTGGTCGCCGCCGCCTTCGGCGGCGAGGAGCGCGGCACGGCGGTCGGCACCTGGACCGCCTGGACCGGGATCGCGACGGTGTTCGGGCCGGCCGGCGGCGGTGCCCTGATCAGCATCCTCTCCTGGCGGGCGATCTTCGCGATCAACCTGCCGCTGATCGCCTTCACCATCTACCTGACGCTGCGGGCGGTCGAGGAGTCGCGCGACCCCGACGCCCACCAGGGGATCGACTGGATCGGCGTCGTCCTCTCGGCGGTCGGCCTCGGCGGCCCGGTCTTCGCGCTGATCGAGCAGCCGACCCACGGTTGGGGCGATTCGCTGGTCTGGGTGCCGCTCGTCGTCGGCGTCCTCTGCTTCGTCGCCTTCCTCCTCTACGAGGCGCGGGCTCGCCACCCGATGCTCGACCTCACCCTCTTCCGGATCCGCAACTTTGCCGTCGCCAACGTCACCACCCTCGCCGTCTACGCCGGGCTCAGCGGCGGCATGCTGTTCGTAACCCTCTACCTGCAGCAGGTGGCCGGCTACTCGGCGCTCGAGGCGGGCCTGGCGACGACCCCGATCTCGATCCTGCTGTTCGTCCTCTCGCCACGCTTCGGCCGCCTCGCCTCGGGGGTCGGCCCGCGCCTGCCGATGACGGTCGGGCCGCTGACCGCTGGGGCGGGGATGCTGCTGTTCCTGCGGGTCGGCTCGGGTGCCTCCTACCTGACCGACGTGCTGCCGGCGGTGATCGTCTTCGGTCTCGGGCTCTCGGCGGTGGTGGCGCCATTGACCGCGACCGTCCTCGACTCGGTCCCCGAACGCCGGGTCGGGATCGCCTCGGGGATCAACAACGGCGTCTCGCGGGTCGCCGGCCTGCTGGCGATCGCCGTCCTCGGCGCCGTGATCTCGGCCCAGTTCGGTGCGACTCTCGACTCGAAGCTCGGCGATTCCGCCAACTTCAGCCCGGCGACCGAGAAGACGATTGCCGAAGCCAAGGAACAGCCGCTCGCCGTCCCCGACACCGACGAACTGGGGCCGGGGGAGGCGCCGCAGGTCCGCGCCGCGGCGACCGAGGCCGCCACCTCGGCCTTTCACCTCGGCGCCGTGCTTGCCGCCCTGCTGGCAATCGCCGGCGGCATCGCATCGGCGATCGGGATCGAGAACCCGCGCCGCAGCAGGCAGGAGCTAGATTTGGCCGCCGAATGAGCGTGCCCAAGCCAATCATCTTTTCCGGCATCCAGCCGACCGGCAGCAAGCACCTCGGCAACTACATCGGCGCGATCCGCCAGTACGTCGAGGGACAGGAGCGAGGCGACCCGGCGATCTTCTGCGTCGTCGACCTGCACTCGATCTCGGTCGCCTACGACCCCGCCGACCTGCGCGAGCGCGTGCTCGACACCGCCGCGATCCTGCTCGCCGCCGGTCTCGACCCCGAGCGCTGCGTCTTTTTCCGCCAGTCCGACGTCGCCGCCCACACCGAGATGACCTGGCTGCTCTCGGCGGTCACCTCGCACGGCGACCTCAACCGGATGACCCAGTTCAAGGAAAAGACCGGCTCCGCCCGCGACCTCGCCTCGGCGGCGCTCTTCTACTACCCGGTGCTGATGGCCGCCGATGTCCTCGCCTACCGTGCCACCGAGGTACCGGTCGGCGACGACCAGCGCCAGCACGTCGAGCTGATGCGGGAGATCGCCCGCCGCTTCAACGACCGCTTCGGCGAGACGCTGGTGGTGCCGGAGTTGCGGCTGCCCGAGGTTGGCGCCCGCATCATGGATCTGCAGGAGCCAGAGACGAAGATGTCGACGACCGGGGGCACCGAGAGCGGCACCGTTCTCGTTCTCGACGACGAGAAGACGATTCGCAAGAAAGTCGGCAGCGCCGTCACCGATTCCGGACGGGATGTGGTCGCCTCGCCCGAAAAGCCCGGCGTCACCAACCTGATCGACATCCTCGCCGTCGCCCGCGGCGTCGGCCGGGCGGAGATCGAAAGCGAGTTCGACGGCGCGGGCTACGGCGATTTCAAGAAGGCCGTCGCCGACGGAGTGGTCGAGCTGCTCGCCCCGGTGCAGGCCCGCTACGCCGAGCTGCGCCCCGACGAGGCCGAGCTCGAGCGGGTGATGGCGGTCGGCGCCGAAAAAGCCGCCGCGATCGCTGCTCCGGTCGTCGCCGACGTCCGCGAGCGCATGGGCTTCGGCGGCGTCCCGCCGCGCGGCTAGTCTGCCCTGATGGCGCTCGCCGAGCTCGATCTCGACCTCGACTTGGAGGTCTTCGCCGGTCCCTTCGACCTGCTGCTGGCGGTCGTCCTGCGCGAGGAGGTCAGCCTGCTCGAGCTGCAGCTCGGCGAGGTCGTCGTCGCCTACGTCGAGCACCTAAACGAGGAAGGCGAGATCGAGCTCGAGGTGGCGACCGAGTTCCTGGTTCTGATCGCGGCGCTGCTGGAGCTGAAGTCGCGGCTGCTGCTGCCCGGTCCCGAGGAGGGGCTGGAGGAGATGGCGCCGGAGGAGGCGGTCGAGGAGCTGCTGGCGCGGATGCTCGAGTACCGCCGCTACAGCAGTGCCGCCGAGGAGCTGGCCGACCGCTTCGAGGCCGAGCGCGGCTACCTCTACCGCTCGGCGCCGCTGCCGGCGGAGCTGCGGCGGGTCGCCGTCGACGCGGCCGCCGCCGTCTACGACCCCGACCTGCTCGGCTCGGCGCTCGGCGACCTGCTGGTCGAACCCGAGGACCTCGACATCAGCCACATCCGGCCGACCGTCTCGCTGCAGCGGCGGCTCTCGGCGCTGCGCGACGCGCTCGGCCGCCGCGCCGAGTTCGACTTCGACGACGAGTTCGGCGGCGAGGACAGGCTGACCCAGGCGGTGACCGTGTTCGCGTTGCTCGAGCTCTACCGCAAGGGCGAGGTGACCTGGGAGCAGGACCGGCCGCTGGGGCCGATCCGGGTGCGGCGGCTGCAGCCCGGCACCGTCGGTGGTCGGCCGGCCGAGGGGGCGGGGCGGTGAGCGACCTCTCGCGCACGGTCGAGGCGCTGCTCTTCCTCTCCGCCCAGCCGGTGAGCGTCGCCGACCTGGTCGAGGCGACCGAGGCGACCGAGGGCCAGGTCGCCGAGGCGGTCGAGCTGCTGCGCGAGGACCTCGCCGAGGGCAAGCGCGGGGTGGTGCTGCGCGAGGTCGGCGGCGGCCTCACCCTGGCCAGCGATCCGGCCAGCGAGGAGGCGGCGCGGCGCCTCTTGGCGAAGCCGCGGACGCCGCCGCTGACCCAGGCGCAGGCCGAGACGCTGGCAATCGTCGCCTACCTGCAGCCGGTCTCGCGACCGGAGATCGCCCGGATCCGCGGCGTCAGCTCGGAGTCGGCGGTGACGACGCTGGCCGAGCGTGGCTTGATCGAAGAGTCGGGACGCTCGCGCTTCGGCGCCGCAATCTTCAAGACGACCGAGCTTTTCGAGCGCCTTTTTGGGTTGTCCGGACTGGACGCGCTTCCGGATCCGTCGGGGTTTGATCCGACGCCTGAGGATGAGCGGGAGTTGCGGGAGAGGCTCCTGAAAGCCGGGGAACAACGAGCGGAGTAATGCCGGGCGTGAGGCCGGCGAGACTCCCCACATGAGGCTGGCGAAATACCTCGCCCACGGCGGAGTGGCTTCGAGACGGCGGGCCGAGGACATCATTGGCAAGGGGCTGGTGACGGTTGACGGGGAGGTGGTCACCGATCCGGCGCGGGACGTCACCGAGGCCGACGACGTACGCGTCAACGGCGCGCCGGTCGGGGCCGAGGCGCGCGAGGTGTGGGCGGTGAACAAGCCGGCGGGCGTCGTCTCGACCGCACGCGAGCCGGGGGCCCGGCCGGCGGTCGTCTCGCTCGTCGACTCGCCGGCCCGGCTCTACCCGGTCGGCCGCCTCGACGCCGACTCGACCGGCCTCTTGCTGCTGACCAACGACGGCGAGCTCGCCAACCGCCTCACCCATCCCCGCTACGGCGTCGCCAAGACCTATCGGGCGCGGCTCGCGAAGCCGATCGGCACGGCCGAGATCGCACGGCTGCGGACGGGGGTCGAGCTCGAGGACGGGCCGACCGCGCCGGCCCGGGTCGAGCGCCTCGGCCCGCGCGAGATCGAGATCGAGCTGCGCGAAGGGCGCAACCGGCAGGTGCGGCGGATGGTCACGGCGGTCGGCAACCGGGTCCTGGCGCTGCGCCGCACCGGCTTCGGTTCGTTGTCGCTTGGCGCCCTGAAAGACGGCGACGCGCGGCGGCTGGGAGAGGGGGAAATCGCCCGGCTCTGGAAAGATGCTGAGCCGTGATGGAGACCGGTCGCTACGACGCCCCGCAGCCCCGCCTCTTCGCCGCCCGCGGCGCGGTCCAGGCTGCCGCCAACGAGCGCGACGCGATCCTCGACGCGACCGAGGAGCTGATGCGCGAGCTGATCGACCGCAACGGGCTCGAGTCGGAGGAGATGGTCAGCTGCATGTTCACCACCACCGACGACCTCGACGCCGAGTTTCCGGCGGCGGCGGCGCGGCGGATCGGCCTCGACGCGGTGCCGTTGATGTGCTCGCGCGAGATCCCGGTGCCGGGCTCGATGCCGCGGGTGATCCGGGTGATGCTCCACTTCTACGCGGCCCCCGACCACGAGACCGCCCACGTCTACCTGGGCGAGGCGCAGAAGCTGCGCACCGATCTCGAGGCGGCGCAGTGAGCCCGGAGCGACCAATCGTCCATGTCTGGTTCTTCGCGCCGGGAGCGGAGGGCGAACATTCATGAACACCGACCTGAGAATCCAACGACGATGACGATCACTTTCGCCGAGAAGCTGGCCCGCATGCCGGGCTACAAAGCCGGCGTCCCGACCGGTCAGGCCCCGGAGGCGATCGCCGCCGGCGAGATCGCTCAGCTCGCCTCGAACGAGTCGCCGTTCCCGCCCCACGAGGCGGTGGTCGAGGCGATCCGCCGCGCCGCCCCCTCGATGAACCGCTACCCCGACCCGGATGCGACGCTGCTGCGGCGCCGGATCGCCGAGCGCTACGAGACCGAGCCGGGCCGGGTCGCGGTCGGCAACGGCTCCTGCGAGATTCTGCTCGCCGCCGCCGAGGCGCTCGGCGAGCCGGGAGCCGAGATCGTCTACGCCTGGCCGAGCTTCTCGATGTACCCCTACCTGCCGGCGCTGACCGGCGCCCGCGAGATCCGCGTGCCGCTGGCCGAGGGTGAGGTCCACGACCTCGACGCGATGGCCGCCGAGGCGACCGCGGCGACCCAGCTGCTGATCGTCTGCAACCCAAACAACCCGACCGCAACCCACCTGCCCGCCGCCGAGATCGGGGCCTTCCTCGAGCAGGTGCCGCCGCACGTGACGGTGATCCTCGACGAGGCCTACATCGAGTTCCAGACGCACGACGACCCTGACGCGAGCCTCGACCTGCTCCCCGACTTCCCGAACCTCGTCGTCCTCCGCACCTTCAGCAAGTGCTACGGCCTCGCCGGGCTGCGGACCGGCTACGCGATCGGCGCCTCGACCTTCCGCGCCGCGGTCGACGCGGTGCGCCAGCCGTTCAGCGTCAACGCCCTCGCCCAGGCAGCCGGCGCCGAGGCGATCCTGCACCAGGACGACGTCACCCGGCGGGTCACGGCGACTGTCGCCGAGCGGCTGCGGGTCGAGGAGGGCGTCCGCGCCCTCGGCCTGGAGACGACCGAGGCGCAGGCCAACTTCTCCTGGATCGACCTCGGCGAGAACGACGAACCAGCGGTGATCGCCGGCCTCGCCGAGCGCGACATCGCGGTCCGCCCCGGCGCCGCCCTCGGCGGTCCCGGCCACATCCGCGTCAGTTACGGCACCGAGGCCGAGAACGCCCGCTTCTTGACCGCTCTCGGTGACCTCTGCTACAACGAACGACAGTGAAGTACGAGCCCACATCCGGCGGCACCACGGCACCAGGCGCGTCCGTCGCCCCGGGCTCCTTCACCACTTATTGGCGATTTATCTAGGCGTCCGGCTTCGCGCCCAGCCCCTGGTCGTAGCCGTTCCACGTTCGCGTGCCCGGGCGCCTGTCCCACGTTCTCGTACAGTTCCAGGCAGTTTGGAGAAGGAAGGCAATATGTTCATCGGCATGGAGCAAGGGGCCAAACACGACAGGGTCCGCGATCAGCGCATCGCGAAAGTCGTCGAGCTGGTCCCGCCAGAGACCCTGCTGGGGGAGCTACCGCTGGGCCCAGAGCGTGCCGCGGCCGTCGTCAAAGGTCGCGAAGAGGTGGTCGACGTCCTCCACGGACGTGACCCGCGACTGCTCGTCGTCGTCGGCCCCTGCAGCATCCACGACCCGAAAGCGGCGCTCGAGTACGCGACCCGGCTGGGCGCCGCCAACGAGCAGCTGCGCGACAAGCTGCTGCTCGTGATGCGCGTCTACTTCGAGAAGCCGCGGACGACGACCGGCTGGAAGGGGCTGATCAACGACCCGCACCTCGACGGCTCGGCGGACGTCAATGCCGGCCTGCGGATCGCCCGCAAGCTGATGCTCGACGTGCTCGACCTCGGGCTGCCGATCGGCTGCGAGTTCCTCGACCCGATCACCCCGCAGTACATCTCCGACGCGGTCGCCTGGGGGGCGATCGGCGCCCGCACCACCGAGAGCCAGACGCACCGCCAGCTCGGCTCCGGCCTCTCGATGCCGATCGGCTTCAAGAACCGCACCGATGGCAACATCCAGGTGGCTGTCGACGCGGTCCGCGCGGCGGGTGCCTCGCACGCCTTCGCCGGCATCGACGACGCCGGCCAGCCGGCGATCCTGCACACCACCGGCAACCCCGACTGCCACATCATCCTCCGCGGCGGCCACGGGATGCCCAACTACCACGTGCCCGACGTCGAGGACGCGCTGGTGACGCTCGGCGTCGCCGGCCTGCCGGAGCGGTTGGTGATCGACGCCTCGCACGACAACAGCGCCAAGGACCCCGAAAAGCAGTTCTTCGCAGCCGGCGAAATCGCCGACCAGGTGGCCGACGGCAACAAAGCGATCGTCGGGATGATGATGGAGTCCTTCCTGGTCGAGGGCCGGCAGGACCTGGTGCCCGGCGAGAAGCTCACATACGGGCAGTCGATCACCGACCCCTGCCTCTCCTGGAGCGACACGACGACGGCGCTCGAGCGTCTCGGCGCCGCGGTCGAGGCCCGGCGCGGGGTCGCCTAGTCACTTGGCCGAGGACCCGGCGAAACGGGTCGCTGTCCTCGGCGTCGGGCTGATCGGCGGCTCGATCGGGCTGGCGGCGCGGCGCCGGCTCGGGGTCGAGGTGGTCGGCTACGACCCCGCCGCGGCGACGGTTGCCGAGGCGCGGCGCAAGGGCGCGATCGGCCGCGGCGCCGGCAGCGTCGAGCAGGCCTGCGCGGGCGCCGACGTGATCTTCTGCGCGGCGCCGGTCGGGACGCTGCCGGAGCTGGCGCGGGCGGCGCTCGCCGCCGCCGGACCGGAGGCGGTGGTGACCGACGTCGGCTCGACCAAGCGCGGGATCGTCGCCGCGCTCGGCGATGACGAGCGCTTCATCGGTGGCCACCCGCTGGCCGGGGCGGAGACGGCCGGGGTCGAGAACGCCCGGGTCGACCTCTTCGAGGGCGCCCGCTGGTTCCTGACCCCGACCGAGCGCTCCGCGGGGATGCTCTACGACCGCCTGCAGCGGACGGTCTCAGGACTGGGAGCGCGGCCGCAGGCGATCGATCCCGAGTCGCACGACCGGGTGATGGCGACCGTCAGCCACATGCCGCACGTGCTCGCCAACGCGCTCGCCGCCGAGGCGGCGACGGCGCTGACCGGTGGCGAGCGGCTGCCCGAGGTTGGGCCGAGCTTCCGCGACACGACCCGAATCGCCGGCGCCAACCCGCCGATCTGGGCCGACATCTACATCGCCAACGCCGACGCCGTCGCCGCCTCGGTCGAATCGGTCGCGCAGCGGCTGGGCGAGGCGGCGCGGCTGCTGCGCGCGGGCGACCGCGAGGCGATCCAGGCCTGGCAGGCCGAGGCCGGCGATGACCGCCGCCGCCTGCTCGAGCGCCAGCTCGACTCGGGGCCGCTGCGCGAGCTTCGGATCGTCGTCGCCAACGAGCCGGGGACGATCGCCCGCCTGGCGCTGGCGCTGGGCGAGGCGGGCGTCAACATCGAGGACATGGCGCTGCACCCGGCGGTCGACATGGAGTCGGGCTCGGTCTCGCTCTGGGTCTCCGGTGAGGAGCAGGCGCGCCGCGCCGAGGTGCTGGTCCGCGAGCGCGGCCACAGCGTCACCGTGGTCGGGGACGGGGCCTAGCATGGCGACGGCGCGCTTCGACCCCGCGGGACCGCTGCGCGGCACGATCCGGCCGCCGTCGGACAAGTCGATCTCCCACCGGGCGGCGCTGATCGCGGCAATGGGGGAGGGGACGACGCGGATCGAGGGCTACCTCGACGCCGCCGACACCCGTTCGACCCTGGCCGCGGTGGCGGCGCTGGGGGCACGGGTCGAGGAGGGACCGGAGCTGGGGCATGAGCTGAAGATCACCGGGGTCGGGCTGCGCGGGCCACGGCCGGCGCAGATCGACGTCGGCAACGCGGGGACGCTGCTGCGGCTGCTGCCGGGCTGGCTGGCCGGGCAGGAGGCTGGCGAGTGGACGCTCGACGGCGACGACTCGATCCGGCGGCGCCCGGTCGACCGGGTGGCGCTGCCGCTCGGCGAGATGGGCGCCCGGGTCGAGGCGCGCGAGGGGCGGCTGCCACCGCTTACCGTGCGCGGCGCGCCGCTGCGGGGGATCGACTACGAGATGCCGGTTGCCAGCGCCCAGGTGAAGAGCTGCCTGCTGTTCGCCGGACTGCTGGCCGCGGGTGTGACCCGGGTCACGTCCGAGCACCGCAGCCGCGACCACACCGAGCGGATGCTGGCCGCCGCCGGCGCCTCGATCGAGCGCGCCTCCGCGGCGGTCGTGGTGCGGCCGACCAAGCGCCTGCGGCCGCGCCGGATCGACGTCCCCGCCGACCTCTCCTCGGCTGCCTTCTTCGTCGTCGCAGCGGCGCTGGTGGCGGGCAGCGAGGTGGTGCTCGAGCGGGTCGGCGTCAACCCGACCCGGGCAGGAGTGCTGACCGTGCTCGAGCGGATGGGCGCCGACCTCGAGGTCCATCCCGAAGGCGAGCACGGCGGCGAGCCGGTGGCGCGCCTCGTCGTGCGCCCGGCACCGCTGCATGGCACGGAGGTCGGCGGCGAGGAGGTGCCACTGGCGATCGACGAGCTGCCGCTGCTGGCGCTGGCCGCCTGCTTCGCCGAGGGGACGACGACGATCCGCGAGGCCGAGGAGCTGCGCCGTAAGGAGACCGACCGGGTCGAGACCGTGACCGCGGCGCTGTGCGCGCTCGGCGCCAACGTCGAGTCGACCGCCGACGGGATGGTGATCGCGGGAACCGGCGGCCTGCGCGGCGGCGCCGTCTCCTCCCACGGCGACCACCGGATCGCGATGCTCGGCGCCGTCGCCGGCCTCGCCTCGGCCGAGGGGGTCGAGGTCGAGGGCATGGGGGCGGCGGCGGTCAGCTATCCGGGCTTCGAAGCGGACCTGCGTTCGCTGCTGAGCTGAATACGCTGCCGCCATGGTGATCGCGATCGACGGCCCCGCCGGGGCCGGCAAGTCCAGCGTCGCCCGCGATGTCGCGGCGCGGCTCGGATTCACCTTCCTCGACTCGGGGGCGATGTACCGCTGCGTGGCCCTGGCGGCGCTCGAGGCGGGGGCCGACCCGGACGACGGCGCGGTGGTGGCGCCGCTCGCCGCAGGGCTCGAGATCGCCTTCGACGGCGACCGAGTGCTGCTCGGCGGCCGTGACGTCAGCGCCGAGATACGCACCCCCGAGGTGACGGCGGCGGCCTCGCGGGTCTCGGTCCACCCGGGCGTCCGCGAGGCGATGGTCGCCCGCCAGCGGGCGCTGATCGAGTCCGGCTCCTACGTCGCTGAGGGGCGCGACATCGGCACTGTGGTCAGCCCCGCGGCGCCGCTGAAGGTCTTCCTCAACGCCTCCGACGAGGAGCGGGCGCGCCGGCGGGCGGCGCAGAGCGGCGAGGACGTCGCGGCGGTGCTGGCGGCGCAGCGCGACCGCGACGCTCGCGACCGCGAGCGCGAGTATGGGGCGCTGCTGGCCGCCGAGGACGCGGTCGAGGTCGACACGACGGCGCTGAGCCGGGAGCAGACCGTCGAGCGGGTCGTCGCCCTCGCCCGCGAACGGGGCCTGGCATGAGCGCGACCGTTGCCGTCGTCGGCTTCCCCAACGTCGGCAAGTCGACGTTGGTCAACCGCCTGGTCGGCGGCAACGAGGCGGTGACAGCGGCCGAGCCGGGGGTGACCCGCGACCGCAAGCGACTCTCGACCGATTGGAACGGCCGCAGCTTCGACCTCGTCGACACCGGCGGCATCGACCTCGAGGACGAGGCCGAGCTGGCCCGCGACGTGCAGGCGCAGGCACGGGTGGCGATCGCCGAGGCCGACCTGGTCCTGATGGTCGTCGACGGGCGCGCCGGGCTGCGGGCCGGCGACGCCGAGCTGGCGCGGACCCTGCGCGGCGGCAAGGTCCCGGTGGTCGTCGCAGTCAACAAGGTCGACCGCCCCAATGACTACGCCGCCACCGCCGAGTTCCACGCTCTCGGGCTCGGTGAGCCACTGGCCGTCTCCGCCACCCACGGGCTCGGCAGCGGCGACCTGCTCGACGCGATCGTCGCCGGGCTCGGCGAGGGCGAGGCTGGGGAGGAGGAGGACGACGCGGTGCGGGTCGCGGTGATCGGCCGTCCCAACGTCGGCAAGTCCTCGCTCGTCAACGCCTTCCTCGGCTCGGACAGGGTGATCGTCTCCGACCGCGCCGGCACCACCCGCGACGCGATCGACACCGAGCTCGAGGTCGAGGGTCGCCGGGTGATCCTGGTCGACACCGCCGGACTGCGGCGGCGCTCGAAGGTCGCCGGGACCGTCGACTACTACGCCCAGCTGCGCTCAGAACGCGCGGTCGAGCGGGCCGACGTCGCGATCGTTGTCTGCGACGCCGCCGAGGGGGTCACCGCGGAGGACCTGCGGGTGGCGGAGATGGCGATGAAGGCCGGCTGCGCCACCCTGCTCGTGCTCAACAAGTGGGACATCGGCGAGACCGACATCGACGACGCCCGCGCCCGGGTCGAGCGCAAATCGCGGCTGCGGCCGGCGGTGGTGACGACTTCGGCGACCCGGGGCCGGAACGTCGGCACGCTGCTGCCGAAGGCGTTGGCGCTCGCCGATCGCGCCGCCGAGCGGATCCCGACCCCGGAGCTGAACCGCTTCGTCAGCGACGTCGTCGCGCGGACGCCGCCGCCGAGCCGACGCGGCAAACGGCTGAAGCTCTTCTACGCCGCGCAGATCGGCGAGCGGCCGGTGCGGGTGGCGATCCAGGTCAACGACCGCAAGCTGATCACCCGCGACTGGGCCTACCACCTGGAGAACCGGATGCGCGAGACCTACGGGCTCGAGGGCGTGCCGCTGGTGATCGACTTCGTGCCACGCAGCGGCCGGCGCACCTATTCGTAGCGGCGCTCGCCGGGCCGCTAAGGTTCCGCGCCATGCCGAACAAACCACTTGCCGAGGTCGAGCACCTCTTCACGTCCGAGTCCGTCACCGAGGGGCACCCCGACAAGGTCGCCGACCAGGTTTCCGACGCCGTCCTCGACGCCGTCATGAGCGGCGACCCGGAGGGCCGCGTCGCCTGCGAGACCCTGGTCAACACCGGGATGGCCGTGGTCTCCGGCGAGATCACGACCAAGGTCCACCTCGACATCCCCGAGCTGGTCCGCGAGACGATCCGCGAGATCGGCTACACGGGCGGCGGCCAGTACGGCTATGACTGCGACCACATCTCGGTGATCGTCTCGCTCGACAAACAGAGCCCCGACATCGCCCAGGGTGTCGACGCCGCCTACGAGACGCGGATCGACCCGTCAGACGACGACGAGCTTGACATCGCCGGCGCGGGGGACCAGGGGATGATGTTCGGCTACGCGAGTGAGGAGACCGAGGCGTTGATGCCGATGCCGATTCACCTCTCGCACCGCTTCGCCGAACGGCTGGCGGCGGTCCGCAAGGACGGCACGCTTCCCTACCTCGGGCCCGACGGCAAGACCCAGGTGACCGTCCGCTACGCGCACGGCAAGCCGGTCTCGGTCGACAAACTGCTGATCTCGACCCAGCACGACGAGGGCGTCGAGCAGTCGCGGATCAAGTCCGACCTCTGGGAGAGCGTCGTCATCCCGGTCCTCTCCGCCGAGGTGCCGGACCGCTTCGACGAGGCCGAACTGCGCGAGGGCTTCCTCGTCAACCCGACCGGCAAGTTCGTGATCGGCGGCCCGGTCGGCGACGCCGGCCTCACCGGCCGCAAGATCATCGTCGACACCTACGGCGGCATGGCCCGCCACGGCGGCGGCGCCTTCTCCGGCAAGGACCCCTCGAAGGTCGACCGCTCGGCCGCCTACGCCGCCCGCTACGTCGCCAAGAACGTGGTCGCGGCCGGGCTCGCCGAGCGCTGCGAGGTCCAGGTCGCCTACGCGATCGGCGTCGCCCACCCGGTCTCGCTGATGGTCGAGACCTTCGGTACCGGCAAGCTCCCCGACTCACGCATCTCGCAGCTGGTCGAGGCCGAGTTCGACATGCGCCCCGGCGCCTTCCGCCAGTACCTCGACCTCCACCGCCCGATCTTCCGCAAGACCGCCGCCTACGGCCACTTCGGCCGCGAGGACGACGACTTCACCTGGGAGCGCACCGACCGCGCCGAGGCCCTCCGTGACGCGGCGGGCCTAGAGACCCCGACGACGGCCTAGCTCGGCGGCTGGGCCTCGCCCAGCCCGTGCGTCCCCGCCGTGCCCGTACCCGTTGCCCGGTCCACCTGGTGGACCACGTCGGCGGGGTTCGCCACGCCGTAGAAGACGAAGTTGTAGTCGTCGGTCGCCGCGGTGTCGAAGTCGACGTCGCCGATCTGCATCAGCCGTTGGTAGACGCTCTGGTTGTAGTTGACGTTCTGGACCCGCTCGAGGCGCGTCTCCTGGACCTCGCGGGAGATGATCCCGCGCTTGATGTTGAGGCGGCGGTTGGTGATCGTGTAGCGCGTCGCCACCCGTTTGATGAAGCCGACCAGCACGGTTACGGCGATGACGACCAGGACGATCAGGAAGACGACGCCGTTCGAGAGGTCGATCAGCTTCGCGATCGCGCCGAGGATCGCCGCCAGCACGATGCCTTTGAGGTAGAAGCCAAGGATCGAGCGCCAGGAGGGGTGGCCCTCGAAGATCACCTGCTCGCCAGCGCTCAGGTTGAGGCCACTCATTCGGGCCAGCATATGCGTTGTGCCGGCCGCCCGCCAGACCCCGCGCGGCCGACCGTCCCCGCCCCCGCATAACCTCGCCCCATGTCGATTCTCCGGATCGAGCCGCTGACCACCGCCCGGGCGCTGCGGGGGCCGTTCGACTACCGGCGCCCGGAGGCGATGGACGAGGTCGAGGTCGGCAGCGTCGTCCGCGTCCCCTTCGGGCCGCGGCGGATCCTCGGCGTCGTGGTCGAGGTCGCCGAGCGCTCCGAGCTGCCGCCGGAGCGGCTCGCCGAGCCGCTCGAGGCCCTCGAGGCCGGCGCCTCGCCGGAGCTGGTCGAGCTCGGGCTCTGGGTCGCTCGGGAGTACTGCTCGACTCCATCGCGCGGCCTGCAGCTGGTGCTGCCGCCCGGCACCGGCACCGGGTCCGCCGGCCGCACCGTCCGCACCAAGCTCGAGCTGCGGGCCGAGATCCTGCCCGCCGGCGAGGCGGCGCTGGCCGGCGGCGAGCGGCTCGGGGTGAAGCAGCGCGCAGTGCTCGAGGCGCTGCGTCAAGGCGAGATGTCGGGCGGCGAGCTGGCCGCTGCGGTCGGCTCAGACCGCGCCACCCTGCGCCGGCTCGAGGCCCGGGGCCTGATCGCGACCCGCGATGCCCGGCTGCGCCGCGCGCCCGAGGGCTCGCGCCTCGCCGCTCCGGCCGAGCGCCCCAAGCTCCTTCCCGAGCAGGAGGCCGCGGTCGCGGCGATCGTCGCCGCCCTCGAAGGCGAGCGGAACGCCCCGCGCTCCCAGCTCCTGCATGGCGTCACCGGCTCGGGCAAGACCGAGGTCTACCTCGCCGCGGTCGAGGCGGCGCTCGCCCGCGGCCGCGGCGCGATCGTCCTCGTTCCCGAGATCGGCCTCGCGCCGCAAGCGGTCGCCCGCTTCCGCGCTCGGCTCGGCGACCGCTTCGCGGTCCTCCACTCGGCCCTCTCACCCGGCGAGCGCTACGACGAGTGGAGCCGCCTGCGCCGCGGCGAGGCCAGCGTCTGCGTCGGCCCGCGCTCGGCCGTCTTCGCCCCCGTCCGCGATCTCGGCCTGATCGTCATCGACGAGGAGCACGATGCCTCCTACAAGCAGGAAGGCGACCCGACCTACGACGCCCGCGCCGTCGCCCGCCGCCGCGCCGAGCGGGCCGGTGCGGTGCTCGTCGCCGGTACCGCGACCCCGCGCCCCGAGTCCTGGCTCGAGCTGCCGCGGCTGGAGCTGCCGAACCGGGTCGACGGCCGCCGTCTGCCGCCGGTCCGGCTGGTCGACATGCGCGAGGCCGACCCGCGCTCGGGCCCGCTGCATCCGCAGACCTGGGAGGCGCTGCAGGCGGTCCGCGCCGCCGGCACCAAGGCGATCGTGATGATCAACCGCCGCGGCTTCGCGCCCTGGCTCACCTGCCGCTCCTGCGGCCACCACTGGGGCTGCCCCAACTGCGACGTCTCGCTGATCGTCCACCGCGGCAGCCGCCGCCTCGTCTGCCACCACTGCGCCCACGTCGAGCGGGCGCCGGATGCCTGCCCGGAGTGCGGCTCGACCACTCTCAGCCAGGCCGGCGCAGGGACCGAGCGGGTCGAGGCGCTGCTGCGCGAGCAGCTCGAGCCGATGCCGGTCTTCCGCCTCGACTCCGACACCGCCGCGGCGCGCGGCTCCCACGCCCGCATCCTCGCCGAATTCGGCGAGGCGCCGAGTGCCGTCCTGGTCGGCACCCAGATGGTCGCCAAGGGCCACGACTTCCCCGAGGTCACGCTCAGCGCGATCCTCGACGCCGACGCCACCCTGCGCTTCCCCGACTTCCGCGCCGAGGAGCGGACCTTCGCGATGGTCGCCCAGCTCGCCGGCCGCTCCGGCCGCGGCGAGGCCGGGGGAGAGGTGATCGTCCAGACCCTGGCGCCGCAGGCGGCGAGCATCGAGCACGCCGCCCGCCACGACGCGGCCGGCTTCCTCGCCGGCGAGCTCGATCGCCGCGAGGCGCTCCGCTACCCGCCGTACTCGCACCTGGTGCGGATCAACTTCGCCAGCGAGGAGGAGCCGCGGCTCGAGGAGGCGACGGCTTTGCTCGCCCGCGAGCTGCGCGAGGCGCTGCCGCGCGGCAGCGAGCTGCTCGGCCCGGCGCCGATGTTCCGCGTTCGCAACCGCCACCGCCGCCGGATCATGATCAAGGCGGCCCAGCGCGAGGCGACGATCGACGCGGTCCGCCGCGTGGTCGAGCGCCGCGCCGCCGACCGCAGCCTGCGCGCCGTCGCGATCGGCGTCGACGTCGACCCCCAGTAGCCCCGCCGCGGCCAAATACAATCGAAGCGATGAGCGACGAACCCCTGACCGACGCCGCCGATCGCGACGAAGAGCGCGACCACGAGGTCCAGGCGCAGCTTCGCGAGCGGCGCGAAGCGGCGCTCGCGCACGTCGTCAAGTGGGGCGACCCGGTGCTGAAGAGCAAGGCCTCGCCGGTCTCCAATTTCGGGCCGGAGCTGCGCTCGGAGGTCGAGCGGATGATCCACATCATGCGCGACGGCCTCGGCGTCGGCCTCGCCGCCACCCAGCTTGGGATCCTGCGGCGGCTGCTGGTCTTCCAGGCCGGCCCCGACAGCGAGCCGACCGCGCTCGTCAACCCGGAGATCGAGTGGACCTCCGACGAGCTGGCGCTGGCCGAGGAGGGCTGCCTCAGCCTGCCGCGGGTGACGATGGACGTCGAGCGGCCGCTCTTCGTCACGGTCAGCGGCCGCGACGTCGAGGGCGAGCGGATCGCGATCGAGGCGGCCGGGCTCGAGGCGCGCGTCCTGCAGCACGAGATCGACCACCTCGACGGCGTCCTGATCCTCGACCGCACCACCCGCGCCCAGCGCAAGGGCGCCCTGCGGGCGCTGCGCACCGGCGGCAGCTACTCGCCCGAGGAGCCCGAGCCCGGCGACGAGGGCGAGCTGCGCGCGCCCCGCACCGACGCCTGATTGGCTACCTGAGCGCGTGAGGACCGCCTACCTCGGGACCTCCGACTTCGCCGCGACGGTCCTGCGGCGCCTCGCCGACTCGCGACATCGGCCGGCCCTTGTCGTCACCCCGCCCGACCGCCGCCAGGGGCGGGGGCGCAAGGTGGCGCCGCCGCCGGCCGCGGCCGCCGCCGCCGAGCTCGGGCTCGAGCTGCTGCAGGCCGAGAGCGTCAACGACGAGGCGGCGCGCGAGCGGATCGCGGCCGCCGCGCCCGAGGCGCTCGCCGTCTGCGCCTTCGGCCAGCTGATCCGCGAGCCGCTGCTCTCCGACTACGAGATGCTCAACATCCACCCGTCGCTGCTGCCGCGCTGGCGGGGGGCGGCGCCGATCGAGCGGGCGATCATGGCCGGCGACGAGCGCACCGGCGTCTGCGTTATGCGCCTTACCGCCGGGCTCGACTCAGGCCCGGTGGCGCTCCGCGAGGAGCTGAGGATCGGCGGCGAGGAGGACTTCGCCTCGCTCTCGGCCAGGCTGGCCGAGCTCGGGGGCGAGCTGCTGGTGCGGGCGCTCGACCTCGCCGAGCGCGGCGAGCTGAGCTTCGAGGAGCAGGGTGAGGACGGCGTCACCTACGCCGAGAAGATCGACCCGGCGGAGCGCCGGCTCGACCCGGGGCGACCGGCGATCGAGCTCGAGCGGGCGGTCCGCGGCCTCGCCGCTCACGTCGGCGTCTACCTCGAGACCGCCGAGGGGGAGCGGCTCGGCGTCAAACGAGCCCACGCGGTCGCGATCGACCTCGCGGCAGGCGACGTCGAGGTCGAGGACGGGGCGCTGCTGGTCGGCTGCGACGGCGGTTCGCTGCGGCTGCTCGAGGTTCAGCCGCCCGGCGGCAAGGCGATACCGGCTGACGCTTATCTGCGCGGGCACGCGCCGCCGAAGCTGGCGCACCCAGAGCCGTGATCGCCCAGTCCCGCGCGCTGGCCTTCGCGACGATCCGCGCCACCTTCGAGGACGGCGCCTTCGCCGAGCGCGCCTTCCGCGCCGGCGCCGAGGAGCGTGGGCTGGTCGGCCGCGACCGCGCCCAGGCCCAGCGGCTCGCCTACGGAGCGATCCAGCGCCGCGCCACCCTCGACGCGGCGATCGAACGCCTCGCCGATCGCTCGACGCGGTTGCTGGACCCACCGGTCCTGGCGGCCTTGAGGCTCGGCCTCTACGAGCTGCTGTTCGCCGACGGGACCCCCGACCACGCTGCCGTCGACCAGGCGGTCGAGCTGGTCAAGGGGACCGACGCCGCCCACGCCTCGGGCTTCGTCAACGCGATCCTGCGCCGGGCCACGCGCGAGCGCGAGGAGCTGCGGGCCGCGCTGCTCGCCGACGACTCGACCCCCGAGACCGCCGCCGTGGCCCACTCGGCGCCGCTCTGGCTGGCGCGTATGTGGTGGGAGGAGCTGGGCGCCGAGGCGGCGCGTACGCTGCTCGCCGCCGCCAACCAGCCGGCCGAGGTGGCGATGCGGGTCTCGCGCGTCGCTGGAGAGCCGATCGAGGCGAGTCGCGAGGCGCTGCTGGCCAGGCTCGCCGAGGCGGGGGTCGAGGCGCGCGCCGCCGCCGGCCCCTGGCCGCTCGCCCCGCCCGAGCAGATCGTCGTCTCCAGTCGGCTCGGCGAGGTCGTCCCGGCGCTGGTCGCCGCCGGCGAGCTGACCCCGCAGAGCCGCGCCTCGGCAGCTGTGGTCGAGGTCCTCGACCCGCAGCCCGGCGAGCAGGTCCTCGACCTCTGCGCCGGCCCCGGCACCAAGACCGGCCAGATCGCCACCAGGATGGAGAACCGCGGCGAGGTGATCTCGGTCGAGCTCGACCCGGCGCGGGCCGAGGAAGTGGCCGGGCAGGCACGCCGCCTTGGCCTCCACAACGTCACCGTGATCGAGGCCGACGCGACCAAGCCGGGCATGGCTCCGGGTTTCGACCGCATCCTCCTCGACGCGCCCTGCTCGGACCTCGGCACGCTCGCCTCGCGCCCCGACGCGCGCTGGCGCAAAACGCCGCGGACGATCGAGCGGCTGGTCGAGGTGCAGGCGGCGGCGCTTCGCAACGCCGCGACCCGGCTCCGTCCCGGCGGCACCCTGGTCTACTCGACCTGCACGATCTCGCAGCGCGAGAACGAGGAGCGGGTCGCGGCGTTGCTGATCGAGGCCGGCTCCCGCGAGGTCCCGGAGCTCGAGCTCGACGACCTCGGCGCTCTCGCCCCGGGGCTCAGCGCCCCCGCCGAGCCCCGTGCCCTGCAGATCCGCCCCGACCGCGATCGCTCGACGGGCTTCTTCATCGCCCGTTTCCGCCGCCCCGGTTGACCCGCCCGACGCCCGAATCGCGGTCGTCCGCAGCCGATCGGCATGATTAGGGGATGGCCGACTCGATCGAATCGAGCCGCAGCCCGCTCAAACGCGCCCCCTGCCCGAGCTGCGGCGAGCCCTGGTTGCGCCCGACCCAGTTGCCGGGGCGGCTGCGTTGCGTCAACTGCCTGAGCCGTTTCGAACTCGTCTCGCAGTGCCCGAACTGCGGCGAACACCAGACGATCCTCCGGATGAGCAATACCGAGGACATGCAGTGCCAGTCGTGTGGTGCGTCGATGTTGCAACCGGCCTGAGCCGATCTGGACGCGCCTGGCGGCGTCCTTCCTCGGTCATGTGCAGAGCACACTCCCTCGGTCGTCCTTGCCAGCCACGCCCGGATCGGCTCGCTAGGGTGCGCCCATGAGTGAGCGGATGCAGGAGCTGATCGCCTCGAAGCGGGTGGCGCCGTCGGTGCTCTCGGCCGACTTCTCGCGACTTGGCGCCGAGGTCGACGAGGTGATGGCGGCGGGGGCGCGGGTGATCCACTACGACGTGATGGACGGCCATTTCGTGCCGCCGATCACGGTCGGGCCGCTGGTCCTCAGCTCGATCGCCGACCGCGTCCACGCCGCCGGCGGAGCAATCGACGTGCACCTGATGATCGCGGCGCCGGAGCGCCAGATCGAGGAGTTCGCCAAGGCCGGTGCCGACTCGATCACCTTCCACGCCGAGGCGACCGCGCACGCCAACCGCACCCTGCACGCGATCCGCGAGCTCGGCTGCTTGGCCGGGATCGCAATCAATCCCGGCACTCCGGTCGAGGCGGTCGCCGAGCTGCGCGGCGACGCCGACATCGTCCTCAATATGACCGTCAACCCCGGCTGGGGAGGTCAGGCCTTCATCCCGGGTTCCCCGGAGAAGGTCGAGCGCCTCCTTCCGCTGGTCGGCCCCGCCCGGATCGAGGTCGACGGGGGGATCGATGCGGAGACGGCCGGTCCGATTTCGGCGGCGGGCGCGCATTTGTTCGTTGCCGGTTCGGCGATCTTCGGGGCGTCGGATCCGGCTTCCGCCTATGCGGATATTGCCGAGGCCGCCGGCGCCGCCTAGCGCCGCCGGCCGCGGGCGATCAGCGCACCCGTGACCTCCTGGAGCCAGGCGTGCTCTGGGCCGGCTATTCCTTCGCGCTCGGCGCGCTCCTCGCACCAATCGGCTAGAGATCGTCGTCCCCCGACCGCCACCACGTCCTCACCCGTAACCGCGTAGCGCCCGTCGGCCAGCGCCGCCATCACCCCGACCGTGTCGCGGCGGCTGCGCAGCACCGCGACCACGGCGATGCCGTCGATCATCTCGGGCTTGCCGACGTCCTCGCCGTCCCGCGTCGGGCGCACCGAGAAGACCTGCGAGGCGGCGCGGCGGGGGAGGGGCGGGGGCGGCGGTTTGCCGATCGGGCCCTTGACCCAGGTTTTGGTCTGCTCCTCGACCTCGGGCCGCAGCTCGCCCCGGACCAGGACATGGAGCTCGTCTCCCTCCTGCAGCACGGTCGAGCCGCGCGGCGGGATCGCGTGGCCGTCGCGGACGATCACGTTGACCAGCGCCTCGCGCGGTAGCTCCAGATCGCGCACCGGATGGCCGGCCGCGGCGGCGCCATCGGGCAGACGGAAAGCGATCACGTCGCCGCCCATCTGCTGGATCCGCCCCGACTCGAGGAGGCGCTGCGGCAGCGCCGGCTCGTCGGTGGTCAGCCCCAGTCGTTTCGCCAGCGGCTCGAAGCTCGCTCCCTGCACCAGGGTCGAGGTGACGACGACGAAGAAGACGATCGCGAACTCTTCCTCGCCGCTGCGGACCCCGGCGACGACCGGGAAGGTGGCGAGCCAGATCGGCGTCGCGCCGCGCAGGCCCGCCCAGCCGAGCATCACTTTCTCGCGCACGTCGAAGCTCGTGATCGCGGTCGCCAGGAAGGTCGCCACCGGCCGGGCAAGGAAGATAAGCACCGCCGAGAGCGCCAGCCCCTTCAGCGCCACGTCGTCGAGGGTGTCGGGGAAGACCAGCAGCCCGAGCAGGATGAAGAGGGCGATCTGGGCGATCCAGCCGACCCCCTCGTGGAAGGTGACGACGATCCGCCGAGCCGGCAGGTTGGAGCTGCCGACCGCCAGCGCGGTCAGGTAGACGGCCAAGAGGCCGGAGCCTTCGATCAGCTCCGAGGCGCCGTAGGCGAGCCCGGCGAGGGCGATCGTCGCCACTGGGTAGAGCCCGTCCGAGGGCAGCTCGATCCGCGCCAGCACCCAGCTCGCGAGCCGCCCCAGCGCCAGCCCGACGACGATCCC
>Ga0070667_100000626_pt1 | contig 34381 bp, 35 predicted proteins | sample KBSS33metaG_FD_64659 | JGI IMG/M metagenome (GOLD analysis project Ga0070667, IMG submission 64659) | Switchgrass rhizosphere microbial communities from Kellogg Biological Station, Michigan, USA - KBS S3-3 metaG | ecosystem: Host-associated > Plants > Roots > Rhizosphere > Soil ...
CTATAACCTTTCGATCGGCAGGCTGACCGGCGGCCGCCATCTCGATGAAATGCAAAGCCTTCTCCACCTCGCCTTCAGACAGAAGGCCCAGCGCCCGTTCCGCCACCTTCTCGGCCCCGCCCATGGCCTCGACAAGCTCTGGCCAAATCGCACTCTGCGGCGTCGTGTAAAGCTCGCTGGTGCGATCCTGGTGGAACCAACCCGCATATTCCTCATAGACAGCGCGCGCGATCCAATGGGGCGGGCAGCGCCCGTCCCGGATCGTGACGCCGGTCGGCAGCTCCGTTGACGCCTGGATGGTCGCTAAATCCACTCCGGCGTTCATCGCTTCGACGGTCTTGTCGTGAATGTAGTTTACGGCGTCATGGATTTTCATCAGGTCGGCGCGAATGCGATCGCGCCCGACGATCGGCTGTTCGTGCCCGGTGACGAGCAATTCCGGTTCCTGCGCGAGAAGTTCGCGGCACTCGGCGAGCCAACCCGGGACCGAACGCTGCCGGTCCCCGCGAGCAGTATAAAAATTGGGAAGTGCGCCATGGATCGCTCCCGCCCAGTTGCCCGTAAACACGGTCTTCTCGTCGGGCAGCCATACGGCAAGGGCATCCAGCGTCTCGCCCGATGGCATGGATTTCAGCTGAAACCGGCGGCCTGAAAAGGTGAATTCATGGGTGTCGGCAAATGTGCTGACCTGGTTCGGATCTCCGGCATCAAGGCCCAGGTTGCGCGGCATGCCCGCGAGCATGGCTGCAATCACGTTCGCGTAACGTACACCGAAAAACGGTGTCAGCATCCGGCGTTCCGCCACGATCTGGTGGAACATGCGTTGGGCGATTAGCTCTGTCCCATTATCGGCGAAGGCTTGCCACCCGCCGACATGATCGGGGTGGCTTTGCGTGAAAATGAGCTTGCGGACGTTCAACGGCCGGCCCAGCAGCGTCTCGAACTTCTGCCGGATCGCGACCCCCTGACCAGCCGTGCCCGAATTCAGCACGATGTCGCCGTCATCGCCGGTGATCACATATACGTTCGACGTGGCATGAACCATCAGAATATGGTCATTGATCCACTCGGCGGGTCGCTCCGGGTCCCAGGCGATCATGGACATGATCGGATGATCGAGAGTGCGGAACTGCGTCATGACTGCCTCCGGCCCGCGACGTAGGTTGGGATCGCGGCGGCCATGGCTGCATCGATCGAAGGACTCCGCCAAAGATGTTCGACATAGATGCCGAGCGTCGACCGGTCGTCTGTGTAGAGGAAGCGGACGTCCGGCCCTGCGTCGCCGGCGTACACGATTGGCCTGGAGGCGCCCAGCCGAGACACATGATCGTCCCAGTCGGCCAACGTCCCTTCAACTTTGATGCACACATGATGCAGCACGTTGGCGTGACTGCCATCTGCCGGCAGCACATCGCGATAGATCCGGTCGATGCCGCCGCCGGTCGGCTCGATCAGCTCAAGCTGGATATTGTCGACGTTGACCAACGCCATCTTCAGCTTCATCGGCCCGCTTTCGCCGAAAACCTGCGCAGGGAAGTCGAGGTCTGCTCTATAGAACTCCTCAACCCGATACATTTCCCGAAACTGGGTCTGGCTGTGTTCGATATCGGGCGTGACCCAGGCGATCTGCATTATTCCGTCCAGACCGGTTCCGGACATGATGGGGCTCATCATAAAAACTCCTGCAATCCCAACCAATCGCGGCCGCTTACGAAGATGCGCATGATTCGTGGCCCGCTTCCATGGTGCCAGGCTCGCACGGAGCGTGAACTGGCTCTCAGCTCCGGGCTCTAGCGGCACGTTCGGGATTTGACAACGTCGTCAAGCTGAATGAAGAGTCAACTGAGCGTCGGGGAAGGTAAGCTGTTGCTTCTCGACTAGGATCGCACATTTGCTCCGGGCAAGGGCGAGTAGGCGAACCTGGTCCAGCGAGCAACGGAATCCCTAATGAACTAGGAGATGGAATGTCAGGGCAGCAAGAAACGTATCCTGAGTCGATTGAAGGACGAAGGATCATCATCACGGGCGCAGCAGGAGGAATTGGCGCCGGTGTGACGGCTGGTCTTGCGAAGCGTGGCGCTAAACTTGGCGCTGTCTTTCATTCAACTCCACCTTCCGCTGAACTCAAGGACGCTGCTTTGTGGAAGTCATGCGACCTGACTGATCAGAAAGCCGTGAATGATTGCTTCCGGTCCCTGGCGGCGGAACTCGGCGGCCTGGATGCGCTGATCAACGTTTCCGGTCTGTGGCAGGGTGGAGCGGCGGAAATGGTCGATGACGCCCAAATCGATTTTCTGATTGGCGCCAACCTCAAGACCGCCATCTTCACCAATCAGGCAGCATTCGCCCTGATGAAGGCAGACGGAGGCCGGATCGTCAATTTCGGATCGGTCGAGGGCGTCGACGGCAATGTCGAATCCCCGGTCTACGCCTCGGCGAAGGCAGCGGTGCACGGGTGGACCCGTTCGGCCGCCCGCAGCTGGGCGCCCTATGGGATCACCGTGAACTGCCTGGCACCAGCGATGCACACTCCGGTCTATGATCGCATTCGGGCATCCATGAGTCCCGAACAGCTTGCGCAACATGATGCGGAGATGCGCCTGCGAATTCCCGTGGGTGGCAGGCTGGGCAATCCCGAGACGGACTGCACGCCCATGCTGGCTTTCCTGGCGAGCCGGAACTCGCATTTCATCACCGGACAGTTACTTGCCGTGGACGGCGGGCTGCGAATGATGGGGGCATAGCCGCAGGGCCGCTCGGACATTCCGGAGATTGCCTTCTGACATGCGTCCGCATTCAGCCCTTGAATACGAGACCCAGCGGCCTTTGCCGCTGAACTGAACAAGCAAGGCCTGCTTCGCTAGGTCCTACGGGCTCCACTGCGCAGGCCATTGCTCCACCCGCGCTCATGCACAACAAAGCTGTTCGGCTCCAACCCGCGCTGGTGGAACCCGGGGGTCAGGTCCCTTGCAAAGCCGACGCGAAGCCGACAGGTTCCACCTATGGTCACGACGGTTCCTCGCGATCGCCGACCGGACCTGGTTCGACCTCCTTTCAGCCGTCTGATCGGACGAGGGAATTTCTGGTAGCAAACCGGCGGCGAAATATTCCGCGCGCTCGCGCCCGGCGAGCTGTCGTGGGTGCCAACCATCGACGTGTTTAGGTACACGCGCGGAGGGTTAAGACGACTTGAGAGGAGCCAGGGGCGCAAGCATGCAGACACGGCTCATCCGATACTTCCTCGCCGTCGAGCGTGAAGGGCACTTCGGCCGGGCGGCACAGGCCTGCCACGTCTCGCAGCCGACGCTCTCGTCGGGGATCGCTGCGCTCGAAGCGCAGTTGGGGCGGCGGCTCATCCATCGGGACCACAAGTTCGCCGGGCTTACCGGCGAGGGGCAGGCCGTACTGCCCTGGGCGCGGCAGATGTTAGCCGCTCTCGATGGGATGACGCAGGCGACGCAGAGCATCCAGGGACCGCTGCGCGGAGAGGCGCGACTGGGCATCATACCCGCCGCGATGCCGTTCGTGGGGAAGCTGGTGGAAGCGCTGATCGCGCGTCACGGCGATGTTCGCGTTTCGGTGCGAGCGTTGACGTCGCGGCAGATCGAGCGCGACCTTGCAGCGTTCGAGCTCGACGCCGGCCTGACATATCTCGATTTCGAGCCACCGGCGCATGTCCTGCGCGTGCCGCTCTACACCGAGCACTACATGCTGGCCGTGGCGGCGCAGACGTCACTGGCGATGCGCGACGAGATTGCCTGGGACGAAGCCGCCAGCCTGCCTTTGTGCCTGCTGCACCAGGGCATGCAGAACCGACGAATCCTCGATGCCAAACTGTCGAGGCGGGGCCTTGCCCTGCAGCCGGTGGTGACGGCGGACAGCTACGTGGCGCTGCTCGCGTTGGTGCAGCAGCGCCGGCTCTGCTCGATCATTCCCGATAGCCACGTTCCCCTCCTGAGCGGGTCGGACTGGCTGCGCCTGATACCCTTGACGCCTCCCGACGAGGGTAGTCAGATCGGCCTGGTGGTGTCGGACCGGGCGCCGCTAGGGCAGATGGCGGAGGCGATCCTTGCCGTGTCGAGGAGCATCGCGTCGGAGGTCGATTGATAGAGGCGGCCTATCGATCATGCCCTAGATCGATTTGACCCCGGAGCGTGCCGGCTACAAGGGACCAAGATGGAAACGAGGACACGTCATTTGAGCGAAAACAAGCGCTCTGCCGATGCCGGGGCTTACGTCGATCAATGGGTCAAGACGCACGGCGCCACGCGGGACAGGCTCCTGCCACTGCTTCATGCGTTGCAGGAAGAATTCGGCTTCGTCAGCGATGGTGTCGTTCCCCTCATTGCCGAGCGGCTGAACATCAGCCGTGCCGATGTCCATGGGGTCGTCACGTTCTATCCTGACTTCCGCCGCCATCCCGGGGGTCGTCACAAGGTCCAGATTTGCCATGCGGAGAGCTGCCAGGCACGCGGCAGCGACGCGATCGGAGCTCTGCTCGCCGCGGGCCTGAAGGTGCGCCTGGGCGAGACTCGCGGCGATGGCGCGGTGAGCCTTGAGACCGTGTATTGCCTCGGGCTCTGCGCGATCGGGCCCAACGCGCTCGTCGACGGGGAGCCGGTGGCGCGGCTGGACGAAGGAGGCGTGGCACGCATCGTCGCGCAGGTTTCGGCATGAGCCGCGTCTTCGTCAGCGCTGACATGGCCTCGGTGGCGCTGGGTGCCGATCGGGTGGCGCAGGCTTTCGCGGACGCTGGCTGCCACGTCGTGCGCACCGGCAGTCGCGGTCTTTTCGCGATTGAACCGCTTGTGGAGGTCGAGACGAACGAGGGACGGATCGGTTATGGCCCGGTCGGTCCCGAGGATGTCGGCGCCGTGCTCGATGGTTCATCCAAGGCGCGGCTGGGGATCGTCGACGACCTTCCGTTTTTTGTCACACAGCAGCGGTTCACGTTCTCGCGCTGCGGTGTGATCGACCCGCTCGATCTTGCCGACTACGCCGCGCATGGCGGCTGGCAGGGGCTGGATGCCGCGCGTGCGATGACGCCGCAGGCGGTGGTCGACGCGGTCAAGGCGTCGGGGCTTCGTGGCAGGGGCGGGGCAGGTTTCCCGACCGGCATCAAGTGGCAGACGGTCTTCGATGCGGCGGGGCCGACGAAGTACATCGTCTGCAACGCGGATGAGGGCGATAGCGGCACCTTCGCCGATCGCATGCTCATGGAAGGCGACCCGTTCTGCCTGATCGAAGGCATGGCTATTGCTGGCCATGCGGTGGGCGCGGCCCATGGCTATGTCTACATCCGCAGCGAATACCCTTATGCCGTGCGCACGATGCAGGCCGCGATCGCGCTCTGCTCACCCCGCCTGGCGCCGTTTACGATCGAGGTGCGCGTCGGTGCCGGTGCCTACGTCTGCGGTGAGGAGACGGCGCTGCTCGACAGCATCGAGGGCAAGCGGGGACAGGTGCGGGCAAAGCCGCCGCTACCGGCCTTGCAGGGCCTGTTCGGTCGGCCCACGGTGATCAACAACGTGCTCAGCCTGGCGGCGGTGCCGTTCATCCTGGCAAAGGGCGCGGAAGCCTATGGCGCGGTCGGTTTCGGGCGATCCCGCGGCACGATTCCGGTGCAGCTGGCGGGCAACGTGCGCAACGGCGGATTGTACGAGATCGGCTTCGGCCTCACGCTTGGCGAACTGGTTCACGATATCGGCGGAGGCACCGCGAGCGGCCGTCCGGTGCGGGCGGTTCAGGTGGGCGGTCCCTTGGGCGCCTATATCCCGCCCTCGCAATTCGACTTGCCGTTCGACTACGAAGCGTTTGCGGCGGCCGGAGCGCTGATCGGGCATGCCGGCATCACCGTTTTCGACGATACTGCGGACATGGCGCGGATGGCGCGCTTTGCCATGGAGTTCTGCGCCGCCGAAAGCTGCGGCAAATGTACGCCGTGCAGGATCGGCTCGACGCGTGGCATCGAGGTGATGGACCGCATCATCGCGGCCCGCGACGAGGCGGCCGCGATGCCGGCACCCACCGGGGGCTACCTCGATGCAGCGCTGTATTCGCGCTCGCCGCAGCGGATCGACCATGGCGCAGCTGCGCAGACCGAGCTGCTGCGCGATCTTTGCGACACGATGAAATTCGGATCGCTTTGCGCGCTGGGAGGCTTCACGCCCTACCCGGTGCTTAGCGCCCTCGACCACTTCCCCGAGGATTTCGGCGCCGTGGCGCCATCCCCGCAAGCCGCGGAGTAACAGCCTCATGTCCTTCCAGCGCGAGATCGATCTGGGAACGCCGCCGGCGCCTGCGAGCGGGCGCGCTGTTACCGCTTCCATCGACGGGCGGACCGTCACCATGCCCGAAGGCACCTCGATCATGCGCGCAGCGGCATCGACTGGCGGCAGCATCCCCAAGCTGTGCGCCACCGACAGCATGGAGAGTTTCGGCTCGTGCCGCCTCTGCCTCGTCGAGATCGAGGGACGTGCCGGGTACCCGGCTTCCTGCACCACCCCGATCACCGACGGCATGGTGGTGCACACGCAGACACCGCGCCTCAAGCAGCTGCGGCGCGGCGTGATGGAACTGTATATCTCGGACCATCCGCTCGATTGCCTCACTTGCGCCGCGAACGGCGATTGCGAGTTGCAGGACCAGGCTGGCGCCGTAGGCCTGCGCGATGTTCGCTACGGCTACGAAGGGCAGACCAACATGGGTCAGCCCAAGGATCAGTCCAATCCGTACTTCGACTTCGATCCCAGCAAGTGCATCGTGTGCTCGCGCTGCGTGCGGGCGTGCGACGAGGTGCAGGGCACCTTTGCGCTCGCGATCGAAGGCAAGGGTTTCGATTCCAAGGTTTCGCCCTCCCAGGCCGACTCTTTCCTCGGCTCGGAGTGCGTCTCCTGCGGCGCGTGCGTGCAGGCGTGCCCAACGGCTTCGCTGATCGAGAAGAAGGTGGTCGAGGTCGGCACGCCCGATCACGCGGTGATCACCACCTGCGCCTATTGCGGTGTGGGCTGCACGTTCCGGGCCGAGATGCGCGGCGAAGAACTGGTGCGCATGGTGCCCTGGAAGGATGGCAAGGCGAACCGCGGGCACAGCTGCGTCAAGGGCAGGTTCGCGTGGGGTTATGCCCAGCATGGTGACCGTATCCTCAACCCGATGATCCGCGCGAGCGTGGATGAACCCTGGCAGCAGGTGAGCTGGGAAGAGGCGATCGCCCATACCGCGCGCGAATTCCGCCGCATCCAGGACAAGTACGGCACCCGCAGCGTCGGCGGCATTACCTCGAGCCGCTGCACGAACGAGGAAACCTTCCTCGTGCAGAAGCTGATCCGGCAGGGATTCGGCAACAACAACGTGGACACTTGTGCCCGCGTTTGCCACTCGCCGACCGGCTACGGGCTGAAGACCACATTCGGCACCTCGGCCGGCACCCAGGATTTCGACAGCGTCATGCAATCGGACGTGATCCTCGTGATCGGTGCCAATCCCACCGATGGCCATCCGGTCTTCGCCAGCCGCATGAAACGGCGGCTGCGGCAGGGCGCGCGCCTGATCGTCATTGATCCGCGCCGCACCGACCTGGTCAAATCGCCCCATGTTGAGGCCGACCACCATCTGCCACTTCGACCCGGTACCAATGTGGCGGTGCTGACGGCGCTCGCGCATGTGATCGTGACGGAGCGCCTATACGACGAGGCGTTCATCCGCGTGCGCTGCGAGTGGGATGAGTTCGAGGACTGGGCGGCCTTCGTCTCGGAGCCTCATCGCTCGCCCGAGGCGATCGAGCCGCTCACCGGCGTCGATCCCGAAGAGGTCCGGGCGGCGGCCCGGCTCTATGCGACGGGTGGGAATGCGGCGATCTACTACGGTCTCGGCGTGACCGAGCATAGCCAGGGCAGTTCTACGGTCATGGCCATAGCCAACCTGGCGATGGCCACCGGCAACGTCGGTCGCGAGGGTGTGGGCGTGAACCCCCTGCGCGGCCAGAACAACGTGCAGGGCGCCTGTGACATGGGCAGCTTCCCGCACGAGTTTTCAGGCTATCGCCACGTTTCGGATGCGCAGACGCGTGCCCTGTTCGAGCGAGCCTGGGGCGTCGCGCTCGATCCCGAGCCGGGTTTGCGCATTCCCAACATGCTCGACGCCGCAACGGAAGGTGCATTCAAGGCGATCTTCATCCAGGGCGAGGACATCCTCCAGTCCGATCCCAACACGCACCATGTCGCTGCGGGCCTGGCGGCGATGGAATGCGTGGTCGTGCAGGACCTGTTCCTGAACGAGACCGCGAACTACGCGCATGTGTTCCTGCCGGGGTCCACCTTCCTGGAGAAGGATGGGACCTTCACCAACGCGGAGCGGCGCATCCAGCGCGTGCGCAAGGTCATGGCCCCGCTCAACGGACATGCCGACTGGGAGATCGTCCAACTGGTCGCCCAGGCGATGGGTCTCGACTGGGCTTACACGCATCCCTCGCAGATCATGGACGAGATCGCCGCCCTGACGCCGACGTTCGCCAACGTCAGCTACGCCGCGCTCGAGGAGCAGGGATCGCTGCAGTGGCCGGCAAACGAAGCCGCGCCTGCGGGAACGCCGACGATGCATCTCGATGGGTTCGTGCGCGGCAAGGGGAAGTTCGTGGTGACCGACTATGTCCCCACCGACGAGAAGACCGGTCCGCGCTTCCCGCTGCTGCTCACCACCGGCCGGATCTTGTCGCATTACAACGTCGGGGCCCAGACCCGGCGCACCGAGAACGTCGCGTGGCATCCCGAGGATCGGCTCGAAATGCACCCGACCGATGCCGAGAACCGCGGGATCAAGGACGGCGACTGGGTCTCGCTGCGCAGCCGCGCCGGTGAGACCAGCCTGCGTGCGTTCGTCACCGAGCGGGTCGCGCCCGGTGTCGTCTACACCACGTTCCACCATCCCGCGACGCAGGCCAACGTCATCACCACCGATTACTCCGATTGGGCGACCAACTGTCCCGAGTACAAGGTGACCGCGGTCCAGGTCGGTCTGTCCAATGGTCCCTCGACCTGGCAGCAGACCTACGAGGCGCAGGCGCAACGCAGCCGGCGGATCGCTGCGGTGCCGGCCCAGTGACCGGGGTGAACGAGGGCGGACCGATGATGAACCCGGCCGATCGTCTGGTCTACATGGCCAACCAGATCGCGCGCAACTTCGGAGCTTTGCATCAGCGACGCGCGAGCGAAGCGGTGGCCGATCACATCCGCATGTACTGGGATCCGCGCATGCGAGGCCAGATCGACGCGCTTCTCGACGAGGATGGATCGCAGCTGTCCGAGGTCGCGCGCAGCGCGATCGAGATGCTGCGGCACGGCGCGCCGGCACATCAGACCGGCGGCACGACATTCAATGCCGTCGACGAAGCAGGGCGATCGGACGCCGGCTAACCCTCGGGCTGCGCGCGATCGCGCTGGGGCCACCGCGTTACGCCGCCGGCTCGCAGCGCCCACCAGATGAGCACCGGTTGCAGCAGCAGACGTGGCACATGGTAGGTCAGGGGCAGACCCTTTTCGGGATGCGCGAGGTCGATCAACATGTGCTGCAGGTTCGCCGGCCAGACGCACAGGGCGTAGGCGGCAAGTCCCCAGCCAGCGGCTCGGCGCAGGGGCATGGACCAGCCTTGCCCAAGGCCCACGGCGCCGGCGATCTCGGCCACGCCCGTCAGCGCCACCACCAGCGCCGGCGCCGGCACCCACGGCGGGACGATCGAGGCGAACGGCTGGGGCGCAGCCAGGTGCAGCACCCCGGCGGCCGCGTAGACGAGCACGAGGAGAGCGCGCCAGACGGTGTCCGACGTGCTGGATCGGCGGGACGGTTCTGCTTTCATGTGCACGCGAAAGCGCCCGGAGCCCCGAAGGGTTCCGGGCGGCGCAAGGTTGCGGGCAGGCCGCGCCTCGATTTTGAGATGATGCCGTAGGTCCGCGGGGCGCAGCCCCGTCTTGGTACTGGTGGACCGATATCCTCGGTCGGAAATCATGCCATCAGCCTGGAGGCGGCAAGGCGAACTGCGAGCAACCCGAAGAGGGCGGCAGTTGCCCAAAGCTGCTGCCGCCCTCTCAAGGGATTGTACAAGCGCCGATCAGCGCGCCGAAGCCGTGCTTTCCTTGCGGTAGGGCACGAAGTCTCGCAAGCCGACAAAACCGCGCCACATATAGGGCACGCTGCGATCGCGCAGCTGGATGGTGTCCACGTTGCAGAGCTGTGACAGGCTGGTCTTGGTCACCAGGATATCGTCGTCGTCCAGCTGGTCAGCATTGGTCGGTCGATTGACGTACAGGGTGCGCCCGACCTGATAGACGATCGCCGTCTTGTCGATGACGGTGGTGTTGTTGGTCTGGTTCAGCGGGATGCAGCTGACCGGCTTACCTGCCACGCGCCCTTCGAGCATCTTGGCGAGCTTGGCTTCTCCGGTGAGTTTCGGCTTCGCGTCGGCCGCGGGGGCCAAGGCGAGGCCGGCTGCGACCGCGATCGATGCTGCTACGGCTGCGATCTTCATCATGGTCTGTCTCTTTCTAACAGGCGTTTTATGTTCTCTCTGCTGGCCGTCCCTATCGCACACCTCGACTGAATGCAGGCTGACCGCCTCAGGCGGTGCCGCCCACGGTCAGCCCTTCGATCAGAAGAGTCGGCTGGCCGACGCCGGCCGGAACGCTCTGGCCACCTTTTCCACATACGCCCACGCCACGATCGAGTTCCAGATCGTTGCCGATCCCGCGCACCTTGGTCAGCACCGAAGGGCCGTCGCCGACGATCGTCGCGCCCTTGATCGGCGCGCCGAGCCGGCCGTTCTCCACTTTGTACGCCTCGGTGCAGGAGAACACGAACTTGCCTGAGACGATGTCCACCTGGCCGCCACCGAAATTCTTGGCGAAGATGCCGCTTTTCATCCCTGCAAGCAGCGCGGCGGGATCGTCGTTGCCGGCCTTCATGAATGTATTCGTCATGCGTACCTGCGGGGCGTGCGCATAGCTTTCGCGCCGGCCGTTTCCGGTGGGGGCGACGCCCATCAGCCGCGCATTGAGGCGGTCCTGCATGTAGCCCTTGAGGATGCCGTCCTCGATCAGAACGGTCTCCTGCGTCGGCGTGCCCTCGTCGTCGATCGAGAGCGAGCCGCGTCGTGCGTCGATGGCGCCGTCGTCGACAATGGTGACGCCGGGCGCCGCCACCCGCTCGCCGATACGGCCGGAGAAGGCGGACGTGCCCTTTCGGTTGAAGTCGCCCTCCAGCCCGTGGCCGATCGCCTCGTGCAGCAGCACGCCGGGCCAGCCGGGCGCGAGCAGCACTGTCATCTCGCCGGCGGGCGCGTCGACGCTTTCCAGGTTGACCAGAGCCTGGCTCAGCGCGCCGTCGATCGCGCGGTTCCAGTTCTCGGGCTTGAACAGGTCATCGTAGAGGTAGCGTCCACCCATGCCGAAGGTACCGGTCTCGCGCCGGCCGTTGCTTTCGGCGACGATCGAGACGTTGAGCCGCACGAGCGGGCGTACATCGGTGGCGACGAAACCGTCGGGCCGCACGATCTCGACCACCGTCCAGCTGGCCGAGAGGCTGGCGGTGACTTGCGCGACGCGTGGATCGCGAGCGCGGGCGGCGGCGTCGATCTTCTCGAGCAACGCGACCTTTTCGGCAAACCCGACGAGGTCGAGCGGAGACGCTTCGGTGTAGAGGTGGCGGTTGCTGCGCGCCGGCGCCGGCGGCCGGGTGCCGGTGAACGGATCGAGCAGCCGCAGAGTCTCGCCGGCGCGGCGGATCGCAGGGGCGCTGATCTCGTTCGCATGGGCAAAGCCGGTCATCTCGCCGCTGACCCCGCGCAGCCCGAAGCCGGCATCGCGCGAATAGTCGGCGGTCTTGAGCCGGCCGTCGTCGAAGCTGAAGGCCTCGCTGGCGACGAACTGGAGATAGAGTTCGCCGTCCTCGCACGCCTTGAGCGTCTCGGCGGCAAGCGCCTGCGCCTCTGCGGGGTCGAGCTGGCGGTAAAGAAGCGAGCGGGGGTCGGTCATGGTCATGCCGCCGATATAGGCGGCCGCGACCCTGGGCGAAAGACGCGTTGCGTCAGGCCGCCTGTTGGCCGTTCCCGGTGCCAGTGCTGGTCGTGGCACCGGTGTCCGCCGGGCCGTCCTTGAGCACGAAGCGGCGATCGCAATAGCCGCATTCGACATAGCCCTTGTCGTCGATCTCCAGCCACACGCGCGGGTGGCCGAGCGCGGCGCCGGCGCGGATGTCGGTGGCGCCGTCGCAGAAGACGCGGGTGGACTGGGTGAGGACGGTTTCAGGTGGGTTGGTCATGAGCCGAACTGCTAGCAGCGCGCGCGGCCGGTTTCCAGCCGGAACCGATCTTGAAGCATGGCCGCTATGCCGGTGAGAGGGTGCGGTCCGCCTGCTTTCGGTGTCCGCGCGACTTTACGTGGCCGCCAAGCTGGCCCACATGCACGCCATGACTGACGTCCTCTCCGCCGAAACGCCTGCGCAAGCCCCCGCCATCCGCATCCGCGACCTTGCCAAGCGCTATCCCTCACCGGGCAAGGGCGTGGAGGGCAAGCATGCGCTCAAGGGCGTCTCGTTCGACGTGCCGGAGGGCAAGATCTTCGGGTTGCTGGGGCCCAACGGGGCGGGCAAGTCGACGCTCATCAACATCCTCGCCGGGATGGTGATGAAGACCTCGGGCACAGCCGAGATCTGGGGCTTCGACATCGACAAGGACCAGCGCAACGCCAAGCGCTCGATCGGGATCGTACCGCAGGAGATCGTGTTCGATCCGTTCTTCACTCCCTTCGAGGTGCTGGAGATTCAGGCCGGGCTCTACGGCATCGCCAAGCATCTGCGGCGCTCCGAAGAGCTACTCCGCGCTGTCCACTTGGCCGACAAGCGCAACGCCTATTCGCGCACGCTATCGGGTGGCATGAAGCGGCGCCTGCTGATCGCCAAGGCGCTGGTCCACCAGCCGCCGGTGCTGGTGCTGGACGAGCCGACCGCGGGCGTCGATGTCGAGCTGCGCCGCCAGCTGTGGGAGCTTGTCAGCGAGATGAACAAGGAAGGCGCGACGATCGTGCTGACCACGCACTACCTCGAGGAAGCCGAAGAGCTGTGCGACCGCATCGCCATCATCAACCACGGCGAACTGATCGCCAACAAGCCCACGCGCGAACTGGTCGGCATGGCGCGCGAGAAGATCATCGTCCTGACCCTCGATCGCGAGATCAGCGATTTCCCCAGCCATCCAGGCTTCGTCAAATGCGAGCAGACCGGCGAGCGCACGCTGCAGATCACCTACGACAAGGATCGCAGCAATGCCGGCGAGATACTGAGCGCGGTGCAGGCGCAAGGCTTCGCGATCATCGACGTGACCACGCGCGAGGCGGACCTGGAAGACGTGTTCGTGACGCTGACCAGCGAGGCACGCGCTGCGGCGTAGTAGTTCATTATCCCTATGTTGCGGGGAGCCAGCAGTGCGCGGCGCTGACGGAGAGGATCACGCCTCTTCCCGGCGTGGCTTCACTTCTTCTCCAGCACCTTCGCCTTGTAGGCGCACAGGTCTACCACAGGGCAACGCCAGCATTCGGGTGTGCGCGCCTTGCACACGTAGCGGCCATGGAGGATCAGCCAGTGATGCGCGCCGACGCGGAACGGGCCGGGCACGTTCTTCTCGAGCTGTTGCTCCACCGCCAGCGGGTTCTTGCCCTTGGCGAGGCCGGTCCGATTGCCGACGCGGAATATGTGGGTGTCCACCGCGAAGGTTTCGGCCCCGAAGGCGCAGTTCATCACCACGTTGGCGGTCTTGCGTCCGACGCCAGGCAGCTCGACCAGCGCGTCACGGTTCGCCGGCACCTCGCCGCCGTGGCGCTCGACCAGGATTTCGCTCAGCGCGATGACGTTCTTGGCCTTCGAATTGAACAGCCCGATCGTTTTGATGTGGGCCTTGAGCCCCTCTTCGCCCAGCGCCACCATCTGCGCCGGGGTCTTCACCTCGCGGAACAGCGCACGCGTGGCCTTGTTGACGCCGACGTCGGTCGACTGCGCCGAGAGCACCACCGCGACCAGCAACTGGTAGGTGTTGCCGAACTCCAGCTCGGTTTCGGGCGCCGGATTCAGCTCGGCGAGGCGGCGGAAGAACTCGAAGATATTCGCCTTGTTCACCCAATCCTCCCCAACTGAGGGCAGGATCGCGCGGTGTTCACAGCCCCAGCACTTCGGGCATGGTGTAGCGTCCGGCCGGCTTGCCCAGCAGCCACTGCGCGGCGCGCACGGCGCCCTTAGCAAAGATGCCGCGGTTTTCGGCCAGGTGGGAGAGCGAGAGGCGTTCGTTGTCGGCGAGGAAGTGGACGGTGTGGTCGCCGGCCACGCTGCCGCCGCGCAGCGACGCGAAGCCGATGGTGCCGGCTTCACGCTTGCCGGTGATCCCGTCGCGGCCGCGCACGCTGGCGTCCGCCAGCATCACGCCGCGGCCCTGCGCCGCCGCCTCGCCGAGCAGCAGCGCAGTGCCGCTGGGCGCGTCGACCTTCATGCGATGATGCGCCTCGACGATTTCGATGTCCCAATCTTCGCCCAGTCGGCCCGCCGCCTCGCGCACCAGGTGGGCCAGCAGCGTGACGCCCAGCGAGGTGTTGCCGGTCTGGAGCACGGCGACCCCTTGCGCGGCATCGTCGATCAGCCAGTGGTGGCGCTCTTCGAGGCCGGTGGTGCCGACCACGATCGGGACGCCGGCAGCGCGCGCGGCATCTAGGTTGTTTTCGAGCGCGGCGGGGCTGGAGAAATCGATCAGCACGTCGCAGCCGGCGGCGAGCGCGGCGACATCGCCGTCCTTGTCGATCCCGCCTGCCAGCGTGTCGCCAGCATCGGCGATGGCGGTCGCGATCGCCTGACCCATGCGTCCCTGGCTGCCGATGATTCCGATTCGTGCCACTTGCCGTCTCCGATGAAGGCTGGTCTCATGGCCGCGATGACCGCCATCCGCAACATCGTGATCCTTACCGGTGCCGGCGTCAGCGCCGAAAGCGGCATCGACACCTTCCGCTCCGAGGGCGGCCTGTGGGAGCAGCACCGCGTCGAGGACGTAGCGACGCCCGAGGCCTTCGCGCGCGATCCCGAGCTGGTATTGCGCTTCTACGACACGCGCCGCGAGGCGATCCAGACCAAGCAGCCCAATCCTGCGCACCTGGCGCTGGCGAAGCTGGATGCGGCCTGGCCCGGGGAGCTGCTGATCGTGACCCAGAACGTCGACGACCTGCACGAGCGCGCAGGAGCGAAACGCGTCCTGCACATGCACGGCGAGCACCTCAACGCCTGGTGCACCGCCTGCGACGTGCGCTCGCGCTGGACGGGCACTCTGATTGAACGGCCCGCCTGTCCGGAGTGCGGCGAGGCGGCGCTGCGGCCCGATGTCGTCTGGTTCGGTGAGATGCCCTACGAGATGGAGCGCATCTACGCGGCGCTGCGCGAGGCCGACCTGTTCGTCTCTATCGGCACCTCGGGCGCAGTCTATCCCGCCGCCGGCCTGGTGCGCAGCGCACGCGACCTCGGCGCCGCGACGCTGGAGCTCAACCTCGAGCCCAGCCAGGGCAGCTGCTGGTTCGACGAAGCGCGGCATGGGCCCGCCAGCGTACTGGTGCCGGCCTGGGTGAACGAAGTGCTGGGAGGTTGAGGCGAGGGGGCTGAGCTTGTCGACAGGTCAGGCGCGCCCTCCGCACGCCCTGCACGCCGGATCCTTGGCGATGCGAATCGACCGCATTCCGGGCGCCAGGCCATCGATGAGATGGAGTGTGCCGAACTGCGGCTCTCCGAATGCGGCATGGCCGGTCAGCAGCACCCGCATTGCGTGCATCGCAGCGAACGTGCCGACGAAGCCGACCATCGCGCCCAGCACGCCGTCGGCAGCGCAAGTATCGCAATCGGCTGCATCGAACGCGTCGCCCACGAAGCAGCGGTAGCAGGCCTGGTCGGGCAGGTGCCCTGCAAAGTTGGCGACCTGGCCCTGGAAGCGGCCGACCGCGGCGCTCGTCAGCGGCACGCCGAGCGCGACGCAGGCGTCCGACACCGCGAGGCGAGTCGCGAAGTTGTCACAGCCGTCGAGTACCAGATCGGCGCCGGAGAGGATCTCGGTCGCAGTGCCATCCCCCACCCTCGCGACCACCGTGTCGGTCCTCAGGCCAACGTCAAAACGCCGCACCCAGTCGGCCGCGGCTTCCGCCTTGGAGCGGCCGACATCCGATGGCGTGTAAATCGTCTGGCGCTGCAGGTTGCTGACGTCCACCGTGTCGTCGTCGACCAGCGTCAGGCGGCCTATGCCGGCTGCGGCGAGGTATTGCAGGGCTGGACTGCCGATCCCGCCGCAGCCGACCAGCACCACATGCGCCTGCGCCAGCGCCACCTGGCCGGCGCCCCCGACCTCGGGGAGGACGATGTGCCGTGCGAAGCGCGCAAGCCGCTTGGGAGCCAGCATCACCTCGGACCCATCATGGAGTGCCGGCATCCTCCGCCGGCTCGGGCAGGCGCTCCTTGACGAAGCCGTGCATCCCGAACCACCACTGCGTCGCGATCACCGCGCCCTTGGCCGGCTGCAGCATGCCCAGCATCATGACCAGCGCCAACGGCACCAGGATCGCCATCATCGCTACCGGCCCAAGGTCAAAGTCGAGCGAGAGCGCGATGATCAGCGGTGCCATCAGGTGGCCGGTCACCAGCATGGAGATGTAAGCGGGAAAGTCATCGGCCCGCTGCGGGGTCAGGTCGAGCGTGCAGACCGGGCAACGCTCTCTGGGCTTAAGCCAGCGCGCGAACACGCGCCCCTGGCCGCACCGCGGACACTTGCACAAGCCGCCGCGGGCAAGCGCCTGCCAGAAGCTGGCGGGAAGGGCGGACGGGGCGGGAGCGATCATGCCGGCGCATGTAGTCGCTGACAGCGCTCGCGGGAAGGGCCTGCGTTCATGCGCCTTTGCGCATCGGGCGTGCCTTGCGTGCAACCGGGTGGATGGTCAGCCCGGCAGGCGGTCAGCGCACAGGTTCGTGCGCGATGTGGACGCGGTTGCGGCCCGCGCCCTTGGCGGCATAGAGCGCGGCGTCGGCGCGGCACGTGGCGTCCTCCAGTTGCGCGAAAGTGGGGACCGTCGCCAGTCCACACGAGAAGGTCACCGCGCGATCGGCTACGCCCAGGCCGCTATCGAGCGCGATCTGCGCGCGCAGGCGCTCCAGTACCAGCCGCGCGTCGTCGATGGAGGTGTCGGGCAGCAGGACTGCGAACTCCTCGCCGCCCCAGCGCGCGGCCACATCGTTGCGGCGGATGTGGTGTTCGATCCGCTCGGCCAGCACTTGCAACAGGCGGTCGCCGGCAGCATGGCCGAGATCGTCGTTGATCGCCTTGAAGTGATCGACATCGATCAGCGCGATCACCCCGCCGCGGCCGCCGCGTAGTGCCGCTTTCGCCGAATCGAGGAAGCCGCGGCGGTTGCGGATGCCGGTGAGAGGGTCCTTCTCGGCGACATCGGACAACTGCTCGATCCTCGTGGCCGATTCGTTGGCTGCTGTCGCAACGCCATGCAGCAGTCGACCAACTAGATCGTCGCCGCCTTGGGGCACCAAGGCAATGCGCTCGCCGTTCTGGATCGCAGCGAGCATGCCTGTCGCCCGTCCGATCGGTGCCAGCAGGGCGTGTATCGCAGCCAATCCCATGGCGGTGCCGGCCAGTGTCGCCACCAGCAGTGTCACGAGGGTAAGCACCTCCCACTTGCCGGTCACGGCTTGCAGCACGATGCACGCGATCAGCGGTACATGCACGGCGCCGAAGCAGATGAACAGGATGCGCCGCTCGTAGCTGCGCGGAAACAAGAACGCAGTCGCCTTGTAGAAGCGCATTGAGGGGTGGCCTTCCGTCGGGTTGAAATGCTGGCGCAAAGCCGCGACGGTGTTACCCTACGGGGATGCCCTTATGAAGCTGTAAATCGAGGATTTTCGCGTCGTCGGGGCGTAACGAAGCGTCCGTTCGACCTGTGCACAAGCCTGTCAAGAGGCTGGACACAGCCTGTGCGATACGCTCCATCACGAGGCGCATGACCGGTGCACAAGACGGGCATAATCTGTGAAAGGAGGCTCAGCTCTCCAGTTGGCGCAGGAGCGATCGCACGTCGCCGTCCATGTCGGCATCGCGCGTGCGCAGCTCCTCGATCAAGCGCACCGCGTGGATCACCGTCGAGTGATCGCGCCCGCCGAACTTGCGGCCGATCTCCGGGTAGGATCGCGGGGTGAGCACCTTCGCAAGGTACATCGCCACCTGGCGCGGGCGCACGACGGCGCGGGCGCGGCGCTTGGAACTCATCTCGGTCCGGTCGATCCGGTAGAACTGGCAGACCGTGCGCTGGATCTCGTCGATGGTGATCCGGCGGCGATTGGCCGAGAGGATATCGGTCAGCTGCTCCTCGGCGAGCTGGAGCGAGACCTGCTGGCCAGTCAACTGCGCATAGGCGATCAGCTTGTTGAGGCCGCCGACCAGCTCGCGTACGTTGCGATTGATCGTGCGGGCCAGGAACTCGATGACGTCTGCCGGCACGTCGATCGAGGCGAAGCGCGCGAGGCGGTTCTCCAGGATCGAGCGGCGCAACTCGATGTCGGCGGCCTGGATGTCGGCGACGAGGCCCATCGACAAGCGCGAGAGCAGGCGCGGCTCGACCCCGTCAAGCGCCTGTGGCGCGCGGTCGGCGGCGAAGACCAGCCGCTTGCCTTCCTGCAACAGCGCATCGATCGTGTAGAGCAGCTCTTCCTGGGCGCTGGCCTTACCGATGATGAACTGGATATCGTCCACCAGCAGCAGGTCGAAGCCGCGCAGGCGGGCCTTGAACTCGATCATCTGGTTCTGGCGCAGCGCCTGCACGAACTCGACCATGAAGCGCTCTGCCGAGCAGTAGAAGATCCGCGCATGCGGGTGGCTGGCGAGATAGGCGTGGCCGATCGCGTGCAGCAGGTGCGTCTTGCCCTGGCCGGTGGCGGCCTTGAGGTAGAGCGGCGAGAACTGCGGCTTCTCCAGCGCCGCCATGCGCTGCGCGGCATTGCAGGCGAGCACGTTGGAGGCGCCAGTGACGAAGCTGGCGAAGGTCTGCGAGGCGTCGATGCCGGCCGGACCCTGACCGAGCGAGGCGAACGATTCGCCTGCGAGGGCGACAGCGAGCGGGTCGTTCGCGCCTTGTGTCGAATCGTTGGCCGGAGCGCCGCCCGGGCGGGCGCCGTTGCCCAGCCGCAGCTCGGGCAGCTGGCGCCGGCCAGGATGGACCAGGATGCGCACGTGGCGCACATCGGGCCGGGCGATCTTCCACGCCAGCGACAGGCGATCGGCGAAGCGATCGCTTACCCAGTTGGCCGAGAACTCGGTGGGCAGGTAGAGATCGAGCGTACCCGTCTCCTTGCAGTAGTTGCCCGGCTGGATCGGCTTGATCCACTGGGTGTGCGCCTGATGGCCCAGGTCTTTACGAAGCCCCTGGCTAATGTCGGCCCAGTCGGCCGCCAGATTCACGGCTTCCTGATCCTCGTCCATCGCCACTCGCACCGTCTTTACCTTCTTGCCGGCGCCACCCGCGCCAACTCCTGCTGCTGATCCCGCCACTGGTCCCGACACCCCAGAACTCCCCTAGTTCGTGCGTCCGATGTGAGGGGCCGCGAACCGAAAATCCAATCGAACAGGCAAAACATCTCCTCGAACGCAAACGCCCGTTTGCGCCCGGTTTTGGTGCTTGCTATCGTTGTTTCCCCGGCCGGTTCCGCAACCGCCTGACCACCTTGTAGGGAGCGGTTCGGCCACGGTGCAATACGGTCCTCCGCAAAAATAAAAAATTATCGCGGTTGACTTGGACACCAGTGACGCAAAACCGTCGCTGAACTGCAATAGGCTTGAAAATCAGCGGCTTCCGCAGCGCAAACGCGCGAATCGCAGTATTTCCAACACGTTCTGCGCGGAGCTGCCGCGATGCAGCGCAAACAGGAACGGAGCCTCGATCAATGACCGAGGCTCCGTTCCTGTTTCGTTTCCGCAATGAATGTCTAGCGACCGCCTAACCGGCGAATCGCTGACCGACTCAGAGAGCGGCGACGCGTTTGGTCAGGCGCGACAGCTTGCGCGCAGCGGTGTTCTTGTGAAGCACGCCGCGAGCGACGCCACGCGCCAGTTCGGGTTGGGCCTCCTTGAGCGCGTCGGCAGCCGCCGACTTGTCGCCACCTGCGATCGCGCTCTCGACCTTCTTGACGAAAGTGCGGATGCGGCTGACGCGGTTGGTGTTCACTTCGGCGCGGCGCTCGTTGCGACGGATGCGCTTGCGGGCTTGCGGCGTATTGGCCATCGAATGTCCTCGTCTCTGGCCGGCCGGGATCAGTCCCGGGCAACCGTGTCTCTTGCGAATCTGCTGGTGGCGAGCGGACTCGCCGGAAAGCGCGCCCCTTAACGATGGGGGCGGGATTCGTCAAGGTGGCGAACCTGCGCGTTTCTGCCTATTTCTGGCACCTGGCGCACCAAAAGGTGCTCCGCCCGCCCTGCACGAAGCGCCGCACCGGCGCGCCGCAGCCGCAGGCCCGACCCTCGCGCCCGTAGACTTGCCAGGACGCTGCGAAGTAGCCGAGCTCGCCCGAGGGCTGGGCATAGTCGCGGATGGTGGAGCCACCGGCGGCGATCGATTCGTTCAGGACCTCGCGGATCGCGGGCACCAGCCGGGTCAGTGCCGGCAGGCTGACGCGCCCGGCTTCCTTGTCGGGGCGGATGCCGGCGCGAAACAGCGCCTCGCACACATAGATGTTGCCCAGCCCTGCGACGATCGTCTGGTCGAGCAGCAGCTGTTTGATCGGGGCGATGCGGCCAGCGAACGCGCGCTTGAGGTGGGGGGCGGTCAGCTCCTCGCCAAGCGGCTCCGGTCCCAGCGTGGCAAACGGGCCCCAATGGTCGAGCTCCGTCGTCGACACCAGGTCGACCGAGCCGAACCGACGCGCATCGTTGAGCGCCAGCACGTGGCCGCTGCCGGTCTCGATCACGAGGTGGTCGTGCTTGTCGGGCACCTCCGGCTCGATCCGCCAGCGCCCCGACATTCCCAGATGGAAGATCATGGTCTGCTCGCGGTCGGTATGGACCAGGCCGTACTTGGCCCTGCGGCCGAGCGACGTGACCCTGGCCCCGGTGAGCGCCTGCACCAGACCGGGCGGAAAAGGGCGCCGCAGGTCCGCGCGGTTGACCGCCACGCGCGCGATCCGCTCGCCTTCGAGGAAGCGGGCAAGGCCGCGGACGGTTGTCTCGACTTCGGGAAGCTCGGGCATGGTGGCGCGTAGATAGGGAGCGGCCGCCGTGCTGTCACGCACCGGCGGGCTGCGAAAACACCGGTGGCGCCGCCGCCCCGGCAGGGCTAGAGGCTGGCGGATGAGCGAAACCGTGTCCTTCGGCTACGAGGAAGTGGCCGCCGACGAGAAGGAGGCGCGCGTCGGCGCGGTCTTCTCGTCCGTTGCCGCCAAGTACGACGTCATGAACGATGCCATGTCGGCGGGCATGCACCGGCTGTGGAAGGACACCTTCGTGCGCCGCGTCAAGCCGCGCGAGGGCGAGCAGATCCTCGACATGGCGGGCGGCACCGGCGACATCGCCTTCCGCATGGCGAAGGCCGGCGCGGCGATCACCGTGTCCGACATCAACCAGGACATGCTCGACGTGGGCCTGCAGCGCGCGGTCGAGCGCGGGATAGACGGGCTCGTCTGGTCGCGCCAGAACGCCGAAGAGCTGAGCTTCCCGGACCGCTTCTTCGATGCTTATACGATCGCCTTCGGCATCCGCAACGTCACCCATATCGGCAAGGCGCTGGCCGAGGCGCACCGCGTGCTCAAGTTCGGTGGGCGGTTCTTCTGCCTCGAGTTCTCGACGGTCGAGTGGCCCGGCTTCAAGGACGTGTACGATGTGTACTCGCACAAGCTGGTGCCTCGCATCGGCAAGCTGATCGCGGGCGACGAGGATTCGTATCGCTACCTCGTCGAATCGATCCGCCGCTTTCCACCCATGCCGGACTTCGAGCGCATGATCCGCGCGGCCGGCTTCAGGCACACCAAGGTCGAGCCGATCCTGGGCGGGTTGGTGGCGATCCACTCGGGCTGGAAGGTCTAGGCACTGCCGTGACGCGGCCGGTCACGCATATCGTCCGCCTCCTCAAGTGGGGCCGCGTCCTGGCGCGCCACGGCGCGCTGCGCGTGATCGAGGAGGACCGCAAGGCGCCCCTACCGGTGAAGCGGCTGGCCCGTCTCGCCCGCTTTGGCGCGCGCCAGCCGCCAGAGCCGGATTTCGCGGGCGCCTTCCAGGACATCGGGCCCGCCGCGATCAAGCTGGGCCAGGCGCTCGCGACCAGGCCGGACCTTGTCGGCGAGGGCCCTGCGCGCAACCTGTTGCTCCTGCAGGATAGCCTGCCGCCGGTGCCGTTCGCGCAAATCTGCGCCGTGATCGAGTCCAGCTTCGAGCGGCCCTTGAACACGCTGTTCGCCTCGATCGAGGAGGAGCCGATCGGTGCCGCCTCGATTGCGCAGGTCCATCGTGCGGTCACCACCGACGGGCGCACCGTTGCGGTCAAGGTCTTGCGCCCCGGCATCCGCGAGCAGTTCGTCCGCGATGTCGAGACCTACGAGTGGGCCGCCGCTCATTTGGAAGCGCTGGGCGGCGAGGCGGCACGCCTGCGCCCGCGCGCGGTAATCGCCAACCTCAAGCGCTGGACCTATCGCGAGCTCGACTTGCGACGCGAGGCAGCCTCTGCCTCCGAACTCGACGAGGCGATGAAGGGCGTCGAGGACTATCACATCCCGGCGATCGACTGGGACCGCACCAACGGCCAAGTCCTGACGGTCGAGTGGATCGACGGCATCAAGATGAGCAATCTCGCCGCGCTGCGCGAAGCCGGGTACGACATGCCCGCGCTGGCGCGGCGGCTGGTGCTGACCTTCCTGACGCAGGCGATCTCCAGCGGCTTCTTCCACGCCGACATGCATCAGGGGAACCTGTTCGTGCGCGGGACCCCTGGCCCTGATGGGAGAGGCGCAGAGATCGTCGCGATCGACTTCGGCATCATGGGCCGGATCAACCGCCAGGCGCGGCTGTGGCTGGCCGAGATCCTCTATGGTCTGACGACCGGCAACTACCGTCGTGTCGCCGAGATCCATTTCGAGGCGCAGTACGTGCCGAGCTACCACTCGATGGAGGAGTTCGCGACCGCGCTGCGTGCCGTCGGTGAGCCGATGCGCGGCAAGCCGGTGTCGGAGCTATCGGTCGGACAGATGCTCGACGGTCTGTTTGCGATCACGCGAGACTTCGACATGCAGGTGCAGCCGCACTTGCTGCTGCTGCAGAAGACCATGGTGATGGTCGAGGGCCTGGCGACCGCGCTCGATCCCACGATCAACATGTGGGACGTGTCCGCCCCCTTCGTGCGCAGTTGGATCCGCGACGAACTAGGCCCGGAGGCGGTGGTCGTCGATCGCCTGCGCGAGGACATCGGCACGCTCGCCCGCCTGCCCGCTCTGGTGCGCCGGATCGAGGAGCGCTTCCCGCCCAAGGGCGGCGCGCCCGAGCAGGCGCCGCTGCCGCACGTCGAGCTGATCTGGGAGCGCCGTCGCCGGCGTAAACGCGAAAGTAACCACTGGAGTGGCTATGCTCTCGCTGCAATCCTGGGGGGCGGCATCGCGTGGGCTCTGACATACTGGACGATTCTGGGCTGACGCGCTTTGCAGCGTGGCCCGCCGCGGCCGCCCGGCTCGCGCTGATTGCGCTGGCGCTTTTGCTCCTCGCCGCGGCGATCGTGCCCGTCAACAAGCCGGGCAACCGCTCGCCCTGGGAAGGTCCGGTAGCGGGTCCGGTGGCGCAGAAGCCGGCTGCGAAGCCCGGGGCCCGTCAGGAAGTCTACGACGAGGACATTGCGCTCTACGAGGACGCCAGCGACCGTATCGCTGCGGGGCAGGACTATTATGCCTTCATCGTCGCCGAGCAGCGCGCCCGCAACTACCCTGTGAACCCTGCCTTCACCGTGCGCATGCCCACCCTGGCGTATATCGGGGCGGCGATCGGCCGAACCGGCGAACTGGTGGCGGCGCTGGCGCTGATGCTGGCGATTCTGGTGGCCTGGTGGCGCAAGCTGGGCGAGGAAGCGGGCCCGGGAAGCGACGCGGGCAGGGCGCAGCGGATCGGCGTGGCGCTGGTTTTCGTCGGTGCCTCGCTGGGGCTGAACCGCAGCTACTTCGCGCTGCACGAACTGTGGGCCGGTGGGCTGATCGCGCTGTCCTTCGGGCTGCATCGAATGGGCGACGCGGGCGCGCGCTCACGCTGGGTTGGCGCGGTGCTGGCGGGCGGCTTCGCACTGCTGATCCGCGAGACGGCGCTGCCGTTCGTGGCGCTGATGCTCGCCTTTGCGCTGTGGCGGCGCGAGTGGCGCGAGGCGGGAGCCTGGGTGCTGGTGATCGCACTGTTCGTCGGCCTGCTCGCCTGGCACCTGTCGCAGGTCTCGCCGCAAATTCTGCCCACCGACCGCCACAGCGACCCCTGGCTGGTCATGCGTGGTCTGACCGGCTGGCTTGCCAACGTCGTGCAGTCGAGCAACTTACGCTGGCTGCCGCACTGGCTCGCAGGCCCCGCCGTGGTGCTGATGACTTTCGGCTGGCTGGGGATGAAGGGCGAGGGCGGGCTTTTCGGCTTCCTGCTCTGCGCCGGCTATGGCGTCCTGTTCATGCTCGCGGGTCGCTGGAACAACTTCTACTGGGGCGCGCTGATCGCGCCTGCCATGTTCGCCGGTCTCGTCTTCGCGCCGCGCGCCATGCTGGGCCTTATCGCGGCGGCGAGAGTGCCCCTGCTGCCGCGGATTGCCGCCGCAAACTGATTGCGCGCCCTCGCTGGCTGTTGCAAAAGCCGCAGCCATGAGCGGACCCAAGATCCTGCTGGTCGTCGGCGGCGGCATCGCGGCCTACAAGTCCTGCGAACTCGTGCGCATCATCCGCAAGGAAGGGGGCGAGGTGACTTGCGTCGTCACCGAGGGCGGACAGAAGTTCGTGACGCCGATGGCGCTCGCCGCGCTGTCCGAGCGACCGGTCTACACTACCTTGTGGGACCTCAAGAACGAGGTTGAGATGGGCCATATCCAGCTCAGCCGCCAGGCCGATCTGGTGGTGGTTTGCCCGGCCACCGCGGACCTCCTCGCCAAGATGGCGGCTGGCATCGCCGACGACCTGGCGACGACGCTGCTGCTGGCGACCGACAAGCCGGTGATGGCGGTGCCGGCGATGAACGTGCGCATGTGGCAGCACGCCGCCACCGTGCGCAACGTGCAGACGCTGCGGGGCGCCGGGGTGGACGTGATGGAGCCAGACGAGGGCGCCATGGCCTGCGGCGAGTACGGTCCCGGCCGCCTGCCCGATCCGCTGGCGATCTGGCAGCGCATCTCCTGGGCCCTGGGCTTGGCGCCGGTCGAGGTGGCTCCGGTGCCGGGCGCGCAGCGCGATGCTCTGGCCTATCCTGGAATGCCGCGGGCGCCCGAGCCAGACGACGACCTCGGACTTGGCGGCTTGAGCGGCGGGATGATCGCGCGCAGCCTGCAACGGGCAAAGAAGGCGATCAGTTTCAGCTTCGACGAACCGGCGCCTGCCTCGACGAGCCCGAGCGTGGCGGCAACCTCGTCGCTCACGGCCGCCAAGGGCAGCGCGCGGGCCGCTCCGCCGACCGATCCCGAGGCGCTCAACCACCTCACTTCGCCGCACGGTGACGCCGTGCGGCCCGAGCCGTTCGATCCGCTGGACGGCCAGCCCGAATTCGAGACTCCCGCCCACCGCCCGCTCCACGGCCGCCACGTCCTCGTCACGGCCGGGCCGACCTGGGAGCCGATCGATCCAGTGCGCTATATCGCCAATCGCTCTTCGGGCAAGCAGGGCTTCGCGATCGCCGCCGCTGCTGCCGAGGCGGGAGCGCGGGTGACGCTGGTGGCGGGCCCGGTTCACCTGCCCACGCCCTCAGGCGTCGATCGCATCGATGTGGAGAGCGCGCGCGAGATGGCGCAGGCAGTGGCGCAGGCGCTGCCCGCCGACATCGCCGTGATGGTCGCTGCCGTGGCCGACTGGCGCACGGCAGACGTCGCCAGCGAAAAGATCAAGAAGCGCGGTGCCGCCCCGCCCGCGCTTGAGCTGACCGAAAATCCCGACATCCTCGCCACCGTCGCCCGCTCGCCCGATCGTCCGCGCCTGCTCGTGGGCTTCGCGGCAGAGACCGAGGCGGTGATCCCGCACGCCAAGGAGAAGCGCGCGCGCAAGGGCGTCGACTGGATCATCGCCAACGACGTTTCGGGCGATGTCATGGGCGGCGATGCCAATGCCGTTCATATCGTGCGCGGCGACGCGGACGTCGTCTCGCTGCCCGAAATGCCCAAGGAGGATGTCGCGCGCGTCCTCGTCAAAAGGATGGCCGATGCACTCGCCTGATTCGGTGCCCGTGATGGTGAAGGTCCTGCCGCACGGCGAGGGGCTCGACCTGCCCGCCTATGCGACGGCGGGCGCGGCGGGCATGGACGCGGTGGCGGCGGAGGACGTGACGATAGCGCCCGGTGCCCGCCATGCGGTGGCGACCGGCCTCGCGCTCGCCATCCCGCATGGCTTCGAAATTCAGGTCCGCCCGCGCTCGGGCCTGGCGCTCAAGCACGGGATCACCGTACCCAACACACCCGGCACGATCGATTCGGACTATCGCGGCGAGCTGAAGGTCATCCTCATCAACCACGGCGGCGAGCCGTTCGATGTCCGCCGCGGCGACCGGGTGGCGCAGTTGGTGCTGGCGCCCGTCACCCGCGCGGCATGGGTGCCGGTCGCCGAGCTGGACGAGACCGCGCGCGGCGAAGGCGGCTTCGGCTCGACCGGCGGCGTGGTGTCGCTGGGGAGCTAAGCGTCAGCGCGAAAACGCGCCGAGTGTCCACAGGATCAAGGCGATAGGGGCGGCGATCAGCAGGAGGGTGATCGCGCACCCCGCGGCGCCGAACCGCTTGTAGATCACGTCGCTTGCCTCGGCGGCGGACGAGCTGGATGTCTCGACGAGGAAATCGAAGAAAATGTGCATAGCAGCGCCTTAGGATTTGCCATCATCTCCCCGCTTGCGCCATGGCCATCTCCAGTGCCGCTTCGGCTTTCGCGCGATGGCGGCGACGGGCCTGCCCTTGCGTCCCCGGTGCCACCTCAGGCCCCACCAACCCGCGCCTCCGAAACCCGCGAACGTCGCCGCAACCTTGGCCAGGAAGCCGAAGGTCGAGGACAGCGCACCCACGGTCACGCCCCAGAACAGCTGGGACAATATGGCCATGAAGGTACTCATTGCGGTCGGAATGCCCCCTGCGCACAAAGCAAAAGGACGGGCCCGCACTGTTTCAGCGGACCCGCCCCTCGGTGTCTCCCACTCTTCGCAGGGGGGAGCCTGTCAGTTCGTCACTTCTTTTCTGGCGCCACTGTAATGCGCACGGTCTCGCCCGAGTTCCCGGGGAATCCGGTGAACATGGCTTCGACGAGGTTGGGGACGAGGTACTGCAGGCGATTGGATGCGGAAACGGCTTCGGCCTTTCCTTCGAACAGGCGCGCGCCGTCGGCGACACGGTCGACCTTGAGGCTCACGCCGCTGGTGTAGACGGTGTACGATTCGACGCTGCCGTTGTCGAAGAACGGGTCGTACCAGCCGTACTGCCAAGGCCCACCCCAGCCACCGAAGCGACCACGGCCGTAGAATCCGCGGCCGTAGAAGCCGGGACCGTACCATGGACCCCAGAAGCCGCTGGCGCCGGCTGGCGTGCTGCGCACGCGTTCGCGCCCACCGTCGACGCCGTAGTCGAAGCGCACGACCATGGTGGCGCGGGCAGGGTTCTCCACGGGCGTGTAGCCCAGCCGTGCCATGCGGTCGCTGACCAGGCTTGCGTACTGCGAGAACTCGAGCCCGCCGGCGAGCTTGGGATCGTCGGCGACGACGGCGAAAGTCTGGCCCGAAGGAGCGGGCAACTGCGACTGGAAGCGCGAGACGTCGGCCTTGAACGGTGCGGCACAGGCGGCCAGCGCCATCAGCAAGGCAGCTGCCACGGCGAAGCGGATTTTGCCTGTTCGGGATGGATTGGAATGCGATCCGGAGAGGTTTGTCATCGTTGTTTTGCTCCATGAACCCGAGGACCCATGACGCCCTCCCGGCGCGGCCATCGTTTCCTTGCGATCGTGCCGTAGTATCAAGGGTCTGAATAGCGGTTGAATGGAGCCTGAAGCGCGGCGGGTAGTGCCGCTCGTTCATGCACTATCCAGTACGATATGGATCGCCTTGAAGACTTGATCACGCCTTTGTGATGTAGGAAGCCGGTTCGCACATGACGAGTCCGGTTACCATAATTTCACTCCAATGCGGCCGTGCCCGTCCGTTCGACGGCGCGGAGTGTAGCGCTATCGGCAAGGAACCTGTCTCGGGACCGGTCGCCGTTCAGCGGTTAGGCCTTGCCGGTGACGAGCAGGCGGACATTTCCGTGCACGGCGGGCCGGACAAGGCGATCCACCACTACTCACACGATCACTATGGGTTCTGGCGCGAGGCGCTTGGCGAGCACCCGCTGCTGGCGCGCTGCGGCGCCTTTGGAGAGAACGTTTCGACTGCGGGCCTGTCCGAGGAAACGGTGTGCATCGGCGATCGCTGGCGGCTGGGCACGGCGCTCGTCGAGGTGAGCCAGGGCCGTCAGCCCTGCTGGAAGCTGGACCATCGTTTCGACGGCGCGCCGGTCAGCGCGCTCGTCATTCGCCATCGCCGCCCCGGCTGGTACTACCGGGTGATCGAGGAGGGGCTGGTCGCGGCCGGCGATACGATGGAGTTGGTCGACCGGGCGTGGCCCGAGTGGACGGTCGCGCGCGTGTTCGGCCTGCTCATCGCTGGCGACCACAAGCGCGACCGCGACGGCCTCGCCGCGCTGAGCGAGGTCACGCCGCTGGCCGAGCCGTGGCGGCGCCGCCGCGCCGCGCTGCTCGGCGGCTGAGCGATCAGCGCGGCGGCAGCGAGAGGTAGAGAATCTCGCCCACCGCTCCCACGTCGCCGTAGCGGGCGCGGTAGACGCTGTCGTTGGGCAGTTCGTTGACCCGGCCGTCCCATGGATCGAGGTAGCTCACCCGCGAGCGGGTGCAGCGGCCGACGACGATGAAGTGCGCGCCGCCGCCGCGCCAGTAGACCATCGCGATCGCCGGCTTGTTGATGGCGATCTTGTTGGCCTCGATCGTGCGGGCGTGCTGGAACGTATCGGTGGGACGCAGCGGCAGGTGCTCGACCGTGATACCCTCGTTGCGCAGCGCCGCGGCGACCTGGCCGGCGAACAGGCCGAAGCGGGTGAAAGTGGAGGCGAAGCTGCTCTGGTCGTTGGGCTGACCCACCGGGCTCATCGTCATCGGCCCAGCCGTGGAGGCACCGCCCGCGGGCGCCAGCGCATTCTGCACCGCCCCGGCATAGACGCGCTGCGCCAGGTCCCACTCCTCCTCGGCAATGCTCATCTGCCGTACGATGCCGCGCGCCATCCACGCCGACGCGACGCCGCAGGAGGCCGGCTGGTCCTGCTTCCAGATTTGATAGGTACGACCGTGGCTGTCGGTCTCGATATTGATCATGTCTGCCCTCCGCTGTTCCGAATGATTCCGGGACGCGCGAGCCGTTCCTCGCGCCAGCGACCCCTCCAATTGCGAAGGCAGGTCTTCCCTCGCAGGCGCGGTGAGTCAAATGACAAGGACTGTTGGGGCGGCTGGCGCGTGTCTCGTCCAGCCGGCATTCGAACGGGAGCCAGATGGCAGGAAGCCGACGCGGCCCTAGCCGCGCATCAGACCCAGGGCTTGGTATGCCTTCTCCAGCGTCGGCACGGCGCGTGCGCGGGCCTTTTCGGCGCCGGCCCTCAGGATCGCATCGAGCGCGGCGTGGTCCTGGCGCAGTTCCACGAAGCGAGCGTTGATGGGGCTGAGTTTCTCGACCAGCAGCTCGCCGAGCGCCGGCTTGAACTTGCCGAAGCCTTCGCCGCCGAACTCGCCGAGCACTGCGGCGATGCTGGTACCGGCCATCACCGCGTAGATGGCGACGAGGTTCTTCGCTTCCGGCCGGCCCTCCAGCCCGCCTGCTTCCGACGGCAGCGGCTCGGGATCGGTCTTGGCTTTCTTGATTTTCTGCATGATCGCATCGGCGTTGTCGGTCATGTTGATGCGGCTCATGTCGGACGGGTCCGACTTGCTCATCTTGGCGGTGCCGTCGCGCAAGGACATGATCCGCGCCGCCTCCGGCGGGATGAACGGCTCGGGCAGCGTGAACAGCGGGGCGTCCTCACTGCAGAAGTCGTTGTTGAACTTCTGCGCGATGTCGCGCGCCAGCTCAAGGTGCTGCTTCTGGTCGTCGCCCACCGGCACGTGCGTGGTCTGGTAGAGCAGCACGTCGGCGGCCTGCAGCACCGGGTAGGTGAACAGCGCCACCGAAGCCCCTTCGCGGTTCTTGCCGGCCTTGTCCTTCCACTGCGTCATGCGGTTGAGCCAGCCCATCCGCGCGGTGCCGTTGAGGAGCCATTGCAGCTCTGCATGCTGCGGAACCTGCGCCTGGTTGAACAGGATCGAGCGTTCGGGATCGACGCCGCAGGCGACCAGCGCGGCCACCATCTCGCGGGTATTGGCCGAGAGCTCGGCAGGCACGTGCGGCATCGAGATCGCGTGGAGGTCGGCGAGGAAGTACAGGCACTCGCCCCCGCTGGCGGCCGCTTGGTCCTGCATCGCCACCCAGTTGCGGATCGCGCCCAGGTAATTGCCGAGGTGCAGGTTGCCGGTGGGCTGGATGCCGGAGAGGATACGCATGGAATGACTCGCGGTGGATCAGGTGGCGCGGCGATGCCGCAGGAGCTTGAGATCGGCGCGGGTGAAGGCCCCGGTGCCGACCGTGGCGAGCGCATAGACGAGCCCGCCTGCCGAGACCAGCGCCGCGAGCGCAGTGCCGCGCACCAGCCAGCCGGCGTGGACGTAAGGCATCACCAACCCCTGCCCGAACCACAGCGCCACGCCCATCGCCAGCGCCGCCAGCGCCAGACGCGGCGCGCGGCGACGCAGGCGGGCGTCGACACTGAAATGGCCGCGCCTGACCAGCGTCACGTAGAGCATGGCGACGTTGACGGTCGAGGCGATCGCGGTCGCCAGCGGTGGCCCCATGTGCTGCAGCGGGTAGATCAATGCGAGGTTGCCGACGAGGTTCACCACCATCGAGATCGTGGCATAGCGCACCGGCGTGCGCGTGTCGTGCCGCGCGTAGAAGCCTGGCGTCAGCACTTTGACGAGGATGTAGCTGGGCAGCCCGATCGAGAAGGCGGCGAGCGCCTGCGCGGTGAAGTGCACGTCGGCGGCATCGAACTTGCCGTAGCCGAACAGCGCCGCCGCGATCGGCTCGCCGCACACGATCAGCGCCACCGCCGCGGGCAGGGTAAGAAGCAGCGCCAGCTCCAGCCCGCGGTTCTGCGTCTCCATCGCCGCCGCTTCTTCGCCACCGCCGAGCTGGCGCGAGATGGTGGGCAGCAGCACGGTGCCGAGGCCGATGCCGATGAGGCCGAGCGGCAGCTGGTTCAGCCGATCGGCCATGTAGATGTAGGTCACTGACCCGTGCGCCAACAGCGAGGCGGCGAGCGCCGTGGAGATGACGAGGTTGATCTGTACCGCACCGGCTCCCGCCGCGGCAGGCCAGATGAGCGCCATCAGGTGCCTGACGTCGGCGTTCCACACCGGCCAGCGCAGCCGCATCGACACGCCGTTGGCGCGGCAGGCCCAGATCAGCCACGCCAACTGCAGCGCGCCCGACACAGAAACGCCGATCGCCTGGTTGCGCGCGGTCACCAGCGGGTTGTCGGCATGGAAGCCCAGCAGCGCGACGATCAGCGTCAGGTTCAGCAGGATCGGCGCGGCGGCGTTGACCCAGAACTTGTTCAATGAATTGAGAATGCCGCCCAGCAGCGAGACCAGGCTGATCAGCGCCAGGTAGGGAATGGTTATCCGGCTGAGTGTCACCGCGAAGGCGAACTGGTCGGGGCTCACCCCGTTGAACTTGCCCGACAGCAGCCAGGTCACTGGCCAGGCGAACGCCTCCAACAGCAGCGTCATCGCCAGCAGCACCGGCAGCAGCACCGACAGCGCCTGCTCGGCGAAGGTGATGCCGGCGGGCAAGCCGCCGCCCTCCGCAGCGGTCACCTTCTTGTTGAACATCGGGATGAACGCCGATGCGAAGGCGCCTTCCGCGAACAGAGCCCGGAACATGTTGGGCAGCCGGAACGCGATCAGGAACGCGTCGGACGCGAAGCCGGCGCCGACGAACCGCGCGAAGAGGCTATCGCGCACGAGGCCCAGCACCCGACTGGCGAGTGTGAGGCCGCCGACGCTGGCAAGGGCCTTGGCAAGGTTCATGCGGCGCGCGTCCTGACGTGGGTGCGGCTGCGCGCATCCTTCGACAGGCTCAGGATGAGCGCAGGAGGCAGGTTAAGTGGAGCTAGAAGTGGCTCGGCCGCCCACGCCGCCCGTCGCTCGAGCTGAGCTTGTCGAAGCACCGTGCGCGACGCCCGAAGCCTCCTTGCTTCAGGCGTTCCCGGCCGGTTCGCCGATGCCCGCTTCGGCCTGCGCCGCCTGCGCCGCCTGCGCCTGCAGCTGCTGGACGTAGAGGCCGTTGAAGTCGATCGGCTCGAGCAGGAAGGGCGGGAAGCCGGCATCGCGCACGGCGTCGGCAATGACGCGGCGGGCGAAGGGGAACAGGATGCGGGGCGCCTCGGCGAAGAGGAATGCATGCGCCTGCTGATCTTCCAGGTTGCGCATGCCGACGAGGCCGCAATAGCTGAGGTCGATCACGAAAGCGGTGCCCGCATCGGCCTTCGAGGCGACGGTGATCTTCAGCTCGACCTCGTGGACCTCACCTTCGATCGCGCGCGCGCCGATGTTGAACTGCACGTCGAGCTGCGGCTGGTCCTGCCAGGTGAAGCTCTCGGGCGCGTTCGGGTTCTCGACCGAGAGGTCCTTGACGTACTGCGAGATGATGCCCGCGACGGGCGCTTCGTCCTCGCCGTCGCCGAGATTGAGGTCGGAAATGATGTTGCCGTCGTCGGCCATGAAGCTCATCCTTGATGCGTGTGCGATGCGTGTGCTCAGCCGGCGCGCCTAGAGCATTTTGCCACCTCGCGAAACACCTCACGCAGCGTAAAAGACGATGTCGGGCGCGCCGCGGCGCGGCAGGGCGAGGCCCGTCTACGTCGCACGGCGCCGATTATTGTTCCCGACCGGCGCGCTCACGCGTTGTTCATTTGTAAACCGTACCTATCTGGGGTTATGGTATCGCGCTGGAAATCGGCCGCGCGCCGGGGCTAGGCGCCTGCGAGTCGGTCGCCCGCCCCAGCAAGACCGCATGCCGAGCGACGAGCGCGACTAGGAAGAATGGACAAGGCGACGTGACACCGGAAATCGTGATCCTGGCGATGATCGCAGCTTTCCTCGGCTTGCGGCTCTACTCGGTGCTCGGGCGCCGTGCGGAGCACGAGGAGGAGCCGATCCAGGGCCGGCTCGAGGGACGCCAGGGTCGTCCCGGCGCGCCGCGCGTTGCTGCTCCCGGCAAGCCGGACACTCGCACCGACGAGCGTAACCGCGCCGAAGCGCCGCGCCAGCGCGAAGTGCCGGCCGTTTCGCCTTCTGTGGAACGCGGCCTTGCCGAGATCGCTCAGGTCGATCGCCGCTTCGACACTTACGCCTTTCTCGAGGGCGCGCGTGGTGCCTATCGCATGATCCTCGAAGCCTTCTGGAGCGGCGACAAGGCCGAGCTTCGCAGCTTGTGCGATGAGGATGTCTACGCGAGCTTCGCGGGTGCGATCGATGCCCGCGCTGCCGTCGGCGAGACGATCGAGAACAAACTCGTCCGTATCGAGGAAAGCACGCTTTTGGGCGCCGGCATCGAAGGTGCCGTGGCTCGCATCACTGTGCGCTTCCGCGCCGACATCGCCGCGGTGACCCGCAGCGCCGAGGGTCAAATCGTCGCTGGCTCGCTAGACGATGCGATCGAGACGATCGACGTCTGGACCTTCGAGCGCACTATCGGTTCGGCTGATCCCGACTGGCTGCTCGCGGAGACCGACGAAGGCTGAGGTCGACGGCTCATACTGGCGCCCGGTCAGGAGCCAATCCACTGTTTCAAGACGAGAACCCGGCATGACGCGACCGGCGGGGCTTGCGCCTTGCCGGCGCGGTCCTATCCTCTGCGGTCCATGATCGGGGGAACCTCAAACGTGCATCGCCGGCCGGGATCTCTGGCCTCCGCCCGCAAGCGGAGCATTGCCTTGAAGCGAGCTGGCTTGCGGACGTGGCTGCTGTC